>Ga0209085_1001400_pt1 | contig 14953 bp, 19 predicted proteins | sample C_131016_EF_Meta_FD_187310 | JGI IMG/M metagenome (GOLD analysis project Ga0209085, IMG submission 187310) | Freshwater microbial communities from Lake Croche, Canada to study carbon cycling - C_131016_EF_MetaG (SPAdes) (version 2) | ecosystem: Environmental > Aquatic > Freshwater > Lake...
TAGAGGAGGACGCGGGCGGCAGAACTACCAATTCGCTGTTCGCGAATCGGCAGTTTGGTGAAATCGCCGACTCCTTTGCTCGGCAACCACTCAAATGCCCATACTTGATGGCATGGCAAAAGGCCCAGCCCCAACTCCGAAGCACATCCTGGCCCTTCGCGGCTCGAAGGAAGCCAACTACCGCGAGGAGCTTGGCACTCCACTGGCAGACCTGCCGCCGGCCCCGGACTGGCTGCGTCCCGCCGCTCAGATCATGTTCACCCAAGTCTGCGAACACACGCAGCGGATGGGAACGCTGGCCGAATCCGACCTCCAGGTCATCGCCAGATATGCGATCATCTGGGACAAGTGGCAGCAAGCCGAGCGGGAACTTGCCAAGAGCGGAGAATGCTGGCGGGAAGTCCTCGGCCCCGACGGTTCCCTGCGGTTCTGCCGGCCAACGAAGTGGCAGGCGCAGAGCAATCACTGTCACGAGCAGCTCCGTCAGCTTGAAACAGTGCTGGGCTTGACGCCCGCCGATCGCACGAGGCTCGGCTATCACGCCGAGAAGGTCGTGCTCGACCCTATGGATGAGTTGCTGAAAAAGCGTGGCTAGTGGTCGATATTCGCGACTTCATCGGCCTCTTGAAGCACTCCCGCGGCGACTTTGCTGGGATGCCGTTCGTCCTTGAGCCGTGGCAGGACGAGTATCTGCACACGCTCTTCAACACGAAGCGTGCCGACGGGCTTCGCCAGTACCGCACCAGCCTGCTCGCGATTCCGCGCAAGAACGGAAAATCGGCCATCGCGGCGGCCATCGGCCTCTATATGCTCTTCTGCGATGACATCGGGGCCGAAGTGATCGTCGCGGCCGGCGATCGCAGCCAAGCCGCCCTGCTCCACACCGCGGCGAAGCAGTTCGTGGAATCGTCGGCGTTGTCGAAGCGCTGCAAGGTTTACCGCAACAGCATCGTGCTGCCCGAGCGGAACTCCTCGATGATCTGCATTTCGAGCGAGGCCGGCACGAAGCACGGCTACAACCCGTCGTGCTGCCTTATCGATGAGTACCACGTCTTCCCAGACCGCGAGCTGGTCGATGTGCTCGAGACGGGCATGGGTGCCAGAAGCCAGCCGCTGACCATCTACATCACCACCGCAGGGACGGACAAACTTGGTCCCTGCTACAAGGACTGGGAGCGAGCGGAGAAAATCCGCGACGGCGTGCTCAAGGACGACACGTTCCTGCCCTGCATCTACGCGGCTCCGCCGGAGGCCGACCCGTTCGTGGAGGAAACGTGGCGGATCGCCAATCCAAACTACGGGATCACGCTGAAGCCCGACTACTTCCACCAGATGGCGACCCGTGCCAAGCAGTCGGCCAGCGAAGAAGTGGTTTTTCGGACGCTGCACTTGAATCAGTGGCAATCAACCACGACCCGCTGGCTCCGGCACGGCGCCTTTGAGGCCAACGCCGGCCCGCTGCGGCCCACCGAAGGCCGCTTCGCCTACTGCGGCATCGACTTGGCGTCGGTTCAAGACACGACCGCCTTCGTCGCCGTCTGGCCCGACGAAGACGGGACGTTCGACATCCATGCGCACGTCTTCATCCCCGAGGAGCGCGCCGAGGAGGCGTCGAAGACCGATCGCGTACCGTATCTCCAATGGGCCAAAGAGGGGTTTGCTACACTAACAGAAGGCGATATTTGCGATTACGACGCCGTCAGGGACTACGTTCTCTCGTTTTGCGAGAAGAACAAGGTTCGCGCCGTAGCGATTGATCGATACAACGCGACCCACCTGACAACGCAGTTGACGGCCGAAGGTATTGATGTAAAGCCGTTTGGGCAGGGTTTTTTGTCGATGAGTTCACCCAGCAAGCTGCTGGAAACACTCACCATCGGCAAAAAGCTCCGCCACGCCGGCAACCCCGTGCTGACGTGGCAAATGTCGAACGTGCAGATCAAGGTCGATGACGCCGGGAACATCAAGCCGAGCAAGAAACACAGCGCCTCGACGGCCCGAATCGACGCCGCGGTCGCCTTGATCATGGCTCTTGGCATCGCCAGCGCCGAAAAACACGGTCCCGAAGACGAACCTCAACTGCTGGTGTTCTAAGTGGCAGTACCCGAAGACGAAGAAGTCGCTGATCTGATCGAGCTTCGCGGCAATCTCTCCCGTATTTTCGAGGAGATCGTCAACACCCGCCGCACCTCCGCCGGCGTGACGGTCAGCCCCGAAACGGCGATGGAGTGCAGCGCCGTCCTTGCCTGCGTCCGCGTGCTCTCCGAATCATTGGCCGCCTTGCCGATGAACGTCTACCGTCGCATCCCCGGCGGCGGCAAGGAGATCGCCGAAGACCAGCACCTCAACGAAATCCTGGCCTATCAGCCGAACTCGTGGATGACGGCGTTTGAGTTCAAGGAACTCATGCAGTCTTGGCTCCTTCTCTGGGGCAACGCCTACGCCCTCATCAAGGGCAACAGTCAGAAGGGCGCCGTCGCGGAGCTGATCCCGCTCCACCCCAGCCGCATGGAGGTCAAACGCCTCTCCAACGGCAAGCTGCGGTACTACTACACCGAGCCGACCACGCCGATCCAGCCGGAAGTGAAGGTGACGGAGTATCGGCAGGACGAAATTTTTCATATGAGATGGCTTTCGGCGGAGGGCGTGACAGGATTTGTCCCCACCGTCATCTCGCGGGACGCGATCGGCCTGGCTCGAGCGACGGAGATGCACTCGTCGGCGTTCTTTGGCAACGGAGCCAAGGCGGGGACGTACATCGAAACCGATCAGCCTCACAAGCCTGAGGCTCTCACCCGCTTTAAGGCCCAATGGGACGAGGCCCACGCCGGCCCCGCCAACGCTTACAAAACCGTGGTCATGCCCTTCGGATTTCACAAGAAGGAAGACCCGGTTCGCAACGACACCGCCCAGCTCATCGAAACCAGGCGGTATCAGATCGAAGAAATCGCCCGCATCTACCGCGTGCCACCGCACTTGATCGGCGATTTGTCGAACGTGCGCTACAACACGGTCGAACAGTCGGCCATCGACTTCGTCACTTTCTCGTTGATCCCCTGGTGCCGGCGGTGGGAGCTAGCGTGCCGCCGCGACCTCGTCGTGGACGACGCGACGTACTTCGTCCAGTTCGACGTGAACGCACTCATGGCCGGCGACTACGCCGCCCGGAGCCAGTTCATTCGCGAGATGGCGAATCTCGGCGCCCTGGACATCGATGAAGTCCGTGCGGCCATCGGCTACAACCCGCTGCCGAACGGCGAGGGCAAAAAGCGGTTCGTGCAGGTGAATATGCAGCTTTTGTCGAACTTCACCACCGACAATCCGACGGGGAAAGTGCTCCCGCCGGCCGCCGATCCCGTGCCGGGGCAGACCGACGCAGGCGTCGAGGCAGCGCCGGAGCCGGCGGCCCGCGACATCGCGGCGGCGGAGGTCGTGTTCAAGACAACGCTTCGCCGGCTCGCGGCCGTCGAGGCCGACGGCGTGCTCGAGCGGCGCAACAAGCCGGAAAAACTGGCTGAGTGGTTGGATGCGGTCGCGGATCGGATGCGCGACGAGCTGCGTGACGCCGCCAACGCTACCGGCCGCGACATTGAATCATTCGTGATATCGTGGATTGAACGCTCGCGCGGCCTCCTTTTGGAGTGTCACCGCAGCGGGCAGAAGTACGAAACGGTCACAGAGGGCTGGTGCGACAGGCACCTGAATACCGATGCCACAACCGCTTGATGGTGTTGTAGACGCTTTGCAGGCATCGCTTGCGCTCCATTGGTCGCAGGCCGAGATGTACGACCTCCAGGCCGTGCATCTGACGCGCTGGGGCTACGCCAAACTGGGCGAAACGTGGGCGTCCTACGCCGCGGAGGAACGAGGACACGTCAAGAAGCTGTCTGAGCGGTTGGAATTCTTCGACGTCCAGCCGTCGCCGGATCACGAGGCTCCCGAACTGCCGCGGCACGACTTCGAGGCGATTCTGGATGTCAACTACGGTGCGGATCAAGAGGCCGCCGCGGTCGAGCGGGCTGGGTACATGACCTGCGACAAGGTCGGCGACCCCGTTTCGGCGAAGCTGTTCACGAAACTCCTCCGCGGCAGCGAAGACTCAATGGCGAACATCGAAGCGATCCGCAAAGTGATCGAACAGATCGGTTTGGACAACTACCTCGCGAATCAGGTGACTGGATGAGCAACGAAATCGAACGCCGGACGATCATTTCGGACGCCACGGTCGAGTACCGCGAAGACAAGAAGCCCGTCATCACGGGCTACGCCGCGGTGTTCAACATGGAGAGCCGCAACCTCGGCGGGTTCGTGGAGACGATCCACCCGAACGCCTTCGATGAGGTGCTCGCGGAGAATCCAGACGTCATCGGCGTGTTCAATCACGACCGGAATCTGCTCCTGGGCCGCACCGGCAACGGCACGATGCGGCTGACGAAGGACGCCTACGGCCTTCGGTATGAGATCACGCCCAACGAAAACACTTCCATCGGCCGCGACGTGGTCGAGTGGGTGAAGGATCGGACGGTGGTCGGCAGCAGTTTCGCGTTCGCGATCAAGCGTGATGGCGGCGATGCGTGGTCAACGGACTCGCAGAGGGGCATCCGCAAGCGTGAAGTGCGTGCCGTCGGCCTTCTGGAAGACGTCGGCCCCGTGGTTCGGCCAGCCTACGACTCCTCGAGCGTCGTGGTGAGCCGGCGAGCCATTGAAATGGCCCTCGGCGAGGAGTTCCGACCGACCAAAACGATGGCGAACGCGGCGAAGCGCGGCCTCAAGCTGGCGAAGGATCGCGAAAGCATCGAAGAGCGGCTGCTGTTCGTGGCCGAGCGGCTCGTGAACCGCGAAATCATCAGCGTCGAGGAGGTTTCGTACCTCGGCGAAGTGTTCAAGCGGTGCCTGGTCGCCAAGGAAACCGGCTGGTCAGGCTCCCCGGCGTGGATCGAGTGGCAACTGGCCGGTGGAGACACCGCAGTGAGCTGGATCACCCGCCGCAGCGAAGAGCCGCGTGTCGAGCAGCCCGCCGTGGTCGAAGAAGAGCGTGCGGAGCCGTCTGTTGACCTGAAACCCTCTGCCGGCATGGCTGCGGCGGCCCGCCGGGGGCTGAAATTGCACGAAGAAGGCCGTTCTGGCGATGGTTTGAAGCCCGAAACGGTCGCTCGGGCGAACAAAATCGCCTCTCGCGACACCCTTACGCCAGCGCACGTTCGTGAAATGCGGGCGTGGTTTCGCCGGCACAAGGTCGATAAGAGGGCCGGCTGGAGCGCGAAAGGCAGCGAAACCCCCGGCTACACGGCCTGGATGCTCTGGGGCGGAGACGCCGGATGGCGTTGGAGCGAGGCCAAAGTCGCCCAGATGGAGCGCGAAGGCGGCAAACGCGACGTCGGCGAGGGTGAAGAAGGCATGAGCGAGGAGGAATACCCCGGCACGCTGACCGCGGCGAACCTTGACCTCGCCGAATCCTACGAGATGGTCGTTGAAGCCAACGGCCAGTTCGCGCAGGAGCTGCCGGACGGCGCGCACTACATGGAAGCCAGCCCGTTCAAGTCGCAAGGACTCGCTTGCGCGAACTGCGTCTTCTACGAAGGCGGCGGCGCGTGCGAGTTGGTTTCGGGGAGCATCAACGCTAACGGACTTTGCAAGCTCTGGATCATTCCGCAGGAAAAGATCGCGAGCGAAGCGCCGAAGCAGGCCGAAGAATCGAAGCCTGCCGAAGAAGATCGCAGCAAACCGTTCGACGCGCACGGCGCTGTCGCGGAGTTGCAGGCAACTCTTCTTCGCACTCGGTTGCACGGCACTCCGCGTGCTTGATACGCTACAAGAGTAGACATTGCTCCGCGATGGACGTCGCGGAGATCGGTGCGAGCGACTTTTGATCGCGGCGCGCTTGCGGGAACAACCGCCGGCCGCCGCATTGACGTGCGTTGGCCGGCTCAACAAGGAGCAGGCCAAACATGGCAAGCAATCTCAAGCGTCTTCAGGATCGTGCCGCGGCCGTCGCCGCCCGGATGACCGAACTGGCCTCCGTGCAGGAGCGTTCGGAAGAGCAAACCAAGGAACTCGTCTCCCTCGGCACCCAGGCCGACGAGCTGAAGACCTCCCTCGAGTTCGAGGAGCGGATCGCGACGAAGGAAGCCGAGCTGCGTGCGGTGGTCGAGAAGGCCGCCCCGGCTCCCGCCCCCGCCGTCGAGGCGCCCAAGGCCGAGGAGAAGAAGGTCGAGATTCGGGCGATCAACAGCCTCCACCACACCCAGCTCCGCGCGTTCAACGACGGCCCCGAGGCCGTCGAGAGCGCCTACCGCTGCGGTCGGTGGCTGCGTGCTCACGTCTTCAAGAACGCCGACGACCTCCGGTGGTGCAAGGATCACGGCGTCGAGGCCCGCGCCCTCGGCGAGAACAGCAACTCGGCCGGCGGCGCCCTGGTGCCGGAAGAGTTCGCGGCCCGCGTGATTCGTCTCGTGGAAAACTACGGCACCTTTGCGGCGAGCAACGTCGAGAAGGTGACGATGACCCGCGACACGATGATCATCCCGAAGCGTGTCACCGGCACCACGGCCTACTTCGTGGGCGAAGGCACGGCGGTGACCGAGAGCGAGCCGACCTACACCAACGTCCAGCTCATCGCCAAGAAGCTGGCCTGCGGAACGCGGTTCTCTTCGGAAGTGGTCGAAGACGCACTCGTCTCGATCGCCGACGCAGTTGCGACGGAGTTCGCGACGAGCCTGGCCTACAAGCAGGACTTGTGCGGCTGGCTCGGTGACGGCACCTCGACCTACGGCGGCATCGGCGGCGTGGTGACGAAGGTCAACGACGGCACCCACACGGCCAGCGTTCTGACGGCCAGCACGGGTGCGACGGGTTTCGAGACGCTGACGATCACCGACTTCATCAAGACCATCGGCAAGATGCCGCTCTACGCCCGTCAGGGTGCTGCGTGGTACATCTCGCCGGCCGGCTTCGCTGCCTCGATGGCCCGCCTCCGCTACGCGGCCGGCGGTAACGCCGTCGAGCAGATCGGTGGTGGCGTCAGCGAGCAGTTCCTCGGCTATCCGGTGAACCTCGTTCACGTCATGGACACCACGCTCGGTGCAGACGCCAGCAAGGTGAAGGTGCTCTTCGCAAACCTCGGCCTGTCCAGCATCTACGCCCGTCGCCGGGACTTCTCGGTGCGGATGTACGACCAGGTGTACGCCACCACGGACCAGCTCTTGCTCCAGGGAACCATGAGGTTCGATATCGTCCATCACTCGCTGGGAGACAACTCGACCCCCGGCCCGGTGATCGCCCTCAAGACCGCGGCCTCGTGAACCTGAAACCAACAAGGAGTACCTAGAACCATGATTCATTCGCAGATGGAGAAGGTGGTCGCTGCGGTTCCGACTGCGGTCGGAACCAGTGCGGTCACCCTGACGATCGACACGCTGGGCTACGACTACGTCAGCGTGACGGCCCTTCGGGCGAGCAACGCCTCGACGGTGTTCGCGAGCGTCCTCAAGGTCGAGCAGTCCGACGACAACTCGACCTACTCGGCTGTCTCCGGCATGACCGGCGGCACCGACTTCACGATCCCCGCTGTGTCGGACACGGCCAACGCCGCGATCGTGAAGCTGGACATCGACTCCAAGTCGAAGTCTCGCTACCTGAAGGTGACCGCGACCCCCGCCGTGAGCGTCAACACGGTGGTGTCGGCTCGCCTGGGCCGCGGCGAGGTCGCCCCCGCGACCGCGTCCGAAGCGGGCGTCATCGGCTGGGTCAAGGGCTGATCCCGAAATAACTCCGGCGGCAGCGGGTTTCGCTGCCGCCGGAGCATTCATACGCGGGACGGCCACGACGGCCGATGAAGGCGCAAGGAAGCGCGCCCGCTCCAACCAAGGAGCGAAACGTGCAACTGCGTGTCGGCAACGTCGAAGCGGATGTGAAGGTCGCGGCAGTGATGTCCACGCCGCGGCTGGGATTCACGGATAACTTCTTTTGCGTGGCCTCCGCCCTCTCGCCTCACGGCATTGCGCCGATGAAGGTGACCGGCGCTTTCTGGGGCCAATGCCTCCAGCGTGCGATGGAAAGCGTCATCGACACGCACGACGTGATCCTCACGATTGATTACGATTCCGTATTCAACGCGAAGACCGTCGAAGCCCTCCTTGCCTTGATGCTCTACAGTGGCATGGACGCCATCGCCCCGCTCCAGACGAAGCGGGAGAGCAACGCGGTGATGTTCGCCCTTCCCGGCAACACGCCCGAGGACAAGACAACCGTCGAAAGCGACTGGTTTTCCAAGCCGGTGCAGAAGGTCGAGACGGCCCACTTCGGCCTGACGTTCCTTCGCACCGAAGCCCTCAAGAAGATGCCGAAGCCGTGGTTTGTCGAGTTGGCGAACGAGGCCGGCGAATTCAGCGGCGGCCATCAGGACTCCGACATCGGCTTCTGGCGCGGGTGGGCGAAGGCCGGCAATACGCTGGGCATCGCCACGCATATCAGCGTCGGACACGCCGAGCTGATGGTCACCTGGCCCAGCCGCGAGGTCGAGGGCGGCAAGATTCAGCAGCACACGACGGAGTATTGGACGAACGGCCAGAACGCGCCGAAGGCCGCATGGGGGCAGGTGACGTGAAAATCCGCGTTCTCCACAACTTCAGTTGCTACGAGCGCGGGCAGGTCTTCAGTGACTGGCCTGGGGGGATGTGCGACATCCTCGTGCGGCGCGGGCTGATTGAGGAAGTTCAAGACACGGAAGTCGAGGAAGCCGTCGAGCACCGCGAAGTGGAGCGGGCCGACGCTTCTCCGAAGCACAGGAAGAAGAAGTAATGGACACAATCGTTTTCGGCACGCCGCAGGGGCCGACATCCACGATCACGCCGTACCGCAGCCTCGTCAGGATCACGAATCCGGCGGTGGAGCCGGTATCGCTGTCTCTCGTCAAGACACAGTGCCGCGTCGATACCGACGTCGATGACGCCTACATCCAGAGCCTGATCGCGGTGGCGCGGCAGTACGTCGAGGACGTGCTTGAGATCACGCTCCTCACCACCGTCTGGGAGGCCCGCTACGATCTCTTTCCGATCTGGGCGATCATCCTCCCGCAGATGCCGATGGCCGACGGCACCGTGACGGTGACGTACCGCAACGGCGACGGCACCTACGGCACGCTGACGAGCACAAACAGCGACTTCCAAGTTGACTACCGCGTGCTTCCCGGCCGCATCTACCCACAGTGGGCGCAGTCGTGGCCGCCGACTCGAGGCGACGAGAACTCCGTCGTTGTCAGGTACTCGGCCGGCTATGGCCCCGACGGCTCGAGCTGCCCACCGACGGCCAAGCATCTGATTCTCGCGCTCGTGGCCCATTGGTACGACACGAGACAACCGGCCGTGCCGGGTGCCATGACCTCGACGCCCTATATGTTCGACACGCTACTGGCCGCGTCCGGCCTGGGGGTTTACCGATGACCATTCGCGCTCGCATCGACATCGACGCGGTCTACCAAGACCAGACCACGACCTCGCTGACCGTTGGGTCGCTTTCCGACCACTTGGCGTCGTCACCACTCGTCGCGCAGGCGATTACGGCCACCGTCGGCACGTCGGCCGTGTCGATCTCCGGCCCGACCAGTCTGTCTACGCTAGTGATCAAGAACACCGGCACAACTCCCCTGCGATTGGCCGGCGCCATCAACGTCTCGCCCGACCGTGTAACCGTCCTGCCGACCACCGCGACGATCACGGTGGCCTCGCCGTCCGGCAGCGGCTCATATTCTGTCCTCTGGGTGGGGTAAATGATCGTTTCCGGCCTCATGCGCGAGCGGGTGACTGTCATGGCTCCCGTGACAGAGCAGTCGCCGTTTGGCGAGGCGACAACGGCCTGGGAGGACGTCGGCACCGTGTGGGCGAGCGTGCAGGGTCTGTCCAGCCGCGAGACGCTCCAGGCCCAGCAGGCCAACGCGATCATCACGCACAAGATTCGGATGCGATTCTTCCCCGGCATCACGCATCAGCACCGTCTGGTGTGGCGGGATCGCACAATGGAGATAGCGAGCCTCATGGAGCGAGAGGTCCGCACGGTCCACGAGATCATGGCGAAAGAGGTGGAGTGATGGCATTCAACGAACGCCTTGGCCTCGGCAATCTTGAGCTGTCGCAGGGCATCGGCGAAGCACGCGACATCGGCGGCAGCACCGGCATTGAGTCGGCGAACCAGTTCGTCACGATCCGCACGGCCGGCGTCCGCGACCTCGTCGCTGAACTGCGGCGTCGGGCCGGCTCTGCAACCGCGCCGATCCTCAAGAAGATCGTCAAGCGGGCGGCCATGCCGATTGAGAAAAAGTACGCCGAGCTGGCCCGAAACCACACCGCCACCGGCAATTTGGCGGCGAGCGTTACCCACGAAATAAAGGCTTACGCCGACGGCGGCGTCATTGCAGTCGTCGGCCCCCGACAGACCGGCTCCGTCGGCTCAACGGACGACGCTCGCTCCGGCAATCATGCCTGGCTCGTGGAATTCGGCACTAGCCGTCGAAAGCCCGGCTCGCAGGGCCGGCGGGCCTACATCAACGTCCATCAGGCGATCAACGGAAAGATGAGCCGCAAAGGTTCATTTAACAACAGCCAATTTGAGGCGATGGGTCGCGGCTATTACTTCCTCATGGGAAGCATCAATGAGCCCAGCCGGCAAGGCAGCGGCAGGGCGGGGTATTCTCGTGATTTCATGCTTGGCAAAGATGGCCGAAGCGGCAAGCAGCACCCGATCACCCTGCGCCCCGGCGAAACCATCGCCCCGATGAAGCCCTTGAAACTCATGCAGAAGACAATTGACGGCACGGCTGGTCAGGTGCTTGAGGCGCTGAAGGCCGGGCTGGAGCGGGAGTTGATGAAAACATGATGCTCGTTACTCCTGAAAGACACGTCTTCCTGCGTCTCGCGACGACCCCCGGCGTCGTCCGACTCACGGGATTCAACATCTATGCCGTCGCCGTGCCGAAGACGGCCACGTTGCCGTTCTGCGTCTACAAGCGACAGAACATCACCCGCGAAAGCCACTTGACGGGGCCGATGTTCCAGCCGGTCGTGCATCTCCAGATTGCATCGTGGGCGACGACCTACGATCCAGCGAGAGAGCTGGCCGACGAGGTTCGGATCGCGCTGGATGGTCACACCGGCACGCTGGCGGGGGTTACAATCAGTGATATGCGGCTCGTTTCGGAAACCGATGACTTCATCGATCCGACGGCCGTGGGAGCACAACTCCCGCCCGCTTACGAAGTTCGGCAGCTTTACCAAATCCGGTGGTCTGAGGCTACCGGGTAATACATTCACGAGCGCAAGGAGGCGCAACAAATGGCTGGCATTTCCGCACAAGGACTCACCTTCACCTTCGGTGGTTCCGCCCTCACGGTCACCTCGGTTCAGGTCAGCGACCAACAGGATTTGATCGACGGTAGCCATCTGGCAATTGCCCCGTCGGGCCGTCGTGAGTGGGTTGGCGGGTTCGCGACGAACCGCGAGGTCACGGTCGATGCCATCTACACCACGGTGCTCAACGCAGGCACAAGCGGCGCGCTGGCGATCACCGGCCCGATGTCGTTCAGCGGCAACGCGACGATCCAGTCCTCGAGCATCGGCGGCTCAGTCGGCGACCTCATCAAGGGTTCGCTCACGTTCAAGGTGGCCTAGTTTTTTAAGAGGGAAAAATGGCGTCTATTTCGCAGGGGACGACATTTTCTTTTGGCGGCGGGTCGGTTAGTGAAGTCACGCGGGTTACTGTAAACCAGCAGTGGGCCGGCCAAAGCCGCAACAGGATTTCAACGGCGCATCTCGGCACACCGATTGACGACCCAGAGCCATACGTTTTTGGGTTTAAGCCTAACGTCATAGACGGTAGCGCCCAGGTTGATATTGAGTACCTCGGCGGCAGCTCCGTGCCGGTAGGGTCAAGCGGCGCGATTTCGCTAAGTGGAGCAGCCTCCTTCTCTGCGACCGCCGCCACTTGTCTGTCTTGCGTTATAAACGCAGCCGTCGGCGATGTAGTCAAATATCAAGCCACCTTTCGAATCCCGATGGGTTAGTGAAAAATGGCGCTTCTTTCACAGGGAGCTGCGTTTTCTTTTAAAGGAACACATTACACGGTTACATCTGTGACCGTCGAATCGCCGCACCCGGAGATCGTTGATATGACCTCCAAAGGCGATAGTAATTCAACAAACGCAATGGTTTGGACCGGCGCGTATTCGTCACCTGGGCGGATCGTGATTGATGGCCTTGGTTTTAGTGATCCAAAGTCGCTCGCTGGCTCGAGTGGAAATGCGTCATTCTCGACACCCGGCGGCAGCGTTTCTGTTCTTTGCGTGTGCGACTCCGCTAGCGTTGAAGCCAAAGTCGGAGAATTGCTGAGAGTACGGATTTCGCTTACGACTACGGACTATAGCGGATAAAGCTCAAGGCAGGAGCAACTTTTTCACGGATGGCTTCTTTTTAGAGGTTACTTCTTTATGGCGTTGAACAAGGCGAAGATTCTGGCGGCTGATGATGTCAAGTTGCAGGAGATCGCCGTCCCTGAGTGGGGCGGTTCGGTGTTCCTCAAGGTCTTGAGCGGCACCGACCGCGAGGCGTTCGAGGAGTCCTACGCAGACCAGAAGCTGAAGGCGTTTCGCCTGCGGTTCCTGGTGCTCGCGCTCTGTGACGAGAAGGGTGATCGGCTCTTCAGCGAGGGCGAGATCACGGAACTCGGCACGAAGTCGGCGGTCGTGATCAACCGGCTCTTCGAGGCGGGCTGGAAGCTCAACGCATTCCGCGAGGAGGACGTCGAAGCCCTGGGAAAAGACTGATCGACAGACCCGAGCGCAAGTTCTATTTGAGACTTGCGCTGTGCATGGGGATGTCGGTCAAACGGCTGCTGCGAGAATTCGACTCCGAGGAGTTGGCGGAGTGGGCTGCGTTCGACAGAAGGTGGCCGCTCCCCGACCCCTGGGGGCAAACGGCAAGGCTTTGCCGGATCATCATGGCGGCCAGCGGAAACTATCGAAAGAACGACATACCGGACGAGTCGGCATTCATTCCGAGCGCTGTCAAGCCAGAGCAGAGCAGCATCCAAATGATCGCAGAGCTGCAAAAGCTCATGCCTCCAAGCGTGCCGATTCAAGGATGAGCTAGATGGCTGGATACCTCGGCAAAATCTCGGCGATCGTCACTGCGAACACCAGTGACTTCAGCCAACGGCTGATCGCCACGGCCGACGAGGTTCGCAGCCTTGCGGAACTTTGGAAGCCCCTGCCGCCCGATGCTCCGACTCAAGGATGAGATAGATGTCTGGCTACCTCGGCAAAATCTCGGCGATCGTCTCAGCGAACACCGCTGATTTTCAGCGGAAGATGAACGAGGCCGCTGCGGACACCAAGAAGTTCGCGACGGCCGTCGAGAGCAACATCAAGCGGGCCACGGCCGATGCGGCGAAGTCGTTCAAGGGCATTTTGACGCCGCTCCAGCAATTCGAGGCTTCCCTAAAGGCCGCCTCGTCGATGCAGTTGTCCTTCAAGGGTTTTTCGGGGGCCATCCGCACTGTTGAGCAGTTGAAGGAGCGGCTGGGGCAACTCAACTCCCAGCAGGTTTCTGTCGTCTTGAAGCAGACCGGCTTTGAGAAACTGGACGACCTCCGTGAGTCCCTCCGCGAGTTCAGCAACCGCGACATGCGGATCATCGCCGAAGTCGGCGGTATCGAAAAACTCAAGGAACTTCAGTCGGCCATGGGGCCGTTTCGCGAAGGCGACACGCTCATTCGCATGAAGGTGAGCGACGAGGAATTGAACAGCCTCGTCGCGAAACTGGGGAAGATCAGCGAAGAGCAAATCAACGTCGCCATGAAGGTGACGGGCGAGCAAAGCCTTGACGAAACTCTGCTCAAGATGCGGCAACTGTATTCGGCGAGCGAACAGATCGCCAAGCCGCTGGCCGCAGCGCAGGCCGAGTTCTCAAAGTTGTCGTTCGGCGTTCAGGCGTCGTTCATCGCGACCCTTGGCAAGGCGCAAAACGAGGTTCAGCAGCTAGAACTGGACATCAAAGCGGGCGCGACGATCGGCGAAGAGCGCTTTGCGGCTCTGGGGCGACAGGTGCGCAGCGTCACAGCAGCCATCAAGGAGATGGGCGAAGCGGACGCCTTGGCGATGAAAATGCGATCTGGCCGCGAACTTGAGGTGCAGCAGCCGTTGGCACAGGCGGCGCTGGTGCGTGCCGGCAAGATGGATCTGGGCGGAATCTCGCCGGAGGGGATTGCGGCCAACTCACGGGAACTGGCCCAGCTTCAGGCGGCGGCAAAGGCAGCCGCTGAAGAGGTTGCTCCGCTGATCGCTCAGTTGAGGGCGGCGGAGGCGGGCGGGCAATCTCGTGGCACGATCGCTGTCCTTCAGTCGCAAGTGGACGCGAAGGTCGCCGCGCTGAACCGCGAAACCAATGCGTGGGCCTCACTGACTCAGTCGATCAAGGACTCCGAAGACGCTGCGAGGCGGCGAGCCGCTGCGGCAACCAGAGACTTTACGCTAAAGTCTGCGCCGCCAGAGCGTGCTGGCCTGGGGCTTTTCGGCACTTCGGCAGGCGGGGCGGAGCAACAGTCGCTAGACAGGGCAAAACAGCTTTCTGCGGCCTACGAAAAACTCCCGATGGCGGCACAGGGAGCGCTTCGTGGCCTAGCTGGAATCGCAGCGAGCGTTGCCGATTCAGTTGCGGCTGGCACTGGCAACGCCAATCAATTAAACGATGTTCTTGACAGACTGACCAGCCGCGTTTTCGGGGAATCCGTCCAATCAGGGCAGCAGGCACTTGGCAGAAAGATTGGCAACGGCTTCCTCAACATTCTCGACCCCGCCGTGGCCGCCGCTGACACGCTTGAATCGCAGACTCAGGTGCTGGCTCGCAAGATTGGCAACGGCTTCCTCAACATTCTCGACCCCGCCGTGGCCGCCGCTGACACGCTTGAA
>Ga0209085_1001403_pt1 | contig 14922 bp, 18 predicted proteins | sample C_131016_EF_Meta_FD_187310 | JGI IMG/M metagenome (GOLD analysis project Ga0209085, IMG submission 187310) | Freshwater microbial communities from Lake Croche, Canada to study carbon cycling - C_131016_EF_MetaG (SPAdes) (version 2) | ecosystem: Environmental > Aquatic > Freshwater > Lake...
CCGCATCGGGGAGCACGCAGTACACAGAACTGACCTACCTTACTCGTAGGGCGTTTATTCCAAAACTGGTTGTCCAGATTTACAACAGCACCCCGCTCATGGCGGCGCTGATTGCAAACAGCCAGCAGGCCACGGGCGGTGTTTCGTCTGTGACCGTGCCGGTGCAGGGCAGCCAGTTCATCAATGCTCAGTGGTCGGATTACTCTGGTTCGTTCACTCAGCCCGCGGTTCAGCAAGGCGCGTATAACGCCGAGTTTAACCTGAAGCTGATGATTGCTCCGGTGCCGTTCCTGGGTATGGAAGGCGCTGTGCAGCAGGATCACGCGGTTATTCCGCTGATTGAAGCCCGCATGAATGACGCGACCAACGTCATGATGGATGCGATGGCGACGGCGCTGTACAACAACACCACGAACACCCAGCAATTCATTGGTCTGCCTGGCGCCGTGGATGACGGCACCACGCTTGGCACCTACGGCAACATTGCCCGCTCCACCACGACCAACACTTGGTGGCGCTCTAAGGTGTACGCGGCTGGTTCGGTCAACCCGACCCGTCAGAACGTCCTTCAGTACATCAGCGGTACGGTCAAGAACGGCGCCGAAGTGCCGACCTTTGGCGTGTGCGGCTTTGGTACTTGGACCCTGTTGGCGCAGGACTACGTTGGTCAGGAGCAGTACGTTATCACGCCGGGTTCCGGCTTTGATGGCGATGCCAATGGCCCGCAGGCCGCGTTCCGCGCGCTCATGGTTGCCGGTGTGCCGATCTACCCGGATCCGTACTGCCCGGAAGGCACCATGTACTTCCTGAACACCAACTACCTGTCGCTGTATATCCACGACCAGGGTTCGTTTGTGTTCACGGGCTTTGAGTCCACCCTGCCTAACTGGCAGATTGGTTATGTCGGTGCCGTGCTCATGATTGCGGAGTTGGTGAATACCAAGCCTCGCGCCATGACCAAGGTTACTGGCTATAACGCTCTCACGATCTAAGGAGGCAGAACAATGGCTCTCGGTCTAAACAAGATCATCATTGCGAACGCCTCGGCCAACACGCCGGGCGCGTATTTGCAGCCTGTGACAATTGCCAACGTGGGGGCGGGTAACGCCACTGCGATGCTAAACTCACAGTTTGTTCCAGCTGGCACCTACCTGATGCTACCCGCGGCCAACGTCACGATTGAAGTCAACAACTATACGGGTACGGCGAACAGCTTTACCACGCTGTTGGCGAACAACACGGGCGGTGTGCTGATTTCGGACGGCTTCAACGTGCGCGCCAACGCTGTTACGGGTACGCAGACCGTGACGCTGCTGACCGTGAACGGTGGCGGCAACGTGTCCAGCGGTTCCGGCACGGCTTGGTAAAGGAGGCAACCCATGGCGTCCCCACAATACGTTGGTAATGACTACCAGGACTCGTTTGGGTCTTACCGGATTGCGTTTGTTTCCGGTCAATCGCTTGCCAGCACGGGCAACGCTGTGGTTAGCCTGCCTGTTCTGAGCGGCGGTATTGGCGGCGCCTTTGGTAACGGCTCGTACATCATCCGCCGCATCACCATTACCAACCCGTCTAACACGGCGGGTGGTTCGGTGCCGAATATTGCCACCGCTAACGTGACGATCCTGACCACCAGCGATGGCAACACGTCTAACGCCGTCACCACCGCTGCCGGCCAGACCATCGGCAACGTGACCGCGGCTAACACTTGGCAAGACCTGACGCTTATTGCCGCAGCGGCTACCACGGCTTACGCAGCGCCTGTGCTGTTTGTTAAGGTGGGTACGGCTGTGGCTAACTCGGCGGTCAACATCTCCGTTTATGGTGATATTGTAAACCTATGAGTGACGTGTGGGTTACTAACGGCACGAAAGAGCCTTTTGAGGATATGTGGCATGGGGACAAGTACACGTTCCCGCCCGGAAAGGCCGTTATGGTGCCTTTGGAGGTTGCGCGGCACGTCTTTGGGTACGGAATGGATAATCGCGTACCCGTGCTTGCCAGGCTAGGCTGGGCTGTAACGTCAAATGACGTTGCGAAGGGCTTGGAGCGGCTAAATCGGTTTGTTATTTCCGATGAGGAGCCAAAACAGGAGCGTACCAAGGTTATTGCACTCGTATCATGAGTTGGAGAGTCAATGGCTACCCTTCAGACTTACATTACGCAGTGCAGGCGGCTTTTGCATGACGCAAACGCCAACTTTTGGTCTGACTCTGAGCTAACCGACTACATCAACGCCGCCCGCGAGCGGCTGGTGCGTGATACGGGTTGTCTGCGCACCATCCAGACCGTCAACACGGTCACAAACCAAGAAGTCTATCAGTTTAGCGCGCTTCCGAGCGGCATTCAGACGATGGACATCCTGAACATCAATTTGTACTGGGGCAACACGCGCATTCCGTTGCGCTACCTGCCTTGGACCCAGTTTAACGCCGAGTTGCGGTTTTGGCAGAACTACTATGGCCGACCCATTGCGTTTACGGTGTATGGGCAGCAGGCGTTCTACCTAGCGCCCGTGCCTGACCAGGTTTACGCGATGGAACTGGACACCATTATCCTGCCCACGGCTTTGGTGAACACTTCTGACGTGGATGCCATCATCAGCCCATGGACTGACCCTGTAGCTTACTACGCCTGCCACACGGCCAAGTTTAAGGAGCAGTCTTATGGTGAGGCTGAGATATTCCTGAACCAGTACAAGGCTAAGGCAATGTCCGTGATTAACACTTCGTTCACGCGCAGGATGCCAGATCCTTACAGCACGCCGTATTGATATGCCCGCGGCAGAGCAGAGAAAATCATATCAGGTTGTCAAGAACTTCAAGGGTGTAAATACCCAGGCTAACCGCACGGCCATTGATAGTGATGAGTTTGCTTGGCTAGAGAATGCGCAGCCTATTGGCTTTGGCAACATCAAGACTCTGGGCGTGCAATCCTCTAGTTTGTATGCGTGGAACGGTACGCCTACGGCGATGTACAGTTGCAGTATCAAGAATGTGGATTATGTGGTTGGCTTTTTTGCCAATGGCGGGGCGGATTACTTCCGCGTTGATACGGGCGCGGGCGGCGTGTTGGCTGCCGCGGGCAAGTTTTCTGGGTCTGGTGTTAGGATTGCGCAGTGGAAGAACGAGCGAATTCTTATCATTGATACCGACAAGGGGCTGTTCACTTGGGATGCCACCAATGTGGTGTCTATTGGTTCTATCTCGGCTTACGGCATTACCAACGCCGGAACGGGCTACACCTCCGCGCCTTCTGTAGCGATTGGAGCGCCCAACGAGACAGGCGGTGTTCAGGCTGTTGCCACGGCGCTGGTAACGGGTGGTTCAATAAGTGGGCTTCTGTTTACCGAAACGGGATCGGGTTACACGTCACCTCCCAGCATCACGTTTACGGGCGGTGGAGGCTCTAGCGCGGCGGCGGTGGTCAGTACCCTTAGCTTTGCCAAAGGAACGGCTGCTGCGACCGTCCTGAGCGGCGGTACGGGCTATTCCAGCGCGCCGGGCGTTACCTTTAGCGGCGGCGGTGGTGCGGGCGCTGCGGGCACGGCTATTATCTCTGGCGGCGCCGTCATTGCTATTATCATGACCAACAACGGCACGGGGTACACTTCCGCGCCGTCAGTCTCGTTCAGCACAGGAGCGGCCATTGCGCAGGGTGTGGCTAGTACGGACCAGAGCGTGGATGTCTCTACGTTTTCGGGGCGGGTCTGGGTGGCGCAGGGGCGAACTGTCTACTATTCGGCAGCGGGCAAGTATAACGACTTTGTAAGCGTGAGCGCCGGCAACATCCTGCTGACGGACGAGACGTTACACAATAACATCACGGCGCTGCTGCCAGCCAACAACTTCCTGTATGTGTTTGGCGACGACAGCATCAACGTCTTCTCGGACGTTCGTGTACAAACAAACGGCACTACCATTTTCACAAACACCAATGCCAGTGCCTCGGTTGGCACTAAGCGTAACATGACCATCTATCCCTATTTTCGGTCAGTGTTGTTTATGAATGATTATGGCGTTTATGCGTTGGTTGGTTCAACCACAAGTAAACTTAGCACGCAGTTAGACGGCATATTTCCATTAATTGATTTTACTCAGCCGGTGAGCGGCGGCCAGGTGTTGCTGAACAACATCTTGTGTGCGGCTTGGTCGTTTACCTACAACGATCCGCTGGTTGGCGCGCGGCCCATTCAGGCGGTGTTTTTTGACAAGCGGTGGTTCTTCACGTCGCAGGGCACGTTGAACTATGTGACCAGCGTGCCGGTGAGCGGCGTTATCTCGTTGTATGGCACCACCAGCGGCGGGCTATACAAGCTGTATAACAGCAGCACCACGGGCGCTAACGTCATCATCAGAAGCGCGCTGTGGCCGTTGACGGACCCGATTAGGGATAAGCAGGCGCTGAAGTTTGGCGTGGAAACCACGGCCTCTGTGTTGGGCAACGTGGCTGTGACCATTGACACTGAGGTGAGGACCACCTCCGCGGCTACGGTGGGCTATGTGCTGGCTACGTTTGTGTCTTGGACGAACACCTCGGGTGCCACGATAACGTGGACAAACAACAGCAGCACCACTATAAACTGGTTCAACAACGGGTATCAGCTTTACAAGAGCGATGCCCAGCAATACGGCAAGTACCTCGGTATGACGATCTTGTCTGACACTGCCATCTACACGTTGAACACGTTGGAACTCGAATATGAATTGAGGGCTAGGTTCTAATGGCGCTTCCGATCACGATCCCGAACACGTTTGGCGGCGCTACGGTGCCGATCCCGCTGTCGCAGTTGGACAACAACTTCTCGACGGTGGTGAACGGGATTAACGGCATTGGCAACGGCACCAACAGCCTGGCTAACGTGTCGATCACTGGCGGCAGCATTGCCAATGTGACGCTGACCGGCACTGTGACGGCACCCACCAACGGCTACAGGCGAAACCGGATTATCAACGGCGGCATGGCTGTAGACCAGCGCAACAGCGGCGCGTCTCAGACGTTCACGGCTGCTGCGGCCTTGGCTTACAGCGTGGATCGTTTCTATGGGTATTGCACGGGCGCTAACGTGACTGGTGCGCGCGTTGCTGGGTCTAGCATCAACCAATACCGCTATCAGTTTACCGGCGCTGCGAGCGTTACGGCTATCGGTTTTGGGCAGCGGATTGAGGCTGCAAACAGCTATGATCTAAACAACGGCACCGCGTATTTCAGCGTTGATCTGGCTAACTCGCTGCTGACCACGGTGACATGGACGGCTTACTACGCCAATACGGCTGATACCTTTGGCACGCTCGCAAGCCCTACTCGCACGCAGATTGCCACTGGCACGTTTACCGTTACCAGCACCGTCACCAATTACACGGCGTCTATCAGCATCCCGAGCGCAGCCACGACCGGCATTGAGATTGTGCTAACGGTGGGAGCGCAGACTTCTGGCACTTGGACCATTGGCAATGTGCAGCTTGAAGCGGGCAGTTCTGCCACTCCATTTGAGCGGCTGCCGATTGGCGAGACGTTGATGTTGTGCCAGCGGTATTACGAAAAATCCTACAATGATAGCGGAAAGCCGGGTTCCGCGCCGGGAGGGGGCAGCGCAACGTATGGTTTAAGAACAGGATCGCTTAATGGCGCGGCGTCTAGTTTTCCCTTTAATGTTCGTAAAAGAGCAACTCCTACAATTGCTATTTATGATGGTGCAGGAACGCCAAACGCAGTTAGCTATTATATTTCATCCTGGAATAACGGCGGCAGTGTGTCGTCTTCTCCTGGGTATCAATCGTCTTTTTATATACAAACAGATATAGCATCTAGCCTTTTGATTAATTTTGATTGGACGGCAAGCTCGGAGTTATAATCATGCCAACATACACAAATGCCCAATACTTCTACAACTTTGGCACCACCACAATTGGCGGCATCAGAGTTGACATTGATGGCGTTACTTCATCTGTCCCCATCGACCCAGCCAACACCGACTATTCCAACATGATGGTGCTGGTGGCGGAAGGTAAACTCGTTATAGCGCCGGCGGCCTAGAATGGATCAGAACCTTTACAACATAGCCGTGGCGGCATCAGGGGCGGGCATTGGCTGGTTTGTAAAAGTGGTCTGGGATGCCGTTCGGGAACTGCGAGACGACCTCAAGGAGTTGGAGCGCGAGTTGCACGTCAACTACGTTGCGAAAGATGACTACCGACAGGACATCATTGAGATTAAGAATATGGTAAAGCAGATATTCGACAAGCTAGACCGCAAGGCAGACAAATAGGAGGCTGACATGAACAACGATATGTGGCTTGGCATCATCCGGCATGTGCTGACCGTGCTGGGCGGCTTTTTTGTTGCTAAGGGCTATGTGGATGCTGACACGCTGAACACCGCGGTGGGTGCTGCTACTACGCTGGCCGGCGTTGCATGGTCGGTGCTGGACAAGAAGGGCCGATAAGATGGGCGTTCAGGCTTTCACCAAGATGGGCAACACGGTGGTGTTTACTGCGGCTGCTACGGCCCCAACGCCTGTTCAGGCTGTGAGCACGACGCTTGGCGGTAATCAATATCGCCTTATCAACGCCGGAAACATTGTGGTGTTTTTGGGCGTGGGCGTAGCTAGTGCTGACGCAACGGCCAATGCAGTGGTGGTGACATCTACTCAGAGGTCTCTGCCGTTGCTTCCGGGGACGGATGAGATTTTGAGCTTTCCGCCCAATGCCTACTTTACGGGCATTACAAGCTCTGGCAACGCGGCGGTGTATATCACGCCAGGCGATGGGATGTGACCAATGCTTAAGACCGCCAGTTTCCCTATGGCAATGGCCGCAACCACATTTACTGGTTCTGGCACCTTCACCAAAAACCCAAACAGCACGGTTGTGCAGGTCTTGGTTGTTGGCGGTGGCGGCGGGGGTGGCTTTGGCGGCACTTACGCTGCGGTTGGCGGCGGGTCTGGTGGCGGCGGGGGCGGCGGTGCTGGATATTCATCTTTTACCTTTCGCGCTTCTGACATAAGCGACACTGAAACCATAACGGTGGGCGCTGCTGGGACTGCTGGCACGTCTGGCGTTACGCCGTCTGGCGGTTCCATTGCGGGTCAGGGTGGGCGCGGCGGCATTAGCAGTTTTGGCGCTAAGGCATATGGCGCCCCTGGAGCGGGTGGAGCGCCAGGGATAAGCATTACTGCATCTGGTGGCGGGGGTGGTGGCGCTAATTATAATGGCGTTCCGAACTTTGGCACTAATTCTTCTGGTGGTTCCAGTATGAATTTTGCGGCGGCTGGCGGTTTTGCTGCGAACGGCGGAAGCAATTCAACTTTGGGTTGCGGGGCTGGTGGCGGCGGCACGTCAGCAATTGGCGCCGCCTTTTCTGGGGGCAATCAAGTTTTGGGGGCTGCTGGGGGCGCTTCCGGGGGTGGATTTAATGCCGCAGGCGCCGCGCAGGCAGGTGGTGTCGGCGGTGGCACCAACACCGGAGCTGTTTCTGCGTTTGCGGCAGGAGGCGCCGTTAACAATAGCGGAACGAACGGCTCTAGCAACCCAACGCCGATTTTTGGTAACTACATACCAGCATCAGGCGGCGGGGGTGGCGGTGCTGGTAGCGCCGCAAATGGCGGCGCTGGCGGTGCTGGCGCTAATTATGGCGCAGGCGGTGGTGGTGGCGGGGCAGGCAATAGCACATCCAGTTTTGTTGGCGGCGTAGGCGGCGCAGGCGGTGCTGGTATTGTCATCGTAGTGGAGTATTAAGCATGAACGCATACAACGTAATCACGACCATTGACATCGAGCAGATGGGGGCAGACGAGAACGGCAATCCCGTTGTTGTTATTGTTCCTGCCGGCTCTGTGATAAACACGATAGTGTGGGATGGCGTTACTGAATGGACGCCTCCCAAGGACACAAGGGTCGAGCCTGGGTGATTGGAAGCAGTATTAGGGGTCATCAATGGACTTTGCCACGCTGAGCATCGTGAAGTTTGGCGATAGGGACAGCCTTGGCGAGTTTTTGTTTGTCAACAGCGTGCAGCACCAGGTTTTCCGCGAGACATTCTTTGCGCAGGGCATTCAGGTGCCTGCTTTCCCGCTTGCGGACGCTGATATAGACAATTTGGACGATTGGTTGCTCCCTCACCAAGTAGAACACCAGTCATTTGCCGCCCTTTTGGGGCTAGAAAACCCCTTTAATATGCTGGATGCGGACTGGAATAACGAGGAATCGTTCTACGATTGGCTTGCCACGCATTTGTCAATCCATGAGCAAATAGCGGCTGCGCTGGGGCTGACCTGATGCCCTCACAGCAGCAAAGCACAACCCAGATTTTGCGCGGAGGGCTGAACGCCGAAACCGGCTCCCCAAAAGAAACCGAAAAGGCATTAATTCACATTGGCGCTTTGGTGAAGGCTAATGTGTTGAAGATTTTCCGGATTGGGAACACTGTATTTACGACCAGCCGGGTGAGTTCTGACGGGAAGTGGCTGCCGCAGACGGAAGCGGAGGTGCATATGTACACTGCGGAGGGCTTGCAGGAGGTTATGCAGCGCCTGGCGGTGTTGCCTAACACGCTGCGCTCTATGGGCATTCAGAAGGCTTATACCTACGCCATGCAGCCTGCCATTATGCGGGTTATTCAGTCTGGGCTACAGCAGGCGGGTTTGCAGCCTAGCGTAACCACGCAGATGAAGTATGTGAACGGCCAGATGGTGCCTGCCTACATTATGGAGGTGGCGCTGTCATGAGTGAGTATAACGGCGTTTTTGCTGATAATCCTTCGACTTACGAGGGATATACTAATTATCAACGGGCTGTTGGGCAGCCTGTATATGATGAGAACAGCGCGCAATACAGCCAGTATTTATCTGAGGCTCAGAACCGCACTGAAGAAGGCCAACGCGCGGCGTTTTTGGCTTCTACGCCTGAGCAGCAAGCGGAACAGCGCCGTGCTGACATGGCTTACATTGAGCGTGAGAATGCCAGAAGCGTTGTTAAGGGCAGCCAGAAGCAAACATTCACTATTATTGCGGGCGTGTTTGCGGCGGTTGCGGTGGTGCTCACTGCGGGCACGGCGCTGGGTGCTTTTGCTGCTGTGGGTGGATTGGAGGGCGCTGTTGCTGCGGGGGTGGCAGAGGGCGCTATTGAGGGTGGTGCGGCGGCGGCTGCTGTAGCGGAGGCTGCGCCTGCTGCGGCGGCCATAGAGGCTGGTGGCGCTGCGGCGGTGGAGGCTGGCGCTGCTGCTGGTGCTGCCGAGGCTGCTGCGCCTTCATTTTTCTCATCTATCATTGACGGTGCGACATCTGTTTATGATGCGGTTAGCGGTGCGATTGAGACCGTTGGCAACTTGACCAACATCAGCGGCCCGCTGGGGCAAGCGATAACTGGAGCCACGGAACTCAACCCTGCGGTTGCCGATCTTGCGGCTAAGACTGCGGTGGGCGCAGGCCGTGGCGCTATAACTTCCGCCATTCAGGGGCAAGATGCCGGATTGGGCGCCCTTGGCGGTGCTGTGAGCGGATTGGTGGGTGGTGGTACTAGGGCTTTGCTTGGTCCGTCTGGTTTAGGGCTGGGCACCACAGGTTTTGAAGGTGGCATTACCGGCACGGTGGCTGGTGCTGCTGGTGGCGCTGCAAGCGGCGCTGCTAGGGCGGGGGTTACAGGCGCTGACATAGGCCAGGCTGCGTTGCGGGGGGCTGCAACGGGCGGCGGCAGCGGTTTTAGCAACTATCTGCTGAGCGATGCTCTGGGGTTGGGTAATACTGTTGGTGCTTTTGGTGGTTCTCTTGCCAGCAATCTGATTGGCCGGGCTTTGGCGCCTGATTCGTCAGGTTCGTCAGGTTCGTCAGGTCGCTCTTCATCAAGACGGTCAACGCCAGGCCCTAGCCCTATTGGCGGCGGCCCTACGGGTGGTGGGCCTTCAGGCGGCAATATAAATGTTAATATCGTTAACGAGCCTTCTGGGACCACAACCACCGGCGCTCCCAACATTAGTTCCACGGCACTTTCAAGTTTGCTTTCTACGGGGACTGATCCGGGGTATAGTTCTCCTATCTCTGGTGATAGTTCTCTTGACAGTGATGTAAGACCAGCGCCTTGGAACACGGCTTCGTTGAAGACAACCGACCCAACAGGATCATCATATGGCTAGGTTAGCACGCGCTTTAGGGACCGATTCTTTAGCTGATGTCGATCTGCGACAGTTGGCGAAGAAGGTGCGCGCCGCGGGGCGTGGGCGGGACACTGTGTTGGCGCACATCACGCCGGCAGAGGCTAAGCTGCTGAAAGCGCGCGGCGGGCGTGGCAGCGTCAACCCTAAGACTGGCCTGCCTGAGTTTCAGGATGATGATTTCAGCGGCTTTGATTTTGGCGGCGAAGGCAATCAGCAGATTTATGATTCGGGTGCGGATTTTGCCCCGCAAGATTATTCAGGCGATGGCGGCCCAGATGAAACGCCAGCACCTGCTCAGCCTGAATTTGGGCCTGGTAGTCAATTTCAACGAGACATTTACCCTGATGGCGGGGAAGTTCCTCAAGCGTATGACGCGCAGGGTTTCCCGCTAATTGACGCATCGCAAGTTCCCGATCCCAGCACGCCAGAGGCAACTGCGGCTAGGGAGCCTGGCTTTTTAGATCGGTTGACCAGCGGCCTTGGGCTTGGCGGTCTAGGCAACATCGGTGGCGCTGATCTTGCGCGCCTTGGCCTAGCTGGTGCTGGCGTTGGTCTTGGCGTGCAGGCGCGTAACGCCGCGCTCGCTGCGGCACGAAAAGCGCAAACTGACATTCAGGGCATTGGAGACACTGCTGCAAAGCGTGCAGACAATGTTAGAACCGACCTTGGCAACGTAAGCGTCAACATTGGAAGCCGTGCTGATCCTGCCAAAGCGGATTTCCAGGCCCTTGCGGAACCCTACCAAAAACAGGGCAGAGAACTTATCCAAGCGGCACTGAGCGGCACTCTTAGCCCTGCCAGCGCACAAACATACCAGGCCGCGGAAGCCAGGATGAACCAGGCGCAGAGTAGGTCTGGCGGCGTTGGTGCGGCGCAAGGCGTGGCTCAGCTTGAGACCTTGCGGCAGTCTCTGTTGAGTAACCAGTATCAAGAGGGTCTCAAAGTCCAACAGTATGGCGACCAACTCGCGCGGCAAGGCATCACGACCGGCTTGGCGCAGGCCAATCTGGGTAGCGCGGCTGAAGCTGACGCCATTAAGAGTGCGCTTGCCGCTGCTGGTATTTCGGATACATACACGCTCCGCGCCATTCAGGCCGGGCTTGCGGGCAACACAGAGGCTTCGCGTTTGTCTGCGGGCTATTTCCAGGCCTTGGGTTCAATCTTGGGTGGCACGCCGGCTTTGCGAGCGCAGCCCGCGGCAACAACGGCCTAAAACATGGCAAGAGACGACATTGGCAGCATTGTAGCCGAGGCCGAGCGGGAATTTCCCGGCTTACGGGTAACCAGTGCTGACCGTGCCGTTGGGCAAAACGCTGCTGCTGGCGGTGCGCGTGATAGCCAGCATTTGCATGGTAGAGCGCGTGACCTTGATATTTCTGGCGTGCCTGAAGATCGTCGTCCTGCTTTGTTGCAATATTTTCGGCAGCACGGCGTCACTGGAATGGGCATGTATAGCCCTACTGGCACTAGCTTGCATGTTGATATTAGGCCGGGAGCGTTCACCGCATGGGGGCCAGATCGAAGGAGCACTAGCTTGACCCAAACTCCTAGCTATTTCCAAGAGGCGGTGGGCAACAGGCCCGCTTCCACAACCGCGCCACCGCCATCAAACCCATTGGCTGAGGCAAGAACGGGCGTAGCAGGCATGACCGACTTGTCGCCCGCTATGCGTGGCATTCTGGGTTCTACAATTGGCGCGCTTGAGGCAGACATTCCGCTTGCGCGGCGACAAGGCGAAATCCAGCAAAGGCAAGCAGGAGAGCGCGCTACAGGCGCACGCGACGCACAGCGCGGGTTAGCAGAGGCAGAGCGCGCGGCGGCGGAACAGTTTAGGTCTAGGCCAATCCCGGCGTTTGTGCCTACGCAAGAAACCGCGGCTGACATGGGCACTTTGTTCAGCCTTCTAGCGGTTGCGGGCCAAACTTTGGGTGGGAAAGGCAAGACCGGCGCCATGGCGGCGATGGCTGGAATGACCGGGATGCTGAACGGCTGGCGGCAGGGGCGGCAAGACCTTTACCAGAAGGAACGCCAAAACTTTGAGGCTGGGCTGCGGCAGATACAGGCGCAGAACCAAGCGTTGCAGCAGATGTACGACCGCGCGGTGCGTGCGGCGCAGACCGATATGCAGGGCGCGCTTGCGGAGGCTGAACGAAAAGCGGTGGAATTGGGCGCTGAATTGCCGGCCATTTCCGCTCAACGCGCTGGCCTTCAAGGACTTAGCACCTTTAACCAGAGCCGTATGCAAGTGCAGGGCCAGATTGACGGGCGCGCAGCTGCGGCTAGGCAGGCGGAAGAAGTCCGTAAACGCACGCGGGAAGATAATGCGGCTGTGGCATTGGAAAGAGATATTAGGACTGCTGGGCCAGCAACGGATTACCTGTACCGCCAATTCAATACATTTATTCCCAAAGTAGAAGCGCAAGCAATTGTCAGCACCGCTCGCGCTATTGGTGAGGGTTTGTCAATTGCTGACGCGGCTAATAGCCTCCCCGAAAACATGGGCCGTAGCGGTCAGCTTCGTGGTTTCATTGAAAGATATTTGACTTCCTCTGCGGACGCGGTGAGAAATAATCAAGCGGCTCCAGCTACTGGTTTAACTGAAGCTGAGCGGCGGGCTTTGCCTGAAGGGGAACAAAACGCCCTGCTGTTCGCAAAGCGGTATGCTGCATACCTTGTAAATTACGAACGTAACCTTGCTGGCGGCGCGAGGGGCTTTACGGTCTCGTTCCAAAATCGGTTCAACAGCTTGATGGCGCAGAATCAATTTTCGCGTCAAGGCTTTGTGGACTTGATGAAACAGCACGTTCAAGAATTGTCGCAAGGCGCGCAGCAACCTGGCGTTCCGCAGTTGGACTTTAACAGGCTGGCGCGCATGGGCATTGATTTGCACAATCAGGGTTCTGCACCTGAGGAGCGCGGTTCTGCGCAACGTGGCCTTGAGTTGATTATGCGGCCACGCACGGCAGAGGCGCCTCGTACTGCCCCACCTGGCCCGCCGAGCGGCGACGTGCAAGCACGTCAAAGGGCTGCGGCGGCGGCGCGGGCTAGTGGTGGAACTGCGGCCCCTGCCGCAACCTACAACAGTTTAGAAGACTTGCTGGCGGCTGTTAACCAAGGAACGCTCACGCGCGAACAAGCCTTTGCAATTGCTCAAGAGAAAGGGTTTGATTGATATGCCGCCCGGACGCTCAATTGACGAATTGTTCCCGGTTGACCCAAACCCGCAACCTCCCGCTGCGGCAAGGTCCAATCGTCGGTCAATTGACGAATTATTCCCAGTAACGCCCGCCGCACCCGCGCCCGCCGCTGCGCCACGCCCATCGTTCGGGCAGATTGCACAAGAGCGGATGGGAAGCGCCGTGGAGGCTATTCCGCCGATGATGCGCGGTGTTGCATCGGGCGCTGTAGGCGCTCCCGGCGATTTGGAAGAGTTTGCTGTGTATACAGCACCGCGCGCATTAGGATTAAGAGTGCCGGATCAAGCCTCTTTTACGGGCGGCAGGACGTTGTTTCCGACTACGGAAGAAGTGGCAAGGATGGGGCAAGGGCGTTCTACCACAGGCCCTGCCGCACGATATGAGAGCGTGGGCGAAACTATTGGTGGCCTTCTGCCGTATGGAGGCCCTGCGGGCAGAGCTTTGCGTGAAACCGGGGATGTGTTGCAAGCAACCGTCGCACCCAGCAGCAGGGTCAGTCGCGTGGCCCGTCCCACCACGGTCAGTGAGGTTGGCACTAATATAGAAACCAGCATCATGGAAAATCTGAAAAATCTGAGGGAAGGCCGTAGGGCCGAGTACCAGCCTATTTTTAGTAGGTTTATGCGAGAGGGCAACCAGCAGGCTGACCGAATTGTTGATAATTATGTCCGCGAAATAGAAGAATTGAAAAAGACATATGCGGATCGGATGTCGCCTGATATTCAGGCTATGTTTGATCGTTCTATCGCTCAATTAACCACCGGAAGAACTGGCCGGCCTGGAATAGAGGCCATTGACCTTGAGCGTCGCCGTTTAGCCGAGGTGGCCGCAAGTCTGCCGCAACAGGGCGTTGGTGCTGCGGAACGGCAATTTGCAGATGCTTTGAGAGATCAGTTGACAACAATTATTGATGAGTTGGTTCCTTCATCAAAACAAGCGCGTGAACTGTATCAACAGCTTTCGGCCCCCATCAATCGTTACGCGACAAGGCTCGGCCAGGCCGTGACGCAACGTGCGGACGAATTTTTGCCTGACATTCCCCGTGCAGATGTTGCCGATCTTCCTGGCAGATTTTTCAAGTCTAGGAGTTCCATCAACGAATTGCGCGATTTGACCGGCAACGAACAGTTAGTGCTGGATTTGGCGCGTCGGCATGTGGGCAACGAAATTGAAGGCATGAGGTCGGCTAAAGAATTGCGAGATTACCTCCGCACCAACCGAGATTGGCTAAATGAAGTGCCTGAGTTGAAAAGCCAGCTTGAGCGCGCTGCGTCAAACTTGGCAACGGGCGGTGGTTTACGAGCGTTGACCGCACTTGGGTTTACAGGCGGCGCTGGCGCGGGCTTGTATCGCTTTATGTTCGGCGGCTCTGGCAACAGGTAGGAATAGCAGCATGGCAAAGCAGAGCGTTAAGGGCATTAACCCCGATCTGGAAGCGGCTATCAGCAAAATGCTGAAGGAAGTGCTGAACAGCCCGGAAACCAGCCTGATTGACAAAATGCGCGTGATTGACCGCGCCCTGAACCTTGAGAAAATCAAGCAGAAGGTCACAGACGATGCCTATGGCACAGGTTTC
>Ga0209085_1001408_pt1 | contig 14896 bp, 20 predicted proteins | sample C_131016_EF_Meta_FD_187310 | JGI IMG/M metagenome (GOLD analysis project Ga0209085, IMG submission 187310) | Freshwater microbial communities from Lake Croche, Canada to study carbon cycling - C_131016_EF_MetaG (SPAdes) (version 2) | ecosystem: Environmental > Aquatic > Freshwater > Lake...
CATCATTGTGGCGGTGGGCAATGATGGTCAATTTGCCAAATTGTGCGACTGCATCAAAAAACCCGAGTGGGCGTCAGATCCACGCTTTGTGCGTAACCAAGACAGGGTTAGGCATCGCGATACGCTCATACCCATGCTGTCTGCACAATTCATGACGCAAGGGAAAAAATATTGGCTGAGCCTGCTTGAATCGGCCAAAGTACCTTGCGGACCCATCAACAATTTGGCCGAAGTTTTTGCTGATCCACACATACTGCAACGCCGTATGGTCGAACAATGGCAACACCCATTACTCAAAGATTTGTCGCTGGTTGCCAGCCCGATCAAAATGAGTGAAACCCCTGTTCGTCAGTTCATGCCGCCGCCCATGCTGGGTCAACACACTCACCAAGTACTCAAGGATTGGTTGGGCACAGACGACACGCCGCTGGTTTAAGAAACCGTCCCTCACTTGCAATTATTCAAGCAAGCGCAGCGAGTGACTAGAGCCGAATTATTTATTGCGGAAATTGTCGTGACAGTTTTTACAAGTGCCGCCTGTTGCACCGACGGCCACTTTCAAGTCGTCCAATTTACCTGTTTTTGCCGCCGTATTTAACTTGGCCACTTCGGCCATCATTTTTTCAGCCGCATCTTTGAACTTGGCATTGTCAGACCACACCTCAGGCTTTGCTTTGGTGTTGCCGCCTTGGTCTGTGCCCTCACCAAAGGCAGCCCAAGGAAGACGAGACATGTTCTCCACGACGGCCGCACTGTCAGCAGCGGCCTTAGGGTCGTGTGGGATTTTTCCTTGCGCCATGGCCGCGAGTCGTCCAAAGTGCTGTCCCATGACAAACAATGCGCTTTGGCGGTACTTGATGGCGTCCTCTGCCTTGGCAAATTGCGCACTGGCGGGCACGGCCATGGCAGTCAACACACTTGCTACGGCTATATAAATCAGCTTGTTCATGAAAATCCTCCTGAATTTTTTCAAATGTATGCCAAAGCGGGGGACAGGTCACTCAGGTCTAATACCCATCTCACCCGTTTTTTATTTTTTTCTTCCATGAATTTTCTTGTCAAAGTTTGGGATCTACCCACCCGTATTTTCCACTGGGCATTGGTTGTAGTCATGTCAGCCTCGGTGTTCACGGTTCTTGTGTTGGAACACATGGTCTGGCACGCCCGGTTTGGCTATGTGCTGGTCACCTTGTTATGTTTCAGGCTTGTTTGGGGGGTGATCGGCGGCCATTGGTCAAGGTTTGCCCATTTCTGGCCTTCGGTCAGTGACAGCATGGCTTACCTGCGCCGCCCCGGCTCTTGGACACGTGCAGGCCACAATCCCTTGGGCAGTTGGTCCGTGTTTGTCATGCTGGTGTTGATTGGATTGCAGTTAATCACCGGCATGGCAAGCGACGACGATGCTGGCTTCACAGGACCACTCACGCCTCATATCAGTGGTAGGTGGGTAAGCATGGCTACTGCCTACCATTCAAGTGTGGGCAAATGGCTGCTGCTCGCTATGGTGATCATTCATATAGCCGCGGTTCTCTACCATGCGTTGTATCAAAAAATGCCGCTGGTAAGAGCCATGGTCAGCGGTTATCAATTACTACATCATGAAAACCCAGCATCTGCTGACAGTGCCAGACATCGATGGCTGGCTGTGTTGATTTTTCTGGTTTGCGCGGCGCTGAGTTATGGCATTCTTACGCGGCTAGACAGCTATTGATACAGGAAGGAAGCGCCAGTGCTGCAGATGCAAGCCAGGCACTTCCTTTGCTGACACAAACAGATTCAGTGCTTGACTTGTGACAGCATGGTGTCAGCGTCGCTGACTTCAAATTTGCCAGGGCCTTCGATGTTCAAGGTTTGCACCTTGCCGTCTTTGACCAACATGGAGTAACGGTTGGAGCGCAATCCAAGTCCTTTGCCAGTCAGGTCTAAGGTCAGGCCTGTGGCTTTGGTGAACTCAGCGTCGCCATCGGCCATCATGCGTACTTTACCGGTGGCTTTTAGCTCACGTCCCCAGGCGCCCATGACAAATGCATCGTTGACGCTGACACACCAAATTTCATCCACGCCTGCAGCTTTCAACTCGGTCAGCTTGTCTATGTAACCGGGCACATGTTTGGCAGAGCAAGTAGGCGTGAATGCGCCAGGCAATGCAAACAAAGCAATCGTTTTGCCTGAGCTTGCTTTGGCTACTTCGACAGGGTTAGGGCCGATGCTGCAGGCTTCGCCGTCTACATCCGAATATTCCATCAATGTGGTGTGAGGTAAGTGGTCGCCGACTTTGATCATGTGTTGCTCCAAAAAAAGAAATGACCCACGATTGTGGGCCATTTATGAAGTTTCCGTTGTCAGGAAGATAAATACAACTTAAACCGCAGCTGCCTTTTCCACTAAACGGGTTGCGACCCAGTTTTTGGTTTTGGAAATAGGACGGCTTTCGGTGATTTCGATCACATCACCCAAGTGATATTGACCGTTCTCATCGTGTGCATGGTATTTGCTGGATTTTCCAACGATCTTGCCGTAGAGCGCGTGCTTGACACGGCGCTCAACCAGCACAGTGACTGTTTTGGCTCGCTTGGCGCTGACAACTTTACCGATCAGGGTGCGTTTGAGTGATGTTTTGGCTTCAGTCATGTTCACTCCTGGGCTGCGGCTTGTTCAGCCTGAATGGTTTTAGCGCGTGCAATAGCGCGTCGTGTCACCTTCATCTGCGATGTATTGGTGAGTTGTTGCGTTGCTTTTTGCATGCGCATATTGAAATGAGCTTTTTGCAGTTCCTTGATCTCGGTGTCAAGACCAGCGGCGTCTTTTTGGCGTAATTCAGATGTTTTCATGTTTCAGCTCCTGAATCATTGGCCAATGAGGCGCGACACAAAGGTGGTGCGCAAAGGCAATTTGGCAGCAGCCAAACGGAATGCTTCACGCGCGAGTTCTTCGGGCACGCCGATGATTTCGTAGAGTACTTTGCCGGGCTGGATCTCAGCCACGTAATACTCGGGGTTGCCTTTGCCGTTACCCATACGGACTTCAGCAGGCTTTTGTGAAATCGGCTTGTCCGGAAAAATGCGAATCCAAATACGACCGCCACGTTTGACGTGACGTGAAATCGCACGGCGTGCAGATTCGATTTGACGCGCGGTCAAACGACCGCGGTCAGTGGACTTCAAGCCGAAGTCGCCGAACGCCACGGTATTGCCACGGGTGGCGATGCCGGTGTTACGACCTTTTTGTTCCTTGCGGTATTTACGGCGCGCTGGTTGCAGCATGCTTATTCTCCTTGTCCGTCCGCAGCCGTGCCAGTGGATGCGGGCGCGGTGATCTTGCGAACGCGCTTGACGGTGGTTTTCGGGGCATCGGTGGCGTCAGCGGGTTTATCGCTGCCATCAACCGGTGCGGCATTGGTTCCTGTAGGACGACGCGTGCCGCGTGCAGGCGGACGGTCACCGCTTGGACGTGCATCACGGCGTGGGCCGCGTGGACGGCGTTCTTCTTCTGTACGCGGCTCCTGCGCTGCAGGTGCGTCATTGCGTCCGAGTGTGTCGCCTTTGTAGACCCACACTTTGACACCGATGATGCCGTATGTGGTTTTGGCTTCAGAGGTCGCGTAATCAATGTCTGCACGCAATGTATGCAATGGCACACGGCCTTCGCGGTACCACTCGGTACGTGCGATTTCGATGCCGTTCAAACGACCTGCCGACATGATCTTGATGCCTTGGGCACCCAGACGCATGGCGTTTTGCATGGCGCGTTTCATCGCACGACGGAACATGATACGTTTTTCCAGCTGTTGCGTGATGCTGTCAGCGATCAATTGCGCATCGATTTCAGGCTTGCGCACTTCTTCGATGTTGACTGCAACAGGTACGCCTAAACGCGCAGCCAATTCCTTTTTGAGGTTTTCAATGTCCTCGCCTTTTTTACCGATAACCACACCAGGGCGTGCGGAAAAAATGGTGATGCGTGCATTTTTGGCAGGACGCTCAATCAAGATGCGGGAAACGGCAGCATTTTTGAGCTTGACCTTGAGGTATTCGCGCACTTTGATGTCTTCTGCCAGCATGCCAGCAAAATCTTTGTTGCTGGCGTACCAGCGGCTGGCCCAGTTGCGGCTGACCGACAGGCGGAAACCGGTAGGGTGTATTTTTTGTCCCATATCTTCCTAGACCTTTCAGTTACCGACCGTCACGTACACATGGCACGTGGGCTTGCTGATGCTGTTGCCACGGCCTTTGGCGCGCGCGGTGAATCGCTTGAGGGTTGCGCCTTGTTCCACATAAATGGTTTTGACGCGCAATTCGTCAATATCGGCACCGTCATTGTGCTCGGCGTTGGCGATGGCCGACTCGAGCACTTTTTTGACAATACCGGCTGCTTTTTTCTGGGTGAAAGTCAGGATGTTGAGGGCCTGGTCCACTTTTTTGCCGCGAATCAAGTCTGCCACCAAACGGCCTTTGTCGACCGATAAGCGCACACCTCGCAGGACTGCACGTGTTTCCATAGCTGCTCCTTACTTCTTCTGAACTTTTTTATCAGCCGGATGGCCTTTGAAGGTCCGCGTCAGCGCGAATTCGCCTAACTTGTGACCCACCATCTGGTCGGTGATATAGACCGGCACATGCTGCTTGCCGTTGTGAACCGCAATGGTCAGGCCGATGAAGTCAGGCAGGATCATGGAGCGGCGCGACCAGGTTTTGATCGGTTTTTTGTCTTTGGTAGCGACGGCTTTTTCCGTTTTGGCCAACAAATGGTGGTCAACGAACGGGCCTTTTTTGAGTGAGCGTGTCATGTCTTAACCCTTATTTCTTGCGGCGCGAGACGATCATCACCTGCGTACGCTTGTTGTTGCGGGTGCGGTAGCCCTTGGTCAAATTGCCCCAAGGATCGACTGCCGCGCGGCCTTCACCGGTACGTCCTTCACCACCACCATGCGGATGGTCGATAGGGTTCATGGCCACACCGCGAACGGTCGGGCGTATACCCATCCAACGCTTGACGCCAGCTTTACCCAACTGACGCAGGCTGTGTTCTTCATTGGCTACCTCACCGATGGTGGCGCGGCATTCGATATGAATCTTGCGGACTTCGCCTGAGCGCATACGCACTTGGGCGTAGGTGCCTTCACGTGCCAGCAAAGTGGCAGAGGTACCGGCTGAACGTGCGATTTGCGCGCCTTTGCCAGGACGCAATTCGATGCAGTGAATGGTTGAACCCACCGGGATGTTGCGAATCGGCAGCGTGTTACCTGCGCGGATAGGCGCTTCTGAACCGCTGTGAATGGTGGCGCCGACTTCCAAACCGCGCGGGGCGATGATGTAAGTGCGTTCACCATCTGCGTAGCAAATCAAGGCGATATGGGCCGTGCGGTTCGGGTCGTACTCGATACGCTCAACTTTGCCTGGAATGCCATCCTTGATACGACGGAAATCAACCACACGGTAGTGGTGCTTGTGACCGCCGCCTTTGTGGCGTGTCGTGATGTGGCCGTTGTTATTGCGGCCAGCCTTTTGGAATTGCGGCTCCAGCAAAGGCGCATACCCGGGGCCTTTGAACAAATGGTCACGCGTGATTTTGACCACACCCCGTTGACCGGGGGAGGTGGGTTTCATTTTGATGACTGCCATGATTAAGCCACCTCTCCAGACAGGTTCAGCTCTTGACCAGGCTTGAGCGTGACATAGGCTTTGCGAATGTTGTCGCGTCGTCCTACAGAGCGTCCAAAGCGCTTGGTTTTGCCTTTGATATTGACCACAGAAACGCCTTTGACCTCGACCTTGAACATCAGTTCAACAGCGGCCTTGATTTCAGGCTTGGTGGCGTTTTGCAGCACTTTGAAAGTGACTGCATTGGAATTTTCTGCAACCATGGTGGCTTTTTCAGACACGATGGGAGCAACGAGTACGGCCATCAAACGGCCTTCGTCAAATTTGGGGGTGCTCATGCGAACATCTCCTTGAGTTTGTCGATGGCGCCTTTGGTAACCAGCACCTTTTTGTAATGCACCAGCGAAACCGGGTCTGCGTAACGCGGCTCGACCACCAGCACATTGGCCAGATTGCGAGATGCGAAGTACAGGTTGTCATCGACTTCTTCGGAGATGACCAACACGGATTGCAGGTTCATGGCCTTGAGTTTGGACGCCAGCAATTTGGTTTTAGGTGCTTCAATCTTGAGTGAATCCACCACCGCCAATCGGCCTTCACGCACCAACTGAGAAAAAATGGCGGCCATGCCGGCGCGGTACATTTTTTTGTTGATTTTTTGTGTGAAGTTTTCTTCTGGGCTGTTCGGGAATGCACGACCGCCGCCACGCCAAATGGGGGAGGAAGTCATACCGGCACGGGCGCGGCCAGTGCCTTTTTGCTTGAAGGGCTTTTTGGTCGAGTGCTTGACCTGTTCACGGTCTTTTTGTGCGCGGGTACCTTGTCGCGCATTGGCTTGGTAAGCCACCACGATCTGGTGCACCAAGTCTTCGTTGTAAGCACGACCAAACAGCGTTTCAGGCGCGTCAAATTTGGCAGACGCCTGGCCTTGGTCATTCAGGAGTTCGATTTGCATCAGTTGGCTCCCTTGGTTTTGGCTTTGATAGCGTGACGCACCGTGACAAATCCACCGGCGGATCCGGGCACAGCGCCTTTGATCAGCAACAGTTGACGTGCTTCGTCGATACGAATCACATCCAGATTTTGCGTGGTAACGGTTTCATCGCCCATGTGGCCCGACATTTTTTTGCCCGGGAATACGCGACCAGGATCTTGCGCCATGGAGATAGAACCGGGCACATTGTGCGAACGGCTGTTACCGTGAGACGCGCGTTGTGAACGGAAGTTGTGTCGCTTGATGGTGCCGGCGAAGCCTTTGCCGATGGAAGTGCCTTGCACGTCCACTTTTTCACCCACGGTGAAAATAGCGGAAGGAGGCACAGAAGTTCCAGCCGGGTATTGCGCAGCGGTTTCAGCGGTGACGCGGAATTCTTGGGTGATTTCACCTGCAAGCACACCGGCCTTGGCCATGTGACCTGCTTGAGGCTTGGTGACGCGCGAAGCTTTGCGTGTACCGAACGTCACCTGTAAGGCAACGTAGCCGTCATTTTCCTGGGTTTTGACCTGGGTCACTCGGTTGTCAGATACATCTACCACTGTGACAGGCACTGCGTCCCCATCATCAGTGAACAGACGCATCATGCCCACTTTGCGGCCCAGCAATCCCAGTCGATTGCTTTGACTCATGTTTTTCTCCAAAACTTTCACCGCTGTCACTTCAATTGGCAACTGCGTTTGGTGTATGAAAGAAGGTTGATAATTTCTTCACACAAATTGTGCGAAGCCTTGGATTGTAGCCGAATTTTCCAAGTTGGCAAAAAACGGCTTGTATCCAACATTGACGCCCCTTATGGAGGCGGCAACCTCTTACTGCAATTTGATTTCAACGTCCACGCCTGCAGGCAAATCCAACTTCATCAGCGCATCCACGGTTTTATCCGTCGGGTCGACGATATCCATCAAACGCTGGTGCGTACGGATTTCCAACTGATCACGGCTGGACTTGTTGACGTGCGGTGAACGCAGAATGTCAAAACGCTTCATGCGTGTCGGCAAAGGCACTGGACCTTTGACAATGGCGCCGGTGCGCTTGGCTGTGTCGACGATCTCAGCCGCGGACTGGTCAATCAATTTGTAGTCAAACGCTTTCAAGCGGATACGAATTTTTTGTTTGGTTGACATACTGATTCCTTAAGCGATGATTTTGGCAACCACACCGGCGCCGACGGTTTTGCCGCCTTCGCGGATCGCGAAGCGCAAACCTTCTTCCATCGCAATCGGGTGGATCAACTTCACCGTGATCGACACGTTGTCTCCCGGCATCACCATCTCTTTGCCTTCTGGCAACTCGATCGCGCCCGTCACGTCCGTCGTGCGGAAGTAAAACTGCGGACGGTAGTTGTTGAAGAACGGCGTGTGGCGTCCGCCCTCGTCTTTGCTCAACACGTAAATTTCAGCCGTGAAATGCGTGTGTGGCTTGACCGATCCGGGCTTGCACAGCACTTGGCCGCGCTGCACGTCTTCGCGCTTGGTGCCGCGCAACAAAATACCCACGTTGTCACCCGCTTGGCCTTGGTCCAGCAACTTGCGGAACATCTCCACGCCCGTACAGGTGGTCTTGACCGTGTCCACGATTCCCACAATCTCGATCTCCTCGCCCACCTTGATGATGCCGCGCTCCACGCGACCTGTCACCACCGTACCGCGGCCCGAGATAGAGAACACATCTTCCACCGGCATCAAAAACGCGCCGTCAATCGCACGCTCAGGCGTAGGAATGTAGCTGTCGAGTGCTTCGGCCAGCTTCAAAATCGCCAACTCGCCCAACTCGCCCTTGTCGCCTTCCATGGCCAGCTTGGCCGAGCCGTGGATGATCGGTGTGGTGTCGCCAGGAAAATCGTATTTGTCGAGCAACTCGCGCACTTCCATCTCAACGAGTTCGAGCAGTTCGGCGTCGTCCACCATGTCGCACTTGTTCAAAAACACAATGATGTAAGGCACGCCCACCTGACGCGCCAACAAAATATGCTCGCGGGTCTGGGGCATGGGGCCGTCAGCCGCCGAGCACACCAAAATCGCGCCGTCCATTTGCGCCGCACCCGTGATCATGTTCTTCACATAGTCAGCGTGTCCAGGGCAGTCCACGTGCGCGTAGTGACGGTTGGCCGTCTCGTACTCCACGTGCGCCGTGTTGATCGTGATGCCGCGCGCTTTTTCTTCTGGCGCCGCGTCAATCTGGTCGTAAGCCTTGGCTTCTCCGCCAAACTTCGCCGACAAAATCGTCGTGATCGCCGCCGTCAGCGTCGTCTTGCCATGGTCTACGTGCCCAATCGTGCCTACGTTGACGTGCGGTTTGGTCCGCTCAAATTTGCCTTTTGCCATTCTTCGACTCCGAAAAAAAACTGACAGTTACTGCCGAAATTACTCACAACTGGTGCCCATGGCGGGAATCGGACCCGCGACCTCTCCCTTACCAAGGGAGTGCTCTACCACTGAGCCACATGGGCGAAAACCTCTTCGCCGCATCACCAACACCGCCTGGAGCGGGAGACGGGAATCGAACCCGTGTCATTAGCTTGGAAGGCTAAGGTTCTACCATTGAACTACTCCCGCACAGTCCTCAATGCCCACGCAACGACCACGCGGCAAGGCTTTTCTACACGGTTGCAGTTCACCCAAGCAGTGTGGTGGAGGAGGCTGGATTCGAACCAGCGTAGGCGTAAGCCAACAGATTTACAGTCTGCCCCCTTTAGCCACTCGGGCACCCCTCCAGCGAGCCAAAGACTATAGCACAGGTTTAGACGTGAATATTTACTGTCAACTGTGCGCCTAAATGCCTGTTAAGCCACGTTATTCTTCCAAATCCCATTGAAAATCAACGCCTTGCGTCCGTAACCAAGCCTGAGCCATAGAGAAATGTTTGCAGCCCATGAATGGAGTGGGGCCACGCAAAGCAGACAAAGGCGAGGGGTGGTTGGCCTCTAGCAACAAGTTACCCACGCCCTCTGAACGCATGAATTTACCTGCATTTGCAAAAGGCGCTGCTTGCAGAAATTCCTTTTGCATTGCTTCATCGACTTCAATCAAGTGGCGTTTTGACTGCGCATGCGCGCCCCACAGCAAAAATACCGTTGGCTGTGGCTGCTTGGCTACCGCACTGATGATGGCATCAGTCAACGCTTCCCAGCCTTGTCCAGCATGAGATGCAGGGCGCCCTTCCTCAACGGTCAAACATGTATTGAGTAACAACACACCACGGTCGGCCCATGGGACCAGCGAACCGCTCATCGGGGGTTGCAAGCCAAGGTCTGCATGCATTTCTTTGAATATATTGCGCAAAGAGGGCGGAATAGCCAAGCCTTGCGCCACAGAAAAAGACAGGCCCTGTGCTTGGCCGACGGCATGGTAGGGGTCTTGTCCCAGCAATACCACCCTTACCCTTGAAAGCGGGGTGTGCCACAGCGCGCGCAAGGGCTCAGGCGGGAAAATACGCGCGCCTGCCTCGAGACGCTGACTCAAATACACCTGCAATGCCTGGCCATCAGGGCTTTGCCAAAAGGCGTTGACTAACGGTTGCCAAGTCGCATGCACGGCCCACTCTTTGGGGTTCGCGTGATGTAAAAACATAGGGTCATTCGGCAAACAATTGCGCCAATGCTTCGCCAGGTTCGCTTGCTCGCATGAATGCTTCGCCAACCAGAAAAGCCTGCACACCGGCATCGCGCAAGCGCTGCACATCGGCTTGGGTAGCGATACCACTCTCAGTGATCAGCAGGCGATGGGCGGGCAACTCTTTGAGCAAATCAAGCGTCGTGTCCAATGACACCTCGAAGGTTCGCAAATTACGGTTGTTCACCCCGAGTAAAGGCGTTTTCAGATTGAGCGCACGCTGCATTTCCGCGCTGTCATGCACCTCCACCAGCACCGCCATGTCCAAGCTGTGGGCCACGGCCTCAAACTCAGCCATTTGTGCATCATCCAGACAGGCCGCGATCAACAGCACACAGTCTGCGCCCATGGCGCGTGACTCGTAGATTTGGTAGAGATCCACCATGAAATCTTTGCGCAACACCGGCAAGTCGCATGAAGCACGGGCTTGTTTTAAATAATCTGTGCTGCCCTGAAAATAACTTTCGTCGGTAAGCACGGACAAACAAGCCGCGCTGAGCTTGCCATCACCATACGCATAACTCTGGGCGATGTCAGACGGAATAAAGTCTTCGCGCAGCAAACCTTTGGAAGGGCTGGCCTTCTTGATTTCAGCGATGACTGCCGCCTGACCTTGGGCCATCTTGGCACGCAAAGCAGCTTCAAAGCCACGTGTCATGACACGGCTTTCTGCATCTGCACGCATGGCGGCGAAAGGTATTTTTTTCAGCCTCAGGGCCACTTCCTCGTGCTTGGTGGCTACTATTTTGTTGAGTATGTCGCTCACTGCGTTTCCTTATATCGACCCAAGTCTTAACGGTGGGTGAATTCGATGAACTGAGTTAATTTTTGATTCGCCAAACCATTGGCAAGCACTTGCTGCGCCAACTTCAATCCGTCCATCATGGTTGGTGCAACATCTGCTGCATACAAAGCCACGCCTGCATTCAGGGCAACGATGTCGAGCGCCGGACCCGGTTGATTGTTCAACACGGCCTTGAGCATATCGCGTGATTCCTCTGCTGTCTCCACCCGCAAGCTGCGATGGCTGGCCATGGTCAGGCCGAAATCTTCCGGGTGAATTTCGTACTCGGTGATCTCGCCGTTTTTCAACTCACCCACCAGCGTGGACGCACCTAAACTGACCTCATCCATACCATCGCGCCCATACACCACCACCGCATGCTCAGCGCTGAGTCTTTGCAAGGTTCGCACTTGTATGCCAACCAGATCGGCATGGAAAACACCCATCAAAATGTTCGGCGCAGAAGCGGGGTTGGTCAGCGGGCCGAGGATATTGAAAATCGTTCGTACACCGATTTCTTTGCGCACTGGGGCGACGTTTTTCATGGCAGGGTGGTGATTGGGTGCAAACATGAATCCAATGCCGGTGTGTGCAATGCATTCGGCAATCGCTGATGGGCTTAAATTGATGTTGACGCCCAGGTTTTCCAACACATCGGCACTGCCACTTTTGCTGCTGACACTGCGACCGCCATGCTTGCTCACGCGCGCGCCTGCGGCTGCGGCAACAAACATGGCACAGGTGGAAATATTGAAGGTATGAGAACCATCACCGCCCGTACCGACAATGTCGACCAAATGGGTTTTGTCCGCCACTTCTACCTTGGTGGAGAACTCACGCATGACTTGTGCGGCCGCCGTGATCTCACCTATGGTTTCTTTTTTGACACGCAAACCGGTGAGTATGGCGGCTGTCATCAAAGGCGAAATCTCTCCATGCATGATCATGCGCATGAGATGCAACATTTCATTGTGAAAAATTTCCCGGTGCTCTATGGTGCGCTGTAAAGCTTGGCTGGCAGTGATGGTCATGCGTTCTCCGTAAACATCTTGTTGATGAATGTCACTGTTTCAAACATATACAAAGCATGCGCCGATTGCAAAACGGGCAGCATGGTTGCGAGCGAATCCAAATTGTCATTGCGTGGGGCTAAGGTGTTCAAGGCGCACCGTGTAAAAAATTTTTTAACAAGGCGTGGCCATGCTCCGTGAGTATGGACTCCGGATGAAATTGCACACCCTGCACCGCCAAACTGCGATGCCTAACGCCCATGATTTCACCATCCTCGGTCCAAGCAGTGACTTCAAGTTCCTTTGGCAATGTTGTGCGATCAATCGCCAGCGAGTGATAACGGTTGACTGTGTATGCCTCAGGTAAGCCAGTGAACACACCTTGTTGGGTGGTATGAATGACGCTGGTTTTTCCATGCATCAATTGTTGTGCGCGCACGATATTTCCACCGAACGCAGCGCCTATGCTTTGATGCCCCAGACACACGCCTAAAACGGGCAATTTACCCGCAAAATGCTGAATCGCAGCAACCGAGATACCCGCTTGAGCAGGCGAACAAGGGCCTGGCGACACCACCAAGTGTGTGGGCGACAGTTCTGATATTTGCGCGATGGTGATTTCGTCATTGCGAAAAACTTCTATGGCCGCTCCCAATTCGCCAAAGTACTGCACCAGGTTATAGGTGAAACTGTCGTAGTTATCGATCATCAGGAGCTTCATACCAAGCCCTCCTCGACCAGCTCACTTGCTCGCAACAAAGCGCGCGCCTTGTGCTCGGTTTCCAGCCACTCCATCTCGGGGACCGAATCCGCCACCACACCGGCTGCCGCTTGCACGTACAAAGTGTTGTCCTTGATGATGCCGGTGCGTATAGCAATAGCCACATCCATGTCTCCTGCAAAACTCAAATAACCGCAAGCGCCTCCGTAAATACCTCGCTTCACGGGTTCGAGTTGATCGATCAATTCCATGGCGTGTACTTTGGGCGCCCCTGTCAGTGTGCCAGCAGGAAAAGTCGCTCGCAATACATCCATGCTGCTCATTCCATCTGTGAGTAAGCCTTCGACATTGCTCACGATATGCATCACATGGCTGTAGCGTTCGACGGCAAAAGCCTCGGTCACTTTGACGCTGCCGGTTTTCGCAATTCGCCCTATGTCGTTGCGTGCCAAGTCAATCAACATCACATGCTCAGCACGTTCCTTGGGGTCGTTGATGAGCTCATGCTCGGTGGCAATGTCTTGCTCGGGGGTCGCGCCGCGTGGCCGGGTTCCTGCCAAAGGCCTGATGGTGACTTTGTTGCCTGCGGGCGTGGTTTCTTGGCGCACCAATATTTCTGGCGATGCACCCACGACTTGGAAATCCCCCATGTTGTAGAAATACATATACGGACTCGGATTGAGTGAGCGCAATGCACGGTATAGAGACAAAGGGCTCTGAGAGAACTTCTTTTGGATACGCTGCCCTACTTGCACCTGCATGAAATCACCCGCCTCAATCAATGCCTTGGCGCGTTCAACTGCACGTATGTAATCGGCTTTATGAAATTCACGTTCAGCCTCTTGACGCTCTGTTGCCTGAATCTCAGGTGTCAGTACAGAATGTTTAAGTTGCTCTTTCAATTGCTGCAAACGCTGCAAACCCCGCGCATAGGCTTGTGGTTGGCCGGGGTCTACATAGACCAGCAATGACAATTTGCCCGACAAGTTATCAATGACCGCCAGTTCCTCGGTTTGTAGCAACAAAATATCGGGGCATCCCAAGGTATCCGGCGGACAGGAATGCTGAAGTTTTTTCTCGATATGACGCACTGTGTCGTAGCCGAAGTACCCAGCCAAACCACCACAAAAACGTGGCATGCCCGGACGTAAAGCCACTTTGAAGCGCTGTTGGTAGGCTTCGATGAAGTCCAAGGGATTGCCTTGGTTGGTCTCGACAACCACACCATCAGTGACGACTTCGGTGTATGCCTGATCACCGAATCCTTGGGACCGGAGAAAAGTACGCGCGGGTAAACCAATGAAGCTATAGCGACCAAAACGCTCGCCGCCCACCACAGATTCAAGTAAAAAACTGTATTTGCCACTGTCCTTGGTGAACGCCAGCTTCAAGTACAGCGACAACGGCGTTTCGAGATCGGCAAAAGCCTCGGCCATCAAGGGAATCCGGTTATAGCCTTGCGTCAACAACTGGTTGAATTCAATTTCAGAGATCACTGGGAGCCTCCACAGCTCAGCCCTTTGAGAAGGGCAAAAAAAGAAAAAAGAGGGTTGAATACCCTGGCTTCAGAGGAGGCGTAACAACTCAATCAAGCCGGGTTACGCCATACAAGACGGGCGACGCCAAGGCCAAGCTCCCCGGTCATTAGACCCTGTGAGAATAGGAAGGTGAATAAACATAGTTAAAAGTGTAACAAAAGCCAAGTCAAGCCATCGATCAGACTTGCAGCTCAGCCATACTGTCCACAAACCCATCGCAATCTACCCCGTGTATCGGCTCACCATGGTTGTACCCGTAAGTGACCAGCACCACAGGGCACTGCGCTGCGCGCGCAGCGAGAGCGTCGTTTTGCGAATCACCTAGCATCAAAGTATGCGCAGGCAAAGTGCCCAAAGCCTTGCAGGTTTCCAGCAGTGGCATAGGGTCGGGTTTTTTGCGCGGGAAAGCATCGCCGCCATAGACATGGCTGAAAAAACCAGCCAGCCCTTTGTCGGCCAGCAGAACTTTGGCAAACGCCGTCGGTTTATTGGTCAAACAAGCCATCTTTAAGCCGCGTGCTTGCAATTGCAGCAGGCCGGGCAACACGCCTGCATACACATCTGCGAACTTGCCGTTGACTTTTTCGTAGTGGTGTTGGTAGCGAGCAAAAGCAGGTTCAAATAAATTCTCAACA
>Ga0209085_1001410_pt1 | contig 14889 bp, 12 predicted proteins | sample C_131016_EF_Meta_FD_187310 | JGI IMG/M metagenome (GOLD analysis project Ga0209085, IMG submission 187310) | Freshwater microbial communities from Lake Croche, Canada to study carbon cycling - C_131016_EF_MetaG (SPAdes) (version 2) | ecosystem: Environmental > Aquatic > Freshwater > Lake...
AAGCCGGTTTCCGAGGCGGGGACACAATTCTCGAGATCGCAGGGCAACCTGCGGGAGAAAACCTGACGGATTTTTCCACGCGATTTAAAACCGCTTGCGAAAACGCCGCAAAAAAACGAGTCGACGTTCGCTTCAAGGTTCGCCGAAGCACGGGCGAGAATGAATCTCTTGTCCTTCACGTCCCCCCGAGCTGGAACAGCGCCTTCGAAGAGTAGTTTTCTAAACTGCCGAATCGAGCGAGACCCGCTGAATCGAAGCGACCGAACCCGAGCCTAAAAAGTTTTCGACCCGACCGAAGAACGGACCCGGCTCATCCGTTAAATAAATCTTTAACTCCCCTTTTTCCTGAATCTTATCCTCCGTCTGCTGTAACGACTTCGCACAGGCTTCCGAGGAATCCACCAACTTCACTTCACCACCCAAAACCTTCCCCAGCACCCCCTTCAACAAAGGGTAGTGAGTACAGGCCAAGACGAGGACCCGAATCTTCTCCTTCATCAGTGGCTCCAAATACCTCCGAACCACCTTCTCTGTCACCTCTCCATCCAACCACCCTTCCTCGACCAACGGCGCCAATAAGGGAGTCGCTTGGGCGAAAATTTTCCATCCTGGCCGAGCCCGACCCAACGCCTCTTGATAGGCACCGCTTGCCACCGTCGCCGCCGTACCAATCACTCCTACGGGTCCTTCCTCCGATGCTGACAACGCCGCCTGAACACCCGACTCAATCATTCCATGCAAGGGCACTCCAGCCGCACCGCGCAGATTTTCTACTGCCAAAGCTGACGCCGTATTACAGGCCACCACAATCCGATCTGCCCCTTTCCCCTTCAAAAAATTGATAATCTCACGGCTATACATTGTCACCGTCTCAGCCGATTTATTTCCGTACGGAACTCGAGCCGTGTCCCCCACATAAAGAATGTCCCGGCGAGGAAAAGCCGCCCTCAAGGCCCGAACAACCGTCAATCCACCGACTCCTGAATCAAAAACACCCAGAGGCATATTTACTCCGCCTTCTTTGTCGGTGCGACGGGAATGGCGCGCCGGACTTCCCCATTCGTTGAATCAGGTTGCGAAGCCGAAATAGTGGCATTGGGATTCTGAGTTGCTGACACAGGGGTATTCGAGCTGACTGCTTTTGGTTTGAAAGCAGGAACCGATTGCAGATTCATGATCGGCCGGAGCTCCGGGGTAGATGCGGAAACCTTCCCCAACTTTTCCATTTTCTCAACCGAAAGCCTGGAAGGAGCTGGGGATGTGTCCTGCGATTTTCGATAGGCCATGATTCCCTTGAAAATCCAGTCCGCCACTTGTTGACGGTACTCTTCGGTTCGAAGTAAGCTGGCCTCTCTCGGGTTCGACATAAATCCCCCCTCCACCAGCACCGAGGGAGAGTTCGCAAGCCGCAACACCTTGAATCGTGCCCGCTTCACCCCACGGTCGAAGGGTGCATTCGTCGAGGAGAGGACTGCAGACCGATGGATCGCCTGCGTAAGAAGAAAGTTGTGATGATCATAACTGTTCCCAGGCCAGACTTCATCCTCATCCCCCACCAACGATCCACCCGAGGACGTGGACGGCGCATACTGTGGGGAAAGACTGTACGTCTCCCACCCTTCCGATGATCGGCTCGAGTCCTCGTTAAAGTGAATGCTCACAAAAATATAACCTGGATGATCATCCGCCAGTTTCGATCTGTCCCCGTGGTCTACATAACGATCTTTCGTTCGCGTTAAAACCCAAGGGACCCCTGCCGCATCCAGCAACCGCACCAACCGCTTCGCCGTATCTAAGTTCGCCGTCTTCTCACTCAGTCCCCTAGCCGCTCGGGTACCCTCATCCCCGCCCCCATGTCCCGCATCCACCACCACCCCTTGGACGGGACGTTTCGGAATCTCCGCATTCGGCCGCAAAAGAGGGTCGAAGGTCTTCACCAAATCCACCCGCGGAACCAACACCACATCGCTCTCCCTCCGTAGGGAGTGACTCAGCCAGTACCGCGATCCCTTCCACTTCAGTTCCCTACTATCCAGCGTCATCGTCAGATTTCCAAAGGAAGAACTCAGAACAAACGGCTGATTCGGCTCAATCTCCCCAGGTATCTTAAATCCGTAAAACTTAGCAAAGGAATCCAACGACACATAATCCACCCTACCAACCCGCACGATTTGCCACGTCTCCTCGGCTTGCACGAATACCGCGAAGGCAAGGCTAAGAAAAAAGAGCCGGCCGATCATTTTGACAGGCACTTCCGATGATCGATCAAACGAACACCTCCGACCCAAGCCGCCACCCATAAGATTCCACCCGTGACTTCCGCATACTCCAATCGGACCCCGGGACATCTGCGAAGAGAACGCCGAAGAGTACTCACCGCAGAACGAGCCCCCTCTGCAGCCGCTTTTCGAACTGCCTCCGCCCATCGCCCCGCCCGATCACGCCCAACCCGACTCAACCTTTGATTTCGTGAGCTAAGCGGGAGGCCATCCTTTTCCCGCATAGTGCGAAACCGGACAACCTGTACGGGTAGATACAGATCCCGCACAACCCTCTCCAAAACCTCACACTGTTGGCCGTCTTTCTCCCCCAACAACATCCAATCGGGCTGTACGATCGAAAGGAGTTTTACCACCACCGTCGCCACTCCACGAAAATGCCCAGGCCGCCTTGCCCCGCACCTTCCCTGGGATCGATCCACCTCTTCCACCCATGTGGAGGCGTCTTTCGCGTACAAATTAAGCGGCCGAAAAAGAACATCCGCCCCTGCTCGAGCCGCAACTTTCATATCTGCCGCCATCCGTTTCGGATAAGCGACAAAGTCGGCCTTGGAATTAAACTGGGTCGGATTCACATAAGCGCTCACCACAACCCGATCCGCCATTTTGGCCGCTTGTCGAATCAAGGCCGCATGCGCCTCATGCAAAGCGCCCATCGTAGGAACGAAAGCAATGGTTTGGCCTCGTTGCCTCCATACGGACGACGCCTTTTGCATTTCGGCGGGTTTTGTCATAACCTTCATGTCCTAAGGAGCATACAAAATGTCGACCTACCTTCACAACCTCTTCGCCCAAAGAATTGGCGGTTCCGGATACGGCCTCAAGGAAGCTCCCATTTACAAGTTTGAGCGCATCAAGCGCGCGAAGCGCGCCGCCCTCGCTGCCCACCCAGGCAAGGAGCTCCTCGATTTCGGGGTCGGTGAGCCTGACTCCATGGCCGATTCCAAAGTGGTAGCCAGCCTCGCCAAAGAAGCCTCCCTTCCGGAAAACCGTGGCTACGCAGATAACGGAGGGCCTCGTTTGCGAAATGCCGCTGCTCAATACATGAAAGAGGTCTTTGGGGTGATCGCTGATCCCGAGACCGAAATCGTTCACTCGATTGGAAGCAAGGCCGCCCTCTCTATTTTACCAGCCGCACTGATCGATCCGGGCGATGTCGTCCTGATGACCAGCCCTGGATATCCCGTCTTCGGCACCCATGCCACCTACTACGGTGGAGTCGTTCACTCACTTCCGCTTACGCCGGAAAATAAATTCCTTCCACGACTCGACACCATCCCCCGCCCGATCTTAGACAAGGCCAAGGTTCTGGTCCTGAACTACCCAAATAACCCGACCGGTGCTTCCGCCACTCCTGAGTTCTTCCTCCAAGTCGTCGAATTCGCGAAAAAGGAAGAGATCGTCGTCATCCATGACGCCGCCTACACCGCGCTGATTTTCGAGGGAAAACCGCTCAGCTTCCTCTCCATTCCCGGCGCGAAGGATGTCGGATTGGAACTCCACAGCGTCAGCAAAGCTTTCAATATGACCGGTTGGCGTTGCGGGTTTGTGGTGGGTCACCCCCTACTCGTGAAAGCCTATGCCGATGTGAAGGACAACACCGACTCGGGTCAGTTCCTTGGAATTCAGCACGCCTGTGCAACCGCTTTCGAAAACCCCCAGATCACCCGTGACACGTCGGCCAAGTACAGCCGTCGGATGGATGCTTTGGTCAAGATTCTGCGAGAGGCGGGTTTTACAGCGGAGAAACCTTCCGGCTCATTCTTTCTCTACACCCAAGCTCCAAAATCCGCCACTGGCGCAAAAGCACAGAGTTTCGCGAACGGGGAAGCCTTCTCGAAATGGCTAATTGAAGAGCAGTTGGTATCGACCGTTCCATGGGACGAGGCAGGTGCCAATGTCCGCTTCAGTGTCACCTTCACCGCAAAGGATCAAAAGGATGAGGATCGTGTCTTGGCTGAACTAGCCTCCCGACTCAAGCCCTACCGCTTTCAGTTTTAGTTTTTAGTCTCCCGGCCCAGGATCTTTGCCCTCATCCGCCATCCGGTCATGCAGGGACAAAATCTGAGGCAACAACACCATCGCCGATGTGAGCGTGCAGATAATGCCGATGCACATCACCAGCCCAAGAGTGACGAGACCGCGATACTGCCCCACCAACATCGATCCGAATCCAAACAAAGTCGTTAAGGCAGAGAGAATGACCGCCTTCCCCGTGCTCGACTCAAATATCCGAACCCGCTTCTCCTCACGATACCGATCCATCACGTACACTCCGTAAGCAACCCCGATCCCGTGGACCATGGGAAGAGTCACGATGTTTGCAGGATCTAGTTGGATTTTGAATAGCCCCAAGATTCCAAACATCCAAAGAACGCCGACCCCCAAGGGCAAGAGTGTGAGAAGGAGATCTTCAATCCTGCGGAACATGAGAAAGATCATCACCACGATGATGCCGATAGCATAAAGAAGAGCTTCGATATAACTCCGCTTCAACAGATCGATATATTCAAGGTTCATAACTGGGGTGCCAGTTGCAGTGGAGGAGACTTTTTCCAGATCATGGACAAAATCCTCATTTGGTTTTCTTTCCCAGACATCCACCGAGGGCTCAACTTCGATTAATATTTTCCCGTTCTTTGAAAGATACCTCTCTTTCAACTGAGGCGGCAGGTCATCCACGGTAATCGGACGATCTCCCCGCTGCGTTTTGAGCCAGCCAAGATTCTGTGAAATCGAACCCACCAGCTTTATCTGATGCCGATCCAGTCGCTTTCTGGCCTCCTCTGGAGTCAGTTTATCTAACGCAGCCACCGACCGCTCCAAAGGTGGAATCAGTTTCTCAAAGGTCGTGACGGCTTGTCGGGCCCGTCCGGAAAGACCGATATACTGCTTCGCCTGCTTGGCGCCCTCTTGGGAGGATTCGAGCAAAAACTCTAAGTCCTTCTTGGCTTTCGCCACATCTACCGACTGACCCGCCCCCGAACCTAAGGAGATCTCCCCTGCAACTTTGGAAATCTTGTTAACTTCTTCCATTCTCTTTTTCTGATCCCGGGGTACCAAGTCTGCCAAAGTCCGCACCTTGCTGACGGTCGGAAGTTGACGAAGCTGATCCGCCAACCCATCCGCCTCCTTGACGTTATTGGCGACAATCACTCCATAAATCACCGATCCTTTCCCGGTATCCAAGAGTTCCCGAGTTAACTTCACCGACTCCATCTTTGGATTTTGAATATGCAAAAGATTGTGATCGAAGGTGACTTTCTTGGCCTCACCCCAAGCCAAGAAGCTGACCCCGGCGGCGATCACCAAAACGATATATGGATGAGAAGTGATTGTCCGATCTAAGTTTCCCCCATAACCAAACTTCAACATTTTGCCGACAGCCACATCTCCTTTCCGATCCCGCCAAAGCAATAGGGCTGGAAGAATCGAAAGGCTGGCGGCCAAAGAAAGTAATACTCCGGCACCAGCAACCCACCCAAGTTCCGTCAATCCGATGAAATCATTAAAACACATCGCATAAAAAGCCACCGCTGTTGTACCACCCCCCGTGAGCAAGGCCTTCCCCGTACTCATCATGGTGATCTCCACCGCCTCAGCAGAACTTTTCCCAATGCTCATCTCCTCCTCATACCGCCCAAGAAACTGAATTCCAAAATCGATCCCCAGCCCTAGGATCATGACAATGAAAGCTTGAGAAATGATGTTGAGATGCCCAATTGTCACTGCCGTCACGCCGAGACAAATCACAATGCTGGCCAAGAGCGCGACCAAGGCCAGGAGGGGACGAGAGAATTCCCCGTAGGCGAAAAAGAACATGATCGCGATCAAGGCAATCGTGATCACAGTCGCAATCTTCATGTCGTCTTCGCTTTGGCGAAGCTCATCATCCAAAAGAACAGGCTCTCCCGTCACTCCCATGGTGACTTGAGGAAAGAGAGGTCGACTCTCCTTCACCAGTTTCTTTACCCGTTGAATGACGCCAGTATACGGAGTGGAACTGGCCTCTTCTTTTTTTGAGGGACGAAGAAGCATCATGATCGTCTTGCCGTCCTCCCCAAGACTCAGGTACTCGTTCTTTAGAAGATCGGTTTCAAATTCAGAAAGCTCCCCCAGATTACCCTTCTCCAAAACCTCCGCTGGTGTTTCCAGATCCTTCGCTAAACGTTTCAAATTACGGACAAACTCTTCGATAAACGGGATGAACTCCTGCCAGCTGGAAGACTTTCGAAGATAAGGATCATTAAATTTTGCAGAAGCTTCACTCAAAATTCCATTCAGGTTCAGCGCCTGTTTGTTGCCTTTGACCAAAGCAGCCAACTCCTCCATCTGGCGTCGGATCCCCGTGAGTTGCTCTTCATCTGCCAGAAGCAGAAGCCGATCCGCCATCGGGTTAAAATCATGACGATAGTAGATCCGATCGATGCCACCTTCTTTTTTTAGTTTTTCCGCCAAAGCATTTGCCGCCGCTCGGCTGGATTTTAGATCGTCGCTTTTCAAGACCACGACGATCTCGTCTCGAACATCAAACTCATCCGCGTAGCTGAGGTATTTTTTGAAAACTGGGGACTCCTTGCGAATCAGATCCATCGTGCTGTTTCTCACCACCAAACGTGTTCCGGCAATCACCCCGGAAACCACCACCAAGGCCAAACTTACCCAAAGAACCTTGTGCTGACTCCGGATCAGCGTCCTCGCCCAGCGCAAGAGAATACGCTCCACCTGTCCCTGCGGCTCTGGAATCGGTCCCATCAGATTAGTTGGCCGAACGCGCCTGCTCTTTTTTTCGATCCCACTCTTCCCGAATCCCACGCAAATCCCGCGCCAACTCTTCCTGAAGAATAACCGCTTCCTCATGGGCCCCACCGGCACGTGCCCCAGCAATCTTGGCCCCTAAAAACGTTTCTCTCTCGGCAATTTTCGCACGATACGTGGAGTCGATTTCTGCCAAAGCCATCTTCTGGGAGTCGGTCAACTTCCGGGTTGGTTCTTTGGATGTTAGACGCTCCATCGCAAGCTCATACGCCGTCTTCATGAATCAATCAGCCTAAAAACAACTCATCCCTGCGTCCATCGTATTGTCTCCCGCTTGCTCACCCCCCTCCTTATGGACTAGGATATTGAGTGGATTTTGCTTCTCTCGGACTTTCTTCTTCTGTCCTTCAAGCCATTCAGGATCTTGGGTTCAAGGAACCCACCCCGATCCAGGCACAGGCGATTCCGATAGCCCTTTCTGGAAAAGACATCATCGGTTCCGCCCAAACAGGCACCGGAAAAACCGCCGCTTTTGCCCTTCCCATCCTTCAGCACCTCCAAAAACCGGGAAAACTCCGGGCTCTCATCCTCGAACCCACACGGGAATTGGCCGATCAGGTTTCCGAAGCCCTCCAGAAATTTTCAAAACACACCGGCCTCCGGATCGGATTAATTTATGGCGGTGTCGGATATGGAGCCCAACGGGAACAGCTTCAACGTGGCATCGACATCCTCGTCGCCACCCCGGGTCGCCTCCTCGACCTTGCCAGCCAAGGAGATCTTCATTTTGCAGATCTGACACACCTCGTCCTCGATGAGGTGGATCGGATGCTCGACATGGGATTTCTTCCTGACGTGAAGCGAATCGTCTCCCTGTGCCCAGAAAAACGCCAGACCCTCTTTTTCTCCGCCACCATCCCCCCCGAGATCGAGCGACTCACCCAGTGGGCCCTCAAGGAACCGGTCACCGTCGAAATCGGCCTCCGCCAATCGGCCGCAGAAACTGTCACTCACGCCCTCTACCCTGTCGCAGCCGACCAAAAACATGAACTCCTTCTCGGCCTGCTCGAAAAGACCCACTACGAAAGCGTCATCGTTTTTTGTCGCACCCGGATGGGATCTGATCGTGTGGCCGGCAGTCTTTCCAACCTGCCCCATCCCGTGGGTGTTTTGCACTCCGACCGCTCTCAAACAGAACGCACCGAAGCTTTGGCCGGATTTCGTTCAGGCAAATATCCCATCCTCGTGGCAACCGATATCGCCGCCCGCGGACTCGATATCGCAGGGGTGACCCATGTGATCAACTACGATGTCCCCCAACATCCTGAGGATTATGTCCACCGAATCGGTCGAACCGGCCGTGCTGCAAAAGAAGGAGATGCTCTGACCCTCTTTGTTGCTGAAGAACTCCCCCACGTCGAAGCGATTGAACGCATGCTGGGTCAAAAGTTGCCCCGCAAGAAACTGGAGAACTTCCCCTACCGTTTCACCGCACTATTTGAAGAAGGCCATACCGTGGCCCAAACCCGCATGAGGGGAGTCCGCACCCACCGCGGATACACGTTCGGCGCACGCCGACGCTGATTTACTTCTTTTTTACCTTCGCCGCGACTTTGAGTCGCAAACCATTCAACCGAATAAATCCTGTCGCATCATCCTGATTGTAGGCCTTGGTCGGATCCGCCTCCATCGTTGCAATTTCAGGATTGTACAGACTCAGCCGGGATTTGCGTCCAGCCGCGTAAATCCCACCCTTATACAACTTCACTCGGACGGTTCCCGTCACGTTCTTCTGGCTCTCCTCCACCAAAGCCTGCAATGCCAGCCGTTCAGGTGCGAACCAGAAACCATAATACACCAACTCGCTATACTTCGGGATCAAACTGTCCCGAAGATGCATCACTTCCCGATCCATCGTCAGACTTTCCATCTGCCGATGGGCAAAATGAAGAATCGCACCGCCTGGGGTCTCATAGACTCCCCGGCTCTTCATTCCCACAAATCGGTTCTCCACCATATCCACCCGGCCCACCCCATGTTTTCCACCTAGTTTGTTCAGCGCTCTCATGATGCCGAGCGGGGAAAGTTTTTTCCCATTCACCTCGATACAATCGCCCTTCCGGAACTCCAAGGTCACATACTCCGATCGGTTCGACGCTTCCTCAGGCGAAACCGAAAGGGTGAACATCTTCTTGTTCGCCGGCGCAAATGCATCAAACCACGGATCCTCAAGAATCCCTGCCTCATAGGAGATATGGAGGAGATTCCGATCCATCGAATACGGTTTTTTGGCAGTCGCTTGAACAGGAATATTCCTCTGCTCACAGTACCGGATCATCTCCGCCCTTCCGGGGAACCGTTTCCGGAACCGTTCGTCCCGCCAAGGAGCGATCACTTCCACATCCGGTGCTAAAGCCGCCGAAGTCAGCTCAAACCGAACCTGATCATTCCCTTTTCCAGTCGCTCCATGCGCGATTGCCTGAGCTTTTTCCCTTCGTGCAATCTCCACCATCCGCTTGGCGATCAAAGGACGGGCGATGGAAGTGCCCAAGAAATATTGCCCCTCATAAATCGCCCCCGCCCGCATCATCGGGAAAATAAAATCCTTCGCAAACTCCTCCTGTAAATTATCGATGTAGATTTTTGAGGCACCCGTTTTCGCCGCTTTGGCCTTCAGCCCTTTCAACTCCTCGTCCTGTCCGATATCGGCGCAAAAGGCGATCACCTCGGCCCGATACGTTTCCTTTAACCAGGCCAAAAGGACGGAGGTATCCAGACCTCCGGAATAGGCAAGTACGATTTTCATAAAAAGAAGAAGAGCGAAGATCCCCTCCGGGATCAAGCCGCGACGGGCTGGGACTTGCGAGCCGTCCCTTTGATTTTCGCAAGATGCGGCAACAATTTTTCCTTCGCTGCCTTCACGCTTAACCCATATCTCACCCGGAGATCATCCGGTTTCCCGTGATCGACAAACTCGTCCGGCCATCCGATCCGCACAACAGGCGTTGTCATTCCAAGGTTGGAAACCTCTTCCAAAATGGCACTTCCAAAGCCCCCCTTGATCACGTGGTCCTCGAAAGTCACAATCACATCAGCACTCTGACCGAAGAGCTGGAGCAAAGCCGTATCGATCGGCTTCGCAAAACGCGCATTGATCACCGCCGCATCGATTCCCTCCTCCTTCTTCAACTCATCCGAAAGCTGTATCGCCATTGGCAACATCTGCCCGTAGGAGAAGATCACAACCTTCTGCCCGTGCCGGATCACCTCTGCCTTGCCGATTGGCAACGCCAACGGGGTCTTCTTGATTGCCGCATTCGGACCGACTCCCCGGGGATAACGGATCGCCACCGGCCCCGGGTGGAGGCTGGCCGTGTAGAGCATATCCACAAATTCATCCTCATCCTTCGGAGACATATGAACGAGATTTGGAACTCCCCGGAGGTAGGAAATATCAAAGAGTCCGTGATGGGTCGGACCGTCGTCTCCCGAAAGCCCTCCCCGATCCATACAAAACACCACAGGGAGATTCTGCAGACACACGTCATGAACAATCTGATCGTAAGCTCTCTGAAGGAAGGTGGAGTAAATGGCGCAGAAAGGCTTAAAGCCCTTGGTCGCCATCCCTGCGGCAAAAAGAACGGCATGCTCCTCCGCAATTCCAACGTCGAAATACCGATCCAAATGCTTCGGTTGGAAACGATCCAGCCCCGTCCCATTCGGCATAGCTCCCGTGATGGCAACAATTCTCGGATCGTTATCAGCCAATTTGGAGAGATGATCGGCAAACACTTCGCTGTAGGTCGGCTGACCCAAAGCTTTCGTTTCACCCGTTTCAGGATCGTAAGGTCCTAACCCGTGGAACTTTTTCTGCTTCGCCATCGCGGGTTCATACCCCTTCCCCTTTGTTGTCACCACGTGAAGAATGACTGGGAAATTCTGGGTCTTCAGAAATTCAAACATTTTGATCAAGTTCGGGATGTCGTGACCATCCACCGGCCCATAATACGTCACTCCAAGTTCCTCGAAAATCACGCTCGGGAAAATCATCCCCTTCACATGTTCTTCGGCCCGGCGGGCAACCTTGAGCGCTTTCGATCCTCCCAGCTTCTCAATGAAGTGAGCGGCTCGCTCGTGAAGATGGATAAACCGGGAATCGGTTGTGATCTTGTTCAGATACCCTGCGATGGCTCCGACGTTCTTGTCGATCGACCACTTATTATCGTTCAGGATCGTGATCAGTCGTTTGGTGTGATGGGAAACATTGTTCAACGCCTCAAACGTCACGCCGCAGGTGAAGGCCGCATCCCCCGCCAGACAAACCACGTGCTCTTTTCCACCCCGCATATCCCGTGCGGAGGCCATCCCCAGCGCCGCCGAAAGAGCCGTCCCGGCATGCCCCGCACCGAAACAGTCGTGTTCGCTCTCTGTTCGGAGCATGAAACCGTTCAACCCGCCCTGCTGTCGGATCGTATGAAACCTATCCCGCCGCCCCGTCAAAAGTTTGTGAACGTAGGCCTGGTGACTGACGTCAAAAACAAAATGATCCGTCGGTGTGTCAAAGACCCGATGCAACGCAATAGTCAGCTCCACCACTCCGAGGTTGGGCCCCAGATGGCCGCCGGTTTTGCTGAGGACGCTGATCAGTTCCTCCCGGATCTCATCCGCCAATTGCGGGAGTTTTTCCAGGGGAATTTTCTTAACGTCGGCCGGGCCTTTGATCTTGTCGAGAAGCGGAGTCGCCATGGGAAGCTGGTTAGATGAGCAGATCGGGGGCTCCCCGACCAGCCTTCTTTCCGTGCCCGGATTTATGGGATTCCTCGTCCATTTCACCGAGCTCACCCTCCTCAATCGATCCGTCTTTCTTCTTGGTTAACAACAAGATGCGTTTTTCAGCCGCTTTCAGCTTCTCGCTACAGGCCGAGACCAACTTCATTCCAGTTTCATATTTCTCCACAATGGTCTCCAAAGGAAGCTCGGGAGACTCCATCTGCTCCACTAGGGATTCCAGCTGTTTTAAACTTTCCTCAAAGGATCCTTCGCCCGCCGCTTTACCCGTTTTAGCCATATAAAATCATTCCTCCCCCACCCACTCCCCGTCCAGCCCTAATCCCTCTTTCCCTTCACTTGAACTGGCAATTTTCCATCCGCGAACCTCACCACCAGATCCCCCAGCTTCCGCGCAGGTTCCACTTTTCGAACCAATTTCCCATCCGTCGATTGCACCAACGCGTACCCCCGCTTCAACGTCTCCTCTGGCCCCATTGCACGCAGACGATCCAGCGCCGCCTGCACCCGCAATGAGAATTCCCGCAACCTCCGCTCCGGTCGCAACGCCGCCCATCTTCCCAGCAAACCCTCCACATACTGCTTCCGATAACGCCAACCACTTTCCAAGCCTCGCATCAACTGCACCGCCAGTTCATCCACACGCTGTCCACTCATCTCCACCATCTTCCCCGGCTCACGAAAAACATAACTCCCCGCCAAATCCCCTAATCTCCTCTTCTTTTCCTCCACAAAGTCGATTACCGCCTCCGCCAGTCGCTCTCCCCAGCCCTGCACCTCCTCCTGCCAATCCTCGTCCGGTCGACTCACGATCTCTGCCGCCGCCGAAGGAGTCGGAGCCCTGACGTCCGCCACAAAGTCGCAGATCGTAAAATCGGTCTCATGCCCCACACCGCTGATCACCGGAATTGGGCTCGCCGCCACCGCTCGAGCCACCACCTCCTCATTGAACGCCCACAAATCTTCCAAACTTCCGCCCCCCCGCACCACCATGACCACGTCCGCGAGTTTCCTTCTACCAATCTCGCCAATCGCATCCGCGACTTCCTCCGCCGCCCCTTCCCCCTGCACTTTCACTCCAAATACCGTGATTTGGATTCGGGGACATCTCCGCTGAAGTACGTGGATCGCATCCCGAACCGCCGCCCCCGTTGGGCTCGTCACCAAAGCAACCCTCTCCACAAATTCCGGTATCTCCCGTTTCCGCTCCTCCGCAAAAAGACCCTCCATCTGTAATTTTCTCTTCAACTCTTCAAAGCGTTGATGCAAATCCCCCTTTCCTGCCCGTTCGAGGCTTCTGACGATCAGTTGATACGCCCCCCGCGGCGCATAGACCGAAACCTCCCCCTCCGCCACCACCTTCGCCCCATCCTTGGGTTGCACCGCCAAACGAAGTGCCGATCCCTTAAACAGAGCACACGGGATCTGCGATCCCTCATCCTTCAAAGTGAAATAGTAGTGTCCCGAAGATTGATGCCTTAGATTCGAAATCTCACCTGCCACCGACACCTCTCCCACCTGATCCTCCAGAATCTCCTTAATCTGCGCCGTCAACGCAGAGACGCTCAGCGGTTCCGATCGGCTCACTTCGGTCGTTGAATCCTCTGAATCGCAGTCGCTTTCCCGGTCTCCTCATCCACATCGATCACCACCCCATCCAACTGAATCCCGCCCGTCGCCAGATGCATCTTCACGGGCATCAAGGTCCGGAACCGATCCACGATAAAACTCTTTTCCCGACCAATCACCGAGTCATGAGCCCCACAAAACCCCACATCGGTGATATAGGCCGTGCCTCCCGCCAAAATCTTCTCATCCGCCGTTTGGACATGGGTATGAGTTCCGACAATCGCAGAAACTTTTCCGTCGAATGCATGCCCAAACGCAATTTTCTCCGAAGTCGTCTCGGCATGAAAATCCACCAGGATCGTCTTCGTCTCCTTCCGTATCTCCTCGAGAATCGGATCCATCAGAAGAAAAGGATTATCCACATCCGCTTTCATGAATGTCCTCCCCATCGCATTGACGACCCCAAGTTTTTTTCCATTTCCTGTCACCACGATGAAACCCTTTCCTGGGCAGGTGCCAGGAAAATTAAACGGGCGGATCAACCGTGGCTCTTCCGCAAAAAAACTCATGATTTCACGCTGGTCCCAGCAGTGATCCCCGAGCGTAATAACATCCACCTTTGCCCGGAAAATATCGTATGCGAGCTTGGGGGTAATCCCGTTTCCACCCGCCACATTCTCCCCATTCACCACGATAAAATCAGGGGCAAACTCGTCGATCAGCCGTGGCATCATGTCCCGCAAAGCCTCCCGCCCATGTTCGGCCACAATGTCCCCTAAAAAAAGAATGCGCATCCTTGGAGAATACCTGCTCCCCTCCTCATGACAAATCTCCAAACATTCCCATCCGTCCTGTTTTCCTCCAAGCTTCCTTCATGCCAAAGCCTTTCACCGTTTCTCAACCTGGCCCCCTACTGGAACAGATGTTCACTGAGTGGCCTGAGGAGAAAAAGAAACAGATCCGGACTTGGCTCAAGTTTCAAGCCGTGACGGTCAACGGCCGACCAGTCACTCAGTTCAATCATCTTCTTTCCATCGGCGATTCGGTTGCCGTTCGCTCTGATCGCTTCGCCACGCCCAAGACGAATCTTGCCTCAGGAATTCAGATCTTTTTTGAAGACGCCCACCTTCTCGTCATTTCTAAACCCGAGAACCTACTGAGTATCGCCAGTGAGGCGGAGCCCGAAAAAACCGCTTACTTCCAACTTACCGAATACGTCCGGCAAGCTCATCCCCGCTCCAAAGAGAGGGTTTGGATCGTTCATCGGCTCGACCGGGAAACTTCCGGCCTGATGGTCTTCGCCAAAACCCCCGAGACGAAGGAATCCCTCCAAAGCAACTGGGATAAGTTTGAAAAGAAATACGAGGCCGTCGTCGAGGGACGACTTCCCAAGGATTCAGGCACCCTCGAGTCCGATCTTGATGAATCGAATCCCTTCAAAGTTTTTATCCGCCCCGGTTCAGCCCTCACTCGACACGCCATCACCCACTACCGC
>Ga0209085_1001413_pt1 | contig 14879 bp, 22 predicted proteins | sample C_131016_EF_Meta_FD_187310 | JGI IMG/M metagenome (GOLD analysis project Ga0209085, IMG submission 187310) | Freshwater microbial communities from Lake Croche, Canada to study carbon cycling - C_131016_EF_MetaG (SPAdes) (version 2) | ecosystem: Environmental > Aquatic > Freshwater > Lake...
CGATTGGCCGCATATCGACAACTTTGCAGCCGCCCGCAACAAGGCGCTGGACGCCTGCTCCGGGGATTATGCCGTATGGATCGACTGCGATGACCTACCCCATAAAGACCTAAAAAACGCGTTTAAAAGGGCCGTAGCGGCGTTTGAATCCGATTCGAAGGTCGGCATCTATGCCGGAGTTTATGCGGTTTTAAACGCCAAACTGACCCCAGTACGGGAGCGGATGGTCAAGAAAACCGACAACGGATGGACGGGCCGGTGGAACTACGCCGTGCACGAGGCGCTGCTGCCGCTTCCGGGATTCACTTCAGTCGGCGAGCAGGCCGTCTGGGTTGAACATCACCCGGGCGGATACAAACAAGGAAGCGCTGATCGGAATCTACGCATTCTAAAAGCGCAACTGAGCGAGGCCGGCAAGTACGCGTACTACTACCAACAGGAACTTTTCCTATCCAACAACCGGACGGAATCGATCACCTGGTCAAACGCTGCCGCCCACTGGCCCGATCAGGAAGCCACGCTGGCATACGAGGCGATGAACAATCTGGCGACGGCCACGCCTGACCGTGAAAAGCGGATCGAGCTTTATCACAAAGCTCACCACATGAACCCAAGCCGCCGAGAATCTCTTTACTATTTGGCCCGAGAGGAAGCGTCCGTTGGCCGTTGGGCGTCGGCGTACCATTATCTGAAGTCAGCCATGGTGCAGTCGGATCCCGGCGTCACGGTCTGGAACGCTCAGCGCACGGTCTATGACTTTGAATGCATCGATCTGTACATCGCCGCATGCCGGGCCGTAGGAGACAACGACGAGGCCGAGCGCGTGTGGGCGAGCTGGCGGAAGATTCGTCCGGTCAAAATCTCAATCTGTCACGCCACCCGCGGGCGACCGCAAGAAGCGATTAACGCCCGGATCCTGTGGATGAAAAAAGCGGCCGATCCGGCGGCAGTCGAGTGGATCTTTTCCTGCGACGACGACGATGAAAAGGCGAAGACGCTCAAACCGTGGGGGCCGGTCATGGGGAAGGGGAGCTGCATCGCCGCATGGAACAGGGCGGCCGCAGTGGCGCAAGGAGAGATCATTGTGCAGGGCTCTGACGATTGGGATCCACCGCTGCACTGGGATCAGATTTTGATTGATAGGCTTGGCGATACCAGCAAGCCAAAGGTTTTGGCGATTAGCGACGGCCACCGCCAGGACGAACTGCTGTGCATGGCGATCATGACCCGGGCGAGACTAGAGGATCAGGGCGCCATGTTTGCGGCTGAATACGATCAATGCTCGGGAATATGGTCGGACAACGAATTCAGCCAAAGGGCAAAATTTGACGGCGTGATCGTGGACGCGAAAGACGTGGTTTTCAAACATAACAATCCGTTTTTCACCGGAGCACCGCAGGACGAAGAATTTAAGCGCCACAACGCAAAAGAAAACTACGAGCAGGGAGAGAAAATATTTAAGGAGCGCAACGGTGCGCCCATCTTTTAATTATGATTGTTGTTCAAATTGGGTGCAACAACGGTAGGGATCATGTCCTAGATTTTTGCCTAAAAAACAAGGAATGCATTAAAGAAATTCATCTTATAGAGCCTAATTTAGAAGCCCTCGAGGATTGCAAACAAACATACTCGGATTTTCATCAGGCAAGATTTCATAACCTTGCGATCGTGGCAAATAATGTTCAATTCATAAACATTCATATTCCAAAATCAAAATCATTTAATGAACATGCCTCGACTTTTATCAATCACTTGGTTGAACATGGCCACGCAGACTTCAATACAATAAGTGTCCCGGCCTTGTCTCTTGCCGACTTCTTTGATTTAAACAAAATTACAGAATGCGACCGGCTTTACATAGACACCGAGGGACTAGATTGTGATATAATTCTTGGGCTAGACATAAAGAAATATAAAATTCAAAGAATAGAGTTTGAAGTTCTGCATTCAGATGGAGTTTTTACAAAAGGTCAAAAACACTCCTCTTGTGTTGAAAAATTTAAAAAATTGGGCTACCGCTCAACCAATGCGGCTCAATACAATGAGGCATATCAATTATGATTCTTCACTCTTTTTACAGCAATACTCATAAAAGGCTGGCGGAGAATTATTTCATCCCTTCCATCAAAGATAAAAACCTAAATTTAATTATAGATGAAATTCCACAGGAATGTTCGGGGGTATACATGCGAGATAATTGGAACGCATCTATGCTAAGAAAGCTGGAATTATGTAAAAAACTTTCAGAAGGAAGCGAAGTGTTTGTCCACTCGGACTGTGATGTTCAATTCTTTAAGCCAATACAGAATGATGTTGAAAATACTTTAAAAGAATATGACATAGCATTTCAACACGACGGGCAGGGCCATCTTTGCGCGGGGTTGTTTTGCGCCAATCCATCTCCAAAAATTGCAGGACTTTTTCAACTGGCAATCGATATGGTAAAAAATAAAAGCGTTCAGCATGATCAGCACGCTTTAAACGTAATTCTTAGAAGCGGAGGATCTGGAATAAAATATGGCTACATGCCTGATACTTGGTGGACGCACGGAGCCAGCACTTTTAAGGTATGGGACGGGGAGGAGCTGCATCCGCCAAAAGGCATAGTAGCACATCACGCAAATTGGATAGAGGGTGTGGATGGGAAAATTCGTTTGCTTGAAAAGGTAAGATCAAGGGTCGCAGAGGCGGGTACAAGTGTATAAAATAGTTGGTGCTGACGTTCGTGAGGGGCAAAAATATCCACCTTACGTAATAAACAAAACATTTGAAGAGTATGCTTGTGACTACTTTTTAAATGATCCAAAATTTATCCCTGTTTATTGGACTCGCATTATCAACAGTTGCTCGCGTGAAATTGTACTAAACTGCTGCATGGAGCTTGCCAGCAGGGAGACGGCCGATGGTTCTTTTTGTATTGCGACTCACGATGACGCGCCGATCAAGATATGGGGCGACAGGGTAAAATACTTTTCCGCCGGGGGTAAGGTAGGTGGGACAATACCAATACCACTGATTGCGGGAGATTTCCCATATCTACCGGCTGAAAAGAATATATTTGCTCATTTTTGTGGCTCAATAACTCACGATTGCCGTAAGGATATTTTGCAATTTGCACAAGATCCCGGGGTTATTGTGAAGCTAAAACAATGGAACCCAGTAGTAAGCAAAGAAGATGAAGCAGAAAACTTTAATGATATGGCGAGAGCTACTTTTGCTTTTTGTCCGAGAGGATATGGCGGGACAAGTTTCAGGCTTTATGAGGCGATTCGCCTAAAGTGCATACCCATTTATGTGTCTGACGTTCATTCTCTGCCTTTTGCGGATAAGGTCGATTGGAAGAATGTTGCAATTATTTGCAATAACGCAGCAGATGGGTATGCAATCGCCAGGGAAATGCCTAAAAACAGGATAAATGAAATGCTTTCTTACACGGAATCAATTCAAGACAACCTTTTAAATTTTGAATCAATTTGTGAAAATATAAGAAATATCGCATACTCTTAGCAAATTAAGTAGCTCTAGGGGTGACAAAGTGGCGAATATATGCCCGCCGTCACCATGCTCGATCGCCTAATCGAAGGCGCCTTTCAAGAGCTCCTTTCTACCACCGTCACCGGGCAAGACTACCACTTGTCGCACGATCTGACAGAAAATAAGCCGCCTTCAATCGTCATTAAGGCCACCATGGGAACCGAAGAACCCGTGCAGGGATCCGGCGTGTTCAGCGTGCCGGTCGAGATCATTTTAGAACAGCGCTATGACGACACGACGCTGGCGGCACACACGCAGAAATGCTCAAAAATCCTTCAAGCGTTTTATGATGCGACAAGCCTGACGGCCAGACTTAACGCCACCACAGCGATCGGCGCGGCCCGCTGCTACACCGCAAAACTGGAAAGCAGTGAGGCGGAGGCCGACAACGAAGAACGCAGCATGAAGCGCAATTTCAAACTGGCAGTGATCGCATACCCGAACAGCGTAGCAAGTTGACACAAAAAGTAAGGCAATATGGCAACCACAATCGGAATTTCAAACCTTTCTTTTGGAATGAGCGCAGAGGGCGGAATGCTTGTTACCAACTTCTCTGAAACAAGGAATATCGAGAAAGCGGAAGTCCGCAACGCTACTGGCGACGTGGTCGCCCTTGCACTTTACAATCAGACGGACGCTTTCAGTTTTTCGGGCGCAATCACAGGAAGCTATACCACAACAGCCGGAGCCGTTCTGACCGCCGTTGCTAACGCTACTAACACCAGCGGCAAAATTGTGGTCGAATCCGTGGCCTTCTCAAAGAGCCCTGACTCGTTTGTCACGGTCGACGTCAGCGCCACTCGATACCCGAACATGAGCTAAGCCCAAAAGGGCGGTTTATCTGAGATCCTAAAATGATCGAGAGTTTCTGGGGTACAACAAACATCAAGGTGGCTGCAGCGGCCGCAGCCTATGGCGCCAAGCTACGACCCATGGATCCGGTCACACGCATCGTCAAGGATGGGCGTGAACAGGTTACGTTTTGGTTCACGGATGGCGGTGAAGGACAGGACGCTAAGGCTGAAATGGAACGTACTTGGGCAGAAATGAAAAGCCCGGAAGATGCGTCGATTAGGTTTGTAAGGGCGGCGCTTGAGAACAGAGAGTCACTCCTCGGGCTGGTGAAGCGTGCAGAAAGAATTCTATCCATACAAAGAGGTGGGCAGACGCTACTGGTCGCAGAGAAGGCCCGTCCTGAGCTAAAGAAAGCCCTTTTAAGCAGGTTATGAGTGACCAAGACCTAGAGGCGGAACTGAATTCCGCGTTCGTCAGCCCGGATCGATATTTTAAGGATCAACGGCTGGCACCCTACACCGAAGGCTCCCGCCTTCTACTGCTCCAAGTCCGGGACGACGCCGACAGTTCGATATATTTTATATGGTCTTTTATCTACGTTCACATTCTGCTGGCGAAAGATAAAAAAGCGGCGATCCGGCTGGCATGGAATAAGGACGAATTCCGCGAGAAGCTCATGGAATGGTCGGAAGATATGACGCCAGAGGATAGGGACACGGCCGGGCTGCTGGTGGCATCTATCCTGGGCGAAGCTAACAAGTCGCGGGTGGCGGTCATCCCAGATAAGAAGCCAATCGGCGACCCGGGAAACGCCTGACGCCGGCCGGATGCGCCGCAAGCGTGTTCGTGCTGGCAAAGGAAACAGGATGGGACTTGCAGAAAATTCTGTGGGAAATTCCGATCTGCTTGGTCAATCAGGCCGAGCACGTTTTCATGTTCATCAACGGCGTGAAACTGCGCCGGGTGGAAGCGATCACAGGCGACGACCTTCGTGACATAAAGGATCTGTTGGGAATATGAAACTGACGATTGATCAAAAAAGACTGACCAAGGCGCTGGCCTTGTGGGGAAAACTGACAAAAGAGGAGCAGGCGAAAGAGCTGCGATCGTCCGGCCGTGCGCTGGCAGTACGGTTGACGAACGCTACCCAACCTTTCGGCATGAATGCTGACGCCCGCAAGAAAGGTGAAAACGCAATCCTGAGGGATATTGCGGCGATCACAAAGCCGTTGAACAAGGAATGGTACGCAGAAGCGCAAAGGATGAGGCAATTTGATTCAGGTGCATTCAGAAGGAGATTCACGACGAAGGATGGGAGAGTGTGGCTAGAGGAACAGGACTACGAACTGAATCCTTCAAACATTAAGGAATTTCATCAAAAAATGAGGAATAGAAGCACAGGCAGAACCAAGACTGCCGGGATGAAAACTAGAGATATAGGAAGGCACGGCGCTGCCGATCGTGGGTACGTATTAGATAAAGTTCAGGCAAAATTTATAAAAGAAACGCAGAAAAAAGTCGGCATCGCAAAGGCCGGCTGGGCGGAATGCGCATCAATGCTTGGCGGATTTGCCAGGGTAAAAGGCGTTGGATCTGTCCAAGGGTGGATTCAAAAGCTGATTTCCAAGTATGGGAAAGGATCCGTGACTGTGACCGACAAGTACGTGGAGCTGAAAAACAGCATCCCATGGATCGGGCGGGCGCTTAGCCGTTCCAATTTACAGAAGACCCTTGACATCCAGAGAGAAACACTAGCCAAAAGCGTGATCGCCATAGTGAAACATAAATCAAAAGAAGCAGGATTTGCCTAATATGGACGCCGTCGCAACAGCCAAGCTTGCACTGGAAAAAAGCTCGTTTGAAAACGGGTTGAAAGAGGCGGAAAACGCCGTCAACAAGTTCGCCAAGCAAACGGCCGGGATCCTGACCGGCGCTTTTGCATTCGACAAAATGTTGAGCGGTCTTTCTTCGGCAATCGACAAGGGCGACCAGCTTCAAGATTTGGCCAATCGTTTTGGGATCTCAGCGTCCGCCCTTCAGGAAGTTGGGAACGCTGCGTCGCTATCCGGGGCAGGCGTTGAAGACGTGGCCAGCGCGATGAACAAGCTGGCCGTGAACGCCGGAAAGGCGATCGGCGGCGATGACGCCATGATCGCATCGTTTGAAAAACTAGGTTTAACCGTTTCCGATTTACAAGGAATGTCGCCGCAGGATCTTTTCTTCAAGCTCAGCGAGGCAGTAGCAGGTGCCAACGACCCGCTGGAAGCGTTCGCCCAGGCGCAGGAAGTGGCCGGCAAAAGCGTCGGATCTCTCATGGAAACGCTCAGAATGGGCCCAGCCGCCATTCAGGAAATGGGGAAGGCAATGGGAACATGGTCGGATGATACAATCGCGCAACTTGGCGCAGCTTCCGACGAAATCAAAACTTTCCAGAATACGATGACAATCGTTTTCGGATCGGTCGCGCAATTTATCAACCCCGCCATCAAGGGATTTAAATTCATGGCTGAACAGATCGCGATGTCCATGGCGATGGTCGGTGAAGCGCTGACAGGTAATCTTGCCGGAGCCAAGGCAGTCAGCGATGAAATGAAAAAAAGTCGTACTGAATACAATAAAGGCGATCAACCCAAGGCAACAGCCAAGCCCATGGATTTGGAAGGCGGTGGCGGGACAACCGGAAAAGCTGCAAAGATAAAAGCCGCTAAAGAATCCGAAAAAGCAGAAAAAGACGCCATTAAAGACCGGACAGACGAAGCCATGCGGGCGCTGAAAGAAGAAGAAGACGAGAAAAAGATGGCCGCGGACAGCGAAGAACGTCGGCGTCAGTACATTTTTGAAAGCGAACGAGAGGCGGTGAATCAAAAGATTCAGAATGCTATGGAGGAAAACAAACTGCTAGAAAAGCAGAAGGGCGCCATGGCTGGCCCAGGAGGAAATTCCCGGCAATTCCAACAGGCTGAAGGCGGAGCCGCCGGGCAACGCCTCGACATAGCAGCACAAAGCGGGGCGGCAAAAGATGTGGCAGATGCCAGAATGAAGGCAGAAAAAGAGCAGATAAAAATTAACGCAGATGCCTTGCGAAATGAGGTACTAAAAAACACATCGGCCAAAACTCAAGGATTTGGAGGAATGCAGGCAAACCGAACTTACGAAAGCAGAAAAGCGGAATATCTCCAAACGCAAGCAAAGACGGAAGCGGCAGGTAAAACCACTCTGACCGACGTTAATAATACATTGAAAGAAGTACTTGGGAAAATCGCTGGTTCAACATTTATAAGCTAATGAGCGCAGAAATCATCAACCTAGAGGAGGGAACAAAGATCCTCAATAAGGCGCAATTTAGCCGTGATTCAAACGGCCTAGAGACTTTGGAGGAAACCTACACCATACGAAGCTCAGACAGGTTGAATCTCCTTCCTGCAAAAGGAACAACTCACTCTAAATTTAGCACTTCCTCAATTAAAAACCCATATATGGCAGTCGATTCCGTATCGACCAATGCCAAGGATGGCGATCTGACCGAAATGACGGTCAAATACACTGGATTGCCAGTGACTGCGGCTGGTGTAGTTTCATTTCCTCCGCCAATTTTAAGAATCCTCCCTTCGACAGGCAGCGGTATTTGGGGGCCGCCAATAATTATTGAGGTTGAATATGCGACAGATTTATCGGAAGCACAAATTGCAACAGGCCAATTAGTCGCCAATACGGTGGTGAGCAACTACTATCGTCCTGGAGTATTTATTCCCATGCCATCTTCAATCAATGGACTTACCCTCCCCCCAAACCCAAGAAATCCCGGTTATACAATCAACAATGTTAACGGATATATTTTATATTACGGGTATTGCATAGATACGTTAGCCGCCGAACGAAAAGGCGGAGTAGTTGTTGCAAGAGTTACATTTAAAGAAAAACAATTTGGGCAAGGATTATTTACCAGCGCAACCATTTTATAATTTATGGCCGAACCAAGATTAACCGAAATACCCGGCCCTTCAAGAATAGGCGTTAAATTCTTCAATAAAATAATCAGAAGAATTGAATGCACAAAACCCATACCCGGAACGGGTGTTACAATAACCGAAAATGAGGACGGAATAGTCATAAATGCAACAGCAACCAGCGGAGGTAGTCCTCAAAATTTAAACCAAATCACGCTGAACGTATGTTCAAACGGCACTCCTTCGACAATTATTGTCTATGGGCCTGCTACGTCTTGAGCACTACTAAACCTTGACACAGGCATGAAATAAAATGGGGCAACAAATTGATCTTTATTTCGATACTGGCTCAAATCAATTACTAGCAGCCGGATCAGTAAAAAGTGGCATATTCCCCACATTAACTCGGAATGATTCCTACACCCTAAGAATTCGGCTCCAAGCAAGGGATCAAAATAATAATTTAAGAGACATCGACACCACAGGCGCCAGCCTAAAGCTGGGCATCGGTTATCTGGACGGAAAGCCGACCGACGGTCAGTTCAAACTGACCACCAGCACAGGCACTTCGACTGCGATTTCTTTCAATGCGACGGCGGCACAAGTTGCCACCGCCATCTCGGCTATCGCTGGAAATTGCACAGTGACGACTTACGGATCCGTGGCGAATGCGTGGGTGATTACGGCCGTCACCGCAAACACAGCGCTTTCCTTTGGCGGATCGTCTTTCACGCTATTCCCGACCAGCTCCGTGTTGGTCAATACCCGCCGCTATCCGGCCGTTTCAGTCAACGCTCAGCAGATCATCCAACTTTCCCGCAATCCTGCCGTGTACAGCGACACGTTCACCGCGGCTAGCACGGCCGGAGTGGTCAGCCTAACTCAGCTTCAGGCCGGATCATCTGGAACCACTGGTACGAATCAGACTTGGCGCCTTAGTGTTGGCCCAGATGCGGAAGGTGGAAACATTGTTTTGAACTATGGCGCAAACAGCACAACCGGAATTGGAATCGGATCCACAGCGGCCAGTTTTTCGGAAGCGCTGTCTGCTGTCACAGGCATCGGATCCGGGAACATCAGCGTGCAGGCCGGCAACAATCAGGGCGACTACACGATCAGCTTTGTCCGTAGCCTTGGACAGCAGAATGTCACAACAGTCCTAACACTGGATTCTTCGGGCGTTATATTTGGCAAATTTTTTCAAACTACCTGCACATTTTCTACAAGTGAACTTGACGAAGCGTTCAGCGAAGCTGGCACCAGCACGATTACGCCAAAACTTGAGATTGAGCTGACTCAATCTGGAACTCCAAAAACCATTTATCAGGGCGATGTTTTAATCCGGAAAGACATTATTGCCACCGGATCCGCAGTTCCGGCTGCCGCCGCTCAGTACTACACGAAGGCAGAATGCGACGCCTTATTCGTCGAAGACAGCTCCACAAACGTGGATGCGACCAACCGCAAACTATACAACTCAGGCGGATCCGTGTTCCTCGATTGGCAGAATAACACAATCGGAACAGGCGCCACCGTGTTGGATCTATCCGGCACGGCCGTCACCATCACGGACGGATACAACTTGGGGCTGGGCACCACCACCGGGACAAAGTTTGGAGTCAGCACGTCGTCGAAACTGGCGTTCTATGGATCTACCCCGGTCACGCAGCCCAACGGCCCGAACGTCGTGACAAGTTTGATCAACCTTGGCCTGTTGCGTAGTGGCTCTACCACTTACGGCGTGTTCCCGCTGTCGCCTAAAACACTGACGACAACGGCATCGCTCGCATTCGGTTTGATCAGCGGGAATACATCCACTTCCATCACCGTCGCAGTCGCAGGAGCATCTTTGAACGACATCGTTCTGCTAGGAATACCAAGCGCAGTCTGTGAAGGATTGAGCTTTTTTGGTCATGTGGTGGCCGCGGATCAGGTTCACGTTGACGCGGTCAACGGCATCAACAACAGCGCCTCACAATCCACGCAGACTTTCCGCATCACAGTTATCGGGTACTAGCCCGAAAGGCGAGGGGAGCGAGATCCTGTGGGAAAGGTTTTGTCGGCACAGGGCAGCGGATATTATCCATCATGCATTCAGACCGGATCGCAAACCGAAAGCCCTTATTATCTGGATCTCACAATTCCGCAGGGAATGGCATTATATTGGAGGGCTAAAACATGGAGGGCGGACGCATCTGGAAGTTTTTATTCTGATGATAGAGGAACACCAGAAAATCCAATAGTTTATTCTGGAGGTGGAGTACTTACTCCATACACGCCTGTCACATCAGAGGAAAATCTTCTTTGTCTCGGAGAATATGAATTTGGTCATTACTTAGATTCTGGTGATACATTTATAGAGGTATTTTACGATTACACAAGCGGTTACAAAACTAACGAAAAATTCTTCCCATCATTTTCTTTTTCAACTCTTTATATCTCAAATTCACCAGCAGGCACACCTTCTGGGCAAAAGATTGGAGACGTGCGGTTGCTTTTCAACGGGCACATCATCACAAAAGATCTTTTTGTAAATGACACAGGAGCGAGCGGAAACGTTCTTATAGACTTAACTTGTATTGAATACTGGTCATACGGAGGCACCTACGACACTACAACTGGCGAACCGCTTTGACACGCCTTTGACCCATATATGGCATACGATTTTCAAATTAACCAAGACACATCCCTTAGCGTTGGCGAATATGGTGGCAGGGTGGCAACAGGCACCACTGCCGTCACTGGCAACTTTCAGGCCATTCAATTCATCGCCGACGGCCAGTTCACGTCCGTCAGCCAGACCGCCCTTGCGGGTGATGCATTGACTAGCGTGACTTTCCCAGCGGGGTTCGTCGTGTTTGCGGCCGTCACCGCCTTCCAGCTGGCCACCGGCAAAGCCATCGCCTACACCCGGGGGAACTAAGCCGTGTTTCTCGGCCTCGGTCTGAGATTAGGCTCGGGAACGTTTGCGGGTTACGACGCCGACGCTGCTGCTTATTTTGACCGGGCGGGCGTTACTGACGCAACGGCAAAGCAACAGATCAATGCGTTTGTTGTCGGAGTGAAAGGACTTGGGCTGTGGAGCAACATGGTATGTTGGCCAATGCGTTCGGCTCAAAACGCAGGGACAGGGACAACCGCATACAGCCTTGGAGGAGCCGGTACTTATAATGGAACTTTAACTAACGGCCCGACTTGGGGTTCAAGCGGAATTTTCTTTGATGGCGTGAATGATGTTATTTCAACCACACTTACAATTGCAGGAGTAAACTCCTCTTGTGGATTTGTTGGAAATTGCCCAACGTCAGCAGCTGGTGGGAATGTATTTCGAGGATTAAATTCAAATAGTGAATTTATTTATTGGCTAAACCCAAGAACTAGCTTTGGCGGAGATTACAGGTTTGGATTATCAAATATACTTATTGCTGATAATACGCTAACTGGAACACATTTTTGGCAGGTCAGAGGAGTAACTGGATCGGCAACAAAAGTCTATGTGGACGGGTCTCTTTTGACTACAGCCGGCACAAACGCAGCCGCCCCTTCACCGCTTGCAGTATCTACTGGTCTGCAAATCGGTGGGAATGCAGGAGGCTATTCTGGAACGATGGCTTTTGCGGTTATATTTACAAACGATGTCTCGCTACCTTCATCTCTGTACTCTCTTTACAAAACCACCCTTGGCACCGGCCTCGGATTGCCATGAGGCTGATCCTTCTCTGCGCCGTGCTGGCGGGTTGCTCGCCTGCGCCGGTTGCGGTTGAAGTTCCCACCCGCTACACCAACACGCCGACAATGGGCGACGCGGCCCGGGCAGGCGGTGAAAAGCCGTTTTGAGATATGGCTGCCGAAACTCAAGACGGAGCTGATTATCGTCAGTTCAATGCGGCTTTGCGTTTTTTAGAAGCGGAAGGATTTATTATTCGATGGACTGACGCTCAGGGCAACGAATGGGTGCGGATTGCGGATGGAGCGGAGAACGCCAAGCTATGAGCGGCGATCAGATCGCCGAACTTTCCGAACGCCTTTCCGTGGTGCGGGAATCGGTCGCTAGGATTGAGACCCGCCAGTCGGTCATTCTCGACCTTTTGGAACGCTCCCAAGCCAGTCTAGGCGAGTATCACGGGCGCCTGACGAACATTGAACGCGAAGCTCACACGATCAAAACGAAGCTGTGGTTGGTTGCGCTGATCTCCGGAGCCGTGGTCAGCACGGCGTGGGAGCTGATCAAGCGCCGATTCGGTCTTTGACACTGCCCAAAGGGCATGAACGAAACTCTATCCTATGCAATCAGCCACGGGACGCAGATCCTGGGCGCAGTCACCGCTCTCCTAACGGCCGCCATCGCCGTTGCCACTCTGTTCCCCGGGGACGAACCGGAAGCGACCCTGCAAAAGATCGTCGATTTCATCAGCAAAATCTCCCGCAAATAAGGGAACATGATCGCCGCGGTTCTTTCGGCGGTGAGTGGACTGATCGGAATCATCCTTTACGCACTGAACCGCAAGACCCCGACCCAGCGGAACTTTGAAGCGATCGAACTGGAACGCCGGAAAAGACTGAGAGATATAGATGCGTGGTGGACGAAACGCCCTCCTGCTGATTCTTAGCCTAGCGCTGGCAAGCTGTGCGACGGTCAGCCAAACGCAAGACGGCCCGCCGCCGAGCCCGGACACAGTCTCTTACTTTATCTACGAGTGGGACAAAGCCGAACGAACAAACAAACCCTGTCCGCAAGCTTACCGAGATCTCTTTGCGCAATCGCTCAAGGCGTTATCTGACAGCCTGGCAGAAACTGAAAGAGAGCGAGCAAGGCGATGACAAGTCTGGCGGAGGCAACGGCTCGAACGCTCCGCTGCATTGAAACGCTCGATCTGGACTTCCAAAAGCGGGTGCGCGGGTGGCTGGTGGAGATGCAAAACAGCCGGATCCAGCCGTTGATATATACCGGAAGGAGATCCATGGAGGAGCAGGCGATGCTGTTTGCGCAAGGTAGGTCACGTCCGGGCAAGATCGTCACGCAGGCAAAGCCCGGGCAATCGTATCACAACTACGGCCTAGCGTTTGATTGGGTGCCGTTGCGGGTAGGGAAGGGTGATCTGCTCGACACAAACTGGGACGACGAAACCGCCTTCCGCCTTGGGGAGCACGTCGGGCTGACGTTTAACCTCACCGCAATCAGCTGGGAAACCGGTCACTTACAAGATGGCCGATATAGTTCATGGCGTGACATTCCACATAGTCCTGTGGAACAAGTCGTGGGAAAGCCTAAGGCAGCAAAAGGCAGGGGACTACTATCAAAGCGCCCGTGGAGCTCACGATGAGCCCGGAGGTCATGTCGCCGGAGCACAGAAAACACTTGGCGACGATCATCAACGACCTGACAAACGACGTCTCGGCAAAATATGTAAAGGGCCAGCTCGAGCACGGCGGTGCCCTGTGGCGTCGGCCGGTGTGGAAGGATGCATGGGACGAGGTGCTGGATCTCTGCACCTACATGCACACGCTAAAACTTCAGCTCGGCGTGATTGCGGACATGGCCCTGCAAGGCGCAGCAGACGAGAGCGTGGCGGCCGCTACGTCTCGGGAGGCGTGCCGTCAGATTCTCGCCGTCCTGCACGGGTTGCCGGGAGCGGAGGATAAAAAATGAAAGTGATCCGCAAGTGGAAGCGATGGCTCGCCGTTTCATGCAGCCACGGACACTTGGCGAACGCGGCGGCCTGTAAGGCTGCGATTGAAATGAAGCGCCGGTGGAAGCCGGAAACCACCATGCACCTGGGCGACGCCGTGGATCTGGCAGCTCTCCGGGCCGGAGCCATGCGGGATCCCAACGCGACTGATCGATCGGCATCCATCCGAGAAGACTTCGACGCCGGGATCAACTTTCTGCGGGAACTACGCATAACGCATTTTTTTGCAGGTAATCATGAAGATCGTTTGTATTCCATGCAGAACAGTCCAAGCGCCATCGTCGCTCACTGCGCCACTAGCGCCATCGCCGAGCTCATGGCGGCCATGAAAGAAATGAAAACCAAGGTCACGCAGTACGACATTGAAAAAGGGTGGATAGACTTTGGCGGGACTCTTTTTGGTCACGGTTACATGTTCAACGAGATGGCCGTCCGAGATCATGTTGAAATGATCCGCCGTCCTGTGGTCTTTGGGCACCTACACCGGATTGATCGAGCGGCTGGCCGTTGCATAGGCGCTCCGGTGGGTTGGTCGATCGGTTGTCTCGCCGACATTGGATCCATGCACTACGCCCGCCGCAATCGCTCTGTGACGCGCTGGGCGCATGGGATTGCGTATGGGGAGTACGTGGACGGCGGGGAAGGGTGCACGGTCAACGTGGTGAGCCCGGTGGAGGGAGAATGGCGACTGCCGATTTAAAGGACTGGACGCAAGCACTCGCCGAGCACTTGGCAGGCAGGCGCATTGAACCGATCCCGCCAGGTTGGAAGTCGATGGACGACCTTGTAAAAATTTACGGATATGCCCGCCCAACCATCAGCCGACTCATGGCACGTATGGTGAAAGAGGGAAGGGCGGAAAAGAAAAAGTTTTATCAGTTAGTAAAAGCAGGAAATCATCAGTACAAATTTG
>Ga0209085_1001416_pt1 | contig 14867 bp, 10 predicted proteins | sample C_131016_EF_Meta_FD_187310 | JGI IMG/M metagenome (GOLD analysis project Ga0209085, IMG submission 187310) | Freshwater microbial communities from Lake Croche, Canada to study carbon cycling - C_131016_EF_MetaG (SPAdes) (version 2) | ecosystem: Environmental > Aquatic > Freshwater > Lake...
GTGTCCGTCGCACCTGCGTCGTCGCGGAAAATGGCTGTGGTGGTGGAAGGCGCGGGAGCTGCCGTGCCTTCGTAGGCATTGGCCTTGCCGTAGCCGACGAAGTCCTGAAGCGCGGAACTGCCGAGAGGGGATGTGCCACTGAAGGCCGTGACAGTATTTGAAAGGGCGATTTTGCCATCTGTGGCGCTTATGTTTGACGTGCCGGTCGAGTCGGGCGTTGGCAATGCCGAGCCAGTCGTTACCGAAGCGAGCTTGACTAGGTGGTAGCCTCCGGCAGGGATCGAGCCCGTGAGCGAGGTCACTCCCCAATTGGTGCCAGCTGCCGAGGCGTATTGGATCGACCAACCGGCGAGGCTCACGCTGGAGCCGCTGCGGTTATAGAGTTCCACGAAGTCGGCATTGTAGGTTGCGCCCGTGCCGCCGGCTCCACCGTAGATTTGGCTGATGAGGACCGGGGATTGGAGGAGCGTGAAGTTGCCGGTGCTGGTCGCGTTGCCGAACGGGGTCGTGACGCTCAGTGGACCGCTCGTAACGGTGCTGGGGACGATGGCAGAGATTTGTGTGCTAGAGGTCACTGTGAACGAGGTTGCCTCGTTGGTGTTAAATTTCACAGAGGTCGCGCCGGCGAGATTTGTGCCGTTGATCGTGATGGTCGAACCGGGTGCGGCGGTGGCGGGTGAGAACGAGGAAATGGTGGGCTTGCCATCCCCCGCAAGCACAAAGACGGTGGCGAGAGAGCTTGTGGAAGCGGCTCCCTCACTGTCTGTGGCGACCGCTGTGATGTTGTAAGTGCCGGCGACGGTTGGCGTCCAAGTCACCGAATAAGGCGCTGCGGTATCGACTCCGAGCGAGGCGTTGCCGCTGAAAAATTCGACTTTTGTGACGGTGCCATTGGCTCCGCCGAGGGCTTTATCGCTCGCTGTGGCGGTGAGCGGGACGCTGGTATTTGCCAGAACCGAGGAGCCGCTGGCTGGCGAGTCGAGCGTGATGGATGGTGGCGGGTTGGTTGCCACGCTGGAGCCGCCGGTGATGACGAGCGAGTAGATCTGGCTTGCCGTGGTGAGCGTGCCATTGAGCGAAACCGTGGCTGTGTAGCTTCCTGCCTGAGTGGGCGAGGCGATGAAGACTTGCTCGACATTGTCCACTTTGTTCACGCCCGTGGTCGCGGTGGCATTCATGGAGGCCTGTGTCCAAGTGCCCACGAAGGGCATCACGAAGGGCAGGTAGGTCGTCGAGCCATTGGGTGCGGTGACTTTGAGGTCGAGGTCGTGCTTGAGATTCGGCGTGCGGCTGTCGGCAGCGGTCTGGGCGGTGCCGGCGGGATCTGTCCAGCAGAGCGTGGCTCGGATCGGGCTGGTGCCATCCCATTGGAAAGTCTGAGTGAGGGTTTTTGTGGAATTGTTCAGCGTGCCCTCGATGAGCTTCGGTGCGGCGAGACTGGCTTTGTGGGCGAGGATGACATCGGCTGCAGCCTTCACATTCATGTAGCCCCAGCCGTATTTGTAGTCTGGGCCTGGGTTGCCGACATCGTCGGCGGTGTGGATGATGAGGGCCTTGAGCATGCTGGCGCGGGGGCATGTGCCCGGGAACTCGCGCTGGTAGAGTTGCTCGAGCAGGACGGCGGAGCCGACAGCGTTCGGCGTCGCCATGCTGGTGCCGCTGTAGGTGCCATCGTAGGCAGTATCGCTCGTGGAGATGCTCGAGTAGAGGTTCACGCCATTGGCCACGACATCGGGCTTGATGCGCCCGTCATCGCAAGGGCCGAGGCTGGAGAAGTAGGCGATGGCACCCTTCGAGGTGTCGCGGGTTGTGCCGGTCACGGCATCATCCGCCGCGCCGATGGTGAGAATGTTTTTTGCCAGTCCGTTGAAGGTAATCGACTGGTAGCCGCCGAGGGCGGTGAGGGTATCCTGCTCATTGCCGGCGGCCCAGAAGACGAGGTAGTAGGGAAGGGAGACGGCGAGCGCATCGAGGGTGTTGCACTCGGTCTCATAGCGCCCCATATCGGCCGTAACCGCATTCAAGCCATAGGAGTGGTTGGAGAGGGGCATTTTGGTGGTGTCTCCGGTCGTGGCAGCCGCCGCTGCGGTCATCTCGGCGTAGTCATTGGTCCATTCGTAAGAATCGATTGAAACTTTCGGAGCCATGCCCTTGGCTTTGGAATCCGTGCCATTGGCGCCAATCGTGCCGGCGACATGCGTGGCGTGGTCATCCACCGCAGCGGTGCTGTTTTTTTTCACGACGCGGGTCGTGGTGAACTCGCGGTGGGTATTGCGGACAGAGCCGCCATCCCAGACGCCGACTTTGATGCCTGTGCCATCGAGGCCATAGGGGGCTGCGCCATCGCGGATGAGGTTGGCTCCGGTGGAAATGGCTGCGTTGACATTTTGCGTGGTGCGGTAGATCGGGCGGTCGCCATCGAAGGAGTGGAGGATCGAAACCTTGTGGCCTGGACCGTCGATGCGCTCGGGGACGCCGAGGCGGGCTGCTTTAGCCAGAACAGATTCGTAGCGCGTCTCCTCCATCTCGGACAAGCGGGCCACGACGAATTCGCGAACGACGGGGTCGGACATGTCGACATGCTCCAAAATGTCGGCTGGCGTCTTGGCATTGGCAAAGCGGGCCGCGAGCTGATCGGCTGTCGTTTTGGTGTTTGAGAGACTCGCCATTTCAGCCTGAGATGCTGTCGCCGAGCGGGTCGCTGGGCTTTGTTGTGGGGAAGTCGTTGTCGAGGCACTCGCAAAGTTTTGCGGCGGCGTGGAAACTGGCGAAGCCTCTGCCCGAGGCGCAGCGGGGGCGGCCTCCGGCGTCGGCGTGCTGGCGGCAACCGTGGCTCCGCTCGCAGCGTGATCGTTTTTTGTAGGGCCTGTCTCTTTGGCTTGCGGTGGACGAGTCAAAAGCCAAAGGGCAAAGAAGGCGCAAAGAACGATTGCTGCCGAGTAAGCGAGTTTTTTCATTCAGCTGTTGAGATTTGCAGAAAAACTCAAAAGGACAGACTGTGGATTGTGACGATTTCGACACATCGGGGTGTGTGCTTAGGGGGGGCATCGTTTTTTTAAGACAGAATTTACAGAATTGGGAAATTTTTTGACAGGATGACAGGATTTGCAGGAGGGACAGGATGGGGAGGATGATTTTTTGGACTTAAAACTTACAAACTTAAAACTTCCTTCCTCACACAGCCACAAAGACACGGAGAGTTTGCTTAAAACTGCTGAAAGCTGAAAACTAAGAACTGAAAACTTTTTCTGACAGGATGACAGGATTTGCAGGAGGGACAGGATGGGGAGGATGATTTTTTGGACTTAAAACTTACAAACTTAAAACTTCCTTCCTCACACAGCCACAAAGACACGGAGATTTTGCTTAAAACTGCTGAAAACTGAAAACTAAGAACTGAAAACTTTTTCTGACAGGATTAACAGGATTTTTCAGGAGATTACAGGATGGGGGACGGGGATGTTTGGTTTTGAGCCATTTGAGGGTGCTGGCGGTTGGAGGGAAACTAGCCTCTTCAGATTTTATTGATTGGCACAGGTGTCCAGCCAGCTGGAATTGGCAGAAAAAAAGCAAAAATCGATCAAGCTTGCTTGTAGAGTTTTTGTTTTTGCCCTGCCCCATTCGCATCGCGAATGCAATTGTGCCGATGTCTTTGAATCCGTTTGTATTCCAGTAATCAGCAAATTAACCACAGAGGACACAGAGAAAAAAACCACAGCTACCTATCCTGTTAATCCTGAAAATTGATTCGCTATGCTCACCCTTCGGGCTGCCGCTGGCAGTCTTTCTCCGCTGCGCTCCGATTCTGTCTAAAAACTCCTGTCCCTCCTGCAAATCCTGTCTAAAAAGTTTTAAGTGTTTTTTACTCTGGTTTGAAATGTTCCTCCAGTAAGGAACCGAGGCGGTAACCTGCGAGGGCGAGGCGTTCTTCTCCCATGGCGCGGGCTTTGTCCACATAGGCGGCATTGAGGGTGGTTCTGGATCCCTTGAGCGCGGTGGGCATCGTGCCGTAGGCGAAGGCGAAGCCAAGGCGGTGGCTTTCGCGCGCCCACTCGGAGGCGTTGCCCACGCCTTGATCTTTCAGGATGGATGCTGGATATTTTTGTTCCAAGGCTTTCGCCTGCTGGCGAATGAGATCGAGCGATTCGTGGTGGCCGGTGACGGGTTTTGCCTTGTCGTAGATGGGTTGCTCGTAGAGCGGCACGGCGGTTCCGTTGCGGAAGGAGTAGCGGTAGCAGGCATCCCAGAAAAAATGCAGATTCGTGGACTTGCCAAACATAGCCTCGGCATTCGGGCAACTCACATTCGAGACCGGCACACGGTTGCCGCCCGCATCGTCGTGGCTGGTGGCGTGGAGCGGTTGGTGGATATCGGCCACGAGGTGCACCAGCATGAAGAGGGCCTGGTTTTTGCTCATCTGCGCATCCATTTTCCGGCCAGCCAGTATGCCTTCGCAGTCCTCAATGCCGCTGATCACATTCGGCCCCTCCGTGGGCTGGGGGGTGCCGTCCTCATTGAATGGCAACTCGACATAATGCCAAGGCGAAAAATGGGAGTATTTGTCGGGAAGCGAGCGGATATCATCCATCCAGCATCCTGATGACGCAGGGCAGTATGCCGCGTCCACGACCGCCCGGTCGCCCGCCTTCTCCTTGCTGAACTCCGCCGCCGCCTCATCAAATTTCTGCTTCGCCTCAGGACTCAATTGGTCATAGGCGATCTGCGCGACGATCATGTGCCCCAACGCATCCCACGCCTGCGAAGTCTGGGAAAAGGCGAGTATGGTGGCGAGGAGGATTGGGAGGGAGAAGCGGTTTTTCATTCAGAGGGATTTAGGACAGAATTTGCAAAATTTTCAGAATTGAGCGGAAGAGATTTTGCAATTTAGTGTGGGCTTGGGAGGTTTTTTAATTTGAAAACGCCATCATATTAACTTGATAAACAATAAACTTTAACATTTATATTTAGAACCTTAATCTACTGATGGTCTGCTGGTCGATTCAAAGAAGCGCATGAATGCCGGGACCTTGTTTTTAAGGTAAAATACGATGTTTGCGTTTAACGGATTGGAGTCTTGCCTCATAAGCACAGGAATCACTCGGCCTTCTACTTCAAAGCTGTATAGCTGAACTGCGGGTTCACCTGTAAGCTCTTTTTCATCACCAGGAAGGAGATCGATTGGAGCGTTGTTTAGAAGTTTAAAACGCAAGACTTTCCCAGGCATACCATTGATTACTCTGATGTGAACCGGTGGTTTGGAAGAATTTTGTTGGTGCGAGTAAACCCTGGCAATCAAATTGGGAGGATTTTGTCTCAATTTTTCCTCCAGGATTTTCTCTTGGACTGCCTGAGGCATCTTGCCCTCCTCCGCGCCTTTTGAAAAATCGCCTATAAGCAGAAGAGTTTGGTTTTCCATATTTTTATAAGTTATGGGCTTAGGTGATACTGCTATTCCATCAGATTTGTTTGTAGCTTTGTATCGATAAAGTAAACCTTCCGTGGGGGCGTCAGATGTAAGTTCCCCTTGTGGAAAATCGGGGTAGTCCAAGCGATCATTTACCTCAAGGGATATGGAAGGGACGCTTGTGGCGTTAACGATCTGAACACTTGTTGTTGGCGGGGGTGTGGGAGTTGGAGACGCAGTTGGGTCTGTAGCCAGAACTTGACAGCAAGTCTGAATGACGAAATAGCCAGTGAGTAGATATATGAATCTCATAGATTTTTTTTCCATTGAATGGTTGGTGTGAAATTACCAAGAGAGTTTGTTTCGCAATAGATCAAACTTTCGACTTGGGCACGCGAAACTGGGCGACCTTTATTGTCCAGGAGTTCCCCGATACAGACGACGCGGTAAGTTCTGGATTGCAGAGAAAGATGTTGAACAAATTTTCCGAATGCTTCCTCACGCATACGATCCATTACAGCCAGATTGGTGATGCCTCCGCTAACGGATACCGGAAGGTTCGTTGTATAGTTTGTTCCGAGAGCAAACATGGGAATAAATTTCCTAAAATCGGAAATTTTGTTGTAGGGTCTGTTAGAGATAATGATGTTTGCTAAGTTTGTGGGGTTCGAGAGCGAAGCACTTGGAACACCTGTATCTGAACTAATTCGAATTCCTGACAAAACCGCCGCCAGAACTTCTACTGGCGCTGTATTTGGATTGATTCGCCCAATGGCAGTTGGAAAACCAGATGCATTAGTGGGGTTGACAGAAAAAAGATCTAAGAGTTGGATTGCTGAACGATCTATTAAATTTAAAGAATTTGTATCCCAACTGTTTGCAGTAGCTGTTGTAAATTCTTTTATTCCAATTCGGAGCGTTCTTCCTCCGCCTGCCACAAACGGAGCAGTCGGAGTGCCTCCCGTCGGGGCCGTAAGGTCATCAGCGGCCTGAGCTGGGTCAAAGATGTGGCCTAGTTCTCCCAGTGATAGCATTGGTCCGTTCCGAATGACCGAAATGGCGTTGTTGGTATCTGAAGAGTTAAATCCCGAGGCAACCTGCGCTGGGGTTTGTGAAATTACGCTCGGAGCAGTCCCTTGTGACGGATTTGCACGAACAAAATCGCGATTTACCCAGTTGGCAGAAAAATCTTGCCATCGGGGCTGAGTAGTCATCTGCGCACCTTTCCACCTCGTGGATGTGACATAACTTGCGTCAGATGAAATTGGGGTGCCCCAGTCATAACTTGAAAGATATCCACCTCTTGGGTCTCCTACAAATCGCCATGTTGGCGCGGAACTGAATGTAGGAATAAAGCTGGAATGGTATCTGTCAGTTGTCACATTGAAGTTCATATATGCATGATCTAAACCTCCTTGCGCGCCGCTTATTATCGGGTAAGTTGTGCCTGATCTTCTTTGCATATTGATCAAAGCATTATTGAAATAAAATTCAAATACCGGCCAGTAAGTGCCGTCCCCTTTTCCGATGGCAGAATTAGTAATGTAGGGGGTGTTGGTAGTAGATGGCGAAGTCCATGTTTGACTTACTGCGGGAAACTCAAGAACTACAAATTCATTAGGTCGGATTATTAAGTTTGTTGATATTGTTGCATTGTAAGTATTGAATGATGAGGCAATTCCTGTTCCAAATAGAAGTTTCATTCGGTTTTGTAAAGAAAATCTCATTGGCTTGCCACTCGTATCAATCGCCGTTGTATAAGGATTCCAAACTTGGATAAAAGGCTGGTTTTCGAGTGTTGTAGAGGTGCTGCTGTAAGCTGTTCTACGATATCTTACTGCGACGGCCGTTACTTGAGGTGATAGTTTTTGACCTGCTGGCTCACCGCCATTAACGGAAGTTGGAAGTGCATTTGAATCAGATATGTAGTCGACTATCGAAGCAGAAAGCCTGCGGAGATAAGCCAATTCATCTGCAGGTGTGCCCCGTAAAGAGGGGTCCCGGCTCGCAATGGTAGGTATGTTGGAATATATTAAGTTCGCGAGATTTGTTGCGCGGGCGGACGAGGAAAATCCAAATGCGGTATTGGTAGCCAAATTATTGATGTTGAATTTTGCGCGATTTGTAACATTTGTAAATCCTGCTGGAACTGTGTCGAATGTGGGGTTTCGAGATGCTGTAATCAAATGTTTAATCTTCTCATAGTTCGTTCTAGATGCCATGGACTGAGCAATTGTGTCCTGCGTAAAGGTTGCGTTGGAAGCATTCCAGATAGCCGATTGCTGTGCTGCGGTGATCAACTGTCCAGAGGCGTTGGTAAGTATGAGATCTGAGGCACCCAGATACCAATTGGTTGAGTTTGTTAATGAACTATTTGCCCCAGTCAACAAGGGATTTATTCGCGCGGATTCGTCCAATACAAAAAATGCGTAGCGTGTTGTTTTAGATGAATTAGTCGAAAATACAACCCAAGGTGCCCGATAAAGGTTTGTGTTCACGGTAACTTGGATCGACCCGGAGACATTAACATCAACAGAATCATTGGTATTTGTGCTTTCCCTTTTACTGAGTGTATTTGTAAGCCCGACCCACATGTTCGAGCCAAATCCGCTTAAGTTTGTCGTATCCGTTGAAACGAGGGGCATCAACTGACTGGTGTCAGTCAAGTTCGTCACCCCGATTGTGGTCACAGGCCCAAAACCGCTGGTAACATTTGTATAAATACCTGTCAAAAAAGACTGGTTTGTCGACATAGCCAAGGAAATTTGGGACATGGCTGCATTCAACCCCGCCTCGGCTGCAAGTTCCGCCTGAAATTTATTCTTCATACTGCTTGCGATCTTGCGCTCGAGGCTCATGCTGGCCATAAATGCCATGACAATGGTGCTCAAGACCACCACCACGAAGAGCGTGGTGACAAGGGCTGAGGCTTTTTGGCGGAAGCGGTTTTTCATGGGACTTTGGACAGGATTACAGGATTTTCAGGATAAACAGGATGGGAGATTTTTTTAGACAGAATTAACAAAATTAACAGAATTATGTATTTAAAAAACTATTGATTTCGATTTCATCATTTAACATCCTGCTTGTTCTTTTTCAAGTTGGTAGCCTAACCGAAAATTGACTTTGTTCCTTCAGTAGCACGCACTGAATCTTTAAAATTCTGAAAATTTTGTTAATTCTGTCCAACCCCTTTTTGCTTCTCCTGTTCCTCCTGCCAATCCTGTCATCCTGTCTAAAAAGTCTCATTTTGTATTCAGGTTGATTCTTGTAGTGAAGGTTTTGGTGTTTTTGAGGTAGTCGGGCTTTGTGGGAAAGTCGTTCCAATCGGATTGTGCGTTTCTTGCCCCGAAGCGCATGGTGCGTTCGTTGTTGACGGCGGTGATTTTGATTTCCACGATTCCCGACCCGTTTGTGACGGAGTAGGTGGCATTGAACCCGACGATATTGCGGGCGAGGATTTCAGGCGGGAATCTAGAGTCGAACTCCAAGACTGTAGGAGCGTTGGTTATGAGCTTCGCAAAGGTGTCATTGCTATCAAGAAAGTAGCGGTAGAGGTTGCGGGATTGGCGTCCGGAGGTGCCTGGGACGGAGCTTTTGTTGTCGTAATTTAAAAAGTAACCGACAGTGCAGACATCACCAAGGCTGTTTGTATTTTGCGAGGAAAGCGGCAGGGTGGCGAGGAAAGTCAAATTGGTGGGGTTGGGGTAGCCGGAGATGTTGGTGCGGAAAAAGTTGGTATTAGTGGAAGCGAGGGTGTTTCGCAGGTCGGACGAGATCACCTGCAACGCCGCCCGGGCCTCGCGGTAGGCTTCGACCTTATTTTCCGACCCCCGCCAGAGGCTCGTGGCCCCCTGGACGATATTTAGCAATACGACAAGCAGGATGGATAGAACTGATACAGCGACAAGGAGCTCCAATATGGAGAAGGCAGAAGATTTTTTAGACAGAATTGACAGAATTTTCAAAATTAGGGAAGTCTTTGGGTTTTGTCTGTCTTAGTTTGCAGCATTTTTTTCACGGTGAGGTCTTTGAAATAAGCAATCAGAAGGAAAAAGCTCAATCACACTTTTTCTTTGTCCAATAATTCTGTTAATTTTGTTAATTCTGTCTAAAAAATTTTCTTAGTGGTTTGTCAGTTTTTGTTTTCGGAATTTCTTTTTGAATTGCAGGCTCTCCGATCCGAAATTCAACAGGACGCCTTCTTCAATACCTGTGGCAGTGAGGTAATTGACAAGTTGGACTTCATGAATGGGCAGTAGGCTTTGGACTGCTTTTAGCTCTACGACCAGAGCCATGTCCACGATAATGTCTGCAAGAAATTCACCAACGCTTTGGCCCTTGTATATCACCTTGAGTTCTTTTTGAGATTCGAATGTGAGTTGAGACGCTGCCAACTCGACAAGTAGGGCATTTTCATACACAGACTCAACAAAACCCGGTCCCAAAAACCTGTGGACTTCCATAGCTGCGCCGATCACTTTGCCTGCCAGATCATAATCTGCTTTCATCAATTCTGTTAATTTTGTTAATTCTGTCTAAAATCCGATCAGCGTGGTAAATGAGTTCGTGGTGCGGGCGGCGGGTGGGGCGGCGGCGGGGGCCGTGATGTCGATTTGGACGCGCGAGAGGTTGGCAACGCCGGTGTTTGTGAAGACGGAAATCTGGGCGAAGTAGTCGAGATTTGCGTTTTGAGCGCCAGTGGTCGTGAAGCCATTGACTTCCCCGTTTTCTTTAAATCCCAAGAAGTTGTTTGTGCTATTGTGCGCAGTAAGGATGAGTGTCTGTGTGTTGGTGCTAGCGTCTTTGGTGATGGTTCGGTTCGCGCCGCTGCCTGTTCTCAGTTCCGAAAAAATCCTTTGTGCGATGAGTGTGGAGTCCGTTTCGCGCATGCTTTCTTGGGCGGATTTCAAGGCCATCGGCATCATACCGACGATAGCCAGCACGGCGAAGGAGACGATACCCAGGGCGATGACGACCTCCACAAGCGAAAAGCCGAGATCGGGTCGCCGAAAAATGCGGAAACCATTCATTACAAATCCACAATATCCATCGTCGAGCGGCCTGTGTAGCGGGCGAGGGAAATCACTTCTTTACCACCGGATTTTTGTTTTTTAACAGCTATTATGTCACTTCCCGTGGCTCGTTGGCCCTCGGTGAAGGCGATGTAAAGGCTTGAGCTGGATGTGGAGGGGCTTTTCACGGCGCCCGAGGTGGTAAAATGCATGTAACGGATTTGAGAAAAGTCAGGGCTCCCCGGTAACTCGGAGACTTTCTGGTTGTTTGAGGGAGATGGCAAAATGTCGCTTGTAAAGCTGTTTCCCATGATTGACGCGGTTCGAGAGCCATCCAGAAGAACTCCTTTGGGCAGTTTGACCCAGCGGGTAGATTCCCACTTGTCCAGTGTCTCGTTGACACGGATGACCATGACGGCATCAGGCTCATCGGAAGGAAATCCCGCGACTCCATTTTTTTTCCAAAAGAGGACGACGGTTTCGCGGCTGGTCTCGATGGCAGAGACGCGGGCCTGCTCGAGGGTGTTCATAACAATAGTCACAGCGCCCTTGCGTCCGCTCGGGCTGGTCATGCCGGCAACCGCTGGGGCCAGGAGGCTCATCATGACGCACATGATAACCACGACGACCAAGAGTTCGAGTAAAGTAAAAGCAGATAAAGACTTCGAGCGGGGGGGCTGTGTGGCCGCGAAGGCGTGAGTCTTTTGAATCCCCACGAGGGAGATTTTTGCTGGCTGTCTGTGACCTGTAAGTAACATCTCCGCCGAGATTCCCTATTTGTGGCAGGGGTCTCAAATGGCGAAATGTTACAATTCCGTCAAAATTCGGTTACCGGGGTATTTTTTTAGCAGGTTGCTTCCAGTCGTGCAGTCACATCAGCGGTGGGGAACCGGCTTCGACATTTCAAGAGTGAGGCGGCGGGCGTGTTCTCTTAAAAAGGAACGGCCTTTGCGGGCGCGGGCCATGATTTCCTCGGGTTCCTTGCCGCCGGCAAGTTCCAAAATGAAGGCGCCGTGGAAATGGATTTGTATCAGCTCGCGGAGGAAGGCTCCCCAGTCGATTCGACCATCGCCTGGCGGGCAATGCTCATCCGAGTGGCCACGGTTGTCGTGCACATGGAGCATGCGCAGGTAGGGCGTGAGCTTGTAAACGAGGTTGTAAAGTTCGCCGGAGAGAAATGCGTGGCCGGTGTCGAGGCAGGCGCCGACTTGGTTGGTCTCCAGCGCTCCGAGGATCCAGACGATGTCGCTCGAGTTGCCGAAGAGGAGGTGAGGGAGTTTGTTTTCGAGCACGCAGCGAATGCCGACCTCGCTGCAGCGCATGGCGACGCGGTTGAGGACGGAGACGACATTTTCGATCCGCACGAGGCGCTCCTCGCGGGATGGGATATCGGCATTTTCAGGTCCTGGATGGATGACGAAATAGTGCACGCCCAGCACTGCTGCTGCTTCGACCGCTTTGAGAATCTCATCCAGCGCGTATTCGCGGCATCCCTCATCAGGTGAGGAAATGTCGATGTCCGTCGCGAAGGGGGCATGGAACGAGTAAGCCTCCATACCGAGCGCATCGATCTTGTTCGCCGCCTCGCGCACGGCACTAAGGTTTTTGTAATCCAGATGCGCTGGGGAAAAAACGACCTCGATCATGCTGAAGCCGCTCGCGCGGATCGTCTCCAGGCAGTCGAGTATGTTGGTCATGTAAAAGCACCCCGTGGAAAGTCCAATAGGCCAGTTTGTCATATGAGAACCCTTTCAAAATGGTGTGAGCTTGATCCCTCCAGTTCCGATGCGGCGATGCTTGCGGCTTCGTAGGCGACGCTGGTTTTCAAGCCCGAGAAAATCCGCACATAGAAATCGGCTCGCATCTTGGGCGAGTAATCCTTCCATTGCTTTCCCCAGCCATAGTCGCGCTCGAACTTGGAGCGGATGAGCCCGGCGACATGTCTGGGATGCCAGCCTCTGGGCACCAGGGTTTCGGTGACGGCGCGAATGGTGGTGGGGCGGAGAAGGAGATCGTTTGGAAAAAGCAGTGCATCGCGAACGCCCGCAGGGAGCGTCTCGAGAGGCGTGCGGTCGTAGGTCTGCTGCCAGCTGGTGACTGGGTCGTGATGCCTGGAGTAAAAAAAATCGTGGAAGGCGCGCAGGCGCGAAGTTTCGTATTCCCTCAGGAGTTCGCCGGTGCCTGCGGTGGCATCGGGAATATCTGTCGAGAAGTGCTCGGCCCAGCGTGCGGCCCGCTCGGGATCGCGCATGGCGGCCACGGCGCCGGAGGTTTCGCTCTCCCCCGCAGGCAGAAAAATGATCGGGCCGATCTTGCCGATGTTATCCGCCCCGACGGCGTAGGATTGCTGCCAAGGCTTCAGATATCCGCTGAAAGGAACCCGCACTGTGCGCATGGGAAGCGGGTCGCCATACTCGGAGAGGTCTATCGAAATCATCTCCCGACCACGCTGCGAAGGGGGAACCTCCACAGCCGTCAGTTCAACTGGAATCCGGCAATGCGGGCGGGCCATTTCGAGAATGAGACGACCAAAAAATTCCATCACCAGACCAAGGCCGGCGAATGCCTTCTCGATCTGTGTCGTGGCATTTCCATCGCTGGCGGCCTTCGACCCCAGGTCGCAAAGTTTTGAAAAGACCAGTGAGTCGCGGCGGATGCGCCAGACATAGTGGTGGCCGCGTCCGCTGAGAACATGCAGGGCTCGAATGCGGCAGTGTTCGAGGATTCGATGAATGGCTTTGGCCAAGGGTTCCTGGAGTTCAAAGGTTCTTTTGGGGTCCAGATAGGCCTCGGCGGCGAAATCGAAGTTCACATACTCGATGTCGAGATGGGCGATGAGCGATTCGCGGTCTGAGAGCGAGCGGCAGATATCCAAGCCCTCCTCGAGGCTGTGGAAAAGCTCGTTCGGCATGCGGGGTTCGCGCACTGGGCACTCGACGCCATCCGCTGTGATGTAGTCGCAGGTCGCCGTGGAGGGAGTTTTTCCGCCAAGAAATTCCAGCATTCGAGTGCGCACAACGGGGCTTTTGTAGAATGCGCGCAGGGTTTGACGGATGTCTTGCATGGCGGCGGAGGTCTAACGTGCGTGCCCTTGCGGGGCACGCACGAGGACGGCTTTCCCCTAGCTAACTGGGATTTCCAGCGCTTTTGGTTTTGCAATCTCGCCTTTCGGCAAGTGCACCCTCAGAAGGCCGTCCTTAAACTCGGCCGAGACCGCGTCTTTTCTCGTGCCCTCGGGTAGGGAGAACGAACGCTCGAACGCGCCGTAGCTTCGCTCAAGGCGGTGGAAGCGGCGCCCGCTCTCTTCCTTTTCGAGCTTGCGCTCGCCGGAGATGCGGAGTGACCCATCCTCCACTTGGATTTTGACATCCTCTCTTTTCACCTCAGGGAGTTCAGCCTTGATAGTGTATTCCTTGTCATTTTCCTCGACGTCCACGAGCGGGCTCCACTCGTTTGTGTTGAGCGTCTCATCGATATTCCAAGTCAATGGAGGTCGCGGGAAGATGCTGTTCATACGGTTCGTCATGGTTTCAAATTCCCGCAAGGGATTCCAACGGATCAGTGTGTTCATTATTGTCTTTAGCCGGTGTGGTTCATTGTCTGCAGTCACAGCCACCGGAGCCGGAATCCGCAGTTTGTTCGCACGGGTCGATCAACGAGCCCTCGCTTACATCCACACCAAACATCTGCTGGCGAAGCCTCTCAATGGGGTGAAATCCGGAGCCTTGCGCCTTTCCACCTGCGGCGTTCCTGCCTACGCTCTCCCGAGTTCATGCCATACGGTTCGACGAGTGAATTTGTGTTCGGGATTTTCGCCCTGCTGCTTGGGGCTATCGTCGGTTCGTTTCTAAACGCCTGCATCCACCGCATGCCGCGCGGGGTAGGCCTGAATGAGCCGCGGCGCTCGTTTTGTCCTGGCTGCGAGCGGGTGATCCCCTGGCATGAGAATCTGCCGATCGTCAGTTGGCTGGCCTTGCGCGGCAAGTGCTCGGGCTGTGGATGGCGGATTCCGTTTCGCTATTTTTTAGTTGAGGCTCTGACGGCGTTGCTTTTTGCAGTCGTGTGGGCGCGCTTCGGTTTGCCCTTGGCTGCCGTGTATTGGGTTTTTGTGAGCTTGCTCGTGGTGGCGACCTTCATTGATTTCGAGCATTTCATCATTCCGGATGAAATCACATGGGGAGGAACGGCGGCAGGGGTTGTTTTCTCCGCTCTTGCTCCGGAAATGATGGATTCTGCTTCGCGCTGGGAGTCTCTGGCCTATTCGCTCGGAGGTGCCGCGCTCGGATTTGGGCTGCTCTTTCTGGTCGTGGAGGGAGGGAAGTTGGCATTTGGAAAAATCCGGCACGCATTTCCCGAAGCGGAGGACTTTGAATGGAGAAGGGAGCGAGATCGCATCGTGTTGACGCTGGCGGGCGAGGAGTTGGATTGGATGGATATTTTTTCGAGGG
>Ga0209085_1001417_pt1 | contig 14866 bp, 17 predicted proteins | sample C_131016_EF_Meta_FD_187310 | JGI IMG/M metagenome (GOLD analysis project Ga0209085, IMG submission 187310) | Freshwater microbial communities from Lake Croche, Canada to study carbon cycling - C_131016_EF_MetaG (SPAdes) (version 2) | ecosystem: Environmental > Aquatic > Freshwater > Lake...
GGGGCCCAATGAATATGAGTCGTATAAGAAACAAGGTTATGACCATTAATAATACTCCAGTATTTGACTCGACCTCAAACACGTGGAGCTTACCGGGATCAAACATATGGTCAGAGACTTTTAACGTTCTTAAAATAGAAAATGGCCTTTCTGGTCTATTATTTGAATCTTCGTTTTATAGCTTCGGCGCACCTTCATCATATTTAATTTCCTAGAATTAGATAGAGAAGGCATGAATTTGCCAAAGACATGTAGTCAATCTATAAAGGTGAATTTTCCTCATAGGATTTTTTTAGGTTCGGAATACGTAGTTACTCTTCCGAAATCAGGCGACATGATCACTTCGGTCCGTCTAGTACTTTCTTTACCTACAACGAATACTCTCCAAGAACAAATAATAAACAAGGCTGAATTTTTAGTAGGAGACAATATTCTCGAAAGCATAACTGGAGATTTTTTACAAATTCTAAATGACTATGGGACCAATTTAGAAAAGAGAACAGTGTACCAGAATAATTTAAATGGCCCCCTGGTTACTTTAGATATACCATTTTCCATACTAAAGTCTGGATTTCACGTGGTCACTGTACCAAGTATACGTATTAGTCTCACTCGAGGAATAACAAATAAAGAACTAAACGGGTACTTTCTTGTAGATTATTCCCTCATAGAAGATCCAACGAAGGCTACATTTACCCAAAGAGTTACACAGAATCAGAACGTAAGAGGAATTTTTAATTCAGCAACTCTCGTGAAATTTGATACATCCTTTGTGGGGCCAGTGTACCACTTATTTTTTACTGCAAAGGTTGCAGGTGCCTTTGTCGACTACATCAATAACGTCCGTTTGGTAACTGATGGCCAAGAACGATTTAATCTCAATAAACAGTACCTCAAGTACGTAGAGCCCCTCAAGATCTTCAAGTGCGTGGCCTCTGGGCCCATTCCATATTATTCGTTTTGCCTTGACCCTGATACCCCGTCTGGATCTATGAATTTTTCTAGGCTTGACACTCAAAGATTTGAGATTGAATTATTGCCAAATACTGACCAGGTCCAAATTGATATATGGGCCCAGAGTCACAATTTTGTTTATTTCAACTCTTCAAATGTTTTACCCATTTTTGATTCACATGAGTTACTTTTGAATTCGGCCCAGGACCAGACTCTGACTGCATTGCAAGATCTTCCAGTTACGGTTTCTTATAGGTACTATTTAAATTCTATATCCATTTTTTATTATATAGAACCTGATGTAGTCGTAACACCTCTTGTAGTTTCAATTTATCCGGTCAATACCAACATTGTATACACTCCTGGTGTAATAAACATAAACAATATACTTACAGATACGTACATAATTACTTCCTTTTCAGCACCTGGATACAATACCGTAAGTTGTGCTATTACTGTACAAGTTCCAATTTCAACGTTTTCTTATTCTTACTCTCCTGGGAGTGGACTAAGTGTTGAAAGTTATTCACAACTCTCTAGTTTGAATGTAAAGACTGACCAGACTATAAATTTATTTATAGATGGGTACCAGAGAGGCGCCGATTCAAAAACTAACTACAATGGTACTATTTTTTTGAACACAGGCTTCATAGACATAACTGTTAATTTTGTTTTATTAGCCGATTCATATGCTATAAAGAATATAATTACTTCGAGTGTTATTGATTATGACGATTCGCAGTACATAGGAATGATGTCGACCAGAAATGCGTACAACAGAGATCAGTCCGTGTATTCAGTAAGACCTCTGGGTGGATGTTTACTAAAATATTCTCCGAGTGGGACTATAAATTGGTTAACAAATTTATCAGGAACGAATCCTCTTCTTACATATTTGTATCCCGATTTGTACTCTTCAAGTCAAATTCAACAGTACGCATCGGCTGATGCAGTTATTACAAAAGTTTCTTGCAATAACTTCATGTCACTAGCTTTAGACAACAAAGGAGTTGTTTACTATGGAGGGAGTAATACGAACGGAGAAGACGGGAACTCGGGCATAAATCCAGCGTTTATGGGGTTTTATGTACCAAAATCTCTTGTAGGTAAAAATCTAACTATAGTTGATATTTCATGCGGAAAAAATCACTCGGTTCTTATCGATTCAAATGGAGGAATATGGGTTACTGGCCTAAATTCAAATGGACAACTTGGTCTCGGTGATACTACAAATAGAAGCTCTTACGAACAAGTTAACTTTGGACCATATAGATTTACAAACGTAGCATGTGGTGATTATCATACGGTAATATTGAGCACAAATGGCGTTGTGGGTACCTGTGGACTGAATTCAAGTGGTCAGCTTGGTACAGGAGATACTACACAGTACACAACATTTCGACCCGTAAGTGGATCTTATACCGCGACTCAGGTTTCGGCAGGTAAGAATAACTCAGCCTTTATAGTAGGAAATATAGCTTATATTACTGGAGACAATTCAAATGGACAATTAGGTACAGGAAGCGCTGGAGGGCAAGTGAGTTCATTTCAGAGCTGCGCAACATCTATAAGCAGTGTAGTTTGTGGAACAGATACTACAATATTAAAGAAGACAGATGGAACTGTTTTATTAGCCGGAAGTACTAGAGCATTTACAACCTTTACAGATGCGGCGACGATAGGATTCTCTGGATCTACTCCCGTAACGAGTATTTCGGCCTCGCGAGGAACAAAAACAAATTTTATAGTAGATAAAGATGGTTACATGTGGGCCCAAGGAACAAACGGAGACGGCGAAGCAGGGGTTGGGGGAACTAGTATTTTAGATAGTTTCACACAAATAACTCAAGGTATTGAACAGATTGGTTCAATTGATCCAACTCCATCAAATTTTATAAGTTTCCCGCAATTTCCAAAAATGGCCCAAGTATCTACAGGTTTATCTCATTCAATTGCACTCGATGTAAATGGAAAAATATGGGGAGTAGGTGGAGCAGGCGGTACACCAAATGGACAAAATACCGTAAGAGTCACCGATTCATTAGGAACGCCTTGTCCGGCCTATCAAAGATTCAAACGTAACAATATTTTCCAACAATCTATGAAAAAATCAACCGACATAAATGTATCTAAAATAGACAAAAGTGGTGGCCAGATTTCAAGTTCGACTATAATAACTGGAGCTGGAGTTTCCAATAATTTGACAAATGATGCAAATGGTACCCTATATGTCAACAGCATCAGAAATGATTCGGTTTCTTATAGTACACTTGTGTCAGTAAGTTTATCAGGTTTGGTTACGTGTGTCCCTACGGTGCCAGTAAAAGTGGGTGATTACGTTTCATTTTCTTGTTTACCGGCTGGGTTTATTAAACAAGGTTATGTGGTATCATTAGGATTTTATTTGAGTACAACGCCAGGTGGTTCTATATCTACATCTGGGATAACTCTAAGTTCACTTCCACTGGTTGTAACAGTTGGACAAAATGTTGATAAAGGTTACGAGTATAAGCTAGATTCTTCACTCAAAACAATCGGATTTTCAGGTCCATTTGGTACAAAATGTTTTTCGTACCTGGATCGCTTCGACAATTATTATATATCGTATGTGGATTCTACTGCAAGTACTGTCACGCTGAAATACAGCTCTTGGTCCGTGACTGTCTCAAATTCTCCTTGTTACAATTGTCTCGTTGAAGTGGACTACCTAGGTAATATTTACTTTGTCGGTGATTACGCATCAAATTCGGTAATAACTGGAGGTGGTTTTACTCCCAGTTGGTCTGCATATGGAGGGACATTTATAATGAAAATGAACCAATTAGGTAAAATCAAATGGATTATCCAAATACAAAATAATTCGGGAGGAACCCAATACTCGACGATAACTAGAATTTTTTCTAATAGATTCACTGGTACGATGTACATAAGTGGTTACATAAACAGGAATGTAATAGAATCGACTACAAACACAGTAAGTACATCAGTTTCGGCATCTACTTACACTATCCTAGTTGGGAATAGTGAGACTGGTTTTTATAGTAATGGTATTTTTGGATTTGAATTTATTTTTGATCCGGTCGGAAATTTGAACCCAACGTATACAAATGTACCCAGTAATGACTTTTTCCAAGTACCTTATAAAAATCTTATAGGATTACATCCAGTAAGTACTCTACCAATTGCTGATTTTTATCCACCTACTTATCGAACTTGGCCCGCATTTAATTTAAATAATAGTACTCTTGTAATAAGTAACTATAACACTACTTTTACTTCAACTCTATCAAACTCTACGTGGAGTAATGGTCAATACATAGTAAATACAAGCAGCGTACTTGACACATCAACAGACAATTCTGGTATAAGATGCTTTGATTACAAAAATTATACTGATTGGCTTTCACCTGGTTACGTATATGATTATGTAACTGGGGTTTATCAATGGTACAATAGTTTAAGTGGGGTAGATGGCGAGTATGTATGGATAAAATTCCCAATTGGAATAAAAGCAAAATATTTATTTGTATTACAAAATAGTGTTCAGTTTTATGCTCTCAATTATACAATACTTGGAAGTAATGATGGAACTAATTGGACTTCTATTTACGCAGTTTCTGGGGATGTGACAGTCACCATTGCCCAATCATTAGGTCAGAATGTATACAAAGTTTCGGATGCCACAAAACTTTACAAAGGAATGACGGTAAATGGGACTACAAATACAATAACAAACATAGACTATGACTACAATAACATCACACTTTCGAGTTCGGTTTCGGGTTCTTCTATTACCTTTAATCAGATGCCAAGTAAACTCATTTATTTAAATTCGAGTACATCTTATCAGTATTACGCATTTTCGCAACAAAAAGTCTATTATCCGCCAGGTAACCCTAGTTATAATGGGGGGACTCGTATTTACAGTCTCATATACTACGACTCTCCATCTTAAAGAAAAGGCCCCTAAAAACCTTATAGATGGAACAGGCCGCAATTGATATTATGAAACCGGTCTTCGAGAGTTCAGTGTACTTAGCCGCAAGGTACTGCAAGGCGTGTGGGAGAGACACAGTCACAGCCGAAGATATGCAGTACGGAATGAAATATGCAGCACGTAACGTTCTCGGAAAATATACAGAGAGTTTCTTCCCGGAGGTTTACGATGACGAAGACGACTCGGATGAGGAGGACTCTGAAGAGGACGAAGAAGGCCCAGAGGAACCTTTTACGAGGTACGAAGGGACCGAACCTGACTTTTTGGAGATGAACGAGTGCTACGACACTTGGGATTCTTGGGTCCCAGAAAGTCCCGCAGAAATTCTCTTGAAAAATGCTATAGATGCAAGGATTCAAGAAAAGGAAGATGATTTTTAGGGAAATTGAACAAGAATCAGAAACTGAATCAGATGAAGACCAACCTAAAAAAATCAAATACTCTAAATTTTTACAGGAGGAAGATTTCATCAGCGACGAGGAGGACGTGACTCCTTTTTCGTAGCCTTGAGCTTATTCGTAATCTTCTGATTAATACGGGTGCCAATTCCTAGTTGATTAAGACTATCTATATCATAAGAATCGAAACGGGTCAAAGGATCTCCCGAGTTCGCTTTGAGTATCCACAGAGATATGTCATCAAGAGCAACGTCGAGTTTCTTGAACCGATTCATTTTCATACACATGTTAGAATACTTTGTCCAGACACTTGCGGGACGGTCCAGTGAGAGATCTTCCGGTAACTTTGAGGCCGGAAGTATACACGCATGAAGATTGAAAAAAGGCATAAGGTCCCATGAAACATCAGAGTACATTTTAACATCAATAAGATTTGCTACAGAAAAGTCATTTGCTATATCGGCCAGTAATTCAATAGGTGCATCTTTATATATGTAATTCTCTTGAATAATTCCGAACGTGTGCCCATGTTCAGTCAGGTACTTGTTTAGATTCAATGATGGTCTCGGATCCTTTAGGAGGCCCTGGAGATACTCTTTTGCAGTTTCGAAATTGTCTCTCTGGCTCCCAAAATTCTCCAGGTCCATTCGAACAGACGTCATATTTCCGCGAGCCTTTATCAAGAGCTCTTGGGCCTTTTCGGTTGTTACACCTACTGACATTGCAAAGTCACAGACAGGAACTCCAGGGAACTGGTACCATTGATCTACCCAGTCCTGTTCTATTTTTTCAGTCGAAATAACATAAAATGTACCTCTGGTAAACATTCCTTTGGTAAATTCCTTGAGACCACTTGCAGATTTTATGAGATCGTAGTCATCCAAAACAAGTGGCAAAAGTGAACATCGCATTCTCTGTAAAAAATCGATAGTCTTTTCTTTTGTCTTTAGTATTTCGTGATCAAACTGCACGTGTCCCTTTGTCTTGAAAAATGTACTCTTTCCGGTTCCTCGGTCACTGTATACATTTACGATTCCTTTTTTTGGGAGACATATATCAGAGACCATGACAGAAGATGATTCTATAACTAAGCAAATCTTAAACTTGATATTAGAAACAAACGAGATTCGTATAATTATTGGGTCCTGGGTAGGACTTACTGTTGTTGTTTTACTGCTTAATGTTTACATCGCCTTCAAAATCAAAGACATTTGAGCCATCAAAAGTACCCATCAGCTTGGAGTCCCCGAAAAGAACAGCCCCAGTACCGGAATTGTGACCAAAACGTGTCAGGTCAACCTTCCTTCCGTTTGGTATCCAGTCCCAGAAAGATTGCATTTCTTGGTTCAGATGGATATCATCCAGGAGAAGTATACCCTTGAAATCCATCTCCATGAGTTTTGAAATCATTCGGCGTTCCTGTACACCATCATGAGGATCGACGTCGATAAAAATAATTTCCCATGGAGGTTCAGTATCAAGCAATTCAAACCCATCCTTCAAGAGAAAGTTAATAGCCGGGAAAGCCTTGATACTCTTGCCCTCCGGAATATTATCCTCGAGGTCGCATGTAGTCAAATTCACATTTCGGCCCGCATGAATAGCCAGAGAACTCATACCGAGCCTGGTCCCAATCTCAAGGAATTTGGTATCGGGCGGGCAACTCGAAGCTATTGTAGCGAGTAACTGGTAATGCTGATTTCCAGCCCCATAAAAAAATGCGTCAGCGTCATATTTGTGCTCCGAGTTTGGCCAGTACACAAGGTCCCTCATATCAGAGAAATTAAAAGTATTCAACTTTGAGAGATTCAGAGTTAATTGGACCATTTTCTAGTTTTGATGTGAGCCCAAGTTTTAAGTATTGTCTTCTTTCAAAAGATGAAGAGAGTTGCAGTACTTTCAAAAAGCCCCATAAATGGCAAAAAGTACAGGGTCGTTTTTGAACCAGAGGGCCGTCACGTGGATTTTGGGGCCATCGGATACTCTGATTATACAATTCACAAAGACCCCACGAGAATGAAGAGGTATCTTGGGAGACACAAGGGAATGCACGAAAACTGGGGACCTAGTGGGCGTTACACAGCCGGATGGTGGTCAAGATGGCTTCTTTGGTCTAGACCGTCGCTGGGCTCTGCGATTCGCGTAGTTGCGCATAAGTTGAACCGACCGATTCGGAAAGCATTCTGAATATTCCGGGTGTATTTGTTCCGTCGTACCTGATAGTATCCTTAATACCAAGGTCGTTCGCCTGTTCAAGGTCTGCGCCAATGTATTTTACTTCCAGTTTCGGGTGAAGACGAATAAGGTCCTTGATATGTTCCTTTGAGTACTTGCGACTGACATTCTCGTATCCGTCAGTCAGAATAACGAGGAGACCTTCGGCGTCTTTACCAGCCTCGTTTATAACTTTTCCGATAGAATCAAGAAGAGCAGTGTTACCCGCCGGGACATATGACTCCCTTGACATAAATTTCACGTGACCAACGGGAACCTTTGAGTATTCACACGTACACTTGTCACTGAATGTGTACAGGCTCACAAGGGCCTCGGGGCTATTTTCGTGAAGATTCCTGATGAAACAATTGAATCCACCGATTGTGTCCTCGAGGCGCTCTTCCATGGAACCAGACTTGTCGAGTAGAAAGAGCACCATTGGTTCTTAGTATATTTTTGCGCGACAATTTTAAGTACCTAAATAATTTCTAAGAGTATACTAAAAATGAATCGCAAAAATATAATAATAGGAGTGCTTCTTTTGGTAATTGTATTTCTTGTCTTCAAGCAAATGAAATCTGGGTTCCCTGGGGCAGATACAATGAGCATCATGGACCTGAGGGAGTTCAAGAGTGCACCCCCTGAGTTTCGCCGGTTTTATGACGAGTACATAGTACCAGAGTTCATAGATAAGGTTATGGCCTACGTGAATGTTCATTTCTCCGCCGAGGTGAGTAGCTCCCAGATTACATCGGCTGAAAATATGATAAAGAGTCAACTATCGACAATGTACTCAGCTTTGCCAGGGCCGAGCACCAAGATATTCTCGGCCAACTAAAAGAATGAACCTCCAGAGTATTCAAGATTCCCTTAAAGGAATTCTTCCTCCGGAGTATTACGCAAAAGTCGAAAAAATAATAAATGAAAACAAAGACCAAGTAAATGTATATATACAAAATGGAGATTATGTAGGTCTTTTCTCATACATAAGGAGTAAGATGGGACCTCCCTCCCCGAGTCCCTCCCCGAGTCCCTCCCCGAGTCCCAGTCCCTCCCCGAGTCCCAGTCCCTCCCCGGCTCGTCCATCCCCAGGCTCCCCGAGTCCCTCCAACTCCTGGTGGTGGGTACTTATGGCGATAGTTCTCTTACTTATTGGAATATTTGCTATAATCTTAATAAAAAGGAGACGTTCTATCAAATAATCTTACATTGATAAATCTTGCGAGAGAGTCTACCTCCTAAAAAAATCATTGGAAAAATATAAACAATCCGGTTGTCTTCAATCTCGGCCCTGTAGTTTCCAAAACGAATCGCTTCCCCAATCAGGTAATAAACATTCTTTTCGACCCTGTAAAATACATGGAAAGGTGAAGGTGACGTTGCCAAATGCGAATTCAGTTGAGTATCTATATTTTGATTTCCCATTGAACCACCGGTACCCCTGAAATTGATAAGTTCTCCTTCAATCTCAGTGTTATCGTTCATGACAATTGCAGATTTGGTGCCTTTTTTTATTCCCTGAAGGTCAAAGTTGTGGACCCCTAGGAACTCATTCATCTCTGCAAGAGTAAAACACGGAAACTTGTGCCTTATAGGTGGGCCTCGTATCAAACGCCACATTGTAAAGAATCCAAACGCAAGTCCTGCGAATCCATACGCTACAGACATATATCCTACTTCTTTTTTGGTTTTGTTTTTTTAACACTTGGTTTGTGCTTCATTATTTTCGAAACTTTTGCCGTAAGTTTACGCAGTTCCATTGTTCCCTTGAGGAGACTTGACCCCCTTAAAGTTCTGTTAATACGGGCCGCCATACATTCACACATTTTACAATTAGCCTCGAGAATTATTGGAGAACCTAAGAGTATTCGCATTTTTCCTTAAAGGCTTTGCAAGTGTATTACGGACATTTCCAATATTCTGGGCCAGTCCATTTATTTTACGGTTGGTGGAGTTCACGAGGGTCAGAATTCGGCGAGCCTCCTTTGCAGACAATGGCCTATTATTATTTACTGCTGCCGCGTTCATACGACCCAGGTTCGAATTCATAGACCTCATGTTACCATTACGGGCCGCATTCAACGCACCGTTACTGTAACGTCGTACGCGGTTCACATTCGCTTCGTTGTTCATTTACTATGAAGTCAAGATATTAATCGTCTGGGTCTGATGGAACCCGTTGAATGTAGAAGAGGCTGCACATGTATACGCCCCAAAATTCTCTATGTAGCACCATTCCCCTATAGTCAGTTCGGGCAACTCGCAACATTCCGTAATCTTATCTATTGAGTCGCATGTAGGTCCGAAAATGATCGACTTGTACCTTTTTCCGTCCCGTTCATTGAAAGGACAAATTTCCGGTACGGCGTGGTCAAAAAAGATGCAATTGAATGAACCGTAAATCCCGTCATTTAGATAGTACACGAACGATTTTTCGGGACCTGTGAGTTCTTTTTTACCTATTACATTCACTACGAGAGTATGACTCGAATGAACAAAGAATCTGCCCGGCTCGGCAATTACCTCAAGGTCCCCGGGAAGAACCTCAGTGAGAACCTTGGCAGTTTCCTCGAACGAATGGTCCTCGAATCCTCCACCAATATCCAAGATGTTCATTTCTATACCCAGTTCCTTTGCAATATCGAAAACTCTGAGAGCAGACTCGATAGCCCCTCTGTACTGTTCTGGGTCCTGGCATCCCGACCCCACATGAAACGAAACGCCGCGGACTTTGAGACCCAGTGTCTTGGCTATTTCCAGAATCCTCTTGGAATCGTCAACATCACACCCGAATTTACATCCGAATTGACACTTGGACTTGGAATCGTCGACCCGTATCCTCAAAATAAGATCGCTATATGGGTGATACAATTTAATCTTGTAGAGCTCGTGGTCGGAATCAAACGTCATCAAGTCTATATCATTCGCTCGAGCATACTTGAGCTGGGAACTCATTTTACAGGGATTCGCAAAAACGATTCGGTCAAAATAATCGTCGGGGCACACATTCATAACGGCCGCAATCTCATTCTTGGATGCGCAATCAAAGTTTACTCCGAGACTTGCCATTACCTTGAGAATCAAAGTATTAGGATTGCACTTGACTGCATAATAAGGTTTTACGTTTGGCAAAAGTTCTTGCCATTTTTGGACCTGGCGGATAACTTTACCAATGTCAACCAGAAAGAAAGCCTCTTCTGAAAGATTCCCTTCGAGCACACTATTGATTATATCGACCGTCTCTTCGTCCTTTTTGAATACCTTGACATTGTACTCTTGAAGGAGCGAAACGTCTTCCATATTGGTTTATTCAAGAGCACACGCCTTAAATATTTCCTGGTCTCACTATAAGAATGGTTCGCATAAATGTATACACAGGTTCTCTTCAGACTGATACGAATGGTAATCAGGCCGTTGTAAAGAAGAATTCTGGAAACCCATTTGATTGTGTGGTTATGTTTACGAAACCTTATCGGAGATTTCGGGAAGTGTCTCTCAAAAACGCACAGATACCTATTGGATTTTACAATGTGAGATCACCATTGAACACTGTTACAATAAACAGTACAACTTATACTGTACCTGTAGGGAATTATACCCTGGCCACTTTGATTACGGCATTAAACACGGCGGTCGGAGCCGGTGTGGGGGTTTTTGCTCAGACAACAGCTCCAGTTGACACTCGTCTCAAGTTCACTCCAGTATCTGGTGCTACATTCTCGGTAAGTAGTTCGGTCATGACCTTCGGTAGTCTTCTTGGATTTACGGATGGTCAGGTAACAACTGGTACAACTGTACTCACGGCAACGAATTCATTTCTGTTTCCATTTGATACATATGTAAATATATATATGAAAGATATTGGGCCTTCTTCACCAGAAGCATCACAGAGTACATTTAAAATTCCAATGAACGTGAGTACAGGTACTATATTCTGGAAAGAGAATTCAGAAAATTCACAGATTATTAAAGTTACTGACTGTAGCAACAGAGTTGATCGTCTGGCCATACAGGTCCTGGATCAATTTGGAAACATTTTGAATAATAATGGAGTAGATTGGTCTTTCACTTTAGAAATTGATTGTGACCCTTAGAGAATATATTCTTACTAAAAGTAATGATAACTGCGGTCAGGCCCCCCGCGAAAACCAAACAGACCCAACAAAAAGGCCGGGAAAGGCCCCTGTACACATTACACCTGAATTACACTGACATATACACTATCCAAAAGTCCGAAAAGACGGCCGTAATCGCTTTTACAAAAAAGGCCGACGCGCATCGTTTTGGAACTCTTCTCGAGACAACCTATGAGAATACGAAATCGTGGCCAATGTTTAGTCCCGAGGAGGACAATTGGTTCAAGCTTGAGGAACGGGAAAATCTCAAGTATCTTACGACTGTGAATTGGGATCCTTCAATATTAAAATCGATGTGCATATCGAGCGATTTTAGTATGGTCGAGGTTACAAAGTTTGAGAGCGACGGGGGGACCCACCGATTAGTAGGTCGTCAGTACACATGGGAAGCTAATTATGATTTTTATAGACAGGTCCTAGAAGACAAGATGACCTAGGGTATAAAAGCCGTCTTGTTGAATATAGCCTGAGTATACTTGGCGGCAAGTCCAAAATAAATCTGGACCATATCAAAATCAGGCATAGGCTTTTTCATTGGATTCTCAGCAAGGACCCTTGTTTTGTTCTTCGTTTCGGCCCCAAAAACCTTTTTGAGCCATTCAACGTGCTCGCGGTTGCTGGGATCGAAAGATTGGATCATTCTTTTCTTGATAAAGACTTGTTTGCTTTAAACCGCTGATCCGCAAGAATTTTTGGGATTCTCATGAGATTTGTTCATAAGGACCCAGACAATGACGAGTACGACTACGGCTGCAATGGCATAAGGCAATTTCTCCATTTGATTTTTACATAGAAAAAAAATCAGTCATCCTGATAATCTTCACCGAAATCTTCATCATCCGCCTCCCCATCATCTTCATCATCACTACAATCATCACTCTCGGATTCAGTTTCTGACACCGGCTCATAATCACTATCTTCATCCTCTCCATCTGTCATTTCAACCTTTATGTAGTCATTTTCTCCTACTGAGACAAACCCAAGGTCACCCTCGTCGTACATATACTCCGTGATAGATTCATCGGTTATATCATAAATTTCATCCTCATAGGACCAAATTTTCTTATTCGTGGTTGGATCCCGACGGTCAGTTTGTGATAGATACTTGATGTGCATAACAGTTCTGTCAGGGGAATAATCAATTACACGCGCGGGAAGGTTCACGAACATGTCGCCGATATCAGTCCAAACCTTGAGGAAGCTCATGTCTTGTACTTTTTCTGAGAGATGTTTTTAACTAAATTTCCATTGTTTACCGCACTCTTTACAAGTAACAAAGGTTGTCATGGGCTCATCGGCCGATCTCGTCTGGAGCTGGAAGTATGTCGTCTTTTTCGATTTACACTTCCCGCATTTGAATATGCCCTCGTAATCTTCATCTTTCCGTTTATTCAACTCACGATCGATGTCCCTCTTCCTGAGTTTTTCGGCCGTCTGGGCCCGTAGTCCATTCGGTTCGAGTTGTTCTGGACCCATAGTAACAAGATCTTTGCACTTCACTTGCTTCGAAAGTATCCGTTCGAGTAAACCTTTTTTAAGAGAACCGGATAAAGCAAGGTACCGGTGTTTGTAACAAGTCTTGAACCATCTATTGTCCCAAGTAGGTTCTCTGCATGACCTGCATGTATAATTATAGACTGCAATCTCTATATTTTTAGCCGTAACTGGGTCCATTCCTGGGAAATCTGTTTGGAGCTTGTCAACCACAAATTTCCTGATGGATGCCATTATTCCTTAGAGATCTCTTATAAAAGAACCTGTTCACAATACTTTATTTTTGGTAACCTATATAGAGGGTTTCATTATCATTGCAGAGTACTGCAGGGAATCCTTTGAGTCTACCTATATTGCCACCGACGTCGACACATGCATTTATGTCAGAAGCGGTCGTACAATCAATTACCATATCACTTGTCGGTTGTAAATCATTAATAAGAGATCTGGTAAGAACACAATCCGGTCTCGTATATATTTTAGATATTCCACCTTCTCCAGGTTTTGCGCAATATCTAAATGGAACGTCTGGACTCGGACTAATTCCCATACTTCCTCCAGTGCTTCCTCCGGTACTTCCTCCGGTACTTCCTCCGGTGCTTCCTCCAGTGCTTCCTCCAGTGCTTCCTCCAGTGCTTCCTCCAGTGCTTCCTCCGGTGCTTCCTCCGGTGCTTCCTCCGGTGCTTCCTCCAGTGCTTCCTCCGGTGCTTCCTCCGGTGCTTCCTCCAGTGCTTCCTCCGGTGCTTCCTCCAGTGCTTCCTCCAGTGCTTCCTCCGGTGCTTCGTCCAGGACTAGGGCAATCTATATTAAAAAGTTTACACCTGAATATATAAACGAGTATTGCTCCAATCACAATAAAAAGTACAATTATGGATGTACCACCACCGCCACCGCCACGTGATCCTAGGATAATAGGTCTCGAATCAGCCATATTTAATAAGAACCGATAAAAAAAGATTACTATTTGATACCATACTCATTTATAAGTTCATCGAGTCCTGTGTAATACTTCTTAAGATCTTTTTCGAATCTTTTGGTCTTTGTGACTGGGTCTTTTTCTTTTACGAGCCATGCAAGATTCGACCGCGAGTACCTTGTATTTGTTTGATTCAATGTGGGCTTACGTGGCTTGGGTTTCTTGGAGACTTCTGGAACTGATTCAATCCTGTAGCTAAGGGCCTGCATGAGAGAATCTGCCAAATCATCTTTCTTTGTTTGTTTAGAGAACCAATCGACCCATTCGGGTGAGTTTTCCTTTATGAACTCAAGGGCCCTTGTGACTGAAGTAAGCTTGCGCTTGCGATACATTTCCTTTCCTGGCCCAACGACGTCTGGTACTTTGTGTCTCGCGTCCCATAATTGAACATCGATGTCTTTGCATAAATAATATGCCGTAATGAAATGTTCTACAGACTTCATTACTTTATTTTTGTCCGGTTGCTTCTCTATGAGGACTTTATCTGCTCTCAGAGTCCACGTATCAAGCTTTCGGAGGTGGTCCCTAAGAGTCACATAAAGACCATCGGAATGTTTAGGAGGAACACCCTGTGCTGTCCAATTGAGTACTTTCTTGGAACCTTGGTCGTAGAGACACATTCCAAGATTAATTATTCCTACATCAATGCTAAGAATGATCATCACTCTTTAAATAAAGAGACTGATCTTTAATTTAC
>Ga0209085_1001418_pt1 | contig 14854 bp, 9 predicted proteins | sample C_131016_EF_Meta_FD_187310 | JGI IMG/M metagenome (GOLD analysis project Ga0209085, IMG submission 187310) | Freshwater microbial communities from Lake Croche, Canada to study carbon cycling - C_131016_EF_MetaG (SPAdes) (version 2) | ecosystem: Environmental > Aquatic > Freshwater > Lake | place...
TGAATAAACAGGATATTCACCTGTTTCGGAAATTTCTAAACTTCCTGCGGGCCAAAATTCACCATTGCTGGGCAATCTAATAAAAATTTTGGGTTGGCGCATGAACATTGAAAGTGGATTAGCTGTTGAACTCATGGGGGTTGTCTCCGAATAAATAACTAAAGATAATAGGGAATCTTTCTCAATGTATTTATATACGCATAGAATCGTGGAAAAACAATGTCAGTAACAGGATCAATAACCGGAGCAGACGGAGTTAAAGATGTACGTCTTGATAATGCGGCCACGGAAGCTACATTAAAATTACTTCTGGACGCGGTAAAAGCGCAAGGTGGTCTAGGTGCTGCCCAACAGGTGGCTGGCATAGCAGGAAAAGCCGGTATTGACAGTAATATAATTAATTCAGCCACAGCAGCTACAGCAGAAAATACTGTTGCAGTACAACAAGATACAAAAGCAGCCAACGAATGGGCAGATAATGTAAAAAAATCGGCAAATATAACCATTGATAGATTTGGAATCCTTAATCAAACTATCCTAGGGTTAATGAATGGAACACAACAAGCTAGCAACGTTGTTAATTTATTATCAACTCAATTGCCAGGAGCAATAGGAGCAGTAGTAGCTGGCATGGGCAAGTTAATTGCCATGCAAGAAGAATCTTTTGCAGCGTATCAACAAATATCAGCAGCTGGAATAAACTTCAGTGGCAGCTTAACCAATATGCGATTAGCAGCGGCCAACAGCTACTTGACATTAAATGAATTTACTAACTTGATGAAAAACAATAGCGAAGCGTTTGCTAAAATGGGAGGTACCGCTGACCAAGGTGCCATTGCCTTTAGCAAAGTTAGCAAAGAATTAATGCAGAGCGATGCTGGTGAAAAGTTAATGGCGTTAGGATACACTACTGAACAAGTAAATCAAGGTATGGCCACATATATTGCTGTAACAGGTGGTAGAAATGCTCAAGAAATGAAAGACACAAAAGCATTGGCAGCTAGTTCGGCAGAGTACATGGCAGAACTAGATGACCTAGCACAGATAACTGGTAAATCTAAAGATCAACAAGAACAAGCATTAAAAGAAGCAACAGCAAATCAAGCATATCAATCGTATCTATTAACTCTAGACGAAGAGGGTAGAAAGAAAGCAAATACAGCCATGTTGGAAGCCAATGCCAAAGGTGGCAAAGGTGCTGCCGAAGCATTACAAAGTCAATTGCTTGGACTACCACCAATGACCAAAGCTGCGCAAGAGTTTACTGCGGTTGCTCCACGGATGGCTGCTGCTAATATCAAGATGGCAGATGCTGTAAATGATGCTAGCAAGGGTGTTGGCGATATCAAAAGAGCCGGCGGCGAATTAGGATTAGCTGCAAATCAAACCAAGAAAGATTTAGGTGATACTGGTAAAGCCCTTATTATGCAAGGTGGTTCGTTTAGCAATACTATTGGAGCAATATTCGGAACAGCAAACAGAAATGCTCAACAAGGTGTTGAGACCATGGAAGATGTTGAGAAGCAACGAGCCGGACTTGAAGCAAAACGTAAAGAGCGTGAGTCGTCACAAGCTGATGATATGGCCAAAGCCACAGCAGGTTTTAAAAAGTTAGGCGCAGAATTATTTGATATATTCAGTCCGTTATTGACTGTAGCCGGTAAATTGGCAATGGCGATAGGTACAGTAGCAGGATTCATAGGAAATCTACTCAGCGGTTTTAATTCTTTTTTAAATTCATTAGGAACATTTGGAGAAGTAATAAAAGGTTTGGTTGTAGCAGGACTAGCATTAGCTGCCATTCAAAAAGTAGCAGCAGCAAAAAACATCGCTGGATCAACAACTGAAACATTGTTAGAACGAGCAAAAGGTATATTACCTGGTAAAGCAGCCGGTACAGGTGGAGTTGCAGGTAGAGCATTGCCAGCAGCAGCTGGCTCACCACTCGGAGCTTTAGGTGGAGTTACTACACCTCCAGGTGGTGAAGGGTTTATGGGTTTTATTAAAGGCCTAGGACGAGGATTAGCCAGTTTAGCTCCTATTGCTGTACCTATGTTGATCGGTGCTGGTGCGGTAGCAGGAGTCATAGGAATATTAGGCGCTGGTGTAGCTGCGGCAATTGCTTTGGTAGGTTTATCATTACCAACGTTTGCTAAAGGATTAAGTTCACTTGGAGAATTGGACGGAGGAAATTTAATTAAAGTAGCAGCAGGCATTGGCGCATTGGGTATCTCTATGGTAGCATTCACTGCCGGAAGTGCTTTATCAGCAGTAGGATCGGCATTTACTGCTGTAGCAAATTTATTCACTGGTGGTGGAGTAGTTAAGCAAATTTCTAATACAGTTAGTGCGTTGACACCTATTCTACCGCAATTATCTGCCCTTGGACCAGCAATTAACAACTATGCGCAAGGTATTGTAGCATTTGGTAAGGCTGTAAACACAGTTGATATTGCCAAGGCAGAGCAGTTGAAGAAGATGATGGCAGGCTCACCTGTTGCTGATTCTATTAAGGCAGCTGGTGCGCAGATGATACAGGCAGCAACTAATATTGCGCTGGGTACTGGTACAGAGAAGGCCAAAACAGCCGAACTAGATGTAAAACCTTCCGTTAGACTGTCTAACGAAGAAAAAACACACAATGAGCTTGTAGCGTTAAATACAACTATGAAAGATTTATTAAAGTATGTGAAAGACACTGCTGACAATACTAAACGCACACATGATGCTACTAAATCTCTTTCGGGCAATTTATTTGCTTAATAATTAAAGGAATAATAGCATGGGATGGAAAAAGTATTTTACTCCAGTTGATGTATCGGGTAAATTGAGTCCAATTAGTGGCAGCTCCTCGATGGGCAGCAACAATACTAATCCACATCGTACAAACTACAGTAGCTATCTTCCGGATGTTTATGCTGGCCACCCTAACCGTTTAGAGAGATATGGTCAGTATGACACAATGGATAGTGACAGTGAAGTCAATGCAGCTTTAGACATTTTGGCTGAATTTTGTACACAAACAAATGATGAGAATGGAACCCCATTTCAGATCAAATTTAAAGATCAAGCAACAACTACCGAAGTAAAGATCATTAAAAAATATTTGCAACAATGGTGTAAGTTAAACAAGTTTCCTATTCGTATTTTTAAAATTGTTCGTAATGCTTTCAAGTACGGTGATAGCTTCTTTGTGCGCGATCCTGAAACACAATCATGGATGTATGTTGATCCGGCCAAGGTAGACAAAATTATCGTAAATGAAAGTGAAGGCAAAAAACCTGAGCAATATCATATTCGTGACTTTAATCCTAACTTTGAAACTCTAGCAACCACTGCCATCCAACCCAGTAATCAACAGGGAGGCGGGAGTCAATTTGGTGGCAGCTACGGAACTGGTCAAGGTGGAGCCGGTGGCGGCCGTGGCATGGTTGGAAGTTTTCCGACTAGTACTAATTCTAGTCGTTTTTCACAAAATCAAAATCAATATGCGATTGACGCAAGACATGTAATTCATATATCAATGAGTGAAGGATTGGATAATAACTATCCATTTGGTAATAGTCTTATGGAAAGTATCTTCAAGGTATTCAAACAAAAAGAATTGCTCGAAGATGCTATCTTAATTTACCGTATACAGCGTGCCCCAGAACGTCGTGTATTTCATATTGATGTAGGTAATATGCCCAGTCACTTGGCCATGAGTTTTGTGGAACGTGTTAAAAATGAAGTTAACCAACGTAGAATACCAAGCACAACCGGCGGAAGTCAAAGTGTAGTTGATGCCGGATATAATCCGTTAAGTATCAACGAAGATTATTTCTTTCCACGTACCGCCGAAGGCCGCGGCAGTGATGTTACCCTGTTACAGGGTGGACAGAATTTAGGTGAAATTGATGACCTTAAGTACTTTACTAACAAGCTGTTTAGAGCGCTACGTATTCCTAGCAGTTACTTACCTACCGGGTCTGACGATGGAGGATCTAACTTCAATGATGGTCGAGTTGGAACAGCCTATATACAGGAACTGAGATTCAACAAGTATTGTGAGAGACTCCAATCTTTAATGAATGAACCATTTGACTTGGAGTTCAAACTTTATCTACATACTAATGGCATCAATGTTGATTCAAACATTTTTGATATTAAATTTAATCCACCACAAAACTTTGCCAGCTACCGCCAAAGTGAAATGGATACAGCTCGCGTTAATACATTTAATACAATGATTGCCCTTCCTCAAATTAGTAAACGATTTGCCATGGAGAGATTCTTAGGATTGACTAGAGAAGAAATTGCTCAAAATCAATCGATGTGGCAAGAAGAAAATATTGACACAGGCACTACATTGAATGCCAGTAGCGAACTGCGTGGCGCCGGTATTACGGCCAATGGAATAGCTGGAGATATAAGTGGTTTATCTACGCCTCCTTCGCCCGAAGAAGGCGAATCAGGACCATCTGGAGCAGAAGGAGCACCGGGAGAATCTCCAGCAGCGCCACAAGCATCTGCTCCGGCATAATGAATAAATAAGTATATGCTACTAAATGAATTCATATATTTTGATAGAGGTCATGCTGACCCACAGGATGATAACAGATATTTGAGTAAAAATGACAACTCGGTATTAAAGAAAACTGATCTACGTAAAACTAGATTGACTTTAAGTATGATCAATAATATCAGAAAAGCCGGCGAAGCGCACGATAAAGAGAAGAATGAAGAGCTTGTGTTAATAAGAAAAATGTACGCTTCGCCACCTCCGGAAGCAATGGGTTAAGCATACAGATAATATTTTATATTAAAAACTAAATAATTTTGTTGAAAATATATCAATATTTTAGCTTCTTAGGTCAAAACGGCTCGTTTTAGACCCATTTCCTATATGTATTATCTTGAGCGTGTAAATACACAACACAGCCTTGCCGCAACTAATTTTAGGAGAAACACGCAATGTCTACCAAATTTGAACAATTGTTAGATTTACTAGTTAATGAAGAAATGGATAAAGCCAATGACTTATTCCATGAAATCGTTGTAGAAAAATCAAGAAGCATTTATGAAAATCTTATCGCCGAAGAAGCGGAAGAAGAAAACGAAATGGACGAGTCTATGGAAGATGAAGACACAGACGACTCAGTTGAAGAAAACATGGATCTAGAAGATTCATACAGTATGGAAGCCGATGACGAAGCTGATCATGAATTTGGTGGCGATGCCTCTGATGATATGCTAGGTGATATTGAAACCGGGCATGATGAAGAAGGTCATGGCCACGATGGTGATGAAAGTCAAGAAGATCAAGCAATTTTTGACATCAAGAATGCTATTGCTGAACTAGAAGCTGCTTTTGCAGAACTAGAGCAAGCACAAGGTGGCGAAATGGATCACGACGAGTTTGGCACCGATAGCGACGAAGATGGCGAAGAAGAAACAGAAGGTATGATGGGTTTCCAAGAAGGTCGTCGCATGACACGTGAGTACGTGGAGAAAGTTGGACACGATTGGGATAAGAATGCACAGAAAGGCGAACAGCACAAAATGGCTGGTGCCGGAACTGGCGACAATGAAGATGAAGGCGGTCGTAATACCAAGAGCCCAGTTAGCTCGGGTAAAGGAAAGCCAACTACAGGTGCCACCGCTGGTAACATTGCTCAATCTACTGCTGAAAAAGAAAGCAATACTGGAACAAGCCCAGCCAAAGTCAACAAAGGTATTAATCCAGACAAGAGTGAGCAATTCACCGGTACAGATTGGGAAACCAATAGTAAAGCGGGTGGACCAGCTGCTGGTGTTAAGAATTTGAAGAAAGTTGGTGCCGGATATCCCGGTAATAACAAGACCCCAGGTCCGGTGGGTTCTGGCACAGGTGACAAAGCTGGTCAAACCAGTGTTACTCAAAGCAAGCCTTTTCTAAAGAAACTATAATCCGAGACCAGGATGAAATTAAGTTATCTAAAAGAGCATCTAAGTTTTGATCAATCCGGCATCGTAATGGAGTCAGATGATAAGGACGGCAAAAGCCTTTATCTTAAAGGTATTGCTATTCAGGGTGGTATTCGTAACGCCAATCAACGTGTCTATCCTGTAGACGAAATTGAACGTGCAGTAAAAACTCTAAATGATCAAATTCAAAATGGTTATAGTGTTTTAGGTGAAGTTGATCATCCTGATGATTTAAAAGTGAATTTGGATCGTGTATCCCATATGATTACTCAAATGTGGATGGAAGGTCCTAATGGATATGGCAAGATGAAAATTTTGCCTACCCCAATGGGTAATTTAGTTCGTACTATGCTTGAAAGCGGTGTAAAACTTGGTGTTAGTTCACGTGGTAGCGGTAACGTTAACGACATGAACGGCCATGTAGCTGATTTTGAGATTATCACAGTCGATGTAGTTGCTCAACCAAGCGCACCTGGCGCATATCCTACACCAGTTTATGAGCATATCATGAATACTCGTGGAGGAAACCGCGCATTCACAGTGGCAAAAGAAGTAAAAGAAGATCCAAAGGCCCAGAAATATTTGAAGGAATCGCTTCTTCAGATTATTAAAGGTCTAAAATAAGCCCGAGGAGAAATAAATGTTGGACGCATTCAAACAATTAGTAGAGTCAGGAGTGATGACAGAAGATACACGTTCTGTTATTGAGTCTGCCTTTGCTCAAAAGATACAGGAGAATCGCGACCAAGTTACCGCTGAATTACGTGAAGAATTTGCTCAAAAGTATACACACGACAAGAGTGTTATGGTTGAAGCAATTGATCACATGTTGAGCGACAGACTGGCCGTGGAGATGGCCGAATTGCATGAAGACAAAAAGGCTCTAGCCGAAGCAAAACAAGCATACAAACAACGTATTGCTGAAGATGCTAAAAAGTTAGAAGGATTTGTTATCAAACAATTAGGTAAAGAATTAGTTGAATTCCAAGGAGACCGTAATAAAGTTTCTGAGAATTTCAACAAGCTAGAGAGCTTTGTGGTACATGCTCTAGCTAAAGAAATCAGTGAATTTGCCACTGATAAAAAGGATCTAGCCGAAACGAAAGTCAAGTTAGTTGCCGAAGCACGTAGCAAATTTGCCGAAATTAAGCAAAGTTTTATTCAACGTAGCGCTAAAGTTGTTGAAAACGCAGTCACTAAAAAATTAACATCTGAAATCACTCAATTGAAAGAAGATATTGATAGTGCTCGTACAAACGCTTTTGGTCGCAAAATTTATGAAGCATTTGCGCAAGAGTTTGCTGGTTCCTATCTAAATGAAAAATCTGAAACAAGTAAATTGTTAAAGATTATTCAACGTAAAGATCAAGAATTAGCTGAAACAAAACAAACTGTAGCAGAAAAAGCAAGTCTTGTTGAATCTGTACAACGCGAAATTCGTGTTACAAAAGATTTAATGGAACGCAAAACTGTTATGGCTGAGTTGCTGGCTCCGTTGGATGCTAGCAAGAGAGTGGTCATGAAAGATCTTCTTGAGTCTGTACAGACCAAGAAACTAAATGAAGCTTTCGACAAGTACCTACCAGCAGTTATGGAACACCAACGCACAGCACCTGCCGCTAAAAAAGCAATGCTAAGTGAAGGCACAGAAGTAACCGGAAATCGTGAAAGCAAGCCTGAGGTAGGCTTAGATAACATCTTAGATATCCGCAAGTTAGCGGGTCTAAAATAATTATATTCAAGGAGACAATATAAAATGTCACAATTATTAAATGAAAGATGGTCAGAGACCAAAGAAGCTCTGCTTGAAGGCCTAACTGGTAATCGTCGTGCATCTATGAACGTATGTTTAGAAAATACACGCCGCAGTTTGTCTGAAAGCGCAACCGCTGGAGCAACTAGCGCCGGTAACGTAGCAACACTTAACCGTGTTATTCTACCAGTTATCCGTCGTGTAATGCCTACAGTCATTGCCAACGAAATCATCGGCGTTCAGCCAATGACCGGTCCAGTTGGTCAAATTCATACATTGCGTGTTCGTTATGCTGACAGCAGCAACGAAGTTACAGCAGGTGAAGAAGCATTGAGTCCATTCAAGATTGCGCAAGCATACTCTGGTAATGATAACTCTTCTACTCCTAAAGGTGCTGCTACTAGTACACTAGAAGGTTCACCAGGCAAGCGTATGAGCATCCAAATTTTGAAGAGCCCAGTCGAAGCTAAGTCTCGTAAACTAAGCGCTCGTTGGACTTTTGAAGCTGCTCAAGATGCACAAGCTCAACAAGGCATTGACATCGAAGCAGAAATCATGGCTGCTCTAGCACAAGAAATCACTGCTGAAATTGACCAAGAAATTTTAGCTAGCCTACGTGGCTTGGCTTCAGTTGAAGAAACATATGACCAGTCATTAGTTTCTGGTACAGCTACATTCGTTGGTGACGAACATGCTGCTCTAGCTATCCAAATCAACCGTGTTGCTAACTTAATTGCTCAGCGTACACGTCGTGGTTCTGGTAACTGGGCTGTTGTTTCTAACCAAGCATTGACAATTCTACAATCTGCTACTACCAGCGCATTTGCTCGTACTACAGAAGGTACATTCGAAGCTCCTACAAACACCAAGTTTGTTGGTACATTGAATGGCGCAATGAGAATTTATGTTGACGCATACTTACCAGATAGCGGTTCACAAACCATCCAAGATAATCAAGTTCTTATTGGATACAAAGGTACTAGCGAAGCAGATGCTGCTGCGTTCTATTGCCCATATATTCCTTTGATGAGTTCTGGTGTTGTTCTTGATCCATCTACTTTTGAACCAGTAGTTGGCTTCCTAACACGTTACGGTTATGTAGAGTTGAGCAATACTGCTTCTTCTCTAGGTAATGCTGCTGACTACTTAGGTAAAGTTAGCATTAACTCTGCTAAAACAAGCTACAAGTAATCCACGGATTATTTCAAACAAAAACCACCTTCGGGTGGTTTTTTGTTGTTTATACTATAAATACATTGTTCACTCTTAGATGAGAGTTTATGCGGTCCCCACCGCGTAGGCCATGGAACGGCTTTTAAATTTAAGGAGAAATAAATGGGACGTCCGATTAAAAAAACATTTTTTGGAAATTTAAATACACCTAACTTCGGTAGTGTACCACTAGGCAGCGGTGTTGGTGGTCAGGGAGTTGCAAGTGCAAGTGTTACAGCATCAAACACAGGTACAGGATATTCTCAAGGTGCCACATTGAGTTTTAGTGCTCCGCAACTTGCTGGTGGTACTACTGCTACAGGTACTCCTGTAGTTACTGCTGCTGGTGGTATTTCAAGCGTTACTGTTACATCGGCAGGATCAGGTTATGTTACTACTGTAACTATGACAGTTAATACAGCATCTAGTGTTAGTGTTAATGCTACTGGTACATCTGCTACTAATGTAATTTATCCAACAAGTACCGTTGGAATTTATGCCGGTATGAGAGTAACAGGAGCAAATATCAGTGCCAGCACTACATACGTTACTTCCGTAGCTGCCGGTGCGGTAACTTTGGGATTCAACAACACTAGTACTGTCAGTAACATTGTTTTATTCACTGATGTAGGTACTGGTTTTGCCAGTACTAATACCGTGGTACTAACATCAACTGTTACAAGTGCTATCAGTATTATTTCTTGGATACCATCAGCTGCTCAATCAAGAGCCAATGGTGATATTATTAAACAAGAATCAAGTCGTCGTTATCTTGTTCAAAATTCTGACGGTATTGGACAATGTTCTTTGACTACTGGCACATTGACTAGCGGTACAATGCACATAATCGGTTCTGATTATAGCGGTGCTACCTATTATGTTACTAAATTGACTGCTCGCAAAGCAGTATTATATCCAAGAAGTGGCACCGGTTACTATACTTATGGTGACGTGGCTCCTTGGAATATTACAGGGGCTACTGGTACAAATACTGGTACTGCTATTATTGGTTTAACTTACCCTTAATTGCTATTTGATTTATAAAAAGGCTCTTCGGAGCCTTTTTTCATTTAATGCGCATAGAAACAAATTAGGTAAATATTGGTATGACTACTGCCTGGACGCTACCATCTGCTATCTCCCAATATGCCGAACCCGGTGGAGAACAAGTCCATATACCTTGGGATTTACACGGAGCGAATTTTGCTATCAGTCCTATTTCTACAAATGGATTATTAACACATATCTCCCGTAGTCCTAAATTGGACATAAGATCAAAAACTTATTTTTTACAATTTTCAGGATTTAATTTTAAAAATTTACCAGCAGTATTAACAGGTATAGAAATGAAATTAACAGCAAGGCGCAGAGGACGAATAATGGACGAGACTGTGCAACTATCAATTGGAAACCAATTGATTGGCAATAATGCTGCGTCAACATCACTGGATCCCATCACGCTTTACGGTGGAAGTACAGACCTATGGTCTACACAAAATTTTTCATTATCAAATGTATTAAACAATAATTTTGGAGTTTCAATTAGATTGCAATCTCATATCAATTGGCCGCATAGAGATGCCGCATTTATAGATGCTGTTGAGTTGCGAATCTATTAAAACAATAAATACTCTAAAGGAATAAAAAATGGCAACAAGAGTATCGGGCACAACATCACTATCACCAATTAGTGGATCGATATCGACCCCTGACAACGGTACTAGTATAAACCAAACTATTAATGATGTTAGTGTAGTAGCGTCTAGTGGTACAGTTACAATATCGGCAGCAACTTCTACCAATATTACGTCGCCTGTTACCAATATTAATTCTACCCTTACTAATTTTTCTGGAGCGTCTGCAAAGTTTTTAAGTACCGCACAATCATATAACTCAACAGGTTCTGGTGCTGTTCAAGTTGCCGGCGGCGTTAGCATTGGAAAAGATTTGTGGGTTGGCGGAATCATCCATGGCCGTATTGCTAATGCCGATACATCAACTACTGCTTCGAGTGTAGTTGTAATAAACACAAATACAGATGGTATTTTCTATCCAATTTTTACGGATACAGATGGACTTATAGTAAAAGGATCAACGCTATACGCTGATTCTAAAAAATATAATAACACAATAGGTGGATTAACATATAACCCAAGTACTGGAAAATTAACAACTGAGAATTTGTTTGTAGATAGTACAACTACTTCTATTAGTCCAACCACAGGCGCATTCACAGTAACCGGTGGTGTTGGTATATTGGGAGATGTATATGTTAATCAAAATGTTATTCCTGGTAATGATTTAACAAGTAATCTAGGTGACATCGATGCTCGTTGGGCAACTTCATATTTAGATACTATCTACGGTAAGATTTTAACATCTACTGCTTCTGATAATATTTCAATTGTTCCTGGAGCAGGAGTAGCTGATGTATTTGGTGATATACGTGTACGCGGAACAAACCCAATCGGAACTGCTCCGGTTGTAACTAATACCTTATATGTAACAGTTGACGGAGATGATACAAATGATGGCCGTGCTCAAGATGCTAGTAGAGCATGTAGAACTATCACCGGCGCAGTTAATAGTCCATATTACCAGGCTGGTACACAAATTTTAGTCAGTGCTGGGTTTTATTTGGAAGATAATCCTATTGAGATGAAACCGTATACCAGTATCAGAGGAAGTGATATTCGTACAACGTTCATTGAGCCGATCAATAAAACGCAAGACTTGTTCCATGTAAACAGTGGATGTTATCTTAATTATATGACCTTTATAAATGGTCGTAGTGGTTTATTACCAGGTTCGTATGCTCCGGGGTTTAATAGAGGAGCGTTTGCTACAGCATTTCCTCCACAAACAGGTGATAACAGGATTGACTTATTCCATTCTCCCTATATTCAAAACTGTACCAATCAAAGCGGTCCGTGGCTAAATGACGGAACTATGTATCTTCCGAGTCAAACCGTTCAGGTACCAGCAGCAGTTGGAACAGGAACATGGGCAGCAAATACTACTTCAATTGTAGTTAACATAACTACCGGAACTGTTGCTAGAGGTATGAGTATAAACGCTGGACAACAAAATCCAGGATTCTTTAATGCTCGAACATTATTGCTAGCCAATAAGCCGTTCTTGCAAGAACAAACTGTAAAATATATTAATAATTTAATAAATGCAAACATCTCAAATCCGGCTAGTATCTGGTACCGATTTACATATAGTCAAGAACTATGTTTTAGAGATGTGGGTATACTGGTAGAAAATGTAGCATATGATATGGCGTTTGGCGGAAATGAAAAATCTGTTGAAAGTGGATTAGCATACTATGACGGAGTAGTTAGCCTAATTGCTGGTCAAGAACAACAAACATCAGTAGCAATTAATTATCTTGCTACTTTGGTTAAACAAGTGGTTGTTAATCAAGTGTGTACAGATTTATATTCTGGTACAGGAAAATATCAACAAGTTAGAAACACTGCATTAATTGGCGGAGGAATTACAACCAGCACTACTGATAGTTTATTTGGAATTATTACCGGAATTATTAACAGTGGAACAAATTATGCTCCTAGCGTTTATAAGAGCACCGGTCCTGACGCTGCTTTTGTTAGTGCTGAGATATTAATGCAAGCTAATCGTGCGTTTATCCAAGAAAACACCATCAATTATATTAATTGGAATCTAGTTCAGCCTCAACCACAATATTATCTGCCATATAATAAAATAAAATGTTTAAGAGATACTAAACTTATAATAGATTCTCTTGCATTAGATTTGCTATATCCAACTACAAGCACCAGTCAAACTACATTTTCTGGATTACAATATTGGTCTCAAGATAGTTACACTTCAACTTTTGCTTCTGAACTTACTACTACAACTAATGCTATAACATATCTACGTGATTTATCCTCAAAGATTGTTCAAAATATCACAACCAGTACTGATCTAATTCCAAGATACAGTACCGGCACTCAACGAATATTACTAGAACCAGCAACCGGTGTTGAAGCTGGAATCTTGGTGGAAAAGTACAATATTATCATTAGTATATTGAATGGTAATAATAAAGGCTGGTCTGATAAAATTATTCCAAATGGAAATCAAAGCAATTTGGCAGCTACAATTAATGCTTATAATCTATTATTGGATAATTTGTCTTACATGCAAGATGAAGTTATTGCTTATATTGATGCTACAAAAAATCCTGGTTTTAATTATGATAGAACAGTATGTCGACGAGACCTTGGATATATTATAAAATCAGTAGCATTTGACTTGTTACATGGTGGAAATCGACAATCTGTTCAAAGTGGATTATCATATTATAGTTTCAACGGATCTAATACTGTTATACCTAAAGAATCAACTGCTACTATAAATGCATTTACATTCCTAAACAGTCTAATAGCAGCGGTTTTGACTATTCCGGATGTATTATCCGGACCTCAACAAACAAAAGTTAAACAAGTGGTTGGATTACCGCTAGCGTCTGCTTCTGAAGTTAGTTCAATATCTAGCTATATAAATATTCTGAATACTATTATTGGCTCTGGTCCAACTGGATATTCGCCGTCTCTTATTAATACAACAGCATCTAACACTGCTACGGTAATTAATGCTTATAACATTATTGTTTCAAATAAAGAATTCTTAGCGGCTGAAGTTATAGCTTATCTTGATAACGCATATAATGTTGGAGCATTTAGTTATGATCAAGCCAAGTGTAGCAGAGATACTGGATTACTAGTTGATGCCGTAAGTCAAGATATATTATTAGGTGGAAATCAAAAATCTCTTGAAGCAGGACTAAGTTACTGGAATGCCGGATATAATTATATCGCTGGTCAGTTGTCAACTACAACAGCAGCAATTAATTATATCAGAGATATTTCTTTAAAGATTATTGCTAATCAAACAGTAGATGTTGTTACCGGTACAAATACCAAGCAAGTTATTAACAATTTCTTCAAATATGGCGGAGATTACATGCCACAACAGGCAGTAACACGCAATTTTGGCATCATTACAACCATTATTAATAGTGGTCCTACAATGGCACCGCCGTCATATGCTGGTGGCGGTTTATTTGCGTTAACTGGCCTAAATGGATCTGCTGTCAAACTTGCTCCTACTGTTACTTCTGTTAATACTTTAAGTGCAACTCAATATCGTATCGGATTAAGTACATCGACTGTAGGGTTTGGTAATAATTCTACTTTATATTTTGGTGATGTCACTGTACAGCCTTTACAAGATGATGCGGTAGAATTATTAAGCATTCAATATACAGGAACTTCAACAACATGGAATAGTCGTAAACTAGATCCTATAGGAGGTATGGGTGGAAGTTTAGTTGATGGAGCAGTAATTAGCGACAAGAGCCCAATTCAGTCATTTGTTTATGATGCGTTTACCCAGCTAACACAGGGTGGGCGAGGAGTATATATTACCAATAACGGATATGCTCAGTTAGTGTCTGTGTTTACAATTTTCTCAAGTGTAGGCGTTCAGGTAGATAATGGCGGTATTGCTAGTATTGTTAACAGTAATGCCAACTTTGGAGATTTATGTTTGGTAGCAAAAGGATTTGGTAGACGCGAATTTTCAGGAACAGTTTATAATCCTGCGTATACTGCTTATCCATCTACGCCCGGTCCTGATGGATTTAATCAATATTATCCAAATGGTTATTGGCCATATAGAGGAACAGTTGAAGTATTTTTACCAGATACTGCTGATAGGCCGCACATTAGTTTGGTTATGGAAGTGGTTCCACCAACTGGACATGTAAATGATCAAGGGTTTCCGGGATATCTAAATGCTCAACCTAGTTTAGCTGTATTGTCATCAGGAACGGTTACTATTACTGGCATTGATACATCAGATATTGCGATAGGAAATAGTGTATATATACGAGATATAAATGGATTTACT
>Ga0209085_1001421_pt1 | contig 14845 bp, 12 predicted proteins | sample C_131016_EF_Meta_FD_187310 | JGI IMG/M metagenome (GOLD analysis project Ga0209085, IMG submission 187310) | Freshwater microbial communities from Lake Croche, Canada to study carbon cycling - C_131016_EF_MetaG (SPAdes) (version 2) | ecosystem: Environmental > Aquatic > Freshwater > Lake...
AGTCCACATCTTGCATGACCTTCGTCACTTCGGTGAACTCCATCTTCACGCGCAGGTCGGGTTTGTCTGAACCATACTTGAACATCGCGTCTTGGTAAGTCATGACGGGGAATACGCCCAAGTCCACGCCAATCGCATTACGGAAAACCGTTTTGATCATGCCTTGGAAGAGTTCACGTATCTCTTCTTCGGCCATGAAAGACGTTTCAATATCTATTTGCGTGAATTCGGGTTGACGATCGGCACGCAAGTCTTCGTCGCGGAAACATTTGGTGATTTGGTAGTAACGGTCAAAGCCCGCCACCATCAACAACTGCTTGAACAACTGTGGCGACTGAGGCAACGCAAAGAACTGGCCGTCGTGCACGCGGCTAGGCACGAGGTAGTCACGCGCGCCCTCTGGCGTGCTCTTGGTGAGCATGGGTGTCTCTATATCAACAAACCCGTTAGCGTCTAAAAACTTTCGCACTTCCATAGATACGCGGTAGCGCAGCATGAGGTTGTTTTGCATGTACGGACGGCGCAGGTCTAACACGCGGTGTGTCAGGCGTGTGGTCTCTGACAAATGCTCGTCGTCAATTTGGAATGGCGGCGTGACGGATTCATTGAGCACGATGAGTTCATGGCAGAGCACTTCAATCTTGCCGCTCTTCATGCCGTCATTGGTGGTGCCCTCAGGGCGCAAACGCACCAAGCCTTTGATTTGCACGCAGAACTCGTTGCGCACTTCTTCGGCTATCTTGAACATCTCTGCGCGGTCTGGGTCGCATACTACTTGGCACTGGCCTTCGCGGTCACGCAGGTCGATGAAGATCACGCCACCATGGTCACGGCGACGGTTGACCCAGCCGCACAACTCGACGTTTTGCCCGTTGAGGGCTTCGGTTACCAGACCACAGTAATGGGAACGCATAGCCATTGTTAGTTTCTCTTTTCTTCAATCTTAGGGGTGCTTGAGGGCGCCACTGCGCCCATTGAAATGACATAGGTCAACGCTTCATCGACGTCGAGTTCGAGTTCGATCACGTCTTTGCGTTGCATCAATAAAAAGAATCCGCTGGTTGGGTTGGGCGTAGTGGGCACGTAGACGCTGATGTAGTCGTCCCCCAATTTAGAGGCCACTTCACCGCTAGCAACGCCCGACTGAAAACCGATCGTCCAACTGCCCGCGTGGGGATACTGCACCAACAAGGCTTGGCGAAATGCGGTGCCGTTGCTGGAGAACAAAGTGTCAGAGACTTTTTTGACACTGGTGTAAACGGTTTTGAAAACAGGAATACGGGTAAATAATTTATTCCACTGGCGCATCCACCATCGTCCAGCGACATTGGAGACCAAGGCGCCAGAGACCATCAAACTTAAGAACACAATGACTACGCCCAAGCCTGGCATTTGGCGCAATGCAGTAACAGTTTCAGATGACACCCATGGGTTGAGGCTAGCAACAGCACCGATGAATATGCCGTCCATGACACCGACCAACCAAGTCAACACCCAGACGGTGATGGCCAAGGGCGTCCACACCAACAAGCCAGCGAAAAGGTATTTTTTAAATGGCATCAGTGACACGCACAAGATGCGCCGCACGATGCAGCGCTAGTGGTTGAATTTGAATTTGAGGTTGAAGCAGGGACCGGAGATGAGGCAACTGCACTTGTGCCTTCACTTGAAGATGTAGAAGCTCCGCCAGAACCACCGCTTGAAGAACCACCACCTGAAGCATCACCAGATGAAGTTGCACCAGAGGCTGGAGCACCGCCCTCAGCTGCTGCAGGCGCGGGTGCATTCGAGCCACCCTTGAAATCAGTCGCGTACCAACCCGAGCCTTTGAGCTGAAAGCCAGCAGCCGTTAGCTGTTTGGTAAAGGTTGCCGCGTGGCACGCTGGGCAATCGGTAAGCAAATCGTCTGAGATTTTTTGCAAAACGTCTTTGGAATGGCCGCAGGCGCTGCATTTGTAAGCGTAAATAGGCATGGTAGACGGTAGGTAAAACCGTCAATTATAGGTCGAGCGCCTGATTTCAAGTCCCAGAGAGCTTATGGTGGCCAGCGTGCGTGTTCTTTATAAATTGTGGTGCCAAAGAACCTACAACCATACCGAACAAACTCGCGACCAAGCCAGCCAATTGCGCAGGAAATTCCTCGCCTAAGGGGGTGAATAACAACACCGCCCAGACTGAGAGACCCAACACGATTGCGGCAATGGCGCCTTGGGTAGACGCCCTCTTCCAATACAAGCCAAAGGTCAAGGGCACGAAGGCTCCTACGAGCGGCACTTGATAAGCGCTCGAGACCATCTCGTAAATCGAGGTGCCTTGCATCAGGATGGCATAGCACAACACAATCCCGCTAAAGCACAATACCGTCACGCGCATGGCACGCAGTTCTTGTTGATCGCTTTGGTGCGGATTGAATTGCCGCCAAATGTTCTCGGTAAAGGTAACACTGGGCGCAAGCAAAGTGGCCGAAGCACAAGACTTGATGGCCGACAGCAAGGCACCAAAGAACAGCACCTGCATGACAAAAGGCATTTGCTCCATCACCAAGGTGGGCAATACTTTTTGTGGATCTTCTGCCATCAATGTCGCAGCCTTCTCGGGCATGATGATCATGGCACTGACCACCAAGAACATGGGCACAAACGCAAACAAGATATAACAAATGCCGCCGATCACGGGCCCGCGCGTGGCGGCCTTGATGTTGTTGGCAGACATCACGCGCTGAAATACGTCTTGCTGCGGGATAGAGCCAAACATGATGGTCACAGCACCCGCTATAAAAAATGCAATCTCTTTAAAACTAGGCTCAGGCCAAAACTTAAACATGTCTTGGCTTACCGCCAAGGCCACTACTTTGTCTGCACCACCCGCTTGGTCTGCCGCAAACACTGCCAACACCGAGAGGCCAACCACCAAAATAATCATTTGAATAAAGTCAGTGATAGCAACCGACCACATACCGCCAAACAAGGTGTAGGCCAAGATAGAGACAACACCAATCACCATGCCCCAAGGAACACTAATGGCACCCGCAGAGAGCACGTTAAACACCAAGCCCAATGCGGTAACTTGTGCAGAGACCCAACCCAAATAACTCAGCATGATGATTAGCGAACAGGCCACTTCGACCACGCGACCGTAGCGTTCGCGGTAGTAATCACTGATGGTCAAGAGCGTCATTTGGTAGAGCTTGCCAGCGAAGAACAGCCCCACAAAGATCAAACAAAATCCTGCGCCGAACGGGTCTTCCACCACGCCATGCAATCCACCGTTGACAAACTTGGCAGGGATACCCAAAACAGTTTCAGAGCCAAACCACGTCGCAAAGGTGGTGGTGACGATCATCGCCAACGGAAGATGGCGACCTGCGATGGCGAAGTCTGCCGAGTTGTGCACCTTCTTGGCTGCCAACAACCCAATGGCGATGGTGATAAACAAATAAACAAAAACGAGTGCGAGCAGCATAGGTTAATGAAGATAAGTGAACAACTGCATGGCAGCCAAGCCCCCGACAAAACCAATGCCCGCCCAGATCAGGCGTTGCAACAATCGGTTGGTTTGGCGCTGTGATTCGATCAACGCGTCGAGCGACGGGTTGTTGGTGTTTTGGCGGTGCTTCAAGAAGTCATGAACCAAGCGTGGCAACTCGGGCAAGAGCTTGGCATAACGCGGCGCTTCATCTTTGAGTTGCTGCCAAAGCTTTTTAGGGCCAACTTGGTCGAGCATCCACTTCTCTAAAAAAGGCTTGGCAGTGCTCCATAAATCCAAGTCTGGATCGAGTTGACGTCCCAAGCCTTCAATGTTGAGCAAGGTCTTTTGTAACAAAACCAGTTGCGGTTGTATCTCGACATTAAAGCGGCGCGAGGTTTGGAACAAACGCATCAGCACAAGACCTAAAGAAATTTCTTTTAACGGACGGTCAAAGTAAGGCTCGCACACCGCGCGGACCGCAGACTCTAGTTCATCTATGCGTGTGTCTGCTGGCACCCAGCCAGACTCCACATGCAACTCCGCAACACGCTTGTAGTCACGCCTAAAGAAGGCGGCAAAATTTTGCGCCAAGTACTCTTTATCGGACTCGGTGAGCGTGCCCACAATGCCAAAGTCGAGCGATACGTAAAGCCCAAATGTTGCAGGGTCTACGCTAACTTGAATGTTGCCTGGGTGCATATCCGCATGGAAAAACCCATCGCGAAATACTTGCGTGAAAAAGATAGTGACCCCATCGCGCGCCAATTTTGGAATGTCGACACCCGCTTCACGCAAGCGCTCTACTTGGCTGATAGGGATGCCATTCATCCGCTCCATCACCATCACGTCGGTGTGGCAGAAGTCCCAAAACATCTCAGGGATCAGGACGAGGTTTAAGCCGTTCATGTTGCGACGCAGTTGGGTCGCGTTGGCAGCTTCTCGCACCAGATCTAATTCGTCATGCAAATACTTGTCGAACTCGGCCACAACTTCTATGGGCTTGAGACGCTTGCCGTCGACCGACAAGCGATCCACCCAATTGGCCAACATGCGCATGAGACTCAAGTCTTTGTTGATGACTTTGAGCATGCCCGGGCGCAACACTTTCACTGCGACATCACGTCTCACGCCGTTGCGATCCACAATAGCCGCAAAGTGCACTTGTGCAATCGATGCACTGGCAACGGGTTGCAAAGTGAACTCAGTAAATATCTCACCCAAAGGCTTGGCAAATGCGCGCTCGATGATGGCCACCGCCTGCTCAGACGGAAAAGGTGGTACGCGCTCTTGCAGCTTGGCCAACTCGTCTGCAATATCAAAGGGCAGCAAGTCGCGTCGCGTTGAGAGCACTTGCCCGAACTTCACAAAGATGGGACCCAAGTGCTCCAAGGCTTCACGCAAGCGTTGTCCTCGCGGGGCAGACAGATCACGACCAATCGAGACAATGCGCGCCAGCAGGCGCAGCCCCGGTCTTTGGAAGCTGGTCAGTACCAACTCGTCTAGCCCATAGCGCAGAACAATAAAGACGATGTAGACACCGCGAAACAAGCGGGTCATAGAGACTCTTTCGTGGCAGAGCCAGTAGGCATTTTGTCGAGCACAAAACTGCGCAAAGCATCGACCACTTTCTTAGCTTTTTGCGCCACCATATGGGCAGGCGCATCGCCGATGATGCGAGAGAGGTCTTCTTCAACGTCCCATTTCACATGGTCTATCAACCAATTGACCTCTGCCGCCAACTGCACGTCGCCTTCGATACGGATGGGCGGCTTATCGCCTTGCAAAACAGACTTGGCTAATACAAATGGAGAGGGCTCATTGACCTGCAAAATCAAATCAGGCTTGGCAGTTTCACTGGAGGATGTCCACTCCATCAAGCCAGCAGGTGTGCAGACGCATTGAAAAACAAAATCACGCCACACCAGTTGGATGCTGCGACCTTTTTGGCGCTGCAAACGCTCACGCGCTGCAGGCTCTTGCATCAACACATGGTTGATAAATAGGATGACGCGTTGTTGGGCCTCGTCAATCAGCCAGGGAAAGGGGAACTGTGTTGCCATAGCCCCCAATTATTCCTTGTTTATTGCAGCGCTTGGACGCCCGCGACCAACCAGCCCATGCTGCCGTCTTTGGGCTTAGACATATTCCACACTTCTCGAAAAGGCGTTGGGCCAGAAGCCGGCTCTTCGCGAATCAAGCCAGAGAACTCCACACTCGCCATGTAGTGGGTGGACAACTCTTCTATGCCAAGCATTTTGGCTTCGAGCATGACCACATCGGTTTGGTTTGGCTGTCCGCTGGCAGTGGTCTCGCGCTCAGCGAGTTGCGCCTTGATTTCTTCGACCATGGTATCGGTCATCATGGTGCGTAGCGTTGGGATGTCGGCGGCGTCCCATGCACTCTGAAGCAACATGAAGTTTTGTTTGGCTGCGTTGACAAAGCCTTGCGTGTCAAAACCTGCAGGCACGCCCCATGTTTGGTCTCCCGTCAAAGCAGAGCCAATGATGGCGCCAGAACGTGGCGTTACAGGTTGGTAGGCAGGGTCTGTGTCATTGGGACGGGCCGATGCATCATTACCCACGTTCTTGGGGTTGTATTGCGTTGGGGTTTGTATGTCACCATTTCTGTGCGCGCCCTCAAATGCATAAGGACTGTTGTTGTCATGCGCAGGCGTTGCACGGCGACGCATGATCATGCCTATCACCATCATGATGACCAAGGCCAATAAACCAAACATCAGGAACTGACCGAACTCAGCGCCAAAGCCGAGGGAATGCGCGAGCCACGCCAAACCTAGGCCAGCAGCCAAGCCGCCCAGCATGCCAGCCCAAGGTCTGCGTTGCGGTTGGGCGACAGGAGCAGCAGGCGCTGCCGCCGGAGCAGCATTGGGCGTAGCTGGCTTAGCCGCTTCGCGCTGCGTGACTTGGTTGGACTGTTGCCCCGTCGACTTGCCACCACCAAGACGCTTGGCCGCATCCGCTGGGACGCAAACAAATGTCAAAGCCATCATGACCACTGCGATCCAATTTTTCATGTCATCTCCTTTTTATAAGTAGTTGCTGCACGTGTGTGCATCAACACTTGATACCTACATGTAACGCCACCACACCCGCGCTCATGTTGTGAAAGTCCACGTGGCCAAAGCCACATTGCTTCATTAATTCTTTGAGTTCTGCTTGGCTAGGGTGCATGCGTATCGACTCAGCTAAGTAACGATAACTCGCGTCATCGCCCGCCACCAACTTGCCAAGCTTAGGCAATATGTTGAAGGAATACCAATCGTAGGGTTTTTCTAGGGGTTTTGCGACTTTTGAAAACTCCAACACTAACAACTTGCCGTTGGGTTTGAGGACGCGGCACATTTCTTTCAATGCCACATCTTTGTGCGTCATATTGCGCAGGCCAAAGGCAACACTCACTACTTCGAAGTGGTTGTCTGCAAAAGGTAATTTCTCCGCGTCGCACACCAAGGTAGTCAAATTGAAGCCTTGGTCAACCAAACGGTCGCGACCTGTGCGCAGCATGGCTTCGTTGATGTCGGTGTGCACCACACGCCCAGTGGGGCCGACTTGTTTGGCAAAGGCCATGGACAAATCACCCGTACCACCAGCGATATCTAGAACTTGGTATCCAGGACGAATGTCTGCCACTGTTGTGGTGTAGTGCTTCCAGACCCGGTGCAGACCTAGCGACATCAGGTCGTTCATCACGTCGTACTTGCTGGCGACTGAATCAAACACGCGGCGCACGTGCTTGGATTTTTCTTGTTCGTTCACCGTCTGAAAACCGAAGTGCGTAGAACTCATTTTTTGTGTCCGTGGCTGCTTAGCGTCCGTGGCTGCTGCATGCGCCGCCTGCAGCGCCAGCGGCGCCTGGCATAGGCGTATCGCGCGTCACACCAGCTGCGGCCAAACGCTTCTCGTAGTCTGCCCACAAGCTGTCTTGCTCAGAACCTAAAAAGTACAAATACTCCCAAGTGAACAAGCCGCTGTCGTGCCCATCGGTAAAGGTCGGCTTGATGGCGTAGTTGCCAACGGGCTCTATGTCTAGCAAGCCAACATTGCGCTTACCTGTTTGCAACACTTCTTGACCAGGTCCGTGGCCTTTGACTTCGGCAGAGGGGCTGTGGACACGCATTAACTCGAATGGAATACGAAACGTCGCACCATCAGAAAACTTCACCTCGAGCACACGGCTTGCGCTGTGGGCGGTGATGTCCTCTGGTGTTGGGGTGTCAGTTTTTAGTCCAGCCATTTAGACCAAGACCCTTTCGATGCCACCAGCATTAGCCACTTGCACATACTGCGCCATCCACTCTTTGCCCAAAATTTTGTTGGCCATCTCGACCACGATGTAGTCGGCCTCTAACAATCCGTTTTGCAAATCGTTGCCATAGCGGCTCAGTCCTTGCAAGCAACTCGGGCAACTCGTGAGAATTTTTAAGTCGCCCTTCGCCTCGCCCGTCATGGTGCGCAAAGCGGTCTCATCTGCGCGCAACTCTTCTTCTTTGCGAAAGCGCACTTGGGTGGAGATGTCTGGACGTGATACGCCCAAGGTGCCGGACTCGCCACAGCAACGCTCGCTTTTCAAGATTTGGTCGCCCATCAAAGCCTTCACCGTCTTCATCGGGTCTTGTTGCTTCATGGGGCTGTGGCAAGGGTCGTGGAACAAGTAGCCCGCCTGTTGGCTGGCGTTGAGTTGTATGCCCTTCTCTAACAAGTACTCATGGATATCGACGATGCGACATCCTGGGAATATCTTGTCGAACTGGTAGCCCTGCAGCTGGTCGTAACACGTACCGCAACTCACCACCACGGTTTTGATGTCGAGGTAGTTGAGCGTGTTGGCCACGCGGTGGAACAACACACGGTTGTCGGTGATGATTTTTTCCGCCTTGTCAAACTGCCCACTGCCGCGTTGCGGATAGCCGCAACACAAGTACCCAGGCGGCAAAACAGTTTGCACGCCCGCATGCCACAGCATGGCTTGGGTGGCGAGTCCGACTTGGCTAAACAAGCGCTCGGAGCCACAACCGGGGAAATAGAACACGGCCTCGGTATCTGCTGTCGTCGTTTGCGGGTTGCGGATGATGGGCACGTAGTCTTTGTCTTCGATATCCAACAAAGCGCGCGCTGTTTTCTTGGGCAGATTGCCCGGCATTTTTTTGTTGATGAAGTGGATGATCTGCTGCTTGATGGGCGCAGTGCCTACCGTGGCAGGTGGCGCATTGGTTTGCTTGCGCGCGACCACGCGCAAAACATCGTTAGCAAAGCGTTGCAATTTCATACCCACATCGACCATAGCGCTACGCGCGAACTTGATGGTCTCCGGGTTGGTAGCGTTGAGCATGAACATTGCAGCCGCATTGCCAGGCCGGAATGTTTTTTGACCCATCTTGCGCAACAGGTTGCGCATGTTCATGGACACCTCACCAAAGTCAATCTTGACGGGACATGGAGATAGGCACTTGTGGCAGACGGTGCAGTGGTCGGCCACGTCTTCAAATTCTTGCCAGTGCTTGATGGACACACCGCGGCGGGTTTGTTCTTCGTACAAGAAGGCCTCGACCAACAACGAAGTCGCCAAGATTTTGTTGCGTGGGCTGTAGAGCAAGTTAGCGCGCGGCACATGGGTAGCGCAGACAGGCTTGCATTTGCCGCAACGCAAGCAGTCTTTGACGCTGTCGGCAATCGCACCGATGTCTGACTGCTGCATGATGAGCGACTCGTGCCCCATCAAACCAAAACTGGGTGTGTAGGCCTGGCTCAGATTGGCATCACGCACTTCAGACTGAGATGCGTCGTGGCGCAACAATTTACCTTTGTTGAAACGCCCTTCAGGATCGACCCGCTTTTTGTACTCGGCAAAGGGTTGCAACTCAGCGTCTGTCAAAAACTCGAGTTTGGTGATGCCGATGCCGTGCTCACCAGAAATGACGCCATCTAATGAGCGCGCCAGCACCATGATGCGGGCCACCGCTTCATGGGCGGTTTGCAACATCTCATAGTTGTCGCTGTTGACGGGAAGGTTGGTGTGCACATTGCCGTCGCCAGCGTGCATATGCAAGGCAATCCAGACACGGCCCTTTAGTACGCGTTGGTGTATCGCGTTGCACTCATCTAAGATGGGTTGGAACTGCGCGCCCGTGAATACGTTTTCGAGCACAGCGCGGATTTGCGTTTTCCAACTCGCACGCAAGCTGTGGTCTTGCAGTTGCGAAAAGAGCGCGTCGCAGTTGTTGAGCCATTGCTGCCAAGTGCCACGTACATCGGCCAACACCGCACGCGCTTGTTGCACGCGCTCTTTCAACAACTCGGGAGACGGCACATCGTTGGCGTCGTCCATCGCACCCAAAGGCAAGTTGCCCTCGGCAAAGAATGCGTCTAACGCGTCACACAAATCGAGCTTGTTGCGCAAAGACAGTTCGATGTTTAACCGCTCGATGCCGTCGGTGTACTCACCCATGCGTGGCAAGGGAATGACTACGTCTTCGTTGATCTTAAAGGCGTTGGTGTGGCGACTGATGGCCGCCGTGCGTTTGCGATCGAGCCAAAATTTCTTACGCGCTTCTGGGCTGATGGCCACAAAACCCTCGCCACTTCGCGAATTGGCCAGACGCACGACTTCCGAAGTGGCGCGTGCCACGTCGTCAGCGTTGTCGCCAGCGATATCGCCGACCAACACCATTTTGGGCAAGCCACCACGCTTACTCTTGGTGGCGTACCCCACGGCCTTGAGGTAACGGTCGTCAAGATGCTCCAAGCCAGCCAACACGGTGTTGGTGCGCTTGTGTTCTGCAAACATAAAGTCTTTGATTTCAACAATGCTGGGCACTGCGTCTTTGGCATTGCCAAAAAACTCTAAGCAGACGGTGCGCGTGTGCTCTGGCATGCGGTGCAAGATCCAGCGTGCGCTGGTGATCAAGCCATCGCAGCCTTCTTTTTGTATGCCCGGTAGGCCGCTTAAGAATTTGTCGGTAACGTCTTTGCCCAATCCCTCTTTGCGAAAGCTTTTTCCGGGGATGTCAAGACGCTCTTGGCGAATGGGCGTTTTGCCGTCGGCTTGGAAATACTGCAGATCGAAACTCGCGACATCCGCGTCGTGGATCTTGCCCAGGTTGTGCCCAACGCGTGTCACCTCCAGCCACTGCGCGTCTGGCGTGACCATGCGCCAGCTGGCAAGGTTGTCCAGCGCTGTTCCCCAAAGCACAGCCTTTTTACCGCCTGCGTTCATGGCAATGTTGCCGCCTATGCAAGAAGCTTCTGCTGAGGTGGGGTCCACCGCGAACACAAAGCCTGCGCGCTCAGCTGCATCCGCCACGCGCTGGGTGACAACACCCGCTTCCGTCCAAATGGTGGGCACTGGGTTGTCTAACCCAGACAACTTCGTGTGCTCGACCTCGGTCATGGCTTCGAGCTTTTCGGTGTTGATGACGGCACTCTTCCATGTGAGAGGCACAGCGCCACCGGTGTAACCTGTGCCACCGCCCCGTGGCACGATGGTCAAACCCAAATCAATACAACCTTTGACCAAGCCTGCCATCTCGACTTCGGTGTCAGGCGTGAGGACCACAAACGGGTATTCGACACGCCAGTCGGTCGCATCCGTCACATGGGACACGCGCGACAAACCGTCGAACTTGATGTTGTCGTTGGCCGTGTATTTTTTGAGCTGACGTGCGGTTTTTTTACGCAAGCTGGCAATCGCCTCGAACTCGGCATTGAAAGCCTCCACCGCGCGGCTCGCGGCCTCTAACAGTTGGCCTACTAGCGCGTCTCGCTCTGCGTCTTCATTGGAGCGGCGGTTTTGCACTTCGCCCAAGCGGTGGTGCAAGGCCTCGACCAATTGGCGACGACGCTTAGGGTTGTCTAGCAGGTCGTCTTGTAGGTAGGGGTTACGTTGTACCACCCAAATATCGCCCAGCACTTCGTATAGCATGCGCGCCGAGCGGCCAGTGCGTCGCTCTTGGCGCAGGCGCAAAAGCAAATCCCAAACTTCGACGCCCAACAGTCTGATGACGATTTCGCGGTCAGAAAAGGAGGTGTAGTTGTAAGGGATTTCGCGCAGTCGGGGCGCTTCCGTGGGATTTGCTAGCAGTAAATTTAGCGGTATGGGAGCATTCATATGGAGGTCAGCGCGGGGTAACTACGCATATTACCGCAGGGCCCTATGACGCGAGGCTTTGTAGGGGCTATTCGTACCAGCCTCGGCACATGACCCACTGAGCGCATGCGCACACCACAACCAACACGCCGTAGGTTGCCATCTTTCCGTCTACACCCCAAACCACCAAGCCAGCGATCAGCACCAATGAGCCCAACACGGCACTGACACTCAACTGCCTCAGCCAACCCAAGCGAGACTCTGGTAGCCAACGGCGCGCGGCAAACTGGGCAAAAACCACGCAGAAAAACGCAACGCCCCAAGCAGGTGCAAAAAAATTAAGCAAGTGAATTAGTTGGTCTAAGAGGCTCATTAGAGTCAATTTTATAATTCGGGGATGGCAGTCTGGGCTCTTGGCCTCAATCACAACACCGCCCCGCTCGATTTGCGGGGCCGTTTTGCTTTTACGACAGAGCAAATGGGTGCCACATTAGACGGCCTTCGCCAAGCCGTGTCACAAGATAGCGAGGTCGCTATTTTGTCGACCTGCAACCGCACTGAAATTTATGGCGCAGGTGGTAAGACGCAAATTCAACAAACCCTAGATTGGCTTGCGCACTCTGGGGGTGTCAGTTCTGATGCTTTGAAGTCACACACCTACACCCTGCAAGAAAACGACGCCGCACGGCATGCGTTTAGGGTGGCCAGCGGGCTCGACTCCATGGTGCTCGGCGAGCCCCAAATTCTGGGCCAGATGAAAGACGCCGTGCGCGCCGCATCCGACGCAGGCGCTTTGGGCACCACCCTCAACCAACTCTTTCAGCGCTCGTTTGCCGTAGCCAAAGAGGTTCGCAGCTCCACCGAGATAGGCGCGCATTCGATCAGCATGGCAGCTGCCGCTGTGCGTTTAGCCTCTCAGCTATTCGAGGACTTGGGCGAGACCCACGTGTTGTTTGTCGGTGCAGGCGAAATGATTGAGTTGTGCGCCACCCACTTCGCGGCTAAAAGCCCGCGCAGCATGGCTGTGGCCAACCGCACCTTGGAGCGAGGCGAAAAAATTGCCTCCCATTTAGGCGGCGTTGCCCTACGTTTAGGCGAGTTGCCAGACCGTTTGCATGAGTTTGACATCGTGGTCAGTTGCACTGCCAGCTTGTTGCCCTTGATTGGCTTGGGCGCCGTGGAGCGTGCTTTGCGCAAGCGCAAGCGCCGCCCGATGTTTATGGTCGATCTGGCAGTACCGCGCGATATTGAGCCAGAGGTGAAGTCGCTCGCTGACGTCTATCTCTATACGGTTGACGACTTGTCGGAGGTTGTGCAAGCCGGACAAGCCAACCGCCAGGCTGCTGTAGCCCAGGCAGAAGTCATCATCGATGCGGGCGTGCAAAGCTTTGCCCACTGGCTGGACCAACGCAGTAATGTGCCCTTGATCCAGCAACTCAACTCCCAAGCCGATGCCTGGCGCGAAACTGAACTAGCGCGTGCACAAAAGTTGCTGGCCAAAGGCGAGTCGCCCGAGGTTGTGCTTGAGGCGCTATCCAAAGGGCTCACCCAAAAAATGCTCCACGGCGCCATGGCAGAGCTCCACACCGGTGACGCACAGGCGCGAGAAAAAGCGCGCTACGCAATTGAGCATTTCTTTTTACGTAACAACCGTTAGGGTCTGCGGCTATGAAACCCTTCTTACGCGCTCAGCTAGAGCGCTTTGCACAACGGCTGTCTGAGCTAGATTTTTTGCTCTCTCGTGAAGACATCATGCAAGACATGTCACAGTTTTTAGTGCTCTCGCGCGAGCACACAGAACTCACCGCGAGTGCGAGCCGCTACACGCGCTACCAACAGCGCGAGTCAGACCTGCAAGCCGCCCAGCAGATGCTGCAAGACAGCGGCTCCGATGACGCCCTGCGCGAGATGGCGCAAGAAGAAGTTGCAAGTGCAGAGAGTGAATTAGCCCAACTCGAAGCCGAGTTGCAGCGCATGCTCTTGCCCAAAGACCCCGACGACGCGCGGCCCGTATTTCTAGAAATTCGGGCGGGCACCGGAGGTGACGAGTCCGCCTTGTTTGCGGCGGACTTGCTACGCATGTACATGCGCTTTGCTGAACGCCAAGGCTGGCGCAGTGAGGTAATGAGCGAGTCGGCCAGCGAACTCGGGGGCTACAAAGAGGTGGTGGTGCGCATAGACGCCGGCTCCTCCAACGATGGGGTATACGGCTTACTCAAATTTGAGTCTGGCGGCCATCGTGTGCAACGCGTGCCTACCACCGAAACACAAGGGCGTATTCATACCAGTGCCTGCACAGTGGCGGTTTTGGCAGAGCCCGATGAAGCGCAGGCCATCAAGATCAATCCTTCTGACTTGCGCATTGACACCTACCGCGCGAGTGGTGCAGGTGGCCAGCACATTAACAAGACCGACTCTGCGGTGCGCATCACACACTTGCCCACGGGCATCGTGGCCGAATGCCAAGATGGACGCAGCCAACACAGCAACAAGGCGCAAGCCCTCAGAGTTTTGACAGCGCGCATACAAGAAAAGGATCGCTCAGAGCGCGCCGCCAAAGACGCTGCCTTGCGTAAAGGGTTGATCGGCAGTGGTGATCGAAGCGACCGCATTCGTACCTACAACTTTCCGCAGGGACGCTGGAGCGACCACCGTATCAACCTGACGCTCTACAAGCTCAACACCATCATGGAAGGTGACTTGGCCGAAGCCATGCAAGCACTGCGTAATGCGCACGAGGCGGAGCAATTGGCGGCGCTGGAAGTGAATGCGTGACGTCTACTGAACCCGCGTCAACTCTGGAGGTGCATCAAGCCATTCAATTTGGCCAAGAGCAGTTTGGGCTAACTCGCCTAGATGCCCAGATGTTGGTCTTGCATGCTTGCGAATTGCCAATACACGATAGAGCGTGGCTTCTTGCGCACAGCGACAAGGTTTTGAACGTCAAGGCACAGGCGCGGTATCTAAATTTTTTGCAAAGACGCGCTGGACTAGAACCCCTTGCCTACATCACCGGCGTGAAAGAATTTTTTGGCCTGCTGTTGCACATTGACAAGCGGGTGCTAGACCCTAGGCCTGAGACCGAAACGCTTGTGGAGTGGGCGCTAACCTGCGTGGCAGATACGTCTAGCCCTCACATTGCAGACTTGGGTACTGGCAGCGGTGCGATTGCACTGGCGTTGAAGCACTCACTGCCCGACGCGCAAGTCACCGCGGTGGATGCTAGCGCTGACGCGATAGATTTGGCGATCGCAAACGGCAAGCGCCTTGGTTT
>Ga0209085_1001422_pt1 | contig 14845 bp, 15 predicted proteins | sample C_131016_EF_Meta_FD_187310 | JGI IMG/M metagenome (GOLD analysis project Ga0209085, IMG submission 187310) | Freshwater microbial communities from Lake Croche, Canada to study carbon cycling - C_131016_EF_MetaG (SPAdes) (version 2) | ecosystem: Environmental > Aquatic > Freshwater > Lake...
ATCGAGTTTTTTCTCTTTGTAGTAGAGTTCGTAAATGAAGTATCCGCTGCCGCCCAGGATGCCGGCGACGAGAAACAAAATCGTGAGTGCTTTGATGAACATGATTCGTTGGCGGATGCTATCCGCTGCGCTCTGGAAATGAAAACCTCGAAATCAGGCGAGGCCGCGGCGTTTCCATTCCGCGACATTTTCGCCCGCCGAGCGCTGGATCATTTCCATTGAAAATTTCAGCAAGCAAACCTCCCAGACGTCGTCCACTCCGGCGATGAGCGCCCGGAAGGGATCGTCACCTTTTTTCATCTCGTCTTCCATGCGGGCGATCGCCTCGTTGAATGGCTCATGGAGAACTTTCTCGGAAAGGTCGGTTTTTCGGAATTGAAATCCATACCGCAGAACGCGGGCGGCGGAGGGATTCGCCTCCAGCCAGTCTGCAAAATCTCGCGCCTCCTCGCCAAATCCCTCAAGAAGAACCTTGCTGAAATGCGTGGGTGAAAGAATGCGTGGGCGCTCGGCCTCGATCGTGCCGGAGCGGATACGCACCGTCTCGACCTCGTCGAGCGGCTCTGTGACGAGCGAAAAATGAAAGCGCGTGGTGCCAAACGTCTCGATGGCGCTCTGCGGCGTCACGACCACGCGGGTATTTTCAATCGCGTATTGGAAATCATGCTCCTTGAACATCGTCTGAAACTACTTCCCTAAGCGTGTTATTCAATCAATTAGCAGAAGGACTCGGACGAACGATGACCTCGACGGCGATTTTTGCGGGTGGCTGCGTGAATCGCAAGAAAAGCAGGACGATATAAAGCAACACAACAGCGGCTGCGAGCCAGGGGAGAGGCGAGGAGGCGCGACCAGTGGAAATCATGGGAGCTTCAAAGCGCCGATGGCATCCATGACGCGATTGCTGAGCAATTGATAGGTCTCGCGGGAGGAGTTGGAGATTTCCTCCGCACTGAAATGGATCGGCTCACCGATGACCACGGTGATCTGGGAAAGCTGGAAGCGGCGGGCATTTTTTGGGAACGCCTCGTAGGCGCCAAAGATGCGCATGGGCAGCACAGGGGCGCCGGTTTTTGCGATCACCAGCCCGATACCCGCGCGGGCTGGCTGCAGGGCGCCATCGAGTGAGCGCGTGCCTTCCGGAAACAGAAGCACGGCGTTGCCCTCCTTCACTTTTTTGATGACCTCGCGCAGAGCGGACATGTCGTTCCCGTCGCGCTCCACCGGGATCACATTCATCGCAGGGAAAAGAGGACCAAAGAACGGCCATTTCAAGAGCGTTTTCCGCGCGAGATAATAAACGCCACGGCGGCTGCAAATGCCCGCCAGTGGCGGGTCAAAAAAACTGGAGTGGTTCACTGCGATGAGAAGCGGACCAGACTCCACCATTCGCTCAGGATGGATGACTCGCATGGAAAAAATCATGCGGGCGAGGAGCTTCGCCAGGTTATAAAAAATATTGTAGACGATCGTCATGCCGGGCGGATCCCAAATTTTGAAAGAATTTCCGCCACCTTGTCCACCACGCCTTCGAGGGTGAGATGCGAGGTGTCGATGACATAGGCGCCAGATGCGATTTTGAGCGGAGCGTTGGACCGGCTGGAATCCAGTTTGTCGCGTTTCTCGATGCTATCGTGCAGCCCCTGCGCGGCCCTCCGCTGACGTCGGACTTCAGGCGAGGCGTCGAGGTAGAATTTGTAGGGCGTGTCTGGAAAAACCACCGAGCCGATATCACGGCCCTCGCTCACGATCGGGCGCTTCTCAGCGAGCGCACGGAGCTGCGCATTGACCAGACTTCTCACAGCAGGCACAGCGGCGACAGGGGAAACACTCTGGTTCACCTCAAGAGTCTGGAGCTCCAGATCGGGCATGCCGGCATTGACACGGATGAACGATTCGCCGGCCTCGGTGAATCCGGAGTCCACCGACATGCGGTGCACGGCGGCATCAATACTTTCGGGATGGGAGGGGTCGATTTGCTGGCGGAGAATTTCCCAAGTCACAGCGCGATACATGGCGCCAGAATTCACATGGGCGAAGCCAATCCGCCTGGCAAGCCGCGTTGCCACGCTGCTTTTGCCAGAGGCAGCAGGGCCATCAATGGCGATAACGATCATGGCGCCGAACTTCTCACCGCAGGCGTGCCACTGCCTTTCAGACCGGACAGGACCTCGGTGCGGTTTTTAATGCGGCCGCCTTTTTGAATATGCAAGAGAGCCTGCGCAAAGGCGGGATAGGAGGTATTCACACATGCCGTGTCTTCAATAATTGTTTCACCATCCGCAAAAAGTCCGGCAACCGCGAAGGCCATGGCGATGCGGTGGTCATGGTGACAAGGCAAGCGCGCCCCTTTGAGCGGGCTGCCTCCAGTGATCGCCATGCCGTCGGGAAACTCCTCGACCTGCACGCCCATGGCACGGAGATTCGCAGCCACTGCGGCGATGCGGTCGGTCTCCTTCACACGCAATTCCGCAGCATCGCGAATAACGGTCGTCCCCTGCGCCAGCGCGGCGGCCACGGCAAGAATGGGAATTTCATCAATGACATTCGGAATTTCAGCTCCCGCGATCGTCGTGGCACGGAGGGTCGTGCCCTTGATGTCGATGTTACCCACCGGCTCGCCGCTGAGGGAGGTCTCAATCACTTCGCGAATGCGTGCGCCCATGCGAACGAGGACATCAATGATGCCCGTGCGGGTGGGATTCAGGCCGACATCCTTCACCAACAAGCGGGAGCCTGGTTGAGCGGCGGATGCGACCAACCAGAAGGCAGCACTCGAAATGTCGCCGGGGACCGTGAAATCCATCGACTCCGGCACCTGCCCCCCCTCGACGGTCGTGCGGATTTCAACGAGACGCCGATCCTTCGGGGAGTTTTTGTTTTCCCACACCTCCTCGCGTTTCGATTTGATGAGAAAATAATCGAACATCCTCTCGGTATGGTCACGGGAGCGGACATTTTCGATCACCGTGGTGGAGCCTTTGGCAAAGAGCCCGGCAAGGAGAATCGCGCTTTTGACCTGCGCGCTGGCGACCGGCGTGCGGTAGGTGATGCCCTCTAGATTGCCATGGCCCTCGACCACAAGCGGCGGGCAGGATTTTTCGCCTTCCCCGTGGAGATTGGCCCCCATGAGGCGTAACGGATCGATGACGCGCTGCATCGGACGCTTCGACAAGGAAGAGTCGCCAGTAAGGCGAGAGGTGAAATTCTGGGCGGCCAGAATACCGGACATAAGCCGCATCGTGGTGCCGGAGTTGCCGCAATCCAGATCAGCGAACGGCTTAGTGAAACGGCCGGACACGCCTTCCACAATGAGCGTGCCGGGTTCCGGGCACTCAATAAAAACTCCCAACTGACGCATGGCTGCGGCCGTGCTGCGACAATCCTCGCCCTCGAGGAAATTGCGGATCACACAAGTGCCATTGGAAAGGGCGGCGAGCATGACAGCGCGGTGGGATATGCTTTTGTCGGGCGGAACAGCGATTTCTGTGTCGATGAGTGCCGCGCGGCGGGATGAGAGAGAGTAAGTGTCCTTTGTGGCCTTCATGTGGCTTGTGTCTGGCTGGCGCGGAGAGTCCGGGCATCTGCAAGAAACGCCTCCACGGCGCTCCGGTTGCCGCTTTCGAGGCCGAGTTTCAGTGTCTCGAGCGCGGTTTGCAAGTCATGGATTCCGTTTAAAACCTCGGCACTGTTATCGAGGAAAATTTCCGCCCAGAGGCCTTCGGGCCCTCCGGCGATGCGGGTCGAGTCGCGATAGCCCCCTCCGGCAAGTCGGGCAAGCGAGGGATCCGCTCCCAGAGCGGCATGGACCAGCGCGGCGGCGGCGGCGTGAGGAAGATGGCTGATACGTGCCATCGCGCGGTCGTGGGCTTCGGGAGACATTTCCTGAAGCAAGCAGCCCGCTGTGGTCCATAATTCCGCGGCCAGATTCCGCGCCGATGGATCGGTGTGCGGCGTGGGCGTGAGGATACAAACGGCGCCATCATACAAATTTTCACGGGCGGCACGGATGCCACTCTGCTCGGAACCCGCCATGGGATGCGCTCCGATGAATCGTCCGCCGAAGACTTCTTGAAGTCGCGCAACGATCTTGCCTTTCACGCTGCCGGCATCGGTCACAACAGCACGCTCGGGCAGATATTTCCTAAGTTCGGGGCCGATCGCTTCGATCGCATGCGGAGATAGGCAAAGAATGGCTATGTCGGAATCCGCAACGGCTGCGGAGAGATCATCCGACACGCGGCAGTCCGGAAGGAGGGAGGCCACCTCGCGGGCGGCTTCCTCGCGGCGCGCCCAGAGGGAGATATCCCGAAAATGACCCGATCTGCGCAGAGCCATCGCGAGCGAGCCGCCGATCAGGCCTGGTCCGAGGATGGTGACGCGCCGGTTCAGGGCACCAGAAAAATCTTGCCCGAGTAAGGGCATTTCACCTCAGTGCCGGGAGGAAATCCACGGACGTCCACGTAGCCGGCATAAGGCGAGTGGGGACTGGTGACAAATCCAGGTTTCCCGGGAACTGGCGTTCCGTAGGAGAGGTCCCTAGAAGCAACAGGCTCGGGAGGAGGAGTCGGCGTGGGAGCGGGAGTCGGTGTGGCATTCGGGTCCACTGCAGGTGGCATTTCGGTGTAACCTTCCGGCGTTGGCGTTGGCGTGATGAACTGCGTAGTGGCGGAGGCTGTGCCCTGGTAGCCAAAGCGGCCTGTTCCGGTTTTGCGAACTGGACGCTGCGATTCACAAGCTGCGAGAACCAATACGGCCAAGGCGGAGCCAAGCACGATTACGGAAGATTTTTTCATAAATGGGATCGCGGGTAAGAAGCCATGGCGGGCGCCCGGTTTCAATCCAAATCTCGCGGCTTCATATTAAATAAACGCGTTTGAGTGGCTGCGATGCGGAAGAGCGTTGAATGCAGCGAATGAGGCACCCGCGTTATGGCAAGAGATGCCTCCAGGGTTGATCGCTGAAACAGGCCTATTTTTTCTTTTAATAAATCCCTTGCCGCGAGCGAACGTCTGCGCTACTTATCTCGCCCCTTTCACTAAATTAAAACGTCCATGGCTCAAAAATCCAAAAAACCTGCCAAGGCCAAGCCTGTTGCAAAAAAGGCCGCTCCTATAAAGAAGCCTATTGCCAAGGCCAAGCCGCAAGCCAAGGTCAAGGCTGCTTCCAAGAAGCCAGCTCCCTCCAAAAAGCCTCCCGCTAATCTTAAAAAAGCAGCTCCTGCCAAAAAAGCTGCGCCAATCAAAAAGGCCGCTCCTATTTCCAAAAAGCCAGCTCCTAGAAAAGCTGTCCCTGTTGCAAAAAAAAGAACGCCTTTGACGAAAACCGCACCCGCCAAGAAATCAGCCCCAGCTCAGAAGACAGCTCCCGCCAAGAAAGCGACTCCTGTTAAAAAAGCCGCGCCGATTAAAAAAGAAGCGCCAGTGAGGGCAATGAAAATGCCTGTCGTCGTAATCAAGAAAGGCAAAGAGCCCGCCAAAGTCACGGGCTGGGTTGCCAAGCAACGGGACCGCCTCCTCCAACTCAAGGACACACTTCTTGATTCCATGAGCGGCGTGGGCCGTGACTCTCTCCGCAACCGCGCCGAGGGCGGCGAAGCCTCTGCTTTCGGCATGCACACAGCGGATGCCGGCAGCGATGCCTATGACCGCGATTTTGCGCTCAGCTTGCTTTCCCAGGAACGCGATTCCCTTTTCGAGATTGATGCCGCATTGAAAAAAATCAACGACGGCAACTACGGCTTCTGCGAACTCTCCGGCAAGCCGATTCCGCACAACCGCCTCGAAGCACTTCCATTCGCACGCTACACCGTCGAGTGCCAGGCCGAGCTGGAGAAAACCAACCGCCTCACACGCGTTCGTCAACCCGTCACCTCCCTCTTCGGGCTCGGTGAGGAAGGCGAGAGCGAGAGCGAGGAAGAAGATACCACCACCGACACCAAAGACTAAATCTATGCCACAGGAAAACATAACCCTCGAATGCATCGAGGCCAAAGCCGAAGGTAAACCTGCCTCGCGCTACATCACCACGCGCAACAAGAAAAGCCCGCGCACACCAAACCGGCTTGAAAAGAAAAAGTTCAATCCCCATCTGAACCGCCACACACTCCACCGCGAAATCAAATAAAACGCCATGCAGCCTAAAACACCACAACGCCGCTCGAACTTCCGCCGCGCCAACCGCCCGATGCCACGCCGTCGCGTGGATCTCAACATCGAGGCGATCGATTACAAAAACCCTGATCTTCTCAAGCGCTTCGTCACCGAGAGCGGCAAAATCCTGCCACGCCGCGTGACCGGTATGTCAGCCAGCCTTCACCGCAAAATCACCCGTGAGGTCAAGCGCGCCCGCGCCGCCCTCCTCATGAAGTAATTTCCCCTGCCGAAACCGCCCGGTTGACACGCCCAGCGTGCAACCGGGCTTTTTTGGAATTAGTCATAAGCTCCGTCTTGAATTTTTGCTGAAATCATACAATCTCACGCCATGAAAAATTTTCTTCCACTTATCGCGCTAGCCGCTGTTGTCTCTCTCTCTGCTTGTAACAAAAAGAAATCGGATCAGTTCGCTGGAGTTGACGGCGACTTCGTGACCAGCACGCCGCTCTCCGAGCGCTTCGAAGGCGGAGCAAACTTCTTTAGCGATAGTGTGACTAAAGGCCAGTTCTCACCTGTCCGTTTCGGCTACGATAGCTATGCCGTGGAACCCGCTGAGACCTCAAAAGTTCAGCAAGTCGCCACCGCGATGAAGGATTCTTCCAAACGCCTCATCATCGCCGGCTTCACCGATGAGCGTGGCACTCAGGAATACAACCGTGGCCTCGGTGAACGCCGCGCCCAAGCGGTTCGCCAAGCACTCATTGACGCAGGCATCAACGCTGACCGGATCCAAACCGTGAGCTTTGGCAGTGAAATGCCAGCAGATCCCGCCAGCAACGAGCAGGCATGGGCATTGAACCGCCGCGCGGAATTTGGCGTTGTGAAATAAAAGCCAAAGAGCACAAAATTTCCCCCACGCAAAAGACCGGCCTGCTCATCAGGTCGGTTTTTTCTTTTTTGCCGACTACACCTCGGGAGCAGCCGCTTCATCTGGTGGAAAACCGACCCTTGCATAGATGTCCTTGATCGAAATCGAACATCCAACCGACGGGAACTCGACGATGTCATCTTCCTTGAAAGCGACGCGGTAGGCCCATTCCGAGCCATTTCCACGCAGGAACTGTTCGACGCGATATTGATCCTGCGAAATGAGCACATATTCCTTGAGGGAATCCAGCTCGCGGTAGAGATCAAATTTTTTGCCACGATCATAGCGCTCCGTCCCCGGAGACAGCACCTCGATAATGAGCGTTGGGTTCAGCAAGACATCGGCCTGCTCGTCCTCCACATCGACTGGACCGCAAACGATTGTCAGGTCGGGATAGGTGTAGAGGCCGTTGGCACTGACTTTGACACGGAGATCGGAGGAGAAAGGTTGACACACCTTCCCCCGTAAAGCGGCATAAAACTCACCGGTCAGATTTACAGTTATGATCGAATGCTCTTTTGAAGTCCCCGCCATAGCAAACATCTCACCATCGAAGAACTCGCTCTTGAACTCCGCAGCGCGTTCGATTGCGAGATACTCCTGCGGTGTCAGCTTTTTTTTAGGGAGCGCGCTCATTGCTTTGAAAGTAAGCCTCTGCCAGAGAAGAATGCAAGCCGTGGCGCAGTTGGAAGGCGGCTCAGTTCAATCCAGGATCATCCGGCGCCTCGGAGAGCAAGTGCAGGAGAGGCCCGGAATTCCGCATGATACCCTGCCACGCAGCGAGAGGATCAATTATTTCGATCAGTTCGCGAGTGGGAGGAATGACAAGCCACGTGTTGCCCTCGATCTCCTGTTCGAGTTGGCCAGGCGACCAACCAGAGTAGCCCTCAAAAACTCTGAGTCCCTTCTCCCAGCCTTTACACGATTCGCAATCAGCTTCTTCCGTGAAGGCTCGGAATGCCACGAGCGTGGGGTTTTCTCGCCATTGGAGACTCGTCAGGAGGCGCTCATTCGTGCCGACGGGTCCACCAAAAAAAATAGGAATCCCTGTATCTTGTTCCTCCAAACCCTTCAGTGGACGATTCAAAACAAAACCTATCGCTCCCTCCTCAGGACAATGTTGTGAGACAAAAACGATGGTTCTGCGGAGGTTCGGATCGTGCAGACAGGGATGGGCCACGAGGAGCGAACCAGTGAGATTGTCGCCGAATTTCATGGAGCCGTCACATCTCTTAATCAGGCCATGCGCGCCAGCGTTTCCGTGAGGTAGGGCAAGAGTTGCTTCTTGCGGGACACGATGCCATCGAGGCGCCAAGCATGGAGACCATCTTCGGGAAAATCGATGAGGCGGGTGAAGCTCTCCGAGCCTCTCACAAGCAGGATCGAATTCTGGGTATTCACATCGGTAATCAGAAGCGTGGAGAAGAAATAGTTGTGTGACACGCGGTATTTCTCCATCTCCTCAAGAAGTGCTGAACGCTGCTTCTCGACCTGCGCGAAGCTGATTTCCTCGATTTGCGAGACGCTGAATAAGATTCCCCGTTCATCGTATTCCTTGCAATCGGCAGTAATGACCTCCTTGGTGGACAATGTAAGAAGTGGCGAGCCCACGCTGAAGATTTCACTGGCAAGATCGGTCGGCTTGACACCACAGATTTTGGAGAGTTCCTGCATGATCTCACGGTCCACGTCGGTTGTTGTAGGTGAGGTGAGATTCAATGTGTCGGAAATCATTCCGCACATGAGCAATCCTGCCATCGGCTTAGGGATCGGGAGGCGCGCTTGGCGGAAGCAATCCGCCACAATCGTGCTCGTGGAGCCGACGGGACGGTTCATGAAAAGGATTGGTTGCTGAGTCGGAGCGACGCCAATGCGGTGATGGTCCAGAATTTCAACAATCGGCACCTCCTCAGCACCTGCAACCGCCTGTGTGAGTTCATTGTGATCCACAAGAATCAACTGCCGGGGCGCCGGTCTGAGCAGATCGCTCTTGGAAATGATTCCCTGCATACGCCCCTGCGGCCCGAGCACCGGGAATGCGAATTGCGACGTCATCGCAAGGTCGTTACGCGTCTGCCTCAATGTGGCATCGGCAGAGAGGCAGGCGAAATCGGACGAGAGCATTTGTCCCGCCGTCACAGCCGCACGGGCCAGAAGCGTCGTTGTGGCGGTGTCGTGCGGCGATGAGAGCAGGGTCGTTCCGTGCTCCTGAGCCAGCGCGAGAATCTTATCTGGTGGGGAAAAGTTGTTCGTGATGATGATAGCCGGGACGCCGGCAAGGATGGAGAGTTCTTGGATATTCCAACGATCACCGACAATCAAAACAGTGGAGGGGATATCCAGCTGCTCGAGTCGCTTTTTGAAGGAGTCGGTGAGCATTGCCGCCACAACGAGCGTTCGTGGACGGATGACGGCATCCTCTCTGCCAGTGATGAGCATTCCGCGGATGGCCTCGCGGATGTGTGCGATCGAGGCTTCGACAATGCGGCTGGAAGATAGGTTTTCGATGGGCGGGAAAAGATATTTCCCAAGCTTGAATGCCGAGAGCAGTCCGATGCAGTTGCGAGCGTCATCGACAACAGGCAGGCCGCGGAACTTGTCCTCACCGAAACGTGTCATGGCCTGATAAACTGGGGCATCGCGGTGGATGCTGACGACATTCCGCTGCATGACATCCTCGATACGGGGATAGACGTCGGCAAAGAAAACAGGGGCCTCAAGACCGAATTTATTAAGAGCGAAATCGATGCGCTGGTTGGTGTTTCCGCACCGCGCTGCTACGGCGCCCTCCATTCCGGTTGCGCGCTTGAACTCTGCATATCCGATGGCGGAGCAGATCGAGTCCATATCCGGGTTGCGATGGCCGATGACGAGGGTTTTCATATTTTAAATCACTTGCTGACTCCTGGCTGACAAGGCCGCGTGAGCTGGCTATCCGCGTCATAGTTGAGGTAAGGCTGGAGCCACTTCTCGGCTTCTTCGACCGACATGCCTTTCCGCTGCGCGTAGCTTTCAATCTGATCACGCTCGATTTTACCAACAGCGAAGTATTTTGCCTCGGGGTGGCCAAAATAGAGTCCGCTCACGCTGCTGGCAGGGAACATGGCAAGGCTCTCCGTGAGCGTGATGCCGGTATTGCGCTCCGCATCGAGAAGCTTCCAGATCGCCCATTTTTCGGTGTGGTCGGGTTGCGCGGGATAGCCCGGCGCGGGGCGGATTCCACGATATTTTTCGCGGATGAGTTCCTCAGGAGTGAGGTTCTCAGTCTTGCCGAAGCCCCAGACTTCGCGGGCGAACTTGTGCATGTATTCCGCAAACGCCTCGGCGAAGCGATCGGCGATGGCCTCGGTCATGATGACATTGTAGTCGTCGTGCGCAGCTTTGAATTTTTTGACTAACTCAAGCATGTTGTGACCGGACGTGACGGCAAACGCGCCGACATAATCCTTCGTCGGCGCGGGGGCGACAAAATCGGCGATGGAGAAGTTGAACTGCCCTTCGGGCTTTTTCATTTGCTGGCGCAACCCGTGGAAGCGCGCAGCCTCCTCAGTGCGCGTTTCGTCGGTGTAAACGACGATGTCCTCGCCGTCACGGTTTGCCGGGAAAAGTCCGCACACTCCGCGAAGTTGGAGGCTGTCATCAGCGACGATCTCGGCGAGCAAGGCTTGGGCGTCGTCGAAAAGCTTCTTCGCCTCGACCCCGCATTTCGGGTCGTCCAAAATACGGGGATACCTCCCGCTCAATTCCCAAGTGTGGAAAAACGGCGACCAGTCGATGAAGGGAATCAGATCTTTTAGCGAAATATTTCCAGACGCTTTCGATTCAAAAACTACGATGCCGGTTTGCTCCGGAACGGCGATGTTATGATGGGAAAGCTCGGGTGCGTTGGCGATGGCCTCTGCGAGCGGAAGCATGGGTTTGCCGGCTTGGCGTCCGGCATGTTCGACGCGGAGTTTTTCGTAATCGGATTCCAGATTCGCAAGGAATGCCGGTTTTTGATCAGGACTGAGAAGCGAGCTGGCGACATTCACGGCGCGTGAGGCGTCGAGGACATGGACCACTCCGCCTGAGTAATACTGGGAAATTTTGACGGCCGTGTGGGCCCTGCTGGTCGTGGCACCGCCGATCATGAGCGGGATGGTAAAACCCTGACGCTGCATTTCCTTGGCGACATGGATCATCTCGTCGAGGGATGGCGTGATGAGGCCGGAGAGGCCGATGATGTCGCAATTTTTCTCCTGCGCGGTGGCGAGGATTTTTTCGCAGGGAACCATGACTCCCATGTCGATGACCTCGTAGTTGTTGCAGGCAAGGACAACGCCAACGATATTTTTGCCGATATCGTGGACATCGCCTTTCACCGTGGCCATGAGAATGCGGCCCTGCGTGCGGGCATTCGGATTCGCGGCGCGCTCGGCTTCCATAAGCGGGGTGAGCCAGGCGACGGATTTTTTCATCACACGCGCGCTTTTCACAACCTGAGGTAGGAACATTTTTCCTTCGCCGAAGAGGTCGCCGACGATTTTCATGCCGTCCATGAGCGGGCCTTCGATGACCGAGAGTGGCTTGCCGTATTTGTTCAGCGCCTCCTCGGTATCGGCGTCGATGTGATCCACGATACCTTTGATGAGAGCATGCTGCAGGCGCTTCTCCACCGGGAGTTCACGCCAAGCCGTGTCTTGCACTGGAGCGGAGCCAGTGCCGCCGGTTTTTGAGGCTTTGAAATTCTCGGCAAAAGTGACGAGTCGTTCGGTAGAATCCGGACGGCGGTTTAGCAAAACATCCTCGATGAGTTCGAGGAGATCCTTGGGGATGTCCTCATAGATGCCGAGCTGGCCGGCATTCACGATACCCATGTCGAGCCCGGCTTTGATGGCGTGATAGAGGAATGCGGCGTGCATGGCCTCGCGCACGGGATTGTTGCCCCGGAATGAAAACGAGATATTGCTGATGCCGCCGCTCACACGGGCGTAGGGGAGGTTTTCTTTGATCCAGCGCGTGGCATTGATGAATGCGTTCGCGTAGTCGTTGTGTTCCTCGATGCCCGTGGCGACGGTGAGGATGTTCGGGTCAAAAATGATGTCCTCCGGCGGAAATCCCACTTCATCGACAAGCATGCGATAAGCGCGTTCGCAGATTTGGATTTTGCGCTCGAAGCTATCGGCTTGGCCCTTTTCGTCAAAGGCCATGACAATCGTCGAAGCTCCATAAGCAAGGATGAGACGGGCCTGTTCCTTGAATTTTTCAGGACCTTCCTTAAGGCTTATGGAATTGACAACGCACTTGCCTTGGACGCAGCGCAGACCGGCCTCGAGAACTTCCCATTTCGAGGAATCGATCATCACCGGAACACGGGAAATGTCGGGTTCGCTGGCGACGAGGTTGAGGAACTTCGTCATGGCGGCGGCACCGTCGAGCATGCCTTCGTCCATGTTCACATCGATGATCTGGGCACCGGCCTCGACTTGCTGACGCGCCACAGCGAGGGCTTCGTCATAGTTTCCGGCGAGGATGAGTTTCGCAAATCTTGGCGAGCCGGTAACGTTTGTGCGCTCGCCGATATTGATGAAAGGAATCTCAGGTCGCGCGGTGAATGGCTCCAGACCGCTCAATCGTAGCGTTGTCGTGCGGGCGGGAATCCGGCGCGGAGCCAATCCGCGAACCACATCGGCAATGGCTTTGATATGGCCGGGAGTGGTGCCGCAACAGCCGCCGATAATATTCAACCAACCCTGCTCCGCCCACTCGCGAAGCTGCGGAGCGAGACTCTCCGGCGTCTCCGGAAATCCTGTTGGCGAGAGCGGATCAGGCAGACCGGCATTCGGATATGTGCTGACGAAGAACGGCGAGATGTTCGAGAGCTCCTCGATGTAGGGCCGCATTTCTTTCGGACCAAGCGCGCAGTTGAGGCCAATGGACAAAATCGGAAAGTGGGCAAGCGAATTGAGAAACGCCTCGACGGTCTGACCAGTGAGCGTTCTTCCACTAAGGTCGGTGATCGTGCCGGAGACCATGACTGGCATGCGCGGGTGCTTTTCAAAAAATCGGGCTATTGCAAAAAGTGCAGCCTTGGCGTTCAGTGTGTCGAAAATTGTTTCAACAAGAAGAATGTCAACCCCACCGGCGACGAGGCTTTCGATCTGCTCGGTGTAGGCGGCAGCAACCTCCTCGAAGGTCACTTCACGCTTGCCGGGGTCATTCACGTCGCGCGAAATCGAGAGCGTGCGATTAAGGGGACCGATCGCCCCGGCAACGAAGACGCGCCTGTCTGTGACGGCATCCGCCGCCTCACGGGCTACCTTGGCCGCAGCCAAGTTCAACTCGGGAACAAGATGCTCCAGTCCGTAGTCAGCCTGAGAAATCGTCGTTGAGTTGAATGTGTTCGTCTCAATGATATCCGCACCGGCGGCGATGTATTCGCTGTGAATCTCGCGAATGGTGTCCGGCTTCGTGAGCACAAGCAGGTCGTTGTTGCCCTTGAGATCCTGCCCCTTCCAATCCGCAAACCGCTCGCCACGGTAATCAGCCTCCTGCAATTTGTATTGCTGGATCATGGTGCCCATCGCGCCGTCCAAGATGAGGATGCGTTGGGCGAGAAGGTCGCGAAGGGCTTTTTCGGTGGATGAAATCATGAGTGCTGAGATTAGGTTAGTTTACGGAAAGCGAACACGACGCAAACGAAAAAACGATTCAAAGCGGGGTGCCAGCGCCTTGAATTGAGAAGGCACTCAGAAGGTCGAGAATTCTGCAAAAAACAAAATGGGAGAAGCCTTACGACTTCTCCCATCTTGGTTGTTAAGACCTGTCCTGGGACAGGAATGTTACTTTTTCTTGGCTACTGCTTTTTTGGCGACTGGCTTTTTAGCTGGGGCCTTTGCGGCTGGAGCTTTCTTAACTGGTGCTTTTTTAGCAGGCGCTTTGGCGACTGGCTTTTTGGCAACGGCTTTCTTGGCGGCAGGCTTGGCAGCGGCTGCTTTTTTGGCGACTGGCTTCTTAGCAACTGGCTTTTTAGCAGCGAGTTTTTTAGCGGCAGGTTTCTTTGCTACTGGCATTTAATATCCCCCCTTTCTCTCCGCATATGCGGGAAATTGTTTGTGAACATCATGTGAATAACTCACTGCTGCTGTGAATAAGTTTCACGCACTTCCACGTCAACACCTTTTTTCAAAAAATATCGTTTTTATGAAAATTTCTTCTGCAGGCACTTTCCGATCATGGCGCGCAAAGGATTTTTTCCGCTTCCTCCAGAATGCCAATTGTCTCCCACAGGCGGCCGATTCCCTCATATCCGCAAGCCAACAATCCCTCTTCCGGCCCGATAAAATGGGCGCCTCGCGATTTCAGACGAGCGACATTTTCCTGAGTCGCCGCATGCATCCACATCTTGCCATTCATCGCGGGTGCGATGAGAAGCGGGGCTTGGGATGCGAGAGCGATCGATGTGAGCGCATCATCCGCGACGCCGCATGCGAGTTTGGCTATCGTGTTCGCAGTGGCTGGAGCGATCAAAAGAAGATCTGCCGAGTCGGCCAAGGCAATGTGGCCGGGATGCCAAGATTCCTTTTCATCGAAAATTCCTGTAGTGACGGGATTGCGAGAGAGTGTCTGGAAAGTGAGCGGAGCGACAAACTCGGTGGCATGTTTTGTCATCACCACACTGACGTTGCGCCCGGCTTGTGTGAGGCGACTTGTCAGCTCGGCGGCCTTGTAGCAGGCGATGGAGCCACTGACACCAAGGATGACATTTTTTTTGTTCATGCGAAGTCGAGTTGAAGCCTACTGCTCATGTAACGCTCTGCCCGCATGATGGCGCGGAATTTTT
>Ga0209085_1001423_pt1 | contig 14842 bp, 16 predicted proteins | sample C_131016_EF_Meta_FD_187310 | JGI IMG/M metagenome (GOLD analysis project Ga0209085, IMG submission 187310) | Freshwater microbial communities from Lake Croche, Canada to study carbon cycling - C_131016_EF_MetaG (SPAdes) (version 2) | ecosystem: Environmental > Aquatic > Freshwater > Lake...
AGCAACTCCCACTGCAATCACGAATCAGCTATTAAATACGGCTCGAACAGATACTGTTAAAAACTATAATGCGGCTGTTTATGGAAGAGGCGAAGCGAGTTTAACGCGCGCGTTAGCACCTGTTTCGATTAAGTAATTTTAATCAATCAAAGGAAAAGGTTTAATCAAACCTTTTCCATACACCTGTTGCAAAACCTACAGGTTTATCCCCAACACATAATTGACCATTTAAAAAAACCATACTTTTAGTTATTTTGGTTACAACGGGAGAGAGCTCAACCACCTCCCCGAGTTGAACAGCATCAACAAAGTTGTAATTAAATTGAATCGTAGCAGTTCCTTTTGTGCCTGTACTATGACGCGCAAAAGCTCCAAAAGCACGATCAGTGAATGTCATGAGGGCGCCGCCTTGAACAATACTGCGTAGGTTTTTATGCTTCATTCCCGTAGGAAAAAGAAAATGCATGTTTGCCCCATCTATCTTAAAAAAGAATGGTCCAGCAATTTGCATAAATCCTTCATCAGAGAAGGTTTCCCAGCCTAAAGCTGTATAGTGTTCAAGGAGTTGAGAGTCAGTCATGGAAGGGGCGTTGAAAGTAAGTTAAACTTTTGTTTAAAAGTATAACATTCGACCCCTTATAGAAAGATAATGGAGCTATGAATCAGTTAATGAGAAGATTGTTCATTGGTGTAATGATGTGTTCAAGCTTGAATGGCTATGCTTCCCAAATTTTCGTCACTGATTATGCATCCGAGGCACAGGCAAAGGTCTTTGTAACCAATTACAAGTCAGAGGCGAATTGTATTGTTTATGAAACCAAGTATCAGTCAGATAATGGGTCTGGAGTGTGGTACTTTACCAATTACAAAAGCGAAGCTCGGGCAGTGATTTACTATACCAAGTTCAAGTCGGAGGCAGATTTAATAGTTCATTTTACGAATTACAAATCAGAGGCGAGATGTCGATATTAAAGCATCGCAGAATAAACTTCACTACTTTAAAACTATACTTAAGTACTAAACTTTAAAAAAATATAAATGGAGACAAAATGACACATATGTACGACATCCACGCAGGTGGAAAAGAGATTCATCCAGCTGAAGATTTTACGTGGCCAGGTAATAAGAAAATTGGTATTGTGTTTCGTATGGCATATGAATGGTGGTCAGATGGTCATTGGCCAGGAATTGGTCCAATGGGTAATCCCTTAAAAGGAGGCATACCCGATTTAAATGCGATTGGTTGGGCAGAGTATGGTCACCGCAGAGGCGTGCATCGCGTCCTTGAGATTTTTGAACGACATCATGTCAAAGCCTCCATATTGGTCTGTGGAATCATGGCGGAACGTTATCCATCCGAAGTAAAAGCAATTGCTGACTTAGGTCATGATATTGTTGCCCATTCCTATGCAATGGATGTCATCCCAGCCTATTTAGATGAGAAGCAAGAGGTAGATAACATTCGTCGTACGACGGACTTAATTGCAAACGTGATTGGTACTCGACCAAAAGGATGGATTAGTCCTAGAAGTACTCCAAGCCCTAAAACCGCCAGATTATTAGCCCAAGAAGGATATAAATGGCACAGTGATACCCTCAATGATGATTTACCGTATCAAGTTGATTTTGGTGACTGTTCCATTGTTGCTGTACCAGGAACCATGGAGGTCAATGATCTCCCATTATTTATGAGGCATGGACAACCTCCTCGAGCCATGGTTGAGATTTTTGAAGATTGGTTAAATTATGTTCGAGCTTGGGAAAACCGTGCCATTAAGATAGATCCAACGGTACATGCCCATGTTTTTGGTAGACCCGCCGGTGCAGGGGCATTTCAAAATATTCTGGAAATTGCCACTAAAGCGGATGATGTTTGGATTGGTACTCGATCTGAGATGGTCGAGCATTTTTTAACAAGCCTGAAGGTATAAAGAAAGTTATGAAATTTCTAAAAAATGTATTAGCGATACTTTTTTTAGGGATATGTCTGACGCAGGCATTTGCTCAAAATTTTCCCACTAAACCGATTCGTTTAATTGTGCCATTTGAAGCCGGCGGTACCTCTGATACAACAGCGCGGTCAATGGCGATCAAATTAGAAAAAGCCTTAAATACGTCGATCGTGGTTGAAAATCGTGTAGGTGCAAATGGAGCGATTGGAGCGATTGCTGTAAAAAATGCTGCGCCAGATGGTTATGTCCTATTGCACACTACACCTGCTTTTCTAATTAACACTGTTGCAAATAAAAGTATTGGCTATGATGTATTTAAAGACTTTACTCCTATTACGATTATGGGCACCGGTACCGGTTATGTGATGGTCATTAATCCAGCTTTAAAAGCCAATACACTCAATGAATTTATAGCTTATGCAAAAGAAAAGAAAAATGGTGTCAATTTTTCATCTCCAGGAGTAGGTAATGCATTGCATATCGCAAGTGAGATATTTGCTAATCGTGTTGGAATTCAGACACTACATATTCCTTTTAAAGGAACCCCAGGTGCTCTAGCGGCAGTGGTTGCTGGTGATGTCGACTTTATGATTATGCCCCCTACGATTGCACATTCCTATGTAAGTTCAGGTCGGGTAAAGGCAATTGCATTCTCAGGTCAGAATCGTTCGCCAGACTTCCCAACGGTACCAACATTTAAAGAATCAGGATTGAATGACTTAATCATTGCAGGAACTTGGTTAGGATGGTTTGCTCCAGCAAATACTCCAAAAGAAGTCAGATATAAGATTCAAACTACGATGCGACAAATTCTGCAAGAGCCAGAAATGAAATCATTGATGCAAAAAGATGGATTTGAAACTGATGGTCGAAGCCCTGAAGAATTTGATTTGTTTTTAAAATCTGAATATAAAAGATTAAATGAAGTTTTAAAAACCATTAAATTAAATTAAAAGAGATCGTAAATAAAATGACAAGCATAACCACTTCCTTTCCATCACAGGACTTAGCCACTTTTGCCGCCCAATTACAAGCGCAATCAATTCCTCAAGAAGTATTTCGTAAAGCTGAGGATTTATTGGTGGATTGGGTAGGATCAACCCTTGCAGGTAAGGGAGCTCGCGCCGTAGAAATCGTTAATAGGTTTACTAAACAAATGGGCCCAATTTCAGGATCCTCAGAAGTACTTATTGACCGCACCAGCACAACCCCTTATTTTGCCGCGATGGTCAATGCAGCTGCTTCGCATGTTGTAGAACAAGATGACGTGCATAACGCCTCGGTATTTCATCCAGCGACAGTAGTATTCTCACCCGCATTAGCCGTAGCACAATCCATCAAAGCGAGTGGTGAAGAGTTTTTAGTCGCATGTATTGCAGGCTATGAAGTCGGTATTCGTGTCGGTGAGTTTTTAGGACGATCACATTACAAAGTATTTCATACAACGGGAACAGCGGGTACGATTGCTGCAGCGGCAGCGGTAGGGCGCTTATTACAATTAACGCCTGAACAAATGCTTCATGCCTTTGGATCTGCAGGAACACAAGCAGCTGGCTTATGGGAGTTTTTAAAAGATGCTGCTGACTCCAAGCAGTTACATACAGCCCATGCCGCAGGAGCAGGGCTGACTGCGGCCTATCTAGCCAAAGATGGCTTTACCGGGGCTAAAAAGATTTTAGAGGGCGCACAGGGGATGGCCGCTGGCATGTCAAGCGATGCAGATAGCGCAAAGTTAACGGATCGTTTAGGCTCGCGCTGGGCTCTGGTTGAGACCTCATTTAAATATCATGCTTCTTGTCGTCACACACATCCAGCCGCAGATGCTTTACTAAAAGTGATGCAGGATCATCAACTCAAGGTAGAGGAGATTGTTGAGGTAACAACCTTTGTTCATCAGGGAGCAATTGACGTTTTAGGTCCAGTAGTTAATCCAACTACGGTGCATCAATCCAAGTTTTCTATGGGAACCGTTTTAGCATTGGCAGCACAATATGGCTATGCTGGTTTAAATGAGTTTGAGCGTTACTTTAATCATCCTCAAATCAAAGAACTATGTTCTCGCATTTCCATGGAGTTAGATCCTGAAGTCGACGCGGCATATCCTGCTCGCTGGATTGGCAAGGTAACCGTTAAAACACGTGACGGTCGACTTTTGCATGGTCGAGTAGATGAGCCCAAGGGAGACCCAGGTAATACTCTTTCTCGACCAGAGATTGAAGAAAAGGCAATTCGTTTAGCACTTTTTAGCGGTGCTGCTACTGAAGCAGAAATGACAACCCTCTTTAAACAACTTTGGAGCATTACCAAGTTGGATTGCATGCAGTCATTGCTACCTGAATCAATCATTTAGTCATAGGGATGCCACGGTTTTTTCTTGATTTTTGCCACTTTGATAATTGCTAGACTGCCAAACAGATGAGCAGCCATTATGGCACTGATCATTAAAGCCAGAGCAAACATAAAGTTACCGAAAGCCCAGGAGTATCGGTCTAGAAAAAGATTGAAAATCCCAGCAACGACATTAAAGAGGGCAGTGACTTTTAAGGCATAACTCATCCAATGTAAATTCATCATTAATTCCTTATAGAAAAAACCAACGATATGTAGCGTTGATGAGTATGGATAAACATATGGCGCTGATGACTATGATGTGCCCATTAGACAAAAATAGCCACCATCATTTCAATGAATTTTTTATGAAGATTTCATCAAATCATGAATGTATTTGAATTCCAATTTTGAACTCAATGGATATCCTTGAAAAATACTTTTATACTTGAGTCACTCAATAGGAACTAACATGAAAAAAAACGTTTTGATTGTGCGGATGATGATGGTTGGAGTAAGTATTTTATTACTCACGGGGTGTGTCTCCGCTGAAAAATATAACAAGATGATCAATCAATGGGTTGGTGTAGATGAAGATACCTTAATTGCTACTTGGGGTGCGCCAACAAGTAACTACCAAACCGATCAGGCCAAATACTTGACCTATGAAAAAGTTCAGCAAAATTACATTCCTCCGACACCATCATCGGTACAAGTGATCCGGCAAGGTGATGCTGTTTTTACAAGGCCGATACCAGGCAGTCCTGGATACTCCTATACCAGCGAATGTCGCACGACTTTTACAATTCAAAATAAGCGCGTGGTCAATGTTAATGCCACTGGTAATTCCTGTGTTTTATAGCCTAAATGGGTGGGGTAGTAAAATAGGCTAATGATTGATATCTCACAGTTAAAACTCATTGTTTTAGTCAGTGCTTTTTTGCTCGCAAGTATCTTAGGCTTTGCGATGCAAAGAACTCAATTTTGTTCTATGGGAGCCATCAGTGATGTCTTTGTGATGGAGTCCTGGAATCGTGCACGACAGTGGTGTGTAGCACTTGCGATTGCGGTTGTTGGTACGAGTCTTTTATACCTTGGAGGGTGGATTGATATTCACCAAACGATCTATACCAACTCTAAATTATTATGGCTCTCGCATATTGTCGGAGGTGTTTTATTTGGTATTGGGATGGCTATTGCTTCGGGATGTGGTGCTAAAAATTTAGTTCGCTGCGGGGCTGGTAGCCTTAAATCATTGGTGGTTTTGATGGTGATGGGGCTTTTTGCACAAATGACACTACGCGGGGTATTTGGTGTCTTGCGTGTAAATACTGTAGATAGCATCTTCATTCAACTTCCGACCTACCAAGATCTTGCATCATTACTGCATCTAACTCTACCATTTCAAATTCCAGTTATCTCGGTTATGATCAGTTTTCTTTTTGGACTCGGCTTAATCACCTTTGCTTTTAAAGATAGCCAATTCCGTCAACATGGAGAGTGGTGGGTTAGTATTGTTGTAGGTGTTGTGATTCTTGAATTTTGGTTTATTTCTGGTCATTTAGGATTTGTGGCAGAAGATCCGAATACCCTAGAGCCTCTTTTTGTTGCTACGAATAGTGGGCGTATGGAGAGTGCCTCGCTCGTGGCACCGATGGCCTATCTTTTAGATTATTTAACTTTGTTTAGTGATACGTCCAAAACACTGAGCTTTGCGATGGTAATTGCTCTCGGAATTGTTATTGGATCAGCTATTAGCGCACTTCAAAAAGGGCAGTGGCGTCTACAAGGATTTTCAAATACAGCGGATACACTTAATCACCTGATTGGTGGTGCATTGATGGGAATCGGTGGTGTGACTGCCTTAGGATGTACCTTCGGACAAGGCTTAAGTGGAATGTCCACTTTAGCCTTATCTTCATTTATTACCGTAGCCGGAATGATTCTTGGGGTATTTTTAGGGCTACGGTATTTGGAACGGTCGGCTTAAACGCCTTTTTCTTTAAACCAAGCTACCGCCTTATCCCATCCATCTGCTGCCGCTGCAGGAACATAACTTGGCCTGTAATCAGCATGGAAGGCATGACCTGCTGCAGAGTAGAGTACAAACTGAGATTGTTGGGCGGCACGATTAGTTTTTTGTTTCACCAGTGCATCTTGCATGTTTGCTACAGTGCTGACAGAGATTCCGGTATCTTTCGCTCCATAAAGACCTAAAACGGGAGCTTTTAATTGACCAGCTAAATCGATTGGATGATTGGGGAAATTAGCAGATTTATCACCGGTTAAACGACCATACCAGGCAACACCTGCTTTGATACCAGGCATTGATTCACAAGCAAGCCAAACAATCCTTCCACCCCAACAAAAACCGTTTATTCCCACACGCGACATATTCCCACCGTGTTCCTTCGCCCAGTTGAGAGTTTCTTTCACATCTGTTAATACCTGTTGATCTGGTGTTTTTGCTACGATATCACTTTGAATTTGGGCGATCGTTGAAATTTGTTGAGGATTACCAGCCCGGTAAAAGAACTCTGGAGCAATCGCTAGGTAGCCCAACTTAGCAAAACGTCTGGCAACATCGGCGATATACTCATGTACACCAAAAATCTCGCTAACCACAATCATCACGGGCAGAGGACCTTTCGCATTCTCGGGCCTGGCAACATAAATCGGTAATTTTGAGTCGCCATAGGCAACTGTTTCATCAGAGCACTTTAAGCCTTTAAAGTCCGTTTTAATCGCCTGCGCCATCACCGGAGCAGAAGCAACGGCATAGCCAAGACCACCCAAAGCGGATGTTTTCATAAAGTCACGACGATTGAAAGAGGATGCTTGGATTAAGGCTTGTGCGTCATTAATTAAGTCATTCATTAGTTTTCTCCAAATTATTTATGATTTATTGTAATAAACATTTATATAATCTGACATATAAATATGAAATTCCATAAATAAAGGGTTTTACTTTGCCAAACGTTCCAGTAGATGATGCGTTCGATGCCTTTGCAGATGAGGCAAAGCCCAAAAAAGGGAGGGTATTGATTGCAGAAGATATTAAGACAAATCGCTTAATTCTCTCCTCGCTATTGGAAACACTTGAAATTGAAAGTGTAGAAGCAGTTGACGGTAAAGAAGCCGTGGAGAAATTTAAGGCGGATCCAACCATCAACTTTATTTTGATGGACGTCAAAATGCCCGTGATGGATGGTGTAGAGGCAACTATGGTGATTCGTGAATGGGAAGATATTAAAAAGCTGAGTGAAACTCCCATTATTGCGGTGACTGCATTTGATTATGCAGAAGATATCAAACGTTGCATGGATGCTGGTATGAATGATGTGATGTATAAACCAGCAGATTTAAAAACTCTAGCAAAAACTGTTGAAAAATACCTTACGACCAAAAAGATAGATTTAAGCTTACTCGAGATTAATAATGCTGATATCAATTTAAGAAATTTAATTGAAAATCGTCAGGAAGAAATTTTCAGTCAAGAATGGTTAACTAACTTTGTTCTGAACCATAAAAAATTAGCGAGTGTTCTTTTGCATGGGGCAATGAATGATATGCCTAATTACCTTAAGTTGTTACGTGAGGCCATTGAAGCACAAAATTGGATTGAAACAAGAGCGGTAGTGCACGTTTTAAAAGGTTTGCTAAGACAAGTTGGCTCAGTCCGTTTATCTACTATATTGAATGATATCAATGCACTGCTCAAGAGTGGTGGAACTATGGATCAAGCTGCTTTTGATAGTATTCTTCAAGAGTATCAATCACTTGAAGGACAGTTGCAAGAGTGGTTAAAGAAAAATTCGTAGTGAATCACGGATTGATTTGACTCAGTGATTTAATAAACGCACGGCATCAAATAAGTTACGAATTAACTTTGCCTCAATATGGCGGGTTATAAATACCATTCTTGAATCGTGATCATCACTTGGCCAATCCTTCAAGTGAACCGGAGGGTGAAAGATATGTTGTACGCCCTGCACCACAACAGGTTGACCGGATACGTTAATGATACCTTTCATGCGTAGTAGATCAGGTCCCCGAAGATTGCTGAGTAAATCCAGAGCACTCGAAAAAGCTTCCCAAGTAAAAGGGTCAGTAAACCTAAGAGAAAGTGTTTGTATGCCAGAATCATGCGCTTGCACAAACTGGCCCAAATATTTTCCAGATTCTGTTTGCTCTCCTAAGAAAGACAAAATTTTACTAGATGACTTGGTAGAAGATAAACCTAAGTTCATAAGCTCTAGCGGAGAAACCTTTCCTTGAGTTACAACCACCATTGGGGCTGAGTTGTTCAACTCTCGAATTTGGTTTTGAATCGTCGCTAATGATGCCGGGTTGATTAAATCACTTTTTGTTAAAAATAGCTTATCAGCTATCGCGATTTGTTTAACGATTTCCTTTTGTGCCTGGACCATGATGGGGAAATTCACGACATCTACAAGAGTGACTAAGCCATCAAACCGAAATTGTGCCTCCAATAAGGTATCGCTAACTAAAGTTTGTAAAACTGGCGCAGGATCTGCAAGACCGGTAGTTTCGATAATCACACGGTCAAAATCAAAGACTTCACCTACAGAACGCTTCGCAAATAAATCGCGCAGAGTTTCTTGCATATCGGTTCGTACCGAGCAACAAATACAACCATTGGATAAAAGAGAAATATTTTCGGTAGAGCTCTCGATCAGATCGTGGTCTATACCGATTTCACCTACTTCATTAATTACGAGTGCTACACGATTCATTTCTGGGTGACGTACCAATTCAGAAATCAAGGTAGTTTTACCACTACCCAAAAAACCAGTAATGATCGTTACTGGAATTTTGCTAGCAAGTGGGTCCCTCTGAAAATTCATGGGGTTAAATATTCATCTCCAAGATATAAAGACCGCCACCAAAGCGATCGACGCCATACACGATTGCATTCTCATCGACATAGACATCGTTGATTTGCACTGCACCTGCCGGAGAAAGCTTAGGTGCACCTGGAACATAATAGGCAATCTCTTCAACACGGTAAGGGTCAGTGGTGTCAAATACCCGAATGCCACCATTAAAGAATGTTCCAATAATGATCGTATCGGAATAAAAAGAACCTGGGACGGGAAGGTTCTCATGAAGATTATGAGCACCATAGCGTCCACCGCGTTTACTAAACACTTCAACTGGTGGCATTGGGAAAGTCGAGATAGATAGTGGATTTTTTTCATCACGACTATCGATGACCCAAACTAATTTAGGCCAATCGATACCATCATCAAATACACACTCATCGCTCACAATCCATAAGTTACGATCAAATAAAGGCAGAACAGTGTGAATAAAGCCATTGAGTGGAGGAGAGTGATTCCAGTGAGAAACCACTTGAATATTTTTCATATCCGAAATATCTAAAACAAACGCTCCTCCATCGATGTAGCCTACATAGGCACGGTTAGGCTCGCGCGGAAAGACATTCGTATTATGAACACGATAGCCTGTGTCAAATTTGGGGTGGCGAGCAGGCGGGGGAGTAGAGTCACCCACGCGAGTTCCTGGATACCACCAACGACCAGCTTCTACTGGGTTTTTTGGGTCTGAAACATCCAAAATACGATAAAACTGATCATCTAGTGGGTGAGTCGGTTCAAAATCTTCAGACCCAGAGGACATATGAATATATTTGCCATCCACAAACCATAAAGCATGTACACCCCGAGAAAAAGGGCCAGAGCAATCAAAGTGCGAAAGGAGTTTAGGGTGTTCCGGGTCACTCACATCAAATATATCAACACCAGCAGGTTTGAGACCCACCGTTTGAGTTTGGTAGGCTACGGCCAGTAAATCTCCCCAAACATCAAGGGAGTTTGACCTCAGTTGCATATGTGGCAAATCCGTTTGTACGATCAGTTTAGGGTTTTTGGGATCTGTCACGTCCACACCGGAGAAGTTTTTTGGCGCAGATTCGTGGGCCAGCCACATAATGCGGCGACCATCTTTAGTAATTTGTAAGCCCATACCTTCACCAAGACCTCCAAAGCCACCTAATTCATGGTGAGCAAGAAGGGTCATATTGCGAGAAAGTGTTTGGTCTGATTTAGCGCTGGCTTGTGGAGCTTGCATAGTAGTGTGTCTCTTTATAAAGGTTTTACCTAATTCGTATTCAATACATCATGTGCTAGTATATTTTACAAATAAAAAACGTAATCCATGAAAAATACTAAAAGTGGAGACTTCATCTTGAAATTAACAACATTTATTGGTGTTTTAGCTACTTTAAAAAAATATCACTTGATGCTTCAACCAGCGATATTTATTTTTGTATTATTGTTTGTTGGTGTCGTCCAAGCACAAAACATTCCATCTAAGCCGATTCAAATCATCCTTAATTGCCCATCAGGCAGTTCTGAAATCATGACCCTCGTCGTAGGACAAAAACTCGACAAGTTATGGATTCAACCTGAAGCGAAGTTGATAAAGTCAAACATGGTTAATAAATCAAAGATAACAATATCAGAGCAGAATAAATAGAAATGACAATGACCACTTCACTACCCCAAGATGCATTGCAATTAAGTCACATGGGGTTTGCTGTGCATGATATACAAAAGATGTCATCCTACTATCAAGAAGTACTAGATTTTAAGATCACCGATCAAGGACAATTGGGAGCTGTTAGCCTTGTCTTTTTGAGTCGGAACGAAAACGAGCACCACCAAATTGTCATGGCTAATGGCAGACCTGAGCAATTAGCCTTTAATCCCATTAATCAAATCTCCTTTAGGGTACCCAATTTGACGTACTTAAAAATGTTTCGAGAGCGTGCGCAGGCAAACTCAGGTACACATGAGTTAGTTAGTATTTGTCATGGCAACGCCTTATCAATCTATTTCCGTGACCCAGAAGGTAATCGTGTTGAAATCTTTTTTGATACCCCTTGGTATTGTGAACAACCTCTTCGAGAGACAGTGGACTTTGATTTATCAGACGAAGCCATTATGCAAATGGCTTATCAAAGTGCTTCTTCAAGACCGGGCTTTTGTTCAAGAGAAGATTGGTTAGCAAAGATGCATATCAAAATGAATCCAGGAGAGTAACATTGAAGCGCTTATCGATGATTGTTTTAAGTTTAGGGCTTGGTTTCACATCCGCTCTTTGGGCCCAGAAGCCTGCAGAAACCAATTGGCCGAATAAACCCATTCGGATGCTACTAGGCTATGCACCTGGAGGAGGATCCGATATCGTAGCGCGCTTGGTCGCTAAAAATCTTGGTGATCGTTTGGGGCAAAATGTCGTTGTAGAAAACCATCCTGGAGCTGGTGGAACGATTGCGACTGATCTTGCAGCTAAAGCAAGTCCTGATGGGTATACCCTGTATTTTGCGCCGAGTGCTCATGCCAGCACTGCTGCTATTCGTCCCAAACTTCCCTATGATCCAGTAAATGACTTTTCATGGATTAGTATGGTAACGACCTATCCGATTGCTTTTACTGTCCTACCCGATTCTAAATTTAATAATTTATCAGACTTCATTCAAGCCGCTAAAAATGAGCCTGGTAAATATACCTATTCTTCTGTAGGTGTCGGTTCAGCGATGCACCTAGTTGGCGAGTGGACCTTTTCTGAAGCAAAAGTCAACGTAGTTCATGTGCCTTTTAAAGGGGGTACACAACCCTTTCAGGAGTTACTAGGCGGGCGAGTAGATGTCATGATTGATACGATGACACTGACAGCGTCACTCCTGAAAGATAAACGTGTCAAACTCTTAGCAACAACTGCGCCTAAAGGATCTAGTCCGGTAGCTAATGCGCAAACCGTTGCAGATCTCTATCCGGGTGTTACCTATGAATCGTGGCTCGGTGTTTCTGGTCCACCGAATATACCTCCAGCGATTGTCGAACGATTAAATAAAGAGATTCGCGCGATTTCAAATGAGCCAGAATTTAAACAACGTTTAATAGACTTTGGTGGCAAGCCTTATGCCAGTTCGCCAATGGAATTTAAGGCAAGAGTTGCAAGGGATATTGAGAGCTTGTCAAAAGTAGCCCAACGACAAAACATCCGTCCTGAGTAATAATTTAGAGCGGTAGTTCAACACCCTTGCGGTCCATTTCTCGGGCAGTATATTTAAAAAGGGCGAGTAAGAGACAGGCAGCAATTGCCAGACTAATACTGTTCCCCGCCCAAAATCCTGCCGCGCCATGAAAATACTCTGGTACAAAAGATAGATGTTGGAATGCCATTAAGTAGCCACCTAGAAGTCCTACACCCCACAAGGATCCAGCATAAATGAGCATGGGCCAGAAAGCTACACGATAACCTCGCAAAATAAAAGCAGCCGTGACTTGCAGGGCATCAGCCATTTGATAAATAGCGATAAACAGAAATAATTTGTGCGCCATAGCACGCGCCTCTGGTTTCGGAGAATACAGATCTAGTAAAAAGTCCTGTAAGAACCATACGATGATCCCCAAACAAACGCTCACAGAAGTAATAAAAATCACAGCAGACCATCCTACTTGCTCAGCCTCTTTGGTTTGTTTTGCTCCCAGATGCTGTGCAATGACTGTCATGGTAGCGATGGAAAGCGATAAAGGGATCATATAAAGCACAGTTCCCATATTGGCAATAATTTGGTGTCCAGCCAAAACACTCGTGCCAAATCGAGCAATAAAGAGCGCCATAAATGCAAATGAAGTCACCTCAATCAAATAACTAAAACCGATGGGCGTTCCTAGTTTGAGGATATTCCAAATTCTTGGCCAGTTTGGTAGACTAAATTTTGAAAAAATACCATAGGGTTGGTAACTTTTTTGAGTACAGATTAAGACAGTAACTGAAATCACCCAAAACCATTGCACAATCACGGATGCTAAAGCACAGCCTGGGCCACCCATCGCCGGAATACCAAAACCACCGAAGATAAATAAATAATTGAGTGGAATTTTTAAACACAGGCCGAAGACTTGTAATTTGGTGATCACTTTTGGCTTAGAGATGGCGTTATGCAGTGCCATATAGGTTCGCATAATCATTGTTCCAGGTGTACCCCAAGCTAGAATTTCAAGATACAGACGAGCCTTAGCTTCAATACTTGGAGAGACATCACCTAGCGCCAAAAAAGGGCCTGGATGTAATAAAACAAAAATACCAACAGCTGAGGTACACATCGCTAGCCATAGTGTTTGCCTCGTATCTTCACCGATTTCCGGAAATTTATTAGCACCATATAGTTGACCACCGATTGCATTTAGCGCTGACAAGATGCCAGTTAAGCCAACATAGATACTAATAAATATCGATGAGGCCATTCCCAGGGCAGCTAAATCGTCAGTCGAGTATCGCGCTGCCATTGCTGTATCCATAACTCCAAAGGCAATGACCGCGAGTTGACCTAAAAGAATCGGAACTGCCAGATCAAGAATTTTGGGAACATCTCGCTTTAAGCGAGGAAAGATATTTGCTAGTGAGCTAGTCATTAATTGCCTAAAAGATTATTTTACTGAGTAAAGACGTAAACGCTCGTCTTTATCACTATCACGACGATCTTCCCACAAGAGTGTTAAACGTTGTTGATTGATGATGGCTGAAGCCTTTGCCTCTTCTGCTGAGTGAGTTAGCATCAAATCACATTCTGGATTATCTTGGAGAGGTAATTTTGTGAAATACACAAAGGAAGCTAATTGAGAATCACCCAAAAAGCTGCTGTCAATGCATCTAAATTTTGCTGGTAAGGCTTTTGCAAATCGTTGTGCCACAGGTTGATAGGTTTTAGCGTAATTAATAGTTGGTAACCACAAGGTCATCAGTAACACCCACATCAAGGTAGTACCTGATGCTGAAATGACCAAACAGCGCCAAATCACTTTTGGTGCTCGAGACATCCGCCACCGCACAATTAAAATCCAAATAGTGGTAATAATCATTGCAATTAATAAATCTAAAGCATTGAACTGAGCCACAAAGCCTGGTAAGTAACGTGCTACGTTATTTGCAGTTACCTCTGGATAGCCAGTTAATTTAGCAAACCAGATTACCCAAATAAATCCTGCAACTACCGTAAAAGAAAGTAAGGATAGCCAGTCAATAAAGCTAATCAGTCCCCTACGTAAAAAGGGCAGGCCAAAAGCAGCTAGGGTCGACATTGCAGGAATTAATAGCATCAGATAACGCTCACTTAAATCCTGATTAAATAAAAATAAAATCAATTCAGCAAATAAGATACACCCTGGAATGGTGAGGTGAGATGCACTCAAACCTTGACGACCATTTTTTTTCCAAATATAAATACTCCAAAAACAAAGTGGCCAAACAGGCCATGTATAACTCCAAAAGTTGATAACCAAGAATTCAAGACTGTTCAGAGTTACAAACCCTTTGAATTGATAGATGCCCCACCAAATATCCATTGCTTGACGAACCCTCTCAGGCGAGGCATGGTTAACAGTCCAAAGTAAAGGCCAAAGACCACAGACTAGACCAAAGCTAATGAGGAGAGGGAATACCCATGAGTAAATTATATTTTTTTTGCGAATATGAAAACTGATCAGACTTGCAACACATAAAAAAAG
>Ga0209085_1001424_pt1 | contig 14841 bp, 9 predicted proteins | sample C_131016_EF_Meta_FD_187310 | JGI IMG/M metagenome (GOLD analysis project Ga0209085, IMG submission 187310) | Freshwater microbial communities from Lake Croche, Canada to study carbon cycling - C_131016_EF_MetaG (SPAdes) (version 2) | ecosystem: Environmental > Aquatic > Freshwater > Lake | place...
CACTTACCGGTTATAATACACCAGTACCGGGATTTGTTTTAAATACCCCTCTTTACGGGTGGGATTATAACGCCGGTACATATAATATCTTTGCTAGCACTACTAATGCTGGTGCAAGACCATACTGGGCTAAAACATATTCTGATAAAAATTCTAAAACAGGATATAAAGGCATACCTTCATGGGGTACACCACAACGTTTTGTTGATTGTCAGAATATTATTACTCAGCCTGAAATTTCCGATCTCACGCTTAAAGCTGGTTCATATGTAGAATATAACCGTACTCAAACTTCAAACATTTATTGGAATCAGCCTGTAGATCTAACTGTTATTGTTAATAAGAATAATTGGTGCACACTTAACTTTACAACAACGTCAGAGTCTAATCTTGCTTATCAGCTTAGTAATTTTACAACTGAATTAGTAGTTACACCTACAACAGCTACGTCTAATCTTGAATTACAGAATTACGTAGACAATCAACCTACTGAAATATATTATAATGCTATTAAATCTTTTACATGGAATATAACAGCAACGCCTATTATTGAAGAAATAGTTTATAGTGACACTTCTGTTAATCTTGCTATTGAAGCTACAGCTCCATGGGCCAATTTAGCTAATCAATTTTATCCTACTGTAGCAGCTTTTCCTGCTTTTAATAATATATATAGTACAACAAAACTAGGCGGGTTTTTTACACCCTCTAATCTTGGTATTTCCGTTTACGTTGATCGAGATTATACAACTAGTGTTACTACTTCTTCAAGCGCTCTAAATGGTTATTTTGAAAATTCTAAAAATAAAGTTGACGGTAGAGGTTTAACATATAACGATCAATCATCGCCTTATGAAAATATAATAGAAAATAATATTTGGCTTAAAGAACCAACCGTATCAGGTCCTATTGCAGGCACTATTAAAAAAGATGTATTTAAAAAATATCAAAAATTTTTACCGTATCAGTCAGGATACGAAACTAACTCAAGATTGCGTGTCGGATTGATTACACCCACATCCCGTCAATCCCCTTGGGGAGGTAAGGAAGATTCAGTATGGACCGACCTTGCTAATAAGCCAACTTCATTTACTGGAGAGTTAAATGTAGATGCTTGGGCTAATACGCAAATCCTTAAACAAGCTGAATTACAAGTTGATAACTGGGTTACTGACGTATTTGGTAATCAGTACGGGCTTTATAAAGATATAAAAAATATTGATCCTGTTAACCGTAAAAACATAACAGGGGAAATTTGGACTCGTAAAAATTCTCAGTTTACAAGCCCGGCTTATATTTCCTTATCAGGTGTTTTTGATACGTATGCTAATACGAGTATTTTCAATGAATTAATAGGAACCGGTATACGTAAAATTGATATGTTTTTTGATACACTTTTTATTGAAACATCAGGCGCAGTAATACTTGAAAAATTAATATACGACTACAACGCTGATAATATTTTTAGTTTAGCCGATGAAAGTCGTTATTTATCACTAGCTATACCAGTAACAATTAGTAATAGTAGAGAGCTTGCAGGTAGTATGAACGGTTATTCATATGCTAAGGCCGGGGAAACGTGGTTTTTTCCAGAACAAAAATTAGTTACCGTTTCAGTTTGTGGATTAGTAAATTCAGTATTAACCCCTGAGTTATATCAACTTGATTTAAATAATCAAAAAATTAAAAAAATATTCCCGGTTTCTAATGACGATGTAACAACTATATCTGAATTAACCGATTTAAATATAACGTATATTGATTCACCTGTTCTCTCTCATAACGCTCTTAAAAAAGAATATTTACTTGCTATACTTGGCAAAAATAGTGACAACAAAGACGTTATAGTTGAATTAAAAATTAAAGATTTACCGGTTGTTATACTTGATAGTGTAACTGTTTATACCCCTAATACAGTAACAGCAACAACTTATCCTCCGTTTGTTTCCCAAAAACTTGTAACAAATATTGCAATTGATGCGTATAGCTACTTAAATGCATTAAACTTTCAATGTATAGCACAAAATACACCTGTTACATTTACTGCGTCTTCAGTACCAGACTGGGTATCTGTATCCCAGAGCGGGTTATTTACCGGTACTCCTCCTAGAGTTAATGGTACTTACTACGCTACATTTATTGTAACAAATGCTGCTGGTCCTGCTTACTATACACTTACTATAAATGTTACCTATACAGAGAATATTATATATAACTACTTACTACTCGAAGATGAGATAGGTTATATCTTACAAGAAGATAGTAGCGTTCTTGTTGAGTCAGTCACGTTAATATAATCGAATAAATATAATATATGGCCGATAAAAAAATATCCCAGCTTATAGAAATTACATCACCTAATGCTAGTGATGTACTGCCTATAGTTAATGCTGGTGTTACTAAAAAAGTAACTGTTGCTAATATTATCGGTACAGCAGGAAATTTAACAGAAGTAACTGTACCGGTACCTAATACGGACTTTTTACCAATTATTCAGCCCAGTGTTACCGGAAAGATTAGACTATCTAATATACAACCTGTTGTTGTTGATTCAGATACAATTGATCTTACCTACGATAGTAATACACCAAGAAATCTTACTGCTGTTATAAAAAATAATTCTATTACCGGTAAATACCTTGCAACTAACTCTGTTGCAGCTTCTGCTATTATAGACGGTACAATTACAACAGCAAAGATTGATCCAAACGCTAAAATTGGTGGAGCCACCGGAGGCGGAACTGACCGCTTTATTTACGAAAACGATCAAGTAGTTACAACTGATTATACAATTACAGCCGGAAAGAACGCTATGTCAGCCGGCCCGATCACCGTTAATAACGGAGTAACACTAACTATACCTAACGGTTCAACATACACAGTAGTCTAACTTAAAACATACCTTAAATAATTGATAAGGTATAATGCAAACTAGTTTTTATATATTGTGCGCACAGTCTGTTCCGGAAAATTATATCTGGGATAAAGGTACACCACTTAACGGATCAGCAGCTACTACTGCATTAGTATCTGATAGTACAACAACATACGTTTCCGGGTATGCACCAGGGGTTAGAGTCGTTTTTCAAAATACATCTACACCTCAAGCCGATTTTGACAATATTACGTATAATTGGAACTTTGGTGATTATTATAACGATACTAATAATTTTGTTTCTCTTTCCTGTATATCATCTATAGATCACGTCTACGTGATGCCAGGTACCTATAGAGTTACCTTGGGGTTAGTACAAACAAAGGTCGATACAACTCTAGGAACCGGTAATGATCTTCTTTGTAGAGGTAAATACGGGTTTAGATGGTATTGGAACGATTTAAATTTTGGTGATCAAAATGCTAAAACTTGGGACGAAACAAGAAATGGTACACCTTTTCAAAAACAATGGACAGATGAAGTGCTGTGTTTTCAAAAATATTGTACAACATGGTCATGGCAAGATTTACAAAACGTGTATCCTACTACATGGGGTGATACACAAACAGGTGCTAATAAAGAAAAGAAATGGATGTTTGAAGATAACGATACTATTTGTACAGTTAGTGATGCTAATTTCTTAAACTCTTTAGCTAAAATTGAACAAACTATTACTACAACAGAAATTGTAGTTAAAGAAAAACCGCCTGTTGCAGGGATGTACTGTATGACAAGACCTACAGCCGGTTATACACCGTTTACCGTACGCCTTACACCTCGTACAACACAAACTGGTTCTTTTCCTATTGATAGAATAGATTGGAATTTTGGCGACGGTTCACCTATAAAAACAATAACTCGATTTGCACCTCCATCTGGAGCCGATATTGTAGTAAATGACGTAATAGACCCTGCTGCTTTCCCTGGTGACTTAAGCGATGTAAGAAACTTTGATATTTTACATACCTATACAGTTAATAGAGATACATATCCGGTATTTTATCCGTCTCTTACCTGTTATAGTGCTTGTACTAATACATCTGATTCATGCTGTATAACCATCGGTCCTATTACTTTATCATCTCAGCCTACTGAAACTCACCTTGTTAAGGCAAGAAATACTCTAAAGGGTAATATCTACACTTTTAACGTTGATGGAAATGTAGCGTTTACAACAACAACTCTTACTACAGCACAAACACGCACCGTTACATATAATACACCAACTACAAAAATACGAGATACATACGGTTCCTTACAGTTGTATTTCGGTAATCTCGGTACTAGTTATCCGCCAGTTTATACAATAGATTGCGGTAGTAGGCCTGAAGATCTAACAACATTCCTCGCTACAGAAAGTGCTACCGTAGCAAGCTCAGTATTAATAAGCTCAGTACCAATCTATACTGAGTACGATTTAACATTTATCCCATAAATAATATACAATGGCTGGAATTAAAATTTCTCAATTAGATTCAGGGGGTAGTATTACAAGTACCGATCAACTACCGGTAGCTAGAGACGGTTCTACAACATATAGAATTCCTGCTAGTCAGTTTGTTGTTGATGGTGTTAATGCTGGGTCTGGAAGCGCACAAATATTCTCTGATAAAACAACAGCCGCTGGTACTGCCTTAAGATTCCGTTCATTAGCAGGCGAAGACAATGTAACACTTCGTACATCAGGAGATACAATTTACATTAGTACTTCTGGTCAAAACCCTGCTAAAACAGCTTTTGTAGGTAACGGCAGTACAACAACCTGGGCAATTAATGAAGCTAAATCCGTTAACCCTAATAATTATCGAGTAACTATAGACGGTGTTGTACAAGAACCAAATATTGATTATACAATTAGCTTAACAGACTCAACTATTACCTTTACTTCAGCTCCTCCTTTATCCGGTAATGTTGCCGTTATTTCAAACAATCTTGTAAGAGCTTACGATATTATCCCTTCAGATGGTTCTGTTACAACTAATAAATTAGCTTTAAGCTCTGTTACAACAGCAACTATTAATAACGGAGCTATAACTACGGAAAAAATCAATACAGGGGCTGTTACAAATGCAAGACTTGCGTATGATGGTGGTGCTTTTAGTTTTAGAAATAAGCTTATCAACGGCGATATGCGTATTGATCAGAGAAATGCTGGAGCTGTATCAACTAACATATTAGCTAATTACACATATTCAGTAGATAGATGGACTATCGGTTCTAGCGGAAGTGCAACTACTAGTCAGCGTATTACCGATCCTACTACAGGTTTATATTCTTTGCGTATTACAGGTGCTACAGGTAATACATCTATAAGTTTTAATCAGAGAATAGAGAGTCAAAATTCATTAGAACTTGTTAATAAAGTTGTTAATTTATCTTTTGATTCTTTTGCTAGTACTAATACAACACTACAATGGATTATACAATATCCAACAGCTACTGATAATTGGTCATCGGATGGCTTAGGTACAACAATAGCTTCAGGATCTGTTAATGTTACAACAACTAGAACAACTTTTAATACCGGTCCTATTAGTCTTGATACTAATGTAAGCAAGGGTTTACTTGTTAGATTTGTAGTTCTTAATCATACATCTGGTAGAACAATTAATCTTACAAACGTTCAACTCGAAGTCGGTCCAACTGCTACACCTTTTGAATACCGTCCAATTGGAACAGAATTAGCTCTTTGTCAGAGGTATTTTGAGATTGTTGGCTCTAATAGTGCAATGAGAGCTGTAGGTGCAACAAATATACAGGGATGTGCGGTTATTAGAGTACCAAAACGTACAACACTGACAAACTCTAATATATCTCTAACAACAACATCACCAGAATGTGCTGAAGTATCTGTAGCTTATAGGCAAGCAACAAACGCTACTGTAGCTATTCAAGCCGGTAACACTTTAAGTGATGTAAGAATAACAGGGTTTAGCGGCTTAACAAACGGCAATCTCTGCACTTTATATTCTGATGTAATAAGAGTTGATACCGAACTCTAAAAACTTTAATACATTTACCTGAAACGTAGTTAGCTTAAAATAAAGTATTAAATAATTAGACAATGGCTGAAATTGTCTATAAGTCTTTATCAAGTCTCTCTCCTATTGAGCTGAAGTATCAGTATCATAGAAACGAAGAGCTTCAAGCTTCTGTTAATACCTATCAAGAAGGGTATAGCTTTTATGAGGTTGACGGGTTTAATGGTTTTCAAGACGTTGCTATTAATAAAGATTCAGTCTTTGTATTAACACCTACTGTTGAGCTTAGTTCTGTTTTTACATCAACAACACGTATTGATATCGGTAAATTGCCCGGTTCTATTATACTTCAGCCTAGAAATTCTTTTAAATATTATATATCTTATAAAGAGCTTACCAATACATTTAATCTTACCTTAACAGCAGCATCAATATTTTATGTAGCACCTATTGAAGATACTAATGAAGTTGAATTATTTGTTAATAATCAATACGTACAAGTTGATGCTACATACCCTTACGTTGTCTATCTAAATAGTAAATCTTTAGATCCAGAAGAGATACAAAGACAGAGATTTGAATTGGTATATCAAAACAGTCTCATTACATTTAAAACAAAAACAGATTCCGGTTATAGATATCTTGCTCTTAATAATGACAATACTTTAAGAGCTGTTGGTTTAATGTTAAATGATTCTTGGGTTAACGATTATGTATTTAAATGTTTACCGGTTACGACATCAACAATTAATAGAGGTTTTAGTCCGACTAATAACTGGGTAACATATTATTTTGACGTTGAATCAGAAACAGAAAATAAAACAGTTACTATTAATAAAGATTTTACCGATAACAAAACAAACTTATTAATTGACTTTCCGTTAGAGCAAGCTGCCGAAACCGGTACTATTAATATTAATATAGCAAATCTTAAGACAGCAGTTACTCCCTCTGGAGGCCCTGCACCGGTTAATAATGCATATACAAAGAACGTAATAACTACAAATTAATATGGCCGATATTCAACAAAGAAACTATTATAAGATTTTTACCGGTACTAATCAAGCTGATGGTTATGATAAAGTACATCTCGGCTATGAAGCTAAAACATCTGAAATAATACTTAAAAAAGACGAAACAACTTTTTTTCATATACCGTTTTTTGCTAGTATTCAAACTTTAAATAATTCTACTCTTATTGCTGATGGTGCTGTTCCAGGGCCAATTCCAGCCTTAGCAGATAGAATTTTTAAAAAGTTAGGCGGTTACGGTAATAGTACCCCTTGGGGAACACCAACTGATAAAGAAGATGGTACCTGGCTCTGTTCGTGGTTATACGCAGTTTCCTCAGAACCTCCTCAATGGTTAGATAGATACTATAACCCAGGCCGTTTAGCTTATGAAGAAGCTTTAGAAGGTAGAGCTGAATTTACAGACTATATTAAAAATGATCCAATTTACTATGATATACCTTCAACCTTAACACTTGAACCAGGCGTATTATATCAATATTTTCATAACGGTGAAGTAACAGCATTAAGCGCTGTTGAAACATTTGCAGGGGTTGGTAGAAAGAATCTTCGTTTGAATATAGATAATTGGTCACATATACCATTGGATGATTCTATATATAATAATAGTGTAAGAATTGACAACTTTAAAGATTCATGGGTTGTTGATGTTTATGATCCAGGTTATAGAGATAGAAATTCTTTATCATTTGCAAATAACGATTTTATAAACTGTAAAGTATCTTATAATGGTTCTTATAACCTTGAAGATGAATTTACATTATCGTTTTGGACATATAATAAATCTTGGGCCGATGCTACAAATACACAATTTGTAGGCAATTTAAGAAAAGGTGGGTACGGGGTATTTTATAATAATCTTAACAATAACCCTTACTTTGTAATACCAGAGAGTCATTACGGGCATCTTTTTTACTGTAACCAAGAAGGTAATGTTTACAACGACAAAAATATTGAAGTAACACTTGGTACACCTGTTAAACCTGTATCTGTAAACATAAATTCTAATTCAGAAATTATTACACTTGACGCTACTAATTCCCGACTCTTTAAGTATAATCATCTCGGTGATGTTATTACTACTTCAAGAACCTTAACAGGTTCAGAGTATCAAATACCCGGGACACCTAAACTATCTATAATAGATAAAGATAATAATACAATTGTAATTACAACGTCAGGTACATATACATTTGACAAAGATCTTTTACTTAAAACAAATACATTAAGTGCTTATGGATATAAAGAGCAAATTGCTTTTGATATATCCGGTAATTTGGTTAGAGAGCTTTCATGTATTGACATTAAATTTGATTCTTATAATAACAAATGGGTTATAAAAGAAAATGGTAATTTATATTGTAACGGTATATTGTTTAAACAGCTTACAGATAGTACTACAACCCCGGTTAAGTTAGGTGGCACTAATTTAGCTATTGACCCTGAAAATAACCTTTGGGTCCTCGCTAATTCTAATTTAATTTATAAAATAGATACAGTACATAAAACAGTCATTGATACTTACGAAGTTGGTGTACAGCACGATAGTTTAGATGATAAAAGTATAAGCTTTATAAAGTCGTACGACCGCTCTACTAACATGTTTATGTGGTATGCCTTTATTGTTCATAACTACGAACAGACACTATATCAGGTAACTTTAAATGGCATTATTCTACGCAATACACTCTTAACACAAAAACTTAATACCCGCGACCCCGCCACTGCTTTACAAGATAAAGAACTACTAACATTTACTAGTAAGGGCGATATTACAGGATATGAATGGAGAAGAATTTTTAATAATATTTTATATAATAATAATTCTCAAGTACAGTTTAAGGTAGCTGTAAAATCTCCTAATATAAAATTACCTAATTCAATATATACACTTTCTATACCTGCTAATTACTTTCTTGATGATGTTTGGCATCTTATAACTGTAACCTTTAAGAATCATACAATGAACATTTATGTCGATAATTACCTTAGAGATTCTTTACCACTACCAGGTAATTTAGATTTAAATTACGAATTTAAAAATGATTTCTTTGTCGGCTGTCCGTGCGGTAAGTCAGAAAATTTAAATACTGAAATAGTATCTACAGCTGTAATATGGAACGGTTATATAGATAGTGTACGTATATACGATTATGCTATCGACTCTAAATTTATACAATATTTTATAAGAGAAAAAACATACGCTTCAGATATAGTTTGGAATATACCTACAGCTGCTTTACAGTATGTAGAAATTATTGATAGATTTTTTAAACATCGCTTACCAGGCTCAAAGAGTGTATTTTTTAATATTCGCTTAACAGGTACTAAGATAACAGATTCTGTTGTTAGAACACGCATTGAGAATGATATTAAACTTGCTGTACAGAAGATAAAACCAGCCTATACGGAACTACTTCGTGTTGAATGGATAGACTAATGCTTTAAATATTAAACATGGATCCCGCTTCATATATCTTTACACCTGGTATAGCATCTACAATATATTTGCCTACTAACGGTAGTAAGAAATTTTATACAGCAAAGCTAGATATCGGTACATCTGGTGCTGTTGGGTTATCGGTGTGTTACGACAAATATGGTGCTCTTTGGAAATGGTCAACATTTGAAAATAATTCATTAACCGGTATTAGCGGGCTTAGTGCACTTCGTGTTGCTGTCTTATCAGCTAACAATACACTTAGTTCAACAAAAGTTATTTACCCGTCATCATGGTCAACAATGCAGTGTACATTGTGTGCAGGTTCGACCAACGTCGGTAACTACGGTACGTTTCCTAAAAAATGGAGACCTGAAACAGCACTTTCAGCTTCTTATTTTAATCTACAGTCTCAATCTTGTTCATCCGCTGGTGTATACTGGACCTTGTCATCAAATAATTGGCTAAATTCTTCTACAGGACAGCCATTAATAATTCCTAATTTTGTTAAGTTAACAGCTTCAAATGCATTTAATTTTGATCTTAGTTTATTAGATTATGGTACTACTTATAGTAAAGCAAATTTTTACGATGATACATATATTACATTAAATGCTCGAGCTACTGTTAATTGTATGGATCCGCTTGGCGCTGTTTCAGCAACTGAAATAAATCAATATTTTCAACTTACTGCGATCGCACCACCAAATGCTAAAATTTACACTTCTAACCGTTATGTATTAACCGGTACTAATGTTAAATTTCAAAATTTATTAACACGTCCTAATTTGGTTACATCTTTAACAGCTAATTGTGACGATGGAAGAGTAATTGTATTGACAGGTGCTAATGTAACTAATGATTTTATTGTATCGTATGATGTTATAGGTTACAAGACAATTACTATCACTGTAGATCTCAATAAAACAACTTATGACCCCGCATTAACGATTCCTGCTATTACTACATTTCCGAATATTATACAGGTACTGTCTCATTATGACGACGTATCAGAAAAAAACTATCGATCTACAACTACCCCGTTACAGCTACCATGGACGAGTAAGCCGCATGTCGGCATAAATGACTGGGTAACCGAAGATAACATTAACTCTTGTTTTAAGAAAATTTATGAAAATTTAGAATATCTTGATACATTAGGTAGAATATATCCGGGTACGTATACTGACTATTATGGATATCTTGGTATCGGTACACAATCTACAGTTACTGGTAATACTACTGCTTTCTCCGCATTTACTTGGGAAGATGTTGATTGTTTAAATTCTTCGTTACCTTACGATAGTAAGTATCTTACATGGAGGGAGTGGCTGTCAGCTGAAAATATTACTGATAGTGGAAGCTGGGTAAAGCTTAATAATGCAACATGGATAAATCAATCTTGCGGTTCGAGACAAATCGATCCAAGTTGCACAGGTAAATATTGTGTTGGATGGAGTTGGAGATCAAGAAAAGCTGGTAACACTCTTACCCCTATTACATGGAAACAAACAATGAGTGCTTCAAGTGACTTTCCTAAGCACTGGTATTTTGAACCGTGTGAGAGTATAGGTGGTAATGTAGTAGTATGTGACGAAGGTTATTGGAATGTTAATATACCTAAATTAAATGCATTTTATAATGAAACTACACAACCGGCAATACAATTAAGATGTATATATAATGGAGTTGCATCTAAAGGTAACACTTTATTTTTAGCGCAAAAAACACAGATTAAAGTTTTAAAACCTGATTATTCTGCAACTGTATCTGTAGTTAAGAATACAACAGATCCTAATAGCAGTATTGCTTTTTCTAATATAAAAAATATTTGTTTAGATTCAGTTGGTAAAGTATATGTTTTAGATAGTATCTTATCGCAAGTATTTGTATATTCATTCCCTGACGTACCAACAGACTTTAAAAATACTCCAGCGTTTACAAGCTGGGGAGGTTACGGTACCGCTGCTTCCAATACAAAGTTCTCTAACCCTAACGATATTCATATTGATCAATTAGATAACGTATGGGTATGTGATACCGGTAATAATGTAATTAAACAATATTCAAATACTGGCACATGGCTACAAACAATTAGAGACGAGGAATTTAAAACATACCCTCCACTATCCTTAGCAGTAGATAGTAAGCAAAACGTACACGTACTTACTAGTAATGGAATTAGAGTTTATACATACGACGGTACATATTCTTATAGTTATTCCTATAGTGAGTATACTACATCTAATACCCCTGTTAAACTTAATACATCCTATAATAGAGAAATAATATACATAGCATTTAAAACTCAAGTTATTAAGTTTTTTAGAACAGGTGTTTTTGCCGGGTATATTATTAAATCAAAACAATTTGTAAACAATATTACTGGGTTATATCACGATGAGTTTCGCAATTTACTCATAACAGTAAATGATCGGGTATATAAGTACCCTGACATTATGTCTTTAAAACAGCTTAAAGGTACTCTACCTTCTAGTTATTGGAAGCTTGACGATCTTTTAATTCATAAAGAAGAGTATGTACAAAATTGGGTATATACAAAATCGTTTCAACGTCTTTGGGATAATATTGAAATTTTTAGAAATACGTTACAGTATTCAACAGGTAATTGTAAATCTTATACAGCACCTTTACACAGTAAAGATAAAATGATTATCGGACAAAATGAAATAGTAACTTCCACCGTTGTAAATAGAGTAATAGGTTATCTTTGGGATAATTTCTATACTATGGTAAAATACTTTGATCCGAGTTGTGAAAATTAAACTACGTAATAAATAACTAAACAAATGTCCTGTCCCACTGTTATACAAATTCAAAATACCGAATGTATTGGTAACTCTCTTACCACTATTAATTCTAATTTTACCGTACTAAAAGCTGCTGCATGTGATAACTACAGCACTATTACTACTTTACTATGCAGTATTCAAACTTTAGACAATAGAATTATTAGTTTATCACAAAAGACACCCGGTATTGCAAAAGCTTGGGTTACTTTTGACGGTACAAGAGACTCAGGCGGAACAATTAACTCTGCTGCTACCAATAGATACATATATAACTCATATAATGTTGAGTCGGTTTACAAAACAACTACAACAAACACACCTACAACATCAGGCGGTGACTATAGAATATATTTTAAATCAAATATTATTACTACTACAAACTACGCTGTTGTTGGTACTAGTAATGAAACAAAGGGAACAACTAGCTACGGCTGGTTACAACCGTATTCGTTTAATACTACCTACGTTGGTATTAGAATACACCCTCCTACATATCCCGGTGACGTTGTAGATCCTTCCCGTATTTCAGTAGCTATCTTCGGGTAATTTTAAAATGAGACTTTGTGACAACCCATTTTCAATACCTACTATTGATATAGACGAATGTATTGGTTTATCCTTAGCAACTATTAATTCTAACGTTCAAGATTTAAAAGATGAGCTCTGTCTTAATAATGACGAACTAGCTGCAATCCAAACAAGTTTTAATACACTCAGTACCAATTTTTTAACTCTTTCCGCTCTAACACCCGGTTATGCAAAAGCCTATGTTGTATTCGATGGTACAAGAGATACTAATGGCAATTATACTAAGAACGGCAACCGTTTCCTTTATAGTAATTTTGGCGTAGTAAGTGTTAGTAGTAATAAAACCGGAACATTTAGTCTTTCTTTTGTACCGTCATTAAACAACACGAATTACGCTTTAATTGGTACAAGCATGGAAACAGCTAGTGGTGGTAATTATACTTGGTTACAGCCAACAACCTTTGCAACTACGTCTGCTAGTATAAATATACATAGTTATACAGATAATGTTGCAACACTCGCAGACACCGATTATATATCTGTATTAATTTATAACACATGAGTACTAATTATACAACAACAATACCTGAGACTGACTGTATTGGTGACTCTCTTGTTACTATTAATAACAACTTTGATAAACTAGGTACAACTGTTTTATCTCTTTCTACAACACCGAGCTGGATTCCTAATAATATAATTGCTTTTGATGGCGGGGCTTTTGGGTTTAAAAATAAAGTTATAAACGGTGCTATGAATATTTGGCAGAGAGGTACTACTTTTTCTAATATTAGTGCTGCTTATACCAGATATAGAATGTTAGTTACTAGAACTAATAGCGCAAAAGAAAATTCAATATCTCAATCTACCTTAGTTCCATCTGGGTTTCAATATTCAATAAAAATGACAAGAACGCCTAGTTCAACTAATTTTGAACAATTTCAATTGCGTTATGCTTTAGAAACAGCAGATAGTATACCATTACAGGGTAACACTGTTACATTATCGTTCTGGGCTAAGGCTGGTGCTAATACTAGCGGTACTGATGTTTTTGCAGCACTACTTTCTAGTACTACAGTAGATATCAGTCCTATTTCTAATTCTTTCGCGCGAATGGTTAGATCAGCTAAGGTACCATCTGATTTAACAAATTGGACGAAGTGGACTGTAAGTTCACCCGTTCCCTCAACAGCTACACAGCTTGGCTTCGGGATTGGTTGGACACCGGCTGGTACTGCAGGCGCTGACGATTCGTTATATATAACCGGGCTTCAACTCGAAGTCGGTCCAACTGCTACACCTTTTGAATACCGTCCAATTGGAACAGAATTAGCTCTTTGTCAGAGATATTATCAAAAGACATATAGTCAAAACGTATCACCCGGTACAGTTACAGATGTAGGTGGATTGTATAGTGTACCAACTAGTACAGGTACAGGTGTTGCTTTTAATAATTGGAGATTCAGCCCAATCATGAGAACTATACCAGCTACAGTTGTAGCCTATAATCCAGTAACAGGTGCAACTGGTCAATGGAGACAGGGTGCTACCAATATAACTGCACAGTTCACAAATACAAGTGATAGTGGTGTAGTTATATCAAACGTTGCTGTTGTTGTAGCTGCAAACGGCATGAATATACATGCTACGGCGGAAGCAGAATTATAATACTATACCCTAAAAAAATATCCTTTCTAGAATAAATATAATTACATATATGAGCAAAAATCCTCTTTCAGATATCTACGCTAACAAAGTTCTTCTTAACGAAGAAAAAGACAACGTCGTTGTACCTTCCGGTAAGCAAGACATTGCCAAGGGCGGTAAAGTACCTCTCGTTAAAGATGGTGGCGATGAAAAAGTAAAGAAGGATTTAAAGACTCCTGAAAAAACAGAAACACCTTCTGGTGTCTTTGCAAAGAAAGCAGTAAAAGAAAATATGAACACAGAAACAACTACAAAGAACGCTTTTGAAGGTGCCTTCGAAAGACTCTTTAAGTCTACCCTCAACGAAGACGTTGCTGATGATACAGCTGCCGACGTTGAGATTCCTACAACTGATGTAGAGATGGCTGACGAAATCAATGACGAGAAGGATGAAGTTTCCGATCTC
>Ga0209085_1001427_pt1 | contig 14825 bp, 14 predicted proteins | sample C_131016_EF_Meta_FD_187310 | JGI IMG/M metagenome (GOLD analysis project Ga0209085, IMG submission 187310) | Freshwater microbial communities from Lake Croche, Canada to study carbon cycling - C_131016_EF_MetaG (SPAdes) (version 2) | ecosystem: Environmental > Aquatic > Freshwater > Lake...
CAATAGCAAATTAGTTAAGTTCTTTCTGTTAACCATTTAATGCACAGGAGACACACATCATGCGGATTCAAAAAAAATACCTTTTCACCCTAGTTGCTAGCGCTTGTCTTGGAGTTGCATTTGCGCAACCCCTGCCTAAAGCAAGTCCTGAGTCAGTAGGAATGTCAAGCGAGCGCTTAGAAAAAATAACGGCAACTTTCAAGCAAGAAATCGCTGATAAAAAACTGCCTGGTGCTGTCGTGATGGTGGCTAGAAAAGGTAAGTTGGTTTACTCCCAGAATTTTGGGGGACTCAACAACGCGGCTGGTGCCCCCATGCAGACAGACTCTATCTTTCGCTTGTATTCAATGACCAAGCCTTTGGTTTCTACTGCCTTAATGATGTTGGTAGAGGACGGAAAAGTTCAGCTCACAGATCCCGTGAGTAAATTTTTACCTTCTTTCAAAAGCCCAATGGTGAGTACACCAACATTTGATCCCGTATTCAATGGCGTCACTTTCAAATTGCTGCCTGCAAACCGTGAACCCACTATTCAAGATCTACTGCGCCATACCTCTGGCATTGCATACGGAGAGTTGACCAAGAACACTTTGGTGCGAGAGGCATACATCAAAGCAGGTGTATTTAAGCCTGACTTGGACTATGACGCACGTGAACTCAAAGGCCCTGATATGGCGGATGGCATAGGAAAAGCGCCACTGGCGCAACAACCTGGCACTGCTTGGGAGTACAGCCTGTCTGTTGACGTGCAGGGGCGCGTTGTAGAGGCAGTTTCTGGCCAACGATTAAACGACTTTATGGCGCAAAGGATTTTTAAGCCTTTGAAAATGGCTGACACTGGCTTTCATGTTCCGTCAGAAAAGAGTGCCCGACTTGCAGAGCCATTTCCCAAAGATCCAGCAACTGGAGCGGCAAACAAATTATTGGATGTCAGCAAAGTCCCTGGAAATGATTCAGGTGGTGCAGGTGCTGTTGGTACCGCGGGAGATTACTTGCGCTATTGCCAAGCTATGCTCAACGGTGGCCAATTAGAAGGAGCACGGATTCTTTCTAGAACCACGGTCAATCTAATGACATCTGATCACCTTGGTAGCGCAATTAGTAGGACAGTGAATCCTGGTAACTTGTTGCTGGGTTCAGCCGGTTATACGTTTGGTCTTGGGTTCTTGGTGCGCGAAGGTGATGGAATTGCTGGCACCCACGGAACTGCTGGTGAATTTACTTGGGCTGGATATGCCGGAACTTACTTCTGGGCAGAGCCAAAAGAGCAAGTTTGCGCTGTCTATATGACACAAGCACCAAGTCCAATGCGCGCTTATTACAGAAAGTTGATGAAGAGTCTTGTTGCGCAGGCCATTGTTGATTAATTAATTTAGCTAAACATTTTTTAGCCAAGGAGACTTTCATGAAACAAGAAATATTTTCTAGTAATCAATTTTCTAGACGCGATAGCCTCAAACGCATATCTGCAGGAATGATTGGGCTTAGCACTTTAGCGGGTACTGGGTCCATACACGCCTCTTCAGGGTTCTCACCTCAGGGTCTTAAAAGAATTGCACCCTCAATGAAGTTTCAAATTGAGCAAGGCATATTTCCCGGTGCGGTCAGCTTAATCGCACACAAGGGAAAAACTGTGCACTTTGAAGCGCATGGCTTTCAAGATGCGGCCAAAACCCGCCCGATGTCTAAACAAAGCATCTTTCGTCTTGCCTCTATGACTAAGCCAATAGTCACTACAGCTGCCATGATGTTGGTAGAGCAGGGTAAGTTGAGACTCAATGATCAAGTTGTAAAGTGGTTACCTGAGCTAAAGAACTTAAAGGTGGAAACTGCTCAAGGCGATGTAGATCTGGCGCGGCCCTTGTTGGTTCATGACGTCATGCGACATACCGCCGGATTTGTATATGGCGGTAGCACCAAGTCCGAACGTATTCGTAAGTTATACAACGATCTAAATATTGAGGCGCGTGAGGTAGACATCACGGCTTCTGAAATGTTGAAGAACCTGGGCCAGATTCCGTTAGCCCACCAACCAGGTACTTTCTGGGAATATTCGATTGCAGTAGATGTGCTGGGACTATTGATTGAGCGTGTTGAAAATAAGCCACTAGATGAAATTGTGCAAACCCTATTGCTGGGCCCTTTAAATATGAAAGACACAACCTGGTGGGTGCCTCCTGAAAAGATGAGTCGTCTTGCCGAGTGTCTTGACAGCGACCCTCTCAAAGCTGAAATGTTGCCGTCATATAGGCAGACATACAACCCGCGTGGGAAATGTTATTTCAAAGGTGGCGCAGGCCTAGTAGGTACTGCGCAAGATTATTTGCAATATGCGCAAATGATGGTTAACGGAGGTCAACTAAACGGTCGACGCTACCTCTCATCTAAAACTGTTGAATTCATGCTGTCTCAGCACACGGTAGGTATGGGTGGCACCACCATTGGAACAACCGGTCCGGGATATGGATTTGGTATTGGTTTTGGTGTGCGGTTAGATGAAGGAATGGGTTGGACTGCTGGCTCAAAAGGAGATGCTATGTGGGCTGGAGCATGGGGAACAAGTTTTTGGATTGATCCAAAGTTGCAGCTTGTAGGCGTCTTGATGGCACAAGCGCCGTCATATAGGGTTCCTAACCGGATGCTTTATAAAAACTTAGTGTATGGGGCTATGTAAACATTTAATCCTGTGCATAAAGTAGGAACTATGAAGGTTCATTATTCAACAAATGAATACTTATCATCACCTCAAAAAAAATCTCACGGTAAAGGCAACCACTTGATGACACAACGCCGACATTTCCTAGGTTCAGCAGCGGCACTAGCTGCCTCTGCTGGCCTTCCCCTTCTTCATTCACAAACAGCTTTTGCGCAAAACTTTCCTTCGCGCACTATTCGTTACATCTGCCCGTGGACTCCAGGAGGTACTACAGATATTGTGATGCGAGTGTTTGCTGAAAGCGCAACAAAAATTCTCAATCAAACCGTGATTGTGGACAACAAGCCTGGTGCAGGCGGCACGTTGGGGGCTGTAGAGCTCGTAAATGCCAAACCAGATGGGTATACCTTGGCCCAGCTGCCCATCAGCGTGCTTCGCATTCCGCATATGCAAAAGGTGCAGTTTGATGCTTTGAAAGACTTCACTTGGATAGCATGCTTGACGGGCTATACATTTGGCTTGGTGGTGCGCGCAGACTCGCCCATCAAAACGATCAAAGACTTGGTGGAATACGCGAAATTAAATCCTGGGCAATTTAGTTTTGGAACGCCTGGGACAGGAACGAGTCCGCATCTTGTGATGGAAGAATTTGGCTTTAAGGCCGGTATCAAAATGCAACATATTCCTTTTAAAGGGGTTTCTGAAGGCATGCAATCTTTGTTGGGGGGACACATCATGGGCCACAGCGATTCAACCGGTTGGGCGCCCCATGTGGAAGCGGGAAGGTTGAGACTGCTAGCGACGTACGGAAGTAAGCGCACCAAGCGTTGGTCGCATGTGCCAACCTTGGATGAATTAGGTTATCAAACGGTGTCTGATTCTCCTTTTGGCGTGTGCGGACCGAAGGGCATGGATCCAGCGGTTGTTCGGCAGATACAAAATGCTTTTAAAGCTACGCTTGATGACCCAGCGGTCATAGCGTCACTTGAAAAATTCGACCAGCCTGTGATTTATTTAGATACTGCCGCTTACACACAATATGCGCGCGACACCTTCCAAGCAGAGAAGGCAACTATTGAACGCCTTGGGATGAGCAATAAAAGTTGATTCTGTTGGCGTGAAGAAAACTGTCGCTCTTTTTTTACACCACCCTACGTGTTCTACTGACTCGGTCAACGGGGTGATCGCCGCCTTGTCGCCCATGGCGAACATTAAATTATTCACGCGACATAAAGTGAATGAAGGTTTTTTTGACGACGTAGACCTGGTGGTGTTTCCTGGTGGCGATGGCGAGGCCACTGCGTTTAGAAGCATTTTGAAACCCAATCTGCCCGATGTGCAAAGTTTTATGCAACGTGGTGGCAAGTACTTGGGTATTTGTATGGGGGCTTATTGGGCCGATGCCTATTACTTCAATCTGCTCAAAGGTACGCGCGCTGTGCAATACATTAAGCGCCCGGGTGCGGATATTCGTTCTTCCTATGGCACCACCGCACCCGTGACTTGGCGCGGCCAAGAGCACCGCATGTATTTTTATGATGGACCTACGTTTTTAGGCGGCCAGTTTGATACGTTGGCCACGTATGCCAACGACGACCCGATGGCGATTATTCAGGGATCAGTTGGGTTAGTGGGGTGCCATTTGGAGAGCCAAGCGAATTGGTACACAAAAAAATACATGCAACCGCAATGGCATGAACGAAAACACCACCATATGCTGGCGCAGTTTGTGGCGGACTATTTATTACATTCGCGTCAAATGCACCTGTTTTAAATGCAATCACTATGCAATCGCAATGCAGTTGAGATAGAACTAGCTTATTGGAGGCGATGGCTAAATTGACTGGCTATTAAACTGTCGATGGCAGCAGCCAAGTCAAAATCTTTTTGCGTGAGCCCCGAAGCATCGTGGGTTGAAAGTCGGACGCGCATTTTTCTGTAGACCGATAAAAACTCGGGATGGTGGTTTTGATGCTCTGCAATATCTGCCACTTCTTTAATAAATTCCATCGCGGTTTTGAAGCTATCAAACTGCCACTGTTTGTGCATAAAGGCTTCATCGGGCTCTAAGATCCAGCCGCTGGTGGTTTTTAAAGCTTGGGTAATTTCTTCGCTATTGAGTTTTTGTATTTGCATTTTTGTATCCTTCAATATGAGATATGGAGTATTTCGGAAAAGACCCAATGGTCTTTTGTTTTAGATGTGATAGCGTCATTAAACCTAAGTTTCACCATATTCTGATGGAGATAGTTATTTCACACAATATCAAACCCATTGACCCTGCAAGACCTACTTTTATCGGAGAGGTTTCAGGTATTGACCTGACGCATCACCTTAGTGACGCCGAAGTCGCCGCTATCCATGCGGGTATGGACCGTTTTGGGGTGCTGGTATTTCACGACCAGCACTTAAGAGATGAACAGCAGATTGCGTTTAGCCGTCAACTTGGCCCACTCGAAGAAGCCACTGGTGACATCATGTCTGAGAAAGATCGGCGTCTGAGTATGGAGTTAAACGACATCTCTAATTTAGACAAACACGGTGAATTGCTGCCACGTGATGACCGACGGCGCCTATTTGGGCTAGGTAATTTGTTGTGGCACTCTGACAGTTCTTTTAAAGATGTGCCTGCCAAGTATTCGCTGTTGTCCGCTCGCAAAATTCCTAGTACAGGGGGAAATACGGAATTTGCAGATATGCGTGCCGCATATGACGCGTTGGACGATGCAACCAAGGCCGAGGTGCATGATCTCATTTGTGCGCACAGCCAGATTTTTTCTCGCGGTATTTTGGGCTTTGATGATTTCACCGAGGCCGAGCGTGCCAAGTGGGCGCCTGTACGTCAACGACTGGTGCGCCGCCACCCAAACACGGGTCGCCTGTCGCTGTATCTGGCTAGCCATGCTGGTGGCATTGAGGGCTGGCCAATGCCAGAAGCGCGTTCATTTTTACGCGATCTGAACGAACATGCCACCCAGCGTCAGTTTGTGTATGCGCATGTCTGGCGACCATGGGACCTGGTGATGTGGGACAACCGCGTCACAATGCACCGCGCACGTCGCTATGACCCGAAAGAGGTGAGAGATATGCGCCGTACAACGTTGAGTAACGAGGTGTCGAGTTTGGAGCAATGGGCGATCTGACGATGGATTACACAGTACCTGTTTGGTTGCTTGACTTAGTTATCTTCATCTTTTTATTGGAATGGGCGTACCTTAATTTCCGTTTTAAGCGGACTCAACAGGGCCCCAATTTTTTAGAATTGAATTTTGCGATGGCCCCAGGTTTTCTTTTAATCCTGGCTTTTCGATTCACTGCTGAAGAATCTATATCCATCTTCTCAATCGCTTGTCTTTTTATTTCGGGTTTGCTGCATCTCGTGGATTTCTATTTGAGGCACCGTGCTGCTAAAACGAAACAATAGCGTATCCAAACAGTCTTTAAGTAAAAGTTATTCCAGCTGATTTAACGATGCGACTGATTTGCTCGGATGTCTTTTTGAGGAGTTCCGTGAACTCTTGTTCAGAGCTCGATTGCACTGTGATGCCTCCCGCTTCCAATTGACTTCGTAACTCAGGGCTACCCGCAATTTTTTGAACTTCCTTGCCGATTCGTCCAACTGCAGCGGTAGGACTTTTGGCTGGCATCAGAAAGCCCCAGAAGTTTGTAAAGTAGAAACCAGTGACGCCAGACTCTGCCACTGTAGGCACATCCGGCATAGCTGCCACTCTCCCACCCGTTACTGCCAATGCTTTTACTAGTCCAGACTTGGCACTGTTGAAGGCAGCACCATCTATCAAGATATCAATATGACCGCCTAGTAAATCGTTCAATGCAGGGGCGCCACCTTTGTAGGGTACGTGCAATATATCTACACCTGTCATGCTCTTTATCATCTCCAGTGAAAGGTGTCCGATGCTTCCCGGCCCTGCAGTGCCACATCGAAACTTGCCTGGGTTAGCTTTGGCCTGGTTGAGCAGTTCGCGTAGGTTGTTAACTGGTAAATCTTTGCGACCAGTGATGACAATGGAGACAGAAGCGATCGTTGAAATAGGCGTGAAATCACGCAAAGTGGAATATGCCAATGATGGATTGGCGATGGGGTTGATGCACAACGACCCCATGTCACCAATCACCATGTTGTATCCATCTGGGGCCGCTTTAGCCGCTTGGCCCACACCAATAGCACCTGCAGCACCACCTTTGTTTTCTACTACAACTGGTTGTCCGATGGCTTTAGACAAAGGCGTCGCGTAAGCGCGAGCCACGACGTCGTTATTTCCACCAGGAGGATAGGGCACGATAAGGGTGACAGGTTTGTTGGGATAGTTGTCTTGTGCATGCAGCGCAGTAGGGCTCAGGCTTGTAAATGCCGTGGCAGCAGCACTACCCAGCCATTCGCGACGGGTCCACTGGTGCAAAGATTTTGCAGTTGGGTAATTTTTCATGGCAATGTCTCCTAAATTTATGCAGGCCGAATGGCGGTGCGTTCTGGATGGTCAATCGGAGGTTGTGGGTAGTGCACGCCTCTTTGTCCACTTAGTTGTCTATCAGGTTGGATGCGTGATCCATCACTTGCATAGCCTTTCAATCGGCCTTCATGCACCCAACCGAGGTCAGTGCCGTAAAGATTCTCAATCAACGCAGCCTCTAAGCGCAGTCTGACTTCATTGGCTGACGGATCAAGCGCTAGGTCATGGCATTCTTTGGGGTCTGTTTGTAAATCAAACAGTTGAACGATTTGCCCGCCTGGATACCAGATCAACTTGTGCCTACCATCGTGAATCATCCGCGATGCATTTCTATCTTCGCCGCATTCACCAAAAAATACCTCTCGACGTTTATCACCCAGCATAGACAAGCCCTCAACGGTCAAAGGTATGGGCAAGCCTGCAATATCTAGCAAGGTGGGCATGACATCTTGTAAACCTACTAGTCGATCATCTACCTTGCCCATAGGAATTGCGCTATGGTTCTTAGCGCCTACCAAAACCATGGGGACACGGGCAGAGCCTTCATAAAAAAGTCGTTTTGCCCACATGCCATGGTCTCCGAGCATGTCGCCGTGATCCGCTGTTAACAAAATGACGGTATCGTTCAGTAGATCTTCTTCGCGCAATGTACCGATCAAGATACGAATTTGATGATCGATATGGGTACACAGTGCGTAATAAGCACGGCGCAAATTACGCATCTCGCCGTCGCTCCATTTGGCTGGCCAATAGTCGCGAACTACTTGCAAAGCCATAGGCAATTTTTCGACAACTTGGCTCGACCATTCAGCCATGATGGGCAGATCGATTGGTATGTCTTGGTACAGAGCCTCGTAGCTTGCCAGAGGTACAAGCGGGGGGTGGGGGTGTGTATATGACACGTGCCAAAACGCAGGTCGGTTGGGATCGCGTCTTTTGATCTCGCGGGCTGCAGTGCGTGTGATCCAGTTGGTCACATGCAACGATTCATCTAAATGCCAATGGCGGTGTTCGTAACCGTTGTTGCTCATGCCATGCATGAATTGCAATCCGGCTTGACCTTGGTCGGCTAGATAAAGGTCGTAATCGTCCACAGCGCCTAAGCCAGGACGGCCTTCTTCTGCCAGAAGCGTGTTTTCAAAACCAATGCGATCGCGTTGGGGGAATACATGCAGTTTTCCAATGGCTGTGGCTTGGTAGCCGCCATCGACCATGCATTGCGCAAGCAAATTTTCGTTGGGCATGGTGAGAGCCGGCAAAAAAGAACGGTCACCATGGCGTCGAGGTGATTGCCCAGTCATCATCGACCTGCGCGCAGGAATACAAATGGGTGACTCTGAATACGCTTTGCTAAATTTAGTGCCCAGTCGTGCTAGCTGGTCAATGGTTGGCGTTTGGATGACTGGATGGCCTTCATGACCAAACAAAGATCCACCCCATTGGTCCACACTTAAAAAAAGTATGTTCGGGCGTGTGGCGCTTGTCTTCGAAGTAGACATTAATTTTTCCTAAAAAGATTTCTACAAATTTTTTGGATAAAAGGAATCAACACAACCAACAGCGCAATAAAGATCATGGATCCAGCGATAGGGCGTGTCAAGATTTCTAGCAAATCGCCTTGCGTGAGATACAAGGATTGAATAAAAGAACGTTCCAAGATGGGCCCTAAAGCCAATGCCATCAATAAGATAACAGGCTCAAATTTGAGCTGCCGCAAAACATAACCCGCAACACCACTTATAAGCAAAACCCATAAATCCAAAATGCTGTTTGAAATTGCGTAAGTTCCGACCACACATAAAAGTACGACGATGCTTGAAATTAAGTACATGGGCAGTCTTAACAATGCCACAAAAACACTGATCAAAGGCAAATTGAGTAGTAGCAACATCAAGTTACCAATATACATGCTGGAGGTAACGCCCCAAAATATTTCTGGGCTTTCTGTCATCAGCATGGGGCCTGTTTTGGCACCATGAATTAAAAGTGCTGTCAGCAACATGGCAGAAGCTGGAGCAAATGGAATGCCTAAAGCCAATAGAGGGATAAAAGCACCTTGCGCAGCGCCATTGTTCGCGCTTTCTGGACCGGCAACACCTTCAATAGCGCCATGTCCAAATTCTTCTGGGTGCTTAGATAGCTTTCTCTCTAATGCGTAAGAGCTAAAAGTGGCGATGATGGCAGTGGGGCCAGGTATCAATCCAAATAAAAATCCTAAAACTGAACCACGTGCAATCGGCCACTGTGAACGTTTCCATTCTTCACGCGTTGGCAGCAATTCCTTGAAGCTGACTTTCAATGGCTTTTCATTGGTTAATTTATTGTGCGCAGATGACAATAATTCAGCCACACCAAACAATCCAATCGCAATGGGCACTAATTCCAATCCTTGCGCAAGATCAAGGTAGCCAAAAGTAAAGCGTGAAACCCCAGACATGGGCTCCATTCCGACCGTGCTGAGACTGAGTCCCAATGCCACCATGACTGCCGCACGAATAAGAGATGAACCAGTCAATTTAGAGAGCACCAGCAGACCCAATACACACAGTGCAAAAAACTCTGGAGGCCCAAAACGAAGTGCAGATGCTGCCAACACAGGCGCTAAAAAAGCCAGCCCGAGGATGCCTACAGAGCCCGCAGCAAATGAACCTACTGCGGCAACAAAAAGAGCTGCACCGGCACGGCCTTTACGCGCCATTTCGTAACCATCAATAGTGGTAATGACCGATGAAACCTCGCCCGGTACTTTTAAAAGAATGGAAGTGGTTGACCCTCCATACATAGAACCGTAGTAAATACCTGCCAGCATGATCAATGCACCAGCAGGTGTCATGGCATAGGTGACCGGAAGCAGCAGAGCCATAGCACCTATGGGCCCAATACCTGGCAGCACACCAACGACGGTGCCTATCAACACACCAATAAAACAAGCCAGCAGATTTTGTCCTTGCAGCGCAATGGAAAATCCGTAAGCCAAGCCTTCGAATGCGTTCATATCAATTAAACCAAGTCGGGGTTGGCATTTTGACGCTCAATACTTGGGTAAAAAGTGCAAACGAAAGAATAGTTGCTATGGAAGCAGTTGCAATACGTTTTATCCATCCTGGCATTTCAAAAATTGAAAGTGAGCCGATCAATAATAAAAAAGCTGCGACAAAAAAACCGGCGCGCGGAAGCAAATATATATATAGCGCAATAGTCAGCACCATATAAATGATGTCTTTTGGAATGCGGTTCTCCGATGTTTCAATAGTTGGAGTTGCACGCAACGAATCAACTATGTGCAGAGATGCAGCAATAAACATGAGCGACCCAACAATCATTGGAAAAAGCCCCGGCCCTGGTTCTGCGGCGTTAAGGCCTAAACCACCTGGAAGCTTTTGAGAGAAATACATCTCAAGGCTTCCAAGCAGCAGAAAAAAAAGTCCAGTGCTAAGACTTATCCATCTGAAGGTCATTTTTTACCCATTCCAAGCTCTTTTACCAACAGGCCATTTTCTTTGTAAGCAACCCATAGGTCTTTACGAAGAAGTTCAGGTTCTTTGATATCGAGGTTGTAGCCCTTTTCTTTGGCTTGGCTACTGAAACTAGGGCTCTCCATGGCATCTTTTGCGGCTTTGAAAATTTTTGCTTTGATATCAGCTGGTAAGTTCTTAGGTCCAACAATGGGGTAGTAGACGCCCATAGTGATGTCGTACCCGAGTTCTTTGAAAGTAGGCGCATCTGGGAAATTAGCATTACGTTTTTCTTCAAATACTGCGAGCACAGTTACCGTTTTAGCTTTGACGTGCGGGAGTAACTCGGAGGGGTGTGCAACAACAGCCTCAATGTGGCCACCCAACATGGATGGAATGGATTCTGCGCCACTGGCATAAGGAATATGTCCAAGCTTTGTTCCAGCTTTGGTATTGATGCTTGCAACAATCAAATGGCCTACTGAACCATTACCAGGCGTTCCAACCCTGATTTTTCCTGGATTGGCTTTGACAAAATCCAGTGCTGCTTTTGCTGTTTTATGGGGTGATGTAGATAAAACAGCTAACACCATGGGTAAATTAGCGGCTTTGATGATGGGGTCGTAGTCGTCAGGCGTTTCGTAAGGCAAATCCTGACGATGTGGCTGCACGGTCAGTGTGGCTGCCGCACTTAAAACAATGTTGTAGCCGTCAGCCGGCATACGGATAACCTCAGCAGTTCCAATAGTTCCCTGACCACCAGGACGATTGGTGACCGTCACCGGTTGACCTAATGTGGTCTTCATGGATTCAGCAAGCATTCGCGCAATGATGTCAGCGCCTCCGCCCGCAGGATAAGGAACCACCAAAGTAACCGGTTTATTGGGGAAGGGTTGTGCAGAGGCGTGTGATCCGATCAAGCCCAAAGAACTCAGTGCGATGCATCCAGAGATGGCTAATTTTTTAAACATGGTTGTCTCCTTTAATTTATAAATTTACAAAAAACTTGTCACTCAAATCCCACTAACTTTTATCAATTCACGCGCTTTATCCAGCTCGCCAGCAATAAATGTTGCAGTTTGCGCAGAACCTAAATAGGCTGGATCGATACCCATTTTTTGGTTCATAGAGGGCGTTGCCTCAATCAATGCGCCTAGACAGGCTTCGCTGAGTCTTTGAAGAATATCTGATGGAGTGTTGGCAGGGGCCATCAAAGCATTCCAAGATTGAAACGATAGATCACACCCGAGTTCCTTGATGGTAGGTACTTCAGGAAGTGCGCTAAGTCTTTGGGATGCAAAAACACCAATGATTTTTGCGCCTTCATTGGCCAATGCGATGGCAGTCGGCAGTTGTTCTGCAATCAATTCAGCCTCGCCGTCTTTGAGGGCTTTAATGGCAGCGGCTGCTCCAGCCATTGGTTTGTGCGTGAGGTCTATACCCATTAATTTAGAGAAAGCAGCCATGCCAATATGTGGCAAGCCTCCGGCACCGGGTGTGGAGTAAGAGATCGAAAAGGGCACTGCTTTAGATGCCGTGACTATGTCATGGATAGTTGTAATGCCGCTATTGCCAGAGGCCATCAATACACTCGGTGTTGAGGTAACGCGGCACACAGGAACAAATGAATGCAGTACGGTGTACCCAACGGAATTGATCTGTGGTTGGTAAACCAGCGGGCCTTGTGACGCGAAAAGCAAGGTTAGCCCATCAGGATTTGCTTTTGTAACTTCAAAACTGCCTATTGACCCAGTGCCTCCTGGTCGGTTAATGAAAGTGACATCTTGGCTAAGACGTTCTTTCAATCCATTGATAAAAAGCTGCAAAATTAAATCAATTCCTCCTGGAGGAAAAGGCACAACTATTTGAATGGAAGCCGTTGAATGAGGTGTTGTGGTGGGCATAGTTATTTTGAATGTCGATGTGTCAAGCGATTCCAACGGGTTCAGCCAATTCAGATTTGAAAGTGCCTGGTCTTGCCATCAGTAGTGCATGTAAATTTTCACGTATTGCCGTGTGCAATTGAGATTCAAATAGATTGGACATTTGTTGCGGGTCTTCCAATAGGTCGTAGAGTTCACCGGCGCCTGATCCCATTTCGTATGTATAGGAATATCGACTTGTTCTCACGGTTCGTAAATCTAGAGCAACACCGAGTCGAGAGGGGTGAACTTTCCATTCACTCCAAGCGCATTCCCGTGTTTCATCGCCTTGGATCACAGGATGGAGCGATCGACTTTGTTCATTCGTAGAAATAGCACCTGCAGTCTCTAAGAAAGTAGAAGCTAAATCAATAGTTGAAACTGGACTCTCGATCAATTTGTCAACAGGAATTTCAGGGCCCGCAATGATGAGTGGGACGCGTAATACGCCCTCATAAAACATCGGCCCTTTGAGGTAGAGCCCATGATCGCCCATCATGTCGCCATGATCGCTTGCAAAAACAATCAATGTGTCATTGGACAGACCTAATTCTTTGAGGCTATCAAGTATGCGACCAATTTGGAAGTCCACCAATGAAATCATGCCGTAGTAGTTAGCAGTCATTTCCGCAAGTTGCGCATCCGTTTGTGGCGGCACTTTAAAACCTTCAGATCGGAATTTTGCTAACTCTGGATCGGCGATTTGAGGAGCGCCTTCTAGTGCGGCTTTATGCCACCAAGGCCTTTTCTCTAAATCAAGCGTTCTGTGTTTCGGTAGGTGCATTTCTGCTGGGTCATACATCGCATTCCAAGGCGCTGGGCAATCAAAAGGATGATGGGGATCGGGAAACGATGCCCATGTAAAAAATGGCTTGTCTGCATTTTTATGACCTTCTAATATTGCCAATGTTCTATCTGCCACCCAAGTGCTGCTGTGCCAATCTGCAGGTAAATTGGAACTCCAAGTCTGAGCGGCGCCACTACCCTCGGTGGAACTACTCTGCCAAAGTTCTAATGCATTGGGGTGGCTCATAAACCAATGCTCGAATCGGTGGATTTTGGGCGCCCCTTGTTGTATGCGTGCTCTGTGAAATTTGCCTAATGCGGCAAGTTCTACATGCTCAAAACCCATATAAGGGCCCACCCAGTCATCTGGAAAATTAGGGGCGCTTTTTCTGTCTTCAGGTGTGCCTGTGGGTGCAAATGTGATTTTGGAAGAAAAATGTGCTTTGCCTACGAAGGACGTTTTATAGCCCTTCTTGCTTAACTGTGCGGCTATTCCTTCATCACCCATTTTGGGGTCCAAATCGACCCCGTTATCCCAAACACCGTTGGTCAATGGCAGCCGGCCCGTGAGAATGGCTGCACGTGCAGGCTGACAAACAATGCTAGGTGAGATGCAGTTTGAAAATCGGGTGCCAGACTTGGCTAGTGCATCAAGATGGGGCGTTTTTAATTGCGAATTTTCATACCCCATGCAATCAGCGCGCTGTTGATCAGTTGTAATAAATAAGATATTCGGACGGTATTTCATAGTGCAGTTAGGAGTAACTTGATTGGGTTTATGTTTTTACACTTGGCGCACCAATTTTTGGGATGCTATGTGCATCCAATGCGATGCAAATATTTCGGGTTTCCATATAGAAGTCGAAACTCCAATCGCCACCATCACGACCAATGCCACTGTCTTTCATGCCTCCAAATGGCGTAGATAAATTGCGTGAAATCTCCGTATTGACCCACACCATGCCAGATTGAAACGAGCGGGCGAGTCGATGTGCCCTTGCAAGGTGGCTTGTCCAGAGGTAAGTAGATAAACCGTAGCGGCTATTGTTGGCGAGTGCTAGTGCGTGCGCTTCATCCTTAAAGGGCAGAACGGCTAAAACTGGGCCAAATACTTCTTCTTGAACAATAGGCATATCTGCACTGAGTCCGGTCACTATGGCAGGTTCAAACCAATGCCCAGCAGACGGTAAATCTGTTTGTCCATTGACAGCACCACCGCAATGCATAGTCGCGCCTGATTTCTTGGCCTCAGTGCAGTGTTGAATCACTTTGGCGAGTTGATTCTGATGAATGAGCGGCCCTACTTCCGTTAAAGGATCAAATGGATTGCCCACGCGAATAGATTTGGCTTTTTCTACTAAGCGTTGCACAAATTGGTCGTGAATCGTGTCTTGTACAAGTAACCGTGAGCCTGCATTACAGCGTTGACCGTTTAAGCTAAAAATCATGAAAGCGACTGCGTCTACAGCGCGATCAAGATCCGCATCGTCAAACACTACAACAGGGCTTTTTCCGCCGAGCTCAAAGTGCATAC
>Ga0209085_1001428_pt1 | contig 14817 bp, 16 predicted proteins | sample C_131016_EF_Meta_FD_187310 | JGI IMG/M metagenome (GOLD analysis project Ga0209085, IMG submission 187310) | Freshwater microbial communities from Lake Croche, Canada to study carbon cycling - C_131016_EF_MetaG (SPAdes) (version 2) | ecosystem: Environmental > Aquatic > Freshwater > Lake...
GCTTCGTGCTGATTTAGGTTGTAAATTTCAAGAGTTATGCGATTGATGTATCCAGGATCGATCCAGCCTGCGTCAAAACAGACTGCAACGCCGTTCCTACCCCAGCTGCTGCGAGATTTTACTTCGCTTGCTCCGCCATGCTCACGAATACCGATAAACTCGTGGGTATGACCGAGAATTCTCTCACCAGGCCTCAATACTATAATTGGATGATCCTCGGGAATATTTTCAAAGAGTGAATAGCCATTTTCTTCGCACCACTGCTTGTGCGGCATCGCTTCAAGCGGTCCTTTGAAATAGCGTGAAACTTCTGACTTATCAAAAGGGTTATAAATTCGATATTGATCTTGGTACTCTTGTTTATAAAAATAATGACCGAGGGTGAAGTCTAGGCTTGCTTCTGAAACGTGTTTTTGATCGAACGGCACACAAACAATTGTGCCATTGTCTACGGCTGATAATATCTCAGAATTGCTATACACACTCATCTAATTTATATTAACATAAAAAAGAGGCGCACTTAAATTAAAGTGCGCCTTCTTCTCGAGTGGCCTGAAGCTCTTTGTAAATTCTCAGGGCATCTTGTCTACCATTGTTGATTGCTATTCTTAACAGTTTCATTGCATTTGTAACATCTTTTTTAATTACAGATATCTTTGCAAGTTGAATTAATGCTTCTGATGAGCCGAGCTTGTAAGCCCATTCGAAATGTAAAGTTGCAGCAGTGTAATCATGTTTAAGCATAGAAAGTTTTCCAAGAGCTACAGCTGCTTGAGGAGATCCGACTTCTTTTAGATTGTTGTCTTCATCAATCCAAGTTACTTTATATGCCAGTTTCCACCATCTTATTGCACGAATTCTGTTGCCCATTTTGTAATCTCTCAGACCAGCATTGAAATAGCTGGCTGCTGCGTTTCGTGCTTCTTTTTCACTTCGAAATTCCCAATTATGACGATTTAACACAATTGATATCCTTACTCGAAAAGTACTGTAATTATATTTTAACTACTTAACTATTATATCATAAAATAATTATTTTTCAAGATAGTAGCACCGGTCTTCCTTCATTTTGTCTGAAGGAAGACCGGTGTGATCTTTAGGGTGCTACTCTACCATTTTTTATAAATGCATCATGCGTAAGAGGCATCAATTCCTTAAAGCACTCTTCATATTTCTCGCCAACCATCTCTATCTCTCGTTGAGGATATGATGGATAGTGAGAATTAGGGCTGCTAGTTCGTAGAGACAAGAAATTCATTAGCGAACGTGCATTGATAGTCACGTAAGCCGATGAATAAATGTTTAGCGGCAAAACAATACGTGCAACTTCTCTGGCAATACCTTCACTTAGCATTTTTTTATATGCTTCATACGCTGCAATGCAAGTCCGTTTAGTTTGACGGCTTACAGTTGCATGTTGAAGGATGTTGCCTTCGTGAAATTCATAATGCCCTGCTTTACCAGTTTGTACGAGCTTGCGCTCATGATCTGGTACGTAGAATACCGGTTCGAGTACTTTGTAACGTCCGCTTTCTTCGTTATAGCTCGCAATTCGATGGCGGAAATGTTCTCTCCACATGAAAATTGGTGCTTGTACGAAAAATGTGAAGTTTGAGTGCTCAAACGGTGAACCATGACGATCTTTCATCAGATAGTTAATTAAGCCGGCTGAACGCACACTATCTAAATGTACATCATCCATCGCCTGTTCGCCTTTAGTTGAAACACGTGCTGACCATACAACATCTGCATCTGCAGCAGAGTGCTTTATGAGTTCCACAGTTACGTCACTGCGAAATACTATTTCACTGTCCACATTACTCCTATGTAAAAAAACGAGCGGATCCGATTGACCCACTACCCTACTACTAATATAACTTATTTGGTACAATAAATCCATGTCAGAACAACTATCACACAAAGCACCAGAATTATTAACCGTAAATAAAGAAACATCTTTTCAAGAGATTGAAAACTTAGTCAGTCTGCGCACGAGCCAACTACAGGAAGCAAAAATTGCTTTAGAATTTTTGAAAGCTCAAAAAAATGGAGATCAAACGTTACCGTTTGACGTAGAAACATTAAATCAAGAGATTGCATTAGAGCTCAACAGCCTTGACTATATGCCAAGTGATGTAAGGTTTCATCATCTGCTTATTGAGAATGACTATCTTAGAGACAAGATTGCTCAGCTTACATCAAATAGACACGAGGCCGTCCGAGGACTCAAGTCCCTAACAGATCAAGAAGATTCTGAGATAATGTTCCTAGATTTCGAAAATGCAACGTTGAAAAATGAAGTTGCAAAATTAAATGAAGCACTGCTCGAGGGTCGACCAGATACTGTGCTACGCAAATTTGGAAGATTCCTAATTACTAGAATATAAATAGGTTTTCAAACTAAAATCTCGCCCGTTAAGAGCGAGATTTTTTATTAATAAAAGATTATTAACTTAGTTCAACATGGATGCCAGGACCCATTGTTGTTGTTACGTTTATAGATTTTACGTAAGCAGCCTTAAGTGAAGAAGGTTTTTGTGCTTGTAGGCTATCAAAGAAAGATTTAGCGTTATCGAGAAGTTTAGCACCACCGAAACTGACTTTGCCGATTGCTAGGTGAACAATTGCTTGTTTGTCTACGCGGTATTCAACTTTTCCGGCTTTAGCTTCTTTTACAGCTTTAGCTACGTCAGCAGAAACAGTTCCGCTCTTTGGGTTTGGCATAAGTCCTCGTGGACCAAGTAGCCTTGCATATTTACCAAGTTTTGGCATATATTGAGGTGATGTGATAAGAACGTCGAAGTTGATTTCTTCTTTATCAAGTTGCTTAATGAGTGTTTCATCTCCTACTATATCTGCACCTGCTGCTTGAGCTGCCTTGTGATCTGTTTCAGGAGCAAATACTGCTACACGAATAGTTTTACCGCTACCGTGAGGCAAGCTCACAGTTGAACGGATGTTCTGATCTGCTTGGCGTGGATCAACGTTCAAACGAACGTGTACCTCAACGCTGGCATCAAACTTACTTGGGCTAGTTTTTGAGGCAAGATCCATAGCCTCAGCTAGTGTGTAAAGTTTTGTCTTATCAACAAGCTTAGCAGCTTCTTGGTATTTCTTGCCTCGTCGTTCAATAACTGGTCGCGTAACAGGCCGGGGACCTTTTTTTCCGTTTGATTCTGCATCTTCTGATTGTGGAGTTGTATCGTGAGCCTCTTTTCGCTCTTCTTTTGCAACTTTTTCAGCAGTCTCCTTGAGGGCTTTTTCGCTTCTTTTACCGCTCTTCGCTACTTTCTTATCTACAGAAACACCTGCAGCATGGATAGCGGCTTCGATCTGCGCGATTGTATTTTTTTCAGTTACATCAAGCTTCAATTCTGATGCTTCTGCGAGTAGTTCTGACTTTTTAGTCATCTCTAATCCTTTCTGTGGTGATAACGGCTTTTTATGGCCTCCCAACATTGATTTATAACTTATTTATTATAGCATCTAAAGAGAAATAAATAAAGGCCCTTATTTAGGGCCTTTATTTTGAATTTAAGTGTATTAATCTTCTACAACTACACCCATTGAGCGTGCTGTACCAGCGATGATTTTGAAACGTGCTTCAGCATCGTTTGCATTTAGCTGATCTTTTTTGATTTCAGCAATTTCTTCTATATCTTTGCGGCTAATTTTGCCAACTTTTTCGATGTGAGATTTGCCACTACCTTTTTTGATACCAGCTCTATCACGGATCATGTCGTCTGCTGCTTCGCCTAGAGACTTCCAGGTGAAAGTACGGTCTTCATACACTTGAATGTGTACGATAACGTCTTTACCAGCAAGTTCTTTAGTTGCGTCATTGAATGGATTGATAAAATCCATCATATTTAGACCCCATTGACCCAGTGTTGATCCTACTGGAGGTCCAGCAGTTGCACGGCCTGCAGGGATTCGTAATTTCAAATTACCTATAATTTTCTTTGCCATTTAGTTTTCCTTTTTGTACTCGTTTATTATACGAGTGCGTAACTTTCATATTCTAACAGATATAAGCACTATAATCAAGGGGTTAAGATACTTTTTTGACCTGCAAAGCGTCTAGCTCTACGGATGTATCTCGGCCAAACATGCTGACCATAACCTTAACTTTACCCTTGGTCCTATCCACTTCGCTCACTGAGCCATCGAATCCCTTGAATGGACCATCAGTGATGTTTACAACTTCACCGATTGCAAGATCGATATGGTGCTTAGGATCTTCAACGCCCATTCTCTTTTTGATCTTTGAAATTTCAGAATCAGACACAGGTGTTGGAGTTGTAGTAGTGCCTACAAAACCTGTGACGCCTGGCGTGTTACGTACGATAAACCATGTTTCGTCACTTAGTTTCATTTCCACAAGTACGTAGCCTTGGAAAATTTTCTTCTCAACAACTTTTCTTTTACCGTTCTTTATTTCTATTTGTTTTTCTTTGGGAACCATAACGTCAAAGATGTCATCAGCCATGTCTACGGAATTAATTCGTTGTCGAATGCTATCGGCAACCTTATCTTCATAGCCGCTGTATGTATGGATTGCATACCATTGTCGTGATGAGTCATATCGGGTTTTTGTCATTGTACTTCTCCTTATTTCAAAATTAAGTTAAACAGATATTTAAATAGAGCGTCTAGAAGTAGAATAAATACTACGAAAAATGCACTGAAGCCTAGTACTGCTGCTGTTAGTTCCCATGTCATTTTACGCGTAGGCCAACGAACAAGTTTGAGTTCTGCCCATGCTCCTCTGAGATAGTTTCCAAATGGTTTCAAAAACTTGAGAGTTTTTTTAAGGAAAGATAGATCTGCTTTTGGAACTTTAACTTTAAGACTAGTTTTAGCTTTTGCAGCTTGAGCTACTATTTTAGTGATATTTTCTTTTGGCACTTCTAGTTTCTCCAATTTAAAAGTCTGCTTGAAGCAGACTGTCAAGTACATTATAGACATAAACTACTGTTTAGTCAACGTTTTTAGAGCCAATAGGCAGACTAAATGAAAATACAGATCCATGGTTCAATCTGCTCACAAGTACAATCTTGGTTCCTAATTTTTTTGCAAGTTTCGCTGATACATATAGCCCAAGTCCCGTACCAGAAGTTTCACGGGTTCTGTAATCTTCACTCCTGAAGAATTTGTTGAATACTTTTTCTTGATCGGATTTGGAAATACCTATTCCAGTGTCTTTGACCGCGAACGATATTTCATTACCTGTTTGTTTAGCAGAAATTGTTACCGATCCAGCTTTAGTGTATTTAATGGAATTATTAATGAAGTTTTTTAAAAGTTCTTCTAGATAAAGTCTGCTAGAGTTTAGCGGAGAGAGTTTAGGACTTAAGTCTAGGTTTAATTTTAAGCCTTTTTCATGCGCAGATTCAGAGAATTCATCGTATAGACTATGCACCATGTCTTTAAGGTTTATTTCTTCGATAGCGTCACCTACGCCGCGTTCAGCTCTTGATAAGGCGCTAAGATCATTCACCATTTTTGCTAAGTACATAACTTGGCTATGAGCTCCTGCTAGTGCATCCTCTTTCATTTCCTTGCTTACATCGGGATGCTGCATCAATGCCTGAAGATTAGATATCTCGGCTTCAATGACCGTTATAGGCGTACGCAGTTCGTGACTTACTACGCTGATAAATTCGTCTCTTTCTTCTTCAAGGCTTTTGGCTTTTGTTACGTCACGCAACATAATAATATATCCATCATGTGAATCGGTCTTCTCCGTCTTGGTGTAAGAACTTCTTATTGGCGTAAATGTTAATTCTACACGTATTTCTTCTGGCATGCCAAAACGCATACGAAGATCGTCTCTAATTACAGTTCCGACGGCTTTCTCTAGCTCTTTTAATAGACTGTATGGCTTACCGCTTGCATCTTTTAAATGAAGTACATTACCGATATGTTTTTTACGGATTGGCACATTTGTATCAAGCAAGTTCAACGTAGCTGCATTATATAATTGTACGATTCCATGTCTATCTGTACTTATTACTGATTCTTGGAGGTTGTTTATGATGACGGTAAATCGATCTTTTTGTAGCACGTCTAACATTGTATTCTGCACAGAAATACTGTATTTCAAGCCAAGATCATTTTGTATGCTAAGTATAACTAGTCCGGATAATGCTACGGCAGAAAAGGCAGCAAAATGATACAACCATGATTGTACTGTTGTGCCATCAGAAGCCATCAATATATCTAGCACTGACACTGCTGCAAATAATAGGATGCTTACCTGTAAGCCTTTACGAGAGAAGAAAGTAAATGCCGAAAGTACATTTATTATCCAAAATATAGCAAAAATCGAAGGCACTCCGGTTATAAATAGCAGAGTTGCTGCACCAACTAAATGAAAACCTCCTATTCTGATGTAATTGAGTTTTGTATCACGTATGTCCCCTGTAAACTGCACGATGGCTAGTATAACCCACCAAAAACCAAGAACAAAAAAAGCTTCGAAACTGAATTGTTCGTATCTATCAATAACGTTAGTAGCTATCAAGATACCGTAAACTATATAGATAATAGGTATAGCGATACCGCTAAATCGAATGAAGTTTAAAGTTCGCTCCGAATACCCATCTAAATGCTGTCTCATACTTATTTTAATTATAGCATGAGCTATATGGACGGGGCGTGTGTTTTGAGCAATTTTCTATGTGCTTTATAGTTGGGGTCTGAAGTTTCTACAACCTCCCAAAATTCTGGGGAGTGATTCATTTGCACTGTATGTGATAATTCATGAATCAATACGTAATCAATAAGTTCAAATGGGAGTTTCATTAAGGCTATATTTAGGCTTATAGTCCCTTTGCTATTACAGCTTCCCCACCTACCACTTGAATGAGAAAAACGTATATTCGTATACCTGAAACCGTGATTATTAGCTATATAATCAAGTCTTCTTGGTAGATAGCTTCTAGCTTCGATTCTTAGAGCCTTGATAGATTCATCTCTGATCATACGAACAACATGTGGGTCTTCGATAGCATCCTCGGATGAAAGTATGACATTTATATTCAATCCATTCTTAGATACCTTAGTTCTGCTATTTGATTGGAAAATAGATAATTTGTGGCTCTTGCCAATCAACATTCCGTGAGTATACGAAGATTTCTTATCTTCAGTATTCAAAATTTTTCTTAATTCATCGCGATTTGATTTGACTAATTGTTTCGCTAAGAATATAGGAGCGTACGTCGGCATAGATATACGGAGTCGGCCGTCTGGTGCAACCCTCAGTTTTACAGATGTTGCCTTAGAACTCCGCCGAATTACTATTTCGCCAAATTCAGAGTCGTTGATTGTCGGCATTATTCTAACCTATATAACGCTTAGATTGAAACGTAGCCATAGATGCACGCGGCTGTGTAAGCCGAGAAAGTACAACTTTAGTCTGAGTTGCAAATGTATGTTTGCCACTCAAGACAAGGGCTTTTTCAGCATCATTAGGTACTGTGAATCTTCTAACTTCAATACTAAAATTAATTTCGCGCCCAGTTATCTTGTTATTTTTATCAGATCTTTTCTTTGCAGTCTCGGTATCTGTCTGTACCCATACTGTCAATATTTTATAGCCAGCTTGTTTTGCTGCTGTGTAATATACTTCTCGAGATTTCTTAGCCAAGGTGTCGGAGTCAACTACTATGCTTTTATTTGTCTTAAGAAGCTCAGGAAGAAAATATTCGATTGACAATATATTTGGAATTTTGAGACCATCTATAAGTGGAATCGAAAATAGATTGGAGAATTGTTTCGCAAAATAAGATTTGCCTGCTCCAGGAATACCAACCATCAATATCAAATAAGGACTGTCCAATTGTAGGTTCTTCATGTTTTTAGTATATCAGATTAGTTTATCTGAGTGAGCCCTTAGAGCGTTGAATATTACTACGACATCAATAATTTCTTGAAGACCTGCACCAAGAAGTGGCGGTATATATCCAAACGCAGCCATTATTTCTAAAATGATGCTAAGGCCTATGCCGATATAGACAGATTGAACAGCGATTTTCATAGTTCGTTTAGCGATATTTATTGATTCGTAAACCTTATAAATATCATCCAGCATAATTACGACATCAGCAGATTCACTGGCAGCAGTTTCTCCACGAGAGCCCATTGCAATACCAACGTCCGAAGCAGCGAGTACGGGTGCGTCGTTTACACCGTCTCCAACCATAGCAACAGGACCTTTTTTAAATGTATTCAATGCCTGTAGCTTGTCAGTAGGCAAACACTCGGCAACTACCTTATCTATTCCTACTAATGTTGCAATCCTACTAGCTGTTTTTTGATTGTCGCCAGTTAGCATAGCAATTTCTTTTATGCCCATAGATTTAAGCTTGAGTATGGTTTTATGGCTATTTTCTCGAAGAGCATCGCTGAAGGTTATAACACCAATATACTCACCGTTTTTAGCCAAATAAACGGCAGTTTTTGACTGGATTTCATTGAGTGGCATCTTGATTTTAAGCTTTGTTAAATATCTTAAACTGCCTATTTCAATCTTATCTTGACCTATATGACCCCTAATACCGTTACCTGCTTCTTCAGTGATTCGTAAAACCTTGCTTAGTTTTACTTTATGCTCAGACGCATAGATTGAGATGGCTTTGGCTAAAATGTGTGGAGAATTTTGTTCTAGGCTTGCTGCATATGACATCAAATCATCAGAATTAGTACCAATTTCTGGAAGTATTTCATGAACTTCAAGCCTGTTTTCTGTTAGAGTGCCAGTTTTGTCGAAAATTATAGTTTTAAGTTGGGATAGTTTCTCAAGTACTGCACCGCTCCTGACGATGATTCCATGTTTTGCAGACCTGCTCATTCCGGAGATGATCGCTACAGGAGCCGCGATAAGCAATGGGCAAGGTGTTGCTACAACAAGCACTTCTGCAAATCGGACTGCTTCACCACTAAGCGCCCAGGCTAAGCCGGCAATTAGTAAGGATACTCCTGTGAAAGGCACTGCGTATCTGTCGGCAAGTCTCACAAATGGAGAATTAGACTCTGCCGCAGATTGAACTAGTTTTACAATTTGCGAATATTGAGAGTTTGCAGCTGTCTTTGAGGCCTTGATAGTCAATATACTATCTCCATTAAGAGAACCACTCAAGACAGCGTCATTCTTACCTACTTCAATTGGTAAAGATTCACCAGTTATCGACGATTCATCTAAAAAGCCGGTACCTTCGACAACTACACCGTCAACAGGTAAAACATCACCGATTCGAATTCTTAGTAGCATACCAATTTTTACTGAAGATACAGCCACTTCTTCTACGGAACCGTCGTCTCGAATGACATGCGCTACCTTTGGTACACGAGAAAGAAGTGATTTAAGTTCTGTTTTGGCTCTTTCACTAGCATATCTTTCCAATGATTCACCACCGGTCAGCATTGCAACAATGACAATTGTTGCCCAATATTCACCGAGTACCATGGTGCTGATAATAGCTAGTATCGCAAGAAGATCTACTCCATACTGTTTGTTTCGTAGGTCTTTGATCATGACTATCAGTAGCTCAAGAGTTACGACTGATGAGAATATTATTATTAACCAGTTTGCAAATATAGTTAATTGCAAAAAGTTAAGTAAGCCGGCACCGATTATGAAAACCGGCACCAAAGCCAATCTTAAGTATTGTGACGTAATTTTACTTAGTTTTTTCATTTGTTTATGCTCACGCTTAAGACTATTATACATCAGTAAGACCGATCGATTAGTTTGATTTATTTACATAAACGTGATATAATATTATAGTTACAAGATTCCTTGTGATGTTCATTCCAAAAAAGATAGGAGGTGGGTGAATTGGTCAATCGGCCAACTCACCGCGTCAAGCATGTTTCAGGTTATGAAGCGCATATATATATTGCACGCTCATTACTTAACAAACTGTATGATCGCGACCCAGAAACCCGTAACCGTGCCCGTTCATCGGTAGCAATTCGCACCAGGAAGGCATTCGAAGCAAAATACAACGACTGGAGTTTTTATCGTTTCATTCAATGGGATGAAATAAAATTATCTGCTCTAGATTCAGAAACTACCAATAAAGTTGAATGCGACGATTGCCCAAGTTGTGATATTGGCTATCACGAACGTTGCCGCAACGGATGTACTTCTGGTAAGAAATGAATCTCCCCTAGTCAGGAATGAAAATGCCGTCTCAATTGAGGCGGCTTTTCTTTTATTATTCGTCAAATCGATTGTCGTATTCTTCATCATTATCATCATCGTCTGGGTCTTCATCATATATATAGCGATGTAATTTAAGGTCTCTATAGTTCATGGGTATATAAACGGTTGATTTTTGAGGAAAAACTGTAATACGTCCATCACTGTGATAGAGAACAGGTTCATCAAGTACAGCAACTAATCCGTAAGGATTTATACTAATTTTCATATTATGCTGTTTGTCATTTTCGAATGCTCGAAAAATTTTGTCAACCGACCTTTGACTAGGAATAGGTCTTACTTCAAGGTCTACAATATAGGCTTCAATTACAGAGTCTTCTCCTAGAGTCATAAACTGTACTTCATTGTCTTCGCCATTATCAATCAGAGCTATTGTCTTGCCTGAAACAGTGAATTTTTTATAGAATATAAGATTTTCTTGTTCGCACAATCTCTCGACAGTTTTTGCTTCTATCTTATCTCTGATGTCTTCAATTTCGCTATCTATATCTTTTTTATTAATTTGATAGCTATCGCAAAGTTCTTCGAAATACTCGACTACATTGTTTACATCTTCTTCACAATCTATTTTTCCATCTGCGAGGTCGGTATTGACCTCAACCTCGGACATAATTTCGTAAAAAGGTCGTAAATCTTCAGGCTTATCTTCGACTTCACGGAGACTGTCCTTGAACAGCTTGAGGTCATTTTGTTCTTTCCATATCAATGATGAGCGAACTAATAAATAGCCTCTCATTGTTTCGTAACGCTCCGTATCATCTGCTTTCATCTTTGAAATGATGTCATATATTTGATCCATCTCTTCGATATTGATAGCATCGAAACAAAGTTCATCCTTCAGGCGATTATTGAACTCTTTAGTAATTAGGTATTCGCGATAAGATTCATTTATTGAAATCTCGCTAAGATCAACATTTGTCTTTACGGTGAGTCTTACATCTGCATAAAATGAACTTAAGGCATCGTAGACTTCGTTGTTTATATCAGGGTTATTAAGTTTACTCAGGCTGTTGTAACCAAAAAGCGCACCAATCATGAATGATTTTGAGCGTAGTTCGTCTCTCTCGTCTGGAATTGATACACGAGTTAGTCTGGTAATTTGATCAGCGTTTTTATCAAAATCTTTATCATCACGCATTATTGTCGCAAAATGTTTGAAATAGGAATCTGCATTAGGGAATTTAGCTAGTTCAGTTTTAATTTCCTCTGAAACAGAAGTTAGTGATTCGAATTTCGGTACGTGTGATTCCATGTGTGATAGAAATTTTATACCACACCACCCCTATATTCAAGCAGTAGCTTTAAAGTTAAAACCCCCACTGTTTAAGAGTGGGGGTTATTGGATACTACTTTTAACTTCAATTGAGCAAATTCTTAATAGCTGAGTGGAGCATTCTCAGTTCCCTGTCTGTCCAATCTTTTGTGCCCAATGACTCGACAATAAGTTTCATATCGAAATCCGAAAATACATAATCTTCGACGGTAAGATTTACAGAATTTCTATAGGTTTTCAAAAGAACCAATTTTCTATGTGTAAAATCTAAATAAAAGATTGCTGTGTAATCGTACTTATTCAATGTAAGCAATATTATGATTTTTATATCTGTGTTCGAAACATTGCTTGTAGCAGATTTATTTTTTGCTAATTTTGCAGAAGCGAGCTCTAAGTCTTTACAAATTTCGCTAATTAATATCAGCCTGTCTTCGTAATCCACTAGAAGCTCACTCTTGAAGGAGTTAGATTTTTTTCTCAAGGTACGACCTCTCTTTCGGAGTATCCGCGCATACTATAACATATATATAGAAAAACGTCGAGCAATGGTCTAAAATTTTTGCAATAAATTATTCTTATGCTAGTATTGAAGTATGAATAAGAGTAATAAAAAACTATTTATATACATCGGCTCAGTCGTTTTTATATTATTAATCGGACTTTCTATATGGTTACTAGCCAAAAATAATACTAAAGAATCTAAAACACTTGTTGCGGAACAGTGTTCAATAGTATCAATCTCTGATATTAAATCAGCTCTTGGTTCTCTTGCCGATAACATAGAGAATGGCGTTGAAGGAAGTGCTGAGAAAGGTACGTCTGATCAAACCCAAAAATTCTGTGATTATAAATTTGGTGAAGTTGCCGGTACCGCACTCAAATTCACTGTTCGGTTGCGTGATTTTGAAGCGAAATATACAGCAAAAGGCCACTATGATCTAGTTGAACAAGGTATTAGTGTTGATCGTAGCACTAAGCTTGGTGATGGAACAACCTTCACGCAGTTTGAATCCAGTAAGATTACAAATAGTGTGTTTACAGTCTATAAGTTTGAAACATCTTCAAGAGCATTCGAATTTGATTTAGATACACAAACCGATGGTGCCGTGAAACCCGCTGAAGTAAAGGCTTTACTAGTTAAAGTTGCAACACCTATAAATTTCGATAATCACTTAAACCAGGATTAATATGGATACTACGACAGTATCTCAAATTGTCTCTTATATAAATTCGCATCAGTTATGCGTTCTCGGTACAGTAGGCCCTGATGGCAAGCCTTTTTCAGCGACTATGTATGTAGTCAGTGACGACCATTTTAATCTTTACTTCATGTCAAAAGAAGAAACGACCAAAAGCCGCAATCTGCTATCTAACCCATATGTGTTTTTGACTTTCAGCGACGAACCAGACTTATCGACACTTCAAATCTCGGGTACAGCTAAACGCCTAGACCCTAAAACAGACGGCCAGGCTTCTTACGAACTATTACGTGGCTTAAGGCAAAAGGTAAACGAAGAAAAACTACCAGTCTCTAAACTGAATGCCGGCGGTTATGTTATTTTCAAGATTGAAGTAGAGCGCGCGACTCTGACGAACTATCACCAAAAAGACATTACTCAAGGTGTAACTAAACTTGAATATCTAAGCTAGATATTCACCTTCACTGCTATAATTGTCTTATGACTCTCAATACTAAAGAAGACTTCCAAGGTCTAACTGAAAATGATGTCCAACTTCGGATTGATAAAGGTCTCACAAATTTTTTACCTAAAAAAACTACACGTTCTTTCTGGAATATCGTCAAATCTAATCTCTTAACGTTTTTTAACTTTATAGTCATAGGTTCATTTTGTATATTATTTGCACTAGGACAATGGAAGGATGCTCTTTTCGGCATTGCTGCTATAGTAAACGTACTCATTGGAATATCTCAAGAATATCGCTCTAAGCGACTTTTAGATAAACTTGCGCTGATAAATGCTCCAAAAGTTAAGGTAGTACGTGATTGGCAAGTAAGCGAAATAGATATCGACGAAATTGTAATGGACGACATAATTCTATTAAATTTGGGCGATCAGATACCTGTTGATGCTGTTGTGGTCAAGTCTAGGGGGCTTGAGGTCAATGAAGCCCTACTTACAGGCGAAATTGATCCTATCCGAAAAGAGGTAGACGATAAAGTTTTATCCGGATCGATGGTAGTAGCTGGATCGGCTTACATAAAGACTATTATTGTAGGCGAGCAAACATTCGCAAGCAGACTAAGCGTTGACGCAAAAAGATTCTCCTTGGTGCATTCTGAACTCCGTGCTGGAATTGACAGGGTTCTTAAGTGGATAAGTTTTGCAATCATTCCAATAATGCTAATAGTCATCTATGGACAAATAACTTCTCAAGGTGGATGGAGCAATATATTATCCGAGCACATATTACTAGACACTGCTGTAGGAGCTATAGCCAGTATAGTCGCAATGATTCCTCTAGGCTTGATACTAATAACGAGCGTAGCTTATGCTGCAGCGGCGATAAAACTATTACGTAAAAATGTGTTACTTCAAGAAATCGCTGCGGTTGAAGGTCTGGCGAGAGCTGACGTAGTCTGTTTCGATAAAACCGGTACTCTTACAGAGGGAGAAATAACTTTCGATAATATAAAGCTATTTAATAATCCAAAAAAATCCTACAAGAATGTCATAGGTTGGTTCGCATACGACGGCTATTCTAATGCAACAATGAAAGCATTGCAGAATGACTTTGCAGACAAAACTAAACTCGAACCAAACGTTTTAATACATTTCTCATCTTCTAGAAAATGGAGTGGTGCTGCTTTTCACGATGGCCCTGCTGAAGGCTCGTGGGTACTAGGTGCACCTGAAAAACTCTACGATCCTAATAAGGACGAGAATGAGGAAGTAGCTAAATATATTGCAGAACTTTCAAATAAAGGTCGAAGAGTGCTCTTACTGAGTTATCACCAAGAAGATTTTAAACATGTAAAAGTAGAAGAAGACGATATAAAAAATAATTTCATACCAGTTGCAGTAATTTCTTTGAAAGAAACCCTTAGAAGTGACGCTAGAAACACACTTGAGTTTCTCTCCAGGCAGGGCGTAGGCGTAAGAATTCTATCTGGAGATAATCCTTCAACTGTTGCTTCAATTGCAAAAGAAGTCGGACTTAAATTTGATGGAAAAGGTTTCGATGCCAGAAAACTTCCAGATGATCCAAAAGAATTATCAGAGATTCTAGAGACTTATAATGTTTTCGGTCGCGTAAATCCAGAACAAAAAAAATCTATAGTGATGGCCCTACAAAG
>Ga0209085_1001434_pt1 | contig 14788 bp, 14 predicted proteins | sample C_131016_EF_Meta_FD_187310 | JGI IMG/M metagenome (GOLD analysis project Ga0209085, IMG submission 187310) | Freshwater microbial communities from Lake Croche, Canada to study carbon cycling - C_131016_EF_MetaG (SPAdes) (version 2) | ecosystem: Environmental > Aquatic > Freshwater > Lake...
GACCATTATTGGAATAGACATCAACAACACCATGGTTCCATGCTTTACAGAACAAGTCTTGGGCAGAAGATTGGGTATAAAAAACGATTTGAGAATGGCAAACATCCTCAAGAAGATTGGAATTTGTGGGACAAATTGCTAGAACAAGGCGCTACCGTTTCTAGTATTAACGAAGGACTTTTATATTACCGAAGACACCGCGAAAATTTTTTAAAGTACGAATATGTAGAGACTGACCCATCAGATGAAAATGTCGAAGAAAAATCTGAACAGGCCAATCTGAAGGAAAAAGTTTTAACGGATTAGATTTTGGGTGAAAAAATCATCTTGAAAGTCCACTGATCTCCAGCATCCCAGCCATAACCTAAGCCCATATGAACATTCATACCATTCAAAAAGGTACCTGATGTTTGAAGCTCTAAAATAGCAAATATTTGTTTGGGGGTCGAGTTAGGAGTGGAATTATTTACAGCAGTCTGACCTTGGTAATACTCTAATCCATATCCTGTAATTGGACCGATATTGGTAAGTCGAATAGCTCTGGTTTGATAACTTAACTCCCAATCACTACTTTGACCGTCAGAGCGACCAGAGTCAATGACAGGATTAAAAGCCAACGACCATTGATCATTTTTCCAAGCAACGATACCACGAAATTGAGCACCTTTACGCGGGAATTCCATACCGGTATTGAGTACTGAATATTCAAAATTACCACCTAGAGCCCAAGGCTGAGTATCTGAATTTTGAATAGGCAACCATTTAATACGAGTTTTATACCCAGCGGACTCATAGCCATAATCTGGCGTGTAATTGGTTGGTAAGTAAAAACCTAATTCAACTGTTTTGGTGAGTCCATAGCTAAACTCAGGAGTTAATCGAACCCCACCTTGTGAAACTCGTTGATTGGGAAAACTGGGTGATGTTTGCCCAGAGAAGGTTGTGTTGGCATGAATTTCAAGACCAAACTCACCAGGCTCATTAATTTCACCATCGTAAACTTGAATTTCATCAAGAAAAACAGCATAAGAAAAGGGTGAAAATACCAAGAAGACAAAAGTAAGACTTCGGCAAAATAAAAGACGCATATAGTTATTCTATTAAAATAATCTTATATTTTAACTACTTATCTTTGAATATATAAATAATCAAAATTTATATTAGTCAACTAAAAAAAAGCAATATAAATGAGTTTTATAAGTCCTGAGTTCTGTTACCTTGCGTTGATATTTTTCGGCATATATTGGTATTTGCAGGCATATAAAACAATTCAAACGTATTTCTTAACACTGTCTAGTTATCTTTTTTACGCAAGTTGGTCAATCAAATTTACAGTCATATTATTCATTTATAGCCTTCTTATTTGGCTGATGGGAAAGTGGATAAGTACCAAAGAGCCCATTCAAAAAAGTAAAAGCCTTAAATTAAGTATTGCGATTTGTCTTAGTTTAAGTTTGCTTTTAATCACGAAATATTATGATTTTGTACGAGAAATTATCGATGAAGTATTCAACTCAATTGGCGTACAGCATCAATTACCATTTATTGAATTATTAGTACCCGCCGGAATTTCATTTTTTACATTTCAAGCTATCACCTACTTGGTTTGGCAATCAAAAAATGAGTCATTAGATATAAAAAAACAAATTAGATTTGGCGATGTCCTATTATTTTTAGCTTTTTGGCCAACATTATTTGCAGGGCCCATCTTCAGAGCTAAAGATTTTTTTGAACAACTCTATGGCCCTCATGCAGGCCGCGCTATTCAGGTAGAAAAAGCAATTTATTTGATTCTGTTAGGACTTTTTCAAAAGGTTGTTCTTTCGAATTGGTTAGCAACAACATTTGTAGATGATGTATTTACCTATCCAGATAAACAAAACTTAGTTACAGCAACGAGCGGTACGTGGGCATATGCATTACAAATCTTTTTCGATTTTTCTGGGTATACATTACTCGTGACAGGTCTGGGCTATTTATTAGGATATCAAATACCTTTGAACTTTCGGCAACCCTATTTGGCCAAAAATTTACAAGACTTTTGGAAACGTTGGCACATTTCATTATCGACTTTTATTAGAGACTACATATATATTCCTCTAGGAGGTAATCATGGAGGCTTTACAAAAACCCAAATCAATATTTTTATTGCCATGACACTCAGTGGAATTTGGCATGGAGCAAGCTTAACATTTGTGATTTGGGGGGTTCTGCATGCACTAGGAGTCGTATTTGCAAATATTAATCAGTACCAATTAAAAATTAATATTAACGGTTTTCTGTCTAGATTTTTAACCATCCTATTTGTATGCCTTGCATGGATATTTTTTCGATCAGAAAGTAGTTATCACGCATTTGAATTACTAAGACAATTTTCAAATATAACTGGTAAATTTACACTTGAACATTTAGAACTTATTGTTTTAAGCGTACTATTTTATAAATTAAGTTTTCAAGCTGAACCAATCGAAAATTGGTTCATATTGAAGATTAAGCGATATTGGGGATGGCGTTTATTTACTTTTGTAACGGCATTTGTTTACTGGATAATATTTGCTGGACCAAGTGGTATTCCAGGATTTATTTACTATAGATTTTAAATATGCAATCTAGAAAATTACTTCCTTGGTTTTTCGTGATTGTGGCAATCAACACGGTTTTATGGTTAGACTCACTTGATCAATATTTAGCCTCAAGATTTCATGTTTACCTGACGCAATTTATTCCAGAAAAAGCTTTAATACCATCGATTCGATTGAAAGAAACATTAGGGGTTACTGAGCGTAAACAGCAAGAGTTTGAGCGGATCAACACAACGACGATTGAGCAAGAAAAAGCAATAGAGGACACAAAATTATCTAGTCATATTTCTTCAGCAGTAGTGAAATCCGAAGAAATAAATCCTATTTCAAACAGCTTAGATGAAACTCAATTAGCCTATTTAAAAAACAATGTTGAATATGTGAACTTAGGAAGTCCAGAAAGCAATAAAACACCTTTACTACCGCTCAAGTCGAGCAACGTAAAGGTCATGTTTGCTGGGGACTCAATGATGCAAGGAGTAGCTCCGATTGCAATTCAGGCATTGAAAAAAAACTATCCAAAAGCAAACCTTATTGATTTAAGCAAGCAAAGTACAGGGTTAACTGTTAAAAGATATTTTGATTGGCCAACCAAAATAAAAGACGGTATCGCAAAAGAAAACTATAAGTTAGTGATTATTTTTTTAGGGCCAAACGACCCTTGGGATATTTATGAAAATAAAAAGGTTTATAAATTCCCTTCAAAAGAGTGGGAAGAGCTCTATCGTCAAAGGGTTGAAGATGTATTAAAGTTTGCTAAAGATTATCAAGCACATATTATTTGGATTGGCTTACCTAATATGGGAGAAGAAAGACTTCGTACTGGAGCTGAGATTCAAAATAAAGTCTTTAAAAAAGAAACACAAAAATACGGCTATCAATATGTGCCAACAGATATCCTTGTGGGACCTCTTGATCAACCTTATAAAGCTTATATCAAGGATCCTGCAAAGGGAGATTTACTCATGCGTGCAAGTGACGGTATTCATTTCACACCAACTGCGTTACGATTAATAAGTCAACAAGTTGTTCAAGCAGTTCAACAATTGGATCAAGAGTGAAATTTAAATTATTTTTTGGGTTAGCCATGTGTATTAGTTCCCAATTATTTGCACAAACTTTGATGAATGTTCAAGGTTTAAGCCAAAGTCCGGATCTTATTTGTCCTATTGTGAAAAAAATTACACCGCCTCAAACCTCAATTAATTCAGAATTTGAGGAAGTATATTCTTTGCCTGAGGATGAGTTACTAGAAATCCTCCAGAAAAATTCAATACCAAAATCGAATCAAGTTCAAATGAGCTTGCCTAAACATACAGATGGCAAGCCATATAGGATTGGAATTTGGGGAGACAGTCATACTGCAGCCCATTTTTTCTCAGAAGAGCTCATTAGGACCATTGGGTTAGATGCAGAAACAGTATTGCCTAGTTTTATTCCCCCATCCATGGGTAGACCCGGCGTTAGATTGCCAATCAGAAAATATTGTCAAAGCCCCACTTGGAAGTTTAATTACTCCTACACGGGTGTAAACCAAGAGTTTTATGGACCAGCATTACTTAAGCTCAACTCGAATACTCCAGACAGTTATTTATGGATTGATTTTCGTTCAAAAAATAATCAATCAAATGGATTGCAACAATTGACCATCTTATTTTCTAAGACAATTCAAGCATCTGCAAAGATAGGTATACAGGTTGATAATCGCGCTGAGGAAATTTTCGAAATTCAAAATGTCAATGGCAGCAATCTACAAATTCAAGGAGAGCGTTTATTTGGAGTTGTCAAAATGCGTTTAATTGAAGGAGCAATTTCTATCGATGGTTTTATTCCTCAGTACGGCGCAACGCCAAAAGTATTTTTAGATACCTTTGGCATTCCAAGCGCAACAGTAAGAGGGTTACAAAGTATTCAAAAAGATTATGTTGCCAGCTTACAAGTGCCGCAAAATTATGATTTAGTGGTTTTGGAATATGGCACAAATGAAGGTAGTCATATACCATTTGATGGTAAGACGTATGCCAACTTATTACGAGAATCATTAAAAAATTTCCGTAGTATATATCCGCAATCGAGTTGTTTATTAATGGGGCCAACCGATCGGGGTATTTGGTATAAAAGAACCTATACCAAAGGTAAGAAAAAATTAGTCAAACCTGCACCTATGCCTGATTTTTTCATGTACTCCAAGATTCATCAGGAGATTACTCAAATTCAAGCCCAAGTGGGTAAAGAATTTTCTTGCACAGGTTGGAGTTGGCAAGATGCTATGGGGGGACCTGGTGGTGCTTATAACTGGATTAAACAATCCCCACCCCTCATGGCAAAAGACTTAATTCACCTATCTGTTCAGGGCTATCAAGAAACGGCAAGACAATTTAGTCGGGATATCCAGTTGCAGCAAATGTTAAATACTAAGAACTAACCCCAAAAGATGAGTATTTTGGATAAATACTTAAAAAGAGGGTATTTATGCTGACTTACTGAGCTATACAATCCAGCAGAGTTGATTATGATTAAAGAATGTCCAATCTCGCCCTCAAAAAAAGTTTGCCATGATAAAGCAGCAAGAAATCTATTTAGCTCAAAGGTTATTACAAGCAAAACAGTTCCATGCTCAAGGCAGTTTAGATGAAGCTCAAAAAGTTTATTTATCTTTATTAAAGATTCAAGCAAAAAACCCAGACGTACTGCATGGTTTAGGCTTGATTGCGTACGTTCAAAATAAATATCAAGAAGCTATTAAATACTTGAATCAAGCAATTCAGATTCATCCAGATGAAAATTATTTGAATAATCGAGGCACTGTTTATTTTGCATTAAAAAAATATCCAGAAGCTGAGATGGACTATAAAAAGGCTTTACGTTTAAAGCCAAGTTTTGCAGACGCAGAATATAACTTAGCTAATTTGTATTCAGAAATCAATCGCACCAAGGATGCTTTGGATATATATGACGTATTAATTCAGAAAAATCCGAATGACATTGAGGCATTGTATAACCGAGGTAATACCTACAGCCGTATCAAAAGTTTTCAAGAAGCTATCTTAGACTTTAACCAAGTCATTCAGTTGCAGCCAGCGCATAGCAAAGCACTGCTAAATCGTGGTAATGCGTATTTAGGCCTTGAGGAACTAGATCAGGCTATTGCATCATATAGTCAAGCAATTGCGCTTCAACCTGATTTTATTGAAGCTTTGACGTCTAGAGCAAATTCTTATGTAGCAAAGAAACTGAATGACTTAGCAAGACAAGATTTTCTTCAAGTGATTCAATTAAAGCCCAATCATAAAGAGAGTTATTTTTCTTTAGGCAATGTCTATAAAGACACATTTTATTTTCATGACGCCATAGCATGTTACCAACAGGCAATCGCAATAGATGAAAATTATTATGATGCACTGACCAATTTGGCAAATACTCTTCGAAGGTTAAAAGCTTTTGATGAGGCTGCAATCTATTACAGTCGTGCTGTGCAAGCAAATCCGAATTCACCTGAGCCATATTCCAATTTAGGCAATATTCTGCATGACTTAAAAAGAACGGATCTTGCCATTGATGCTTATATAAAGTCTTTGGAAATTGAGCCAAATTATAAAAGAGGACTTTATAACTTAGGCAATATTTTCAAAGAACTTAATCAATTAGATGAGGCTCTTAAGCAATTTGAATTTATTTTATCAACGAATCCATCAGATATTGAGACACATTTTGCACGCGGAATGGTGTTGCTTACTTTGGGTAGATATAAAGAAGGCTTTAAGTTATATGAGTATCGTTGGCAAAGAGAGTCTTTAATTACAAAATTACGTGAATATGATCAACCACTTTGGATAGGAAATGAATCTTTAGAGGGTAAAACTATTTTGATTTATATCGAACAAGGCCTAGGAGATACCATTCAGTTTGGACGTCTGATGCCTGAGCTAGCAAAACGTGGGGCTAAAGTTTTATTTGAGGTTCAAAAACCCTTAGTTAACCTTATGAAGCAGATACCAGGAGTAAGCGCAGTTATACCCTATAAAGAAGAATTACCCGAGTTTGACTTTTTTAGTCCATTATTGAGTTTGCCAGCAGCACTTGAGTTAGACGTTCAGACGATTCCATTAGCTCAGGGATATCTGCAGGCAAATCCTGAGTATGTGACTAAATGGCAAAATATACTTGGCGAAAAAAAGAAACCTAGAATTGGTTTAGTTTGTAGCGGCAATCCGCTTCATGAAAATGATCAAAACAGGAGTATTTTACTGTTTAATATTATTCCGTTTCTTCCCAAAGAGTTTGATTACATCACCTTACAAAAAGAGATGCGAGATGTTGATCGTGAAATGATTAAAAAGTATCCGTTATTTAAATCTTACGGTGATCAATTAGAAGACTTTGATGATACTGCAGCACTATGTGAGTTGATGGACATTGTCATTAGTGTCGATACTAGTGTGGCACATTTAAGCGGTGCTCTAGCGAAAAAAACATTTTTATTAATTCCATATTGCCCCGATTGGCGTTGGATGTTAGAGCGAACAGACACTCCATGGTATGACTCCATGAAAATCTATCGGCAAGAATTTTCAAACGATTGGACTTCAACTTTCACAAAGCTAGCGCAAGACTTAAAAATCGAACTCTTAAATTAAATAGTCTTATTGCGTAGAAACTTCATGCGAATGATGAGTTGCACCAATAGGCTTCCTGTTAAGCTCGCTAATAGAGCTTGCCAAAGCCCTAGATGTTCAATACATAAAGCATAGATTAGAAAATAGGTCACAAAGGAATAGACACCCCTTGATACACCCTTAAATACCTGAAGGACGTGTTCTTGCCCATGAGATCGGTGTGAAAAAACGACAAGTACTAAAGTTACAACTGGAAACACGGACAATATGCCACTCCATACAGCTCCTAGTTGGTTGGCAAGTGAAGTAATAGAAATTGTGAGTAACATGCCTACAATCATTCGAATTGGCAAATCTTTTAAACCGGGCAGTGATTTATTTTCAATATTGCATTTTGGTAAGAGATACGGAATGATGAAAAGAAAACTAACAGTAAGAGCCGTTGAAAAAAATAAATCTTGGGGACATAATGAAAGTAAAAATGCACTCAAATACCAAGTGATTAGAGATATGAAGAGGCAGGGTATATAACTTAAAAAACGACAAGCCCAAGCATACGTTAAACCAAAGATTAGTAAACTGACAGCACCATAAATGACAAAAATACTTGCCTTAGCACCAAAACTTAAGCCTTGTTCGAGTGTTAAAAAAAATAGAATAGGACCAGCTACCACAGGAAAGGCACCAAGTGTGCCTGCAATTTCAGAGCCCCATTTTTTTCCGACAATACTGATCAGGACGATAAATAGTGGAACAGTGATAAGTTTAAGGATTAACAAAGATAGATAGACCGAGGATTGAATTAAGCAATCATATGCTAATTCTGGTCAAAAACAAAATCTAATTCAGATTCTTGCAAGCGAATCACCGGAGTCTAATTTGAATTCTGTCAAAATAGATGTTTATGAATAGTGTATTTCAAATACATTGAAAGAATAATAGAATTCAAGTGAAAAAAGAAACCAAAGGAATGTTGATTGGTTTGGTTGGCGTATGTATTTTTGCGTTGACCTTACCAGCAAGTAAATTAGCTGTAGAAGTTTTTAATCCCGCCTTTGTTTCATTTGGACGCGCGCTAATCGCTGGCCTCGCCGGATTAGGATACATACTCATCACCAAAGCCCCAATTCCATCATGGCGGATTGTTCGGCGAATATTTTTGATCATTATTGGTATTGTTGTCTGTTTTCCGTATCTCATGACATTAGCGATGGCAAATGGAAGTTCATCTCATGGAGGTATTATTCTTGGCTTTATGCCATTGTTGACTACTATTTTTGGCGTGGTGAGACATAAAGAAAGGCCATCGAAAGGGTTTTGGTTTGCTTCACTGCTTGGTACAGGATTAGTTTTGACATACGCCTTGATACAAGGGGCTGGATCATTTTCCTATATGGATTTTCTGCTGATGACGGCAACCATTTTTTCTGCACTTGGCTATGCTGAAGGAGCTGAACTATCTAGATTCATGAGTCCAAAGCTAGTTATTTCTTGGGCAGTTGTGATTGCATTGCCCATTAATGCTGCAGTAACATATTTCACCTTTGAGCCCAATTACCTAAACGCGCCAATCATGTATTGGCAATCCCTTTTATTTTTGGGTTTGTTCTCAATGTACATTGGTTTTTTCTTTTGGTACGAAGGCTTATCTATGGGAGGAATTTCCAGAGTGAGTCAAGTACAACTTACTCAGCCATTTATCACTTTAATTTGTGCAAACCTGATACTTTCAGAAAGGCTTGAGACTATCAACTTTATTTTTGCTGCCCTAGTGGTGTTTTCTGTATTTTTAGGAAAGCAAATGCTGGTGAAGCGAGCTTAAGATATTTCTCTTATTTTGATGATAAGAGTTTGCTCATCACCAAGATTATCCAGAATTGCCAAGCGAAGAGCTTCCTCTTTAAAATCTAAAACGCTTGGGTGAGAGCCGTCTTGCCCTAAATTAATAACATAAGTCCACAAAAGTTGATCTTTTGCAGACTTTTTAAAAAGGTCAACGACTCTTCTCATGAATACTTCAAGAAAATTTACTCGGCAACCGACTCAGAGGCAGGAGCTTCCTCTTTGGCTAGTTGCGCCGGAGGACGCTTTGACATTTCTTTTTTAATTTTAGCTTGCTCTTTAGGCTTTGTTGATTTCTCAAGCATTGCACCTAACTGGTTTAGATTGAGTGGACCCAATCTTGCTTTGCCAGTTTTTGTAAGCATGGAATTATTTTTACGGTTTTTTTGATTTTGGCCTGTAGCCATGATTACTCCCCAAATAAATGATTTTTTACGGGAGCAATGCTCAAATAAGAACCCAATAGTGGGCACAGGATTGTGATCATCTGAAAGAATAACAGTTTATTAATTAAAAAACCACCTATTACGTTAAATATTATTAAAAAACAATGAATTATAATAATTCGATATAATTGGAAATATGGAAATTAATAAAACTGTATCAGCATTTTTAGGCTTAAGCCACCCGATTCGACTTCAAGTTTTTGATCTCATTGCCCATTCAGGAGAGACTGGATTAAGACCCCAAGAAATCATGGAAAAAATAGCAATACCTCATGCGACGCTTAGTTTCCATTTAAAGCAGTTGCAAATTTCAGAACTGGTTTGGGTGGAAAGAAAGGGTATCCGATTGTTTTATCACTGCAATGCAAGCACGCTGAATAACGCTATCTCAGAATTGAACAGGTTAAATGATTCTTTAATAGGTCAAAATAACGCTATCATTACGAAGCCGAGAATAAAAGTCAAACCCCATCTAACGGCAGTAATCTTTAAAGAACTACCGAGTAACGAATAAAAGTATATGTCCACAAAGAAAAATAATTATCTGCTGTATCTGGTGGCAACCACCTTTTTTATGGAAACATTGGATAGTACTGTCATTGCAACGGCTTTACCTATGATGGCGATTGATTTTCATGTATTTGCAGTAGATGTTGGGGTCGGCATTACAGCATATTTGTTAACCTTAGCAGTCATGATTCCAATCAGTGGTTGGCTAGCAGATCGGTTTGGAGCTCGTAGAATATTTACACTTGCTATAGCCATATTTACAGGCGCATCAATACTGTGCGGCATTAGCGAAAGTCTAAACTTTTTTATCTTTTCAAGAGTGTTACAAGGTGTGGGTGGCGCACTAATGGTTCCGGTCGGTAGGATCATTGTCTTAAAAAACACCCCTAAAGAAGAAATCATTCCAGCTATAGGTCTAATCACTTGGCCTGCTTTAATAGGACCAGTTGTTGGACCAGCAATCGGTGGTCTTTTTACGACTTATGCAAGTTGGCATTGGATCTTTTTTATTAACGTACCAATCGGTATTATCGGCATCATCTTAAGTATGATTTTGATTAAGGGCAATGATGAAGTTAAAAAATTACCTTTAGACATCAAAGGTTTTTTCCTCAGTGGTATAGCGTTATCTAGCTTGATTTACGCTATCGAACTGTGTCGACACATTAAAGAAGATATGCAATATATCTTAGCGTTTTTAGCATTAGGATTAATCGTCGGCTTTTTGGCAATTCGTCATTTTAAGCGAACAGAACACCCCATGATTGACCTATCTCTATTAAAAATTCCGACATTTGAGTCAACATTAATAGCAGGTAATATGTTTCGTATTGCCTTACATTCAACTCCATTTCTGATGCCGTTATATTTACAACTAGGACTTGGGATTGATCCATTTCAAGCGGGTTTGATCGTGATGAGTATTTTTGTGGGTAATTTAGCAATGAAGGCGGTTACGACTCCAATATTAAATAAATACGGATTTAAAAAAGTAATGACTATTAATGGAGTCGCTATTATTTTGTCATTGATGTCTTGCGCGTTTATTACTGCGGCAATGCCAATAGCATTAGTTTTGATTATTTTATTTATTAATGGCTTAGTAAGGTCAATGCAATTTACGTCAATAAATACCTTGGGACTCGCCGATGTGCCACATCATAAAATGGGATCCGCCTCTTCTTTAGCAAGCACAGGAACCCAGTTAAGTATGGCATTAGGTATTGCCGTTAGTTCTTTGGCATTAAGTTTGGCAACGATGATAAATCAAGGTGACCCAAATGTTCCGAGCATTGCAGATTTTCGATTGTCTTTCATATTAGTATTAATTTTGCCAATATGGGGTTTATATAGACAGCGTTTGATGAGTCATGATGCTGGAGATGAAATTCGTAAAAAAAATAAACCTAAATAAAAAACACTTAAAATAAATAATCCACAAAGATTAAAACAATAAGTGATAAAAAATCACTAATCAAGAGAGACCTGAACATGAATATACTTTTTATTGGTATCGGAAAAATGGGCCTGCCAATGGCAACGCATTTAAAAAATGCTGGTCACACGATAAAAGTAATAGATATAAATCCCCAACAAATGATCCTTGCAGAACAACAAGGACTTGCAGTGGGTAATGACGAAGATTACAACTGGGCGCAGTGGATCATTACCTCTATGCCAAATGATGCTGCGTTTTTGGATATTGCAAAACAAATTAGTCAAAAAACTTCAAAAAATACCATTTATATAGATACGAGCACGATTTCAATTTCAGCATCAAGTCAGGCAGCGATATGGCTAAATGAGAATCATATCGAATATTTAAGAGTGGCAGTATCCGGAAATAATCATATGGCAGTTGCCGCACAATTAACAGTGCTGAGTTCTGGTAAAAAAGAGATTTATGATCAAGCGCATGGTTTACTATCATGCTGGGGACCAAAAGTGATTTATTTGGGGCTTCATGAACAAGCTAGATTAATGAAATTAGTCGTTAATTTGATGATTGCCCAAACCAGTGCAATGTTGGCAGAAGGCTTGACTTTAGGAAGACTAGGTAATTTGGATTGGCAGGATATGTGGGAAGTTATTACCAACAGCGCCGTAGGCTCGCCAATCATGAAAGCTAAAATGGCTCAACTTGGTAAGCCTTTAGGTGAGCGAGATTTTTCACCAACATTTACAGCGGAGCAAATGATTAAAGACTTATCCTTAATCAATCAAGCTGCGGAAGAGTTTGGGTCTCCAATAGAGCAAACTAAAACGACGCTAGATTGGATGAAACAAGCAGTTCAAGAAGGTGATGGACAATTGGACTATGCCGCTATTATTAGGGTTTTAGAAAGAAAAGCAAAACTAAGTAATTAATTTTTTATGAATCAACTTTGGAGAATTTAGTATGGCGCAGAAAATTGGGTGGATTGGATTAGGCAGAATGGGCGAGTCAATGGTTAAAAGATTAACCAAGGCTGGTTATGGTGTCGATGTATGGAATCGAACTCGGAGTAAAGCCGATCCATTAGCAGAGTATGGCGCAACAGTTGTAGATAAAATCCTGGATTTGTCAGCTTGTGAAACTGTGATCACGATGGTGTCCACGACAAAAGACTTAAAACAAGTTTTATTTGGCGAAGGTGGACTTGTAACAACTGCTACTAAACCGAAGGTTGTAGTTGATAGTTCCTCTATTTCACAAGAAGGTTCTGCTGAAGTTCGCCAACAATTAGAGGCATTAGGTGTGGCATATTTATGTGCCCCTGTCTCAGGAAATGCGAAAGTAGCCAAAGCTGGGAAATTATTAATGGTGTCTTCTGGGCCGAAAGATTTATACGATAAAGTTGAGCCATATTTTCAGGCGATGTCTAGAAAGTGTATGTGGATTGGTGAAGGTGAATTGGCAAGGGTTTGGAAAATTGCGCACAACACAATGTTTGGTGTAGTTATTCAAAATTTATGTGAAATTACTGTACTTGCAGAAAAAGCTGGTATTCCACGTCATTTATTCTTAGAGAGTATTAATGATTCTGTTTTGGGATCCATGTATACGCGTTATAAAACTCCGGTATTAACCAACCTCAATTTTGAACAAGTGACATTTACTCCAGAATTACTTTTAAAAGATATGGATCTTGGCATGGCAGCGGCGAAAGCACATGGGGTTGCAATGCCATCTGCAGCTGCAACTCGTGAGTCAGTTGCGAGAATGATTGGTCGCGGCTATGGCGATATTGATTTCTCAGCTCTTTTAATTGAAACTGCAAAAGATGCTGGCTTGGAATTAAAGTCTGAAAACAAAACAATTAGCGATGGTTTAGAGGCGCAATAAAATGAAAAAAACATTAATACGCGGTGCAACGATTGTCACCATGGATCTTCAGGGAGATTTGTTTGACGCAGATATTCTGATAGAAGGTTCAGAAATAAAAGAAATTGCAAAGCATATTAATGTTCAAGCGGATCAGACTATTGAGGGTGCCGGTTATATTGTTATACCTGGCTTAATTAATGCACATATGCATACTTGGCAAACTGCATTACGAGGTGTTGCTGCCAATTGGACCTTGCTCGAATATTTTCAAAAGATGCATTCTGGGCTTGCAACTGTTTTTGAGCCAGAAGATTTGTATATTGCCAGTAAGATGGGTGCCCTCAACCAAATTAATTGTGGTACAACAACTTTAGTTGATTGGTGTCATAACAATAAGACCCCTGAGCATAATGATGCAGCGATTAAAGGATTGCAAGAGTCTGGCATTAGAGCTGCTTTTTTTCATGGAACTCCGAAACCAGAACCGAAAGAGGGAGAAATCCCATTTTGGGAACAACCTCATCCTCGAAAAGAATTAGAACGTCTAGTACTTCAATATGGCAGTCATGATCTCATCACCATTGGTACAGCAATTTTAGGACCACATTATTCAACGCTAGATGTTGCGCTTCATGACTTTATGATGGCGAAAGAATTAAATATGATTGCATCGATGCATCAAGGTGGTGGCCCTGCAAGAACTCCCGAAGGGTGGGAAGTTTTAGAGTCAAAGGGCTTACTTGGACCTTCAATTAACATCGTGCATGGACACGCGCTAAGTGATGAACAACTGAAAAGATTTTGTGATTTAGGTATGACTTTTTCTGCGACAGCAGAGAGTGAAATGTCCCAAGGTCATGGTCATCCTCTAACAGGTAGATTAAGAGATTTTGGAAAATCACCATCACTAGGCGTTGATCTAGAAAGTGTTTGTGGTGGAGAGATGTTTATACAAGCTCGTATCGCATTAGGTATTCAACGAAGTTTAGATAATTTTGCTCACCGCGAAAAGCACGGCACGATTCCGCCAACAAGCACTATCACTACGAGAGAAGCACTGCGGTGGATCACCATTGAGGGAGCAAGAGTGATTGGTCAACTCGATCGTATCGGAACCTTACGCGCTGGTAAACAAGCAGACTTAGTTATGATTCGAGCAAGCGACTTAAATATGCAACCAGTTAATGATCCAGTGAGTGCTGTCATTATGCAAACGAGTTTGGCCAATATTGAAAATGTGATGATTGCCGGAGAGTGGAAAAAGAAAAATGGTCAATTGGTAAATGTTCAATTGGCACCTCAAATAGAGCATCTCAATGTTTCTGCAAAAAAAATAACTCAAGCCTTAGGGCTTTCTAGGGAGTCATAAAGTGTTCAAACAAATTAAATTAAAATTTTCATTTTTAAAAGTAGTACTCATTTGTGTTGTAGCTCTAGGAACAACACAAGCTCATGCGCAAACCTACCCAAATAAACCGATTCGTT
>Ga0209085_1001435_pt1 | contig 14786 bp, 1 predicted proteins | sample C_131016_EF_Meta_FD_187310 | JGI IMG/M metagenome (GOLD analysis project Ga0209085, IMG submission 187310) | Freshwater microbial communities from Lake Croche, Canada to study carbon cycling - C_131016_EF_MetaG (SPAdes) (version 2) | ecosystem: Environmental > Aquatic > Freshwater > Lake | place...
GGCCGTGGTATTAATTATAGGTACTGTTGTTATATTAGGCACTTTAATATCCCTGTAATGGTTGACCATTATTGTCGGTCAACGCAAATCCATTACTGCTTGTCAATGTTAGATCTCCACCATAATAATACCAATCTGGCAAATCCGTTGGTCTTGCTTGCAAGAATTTGGCAGGTATTGTGGTACTTTCCATCAACGATTTTGTTTGGTTTGATGTTATTTCATCATTCCAGCTGGTGTCTCGGTTAAATTCTTTTTTGACTATAGTCAATCTCAAATTAGATCTAACTCCACCCATGATATTTAACGTAATTGTTTGTGTATCTAGATTAATAGTAAATTCAGGTGGGATAAAGTCTAACCCATGATAAACATATCCATTCATTGCTTCTGGCTCTTTGGATCCAGTGTATACCCATACTTGATTAGTGGCTGATATCACAAATGCCTTGCCCATAATCGTGGTACGCGGTAACATCTTGACATTATCAATAGGCGTTATCTCCCCCGCGATCATAGGACTATCATATGATAATGCTATATCTTGATAATATCTTGCAGTCTTGCTTAATAATCTACCACCATAATAAATCTTGACTTGATCGATTGGTTGGATTTCATGGTCAGATGATAAAACAATTCCGTCACCATGCACCGCATTGGTCACCGTGGATATCACATAAGTGTTGGTGGTCGAAGTGGTTAACTGATGCTGAGTCAATGTTTTTTCAGTAAACGGTATAGTCTGAGCTGAGCTTTGATCGATAACCTTGGTGTTAACATCCGAATAAAACTGTGGTGCAGTTCCCAATGTTCCACGTCGAAGTTTGCTCAAAACATTATTTTCAACTTTGAAAAACTCAATTCTTTCACCCGCTATGATAACAATACCTGGAATTTTCTTGGATAACATCGGAGGCGACAATACACCAGCATCTGCTACATGAATTTCAGTATCATTAAAATTCAATGGTTTAGTAAGATACGTGGTATTTTTACCAGATATTCGTTTAAAGTGTGTTCTGCCCAGTAGATCTTCAAATATGCGATAACCAAGTATGGTGGTGGCCAGTACACTACTACTTACACTGATGATAACCACCGTGTCACTGGTTGAATTTACAAATTTATCACTCAACTGAACCGTGACATCATCACCCAATATATCGTAATCAACTTTGTCAACTAATGGAATTCCATTTAATTCAACCCATACATAGTTGTTATTCAGAGCGGGTCTACTAATTACATACCTTCTAGATGGGTTTCCGATAAATCTTTCAGTTCTCATCAACATACCATCTTGGTCGGCAAATGTGATTACCTTTAATTCTGAATTGGTGATCGGTTGAGCCAAAGTCAGCGTATCGCCCGTGAGATCATAATCCCAATTTCCTTGGTTTGCTGCAACCACGGCTATTACATCACCATTATTAATAAACATACCGTCAATAGTAACAACACTGGTGTCCGAATTCACTGAATATGAAGACCCAGAACTTAGTAAGATCCCATTGACATAGACCCTGACATTGCTCAAGTTAAACGTCTGAGGTGGAACTGTCTCGTGGTCATTGATGGCATAATGATTAATATTATTTTTGACTTCATAATAACTAATATAAGGTGGGCGCAATCTTCTGCAACCGTGTATGTCAGTAAGTTCTACAATGACCTGCGCCACAGCTGGCTCAATCTTGCTTGGTGGTTGCGACAATACAAAACTCTGTAAGGCTGTGTTTCCTATGGTAAATGTTTGTGCCCGAGTTTGATTGAAATATTTGTATGGGGTACTAAAGAACCAAGCAATAATAGTATTTGTTCCAGTATTCAAATTGTATACATTTACACTAGATCGTTGATTGACGACATCGACCCCAATCAGCGAAAACCAAGTTGCAGTTGTACTCGGTGTATCAGATATAGGTTGTCCATTCACCGTTACATATGCACTATTAACTGAAACTCGCGCAGCAAGGCTCTGTAATTGTGCAGTATCAATGTTTTGAACAGTAATTTTTGCTGTATCAATGACCCCAGCTCCTTGTTCTGGTATACCTCCGCCAATACTGATTACGGTATAACCCAATTTACCATCCACTGTTTGTGGAGGCACTATGATTTCGTTGGTGGCCCAATTTATTCTAAATTCAGAAGCGCTACCAAATGTAGTGGCAGTGGTGTATTCAAATATATTACCGTTAAAAGTAACCGATATGCTATCCACGCTAGGAGGTGTAATGCTCAACAGGCGGGTGGCTGTGGTATTTGCCACAATATCAACACTATCTGAGACAACAACCGGAGCCCCTTGAGGATTTTTTGTATAAACATTGATTCCCAAACTTTCCAAAACTTGTCCGGGAACTAACTCTTCTGGAGCATAACTAGTGTTTGGTGTCAAGAAATAATCACCATCAATAATAATATCTGATGCGTTTGAGCCCAGAGCACCAATCAAACTATTAGTCAATGTATTCCATGTTCCACCATCAATCACGGTGTCCAATGCAGACGAATTGGAATCATATGACCAAAACTCTATTTTCTCTCCGGGATAAACTGGTTGAATTAATGTAGAATTTACGGTTATTGTGCCAGAATGGATGTTGGTAATGGTTACATCCGTGGTAGTGTTAAATTTATTGGTAATAGTACTGACAATATTAACTATCTGACCAATTGCTAATCCAGTAGTGGTGTTCAATGATAAGACATTGGTGCCTTCAGTGGATGTACTAACAGCCGACCGTAAATTATAATAATTAACATCATCCGCCCACACAGTCGTACCAAATGGGGCGTACCCAATATCCCAACTTGTAGTGTAATCCAATGGTAAACCATAAATTTCTGTTTGTGGATATTCGATTCCTGTCATTAATTGACCAAGATCCAACCCGGGCATACCAGATGTGGCCGTATAATAGTTTACAATCCGCTGTGTGGCATCTAACAATCCTATATTTTTTTCATAGGATACAACTAACAATTGCCCACGACCCGGAACTTTATTCAACAAAACGATTTCATTATATTGTTTACTATATCCCAGATGTGATTCCGTATAATATCTAATAGTGTAATCCAAACCAAACACCAATGCACCATCCAACAATACTGTTATCTTGGCTTTGTCAGGTTGTGCTACCCAATTCAACACAAATGCAGCCGTTGACCCGTCACATACAAAATTATCAGTAGTACGGTTTTGATAATTAGGATTGGCCATTCTTGAAATTCTGTCAAATTTCATAGAAATTTTATTAGTTCTAACCAAACCATTATCCAAATTAGCATAAACCGTGGCTGGAATTAGCTTTGTATTTCCACCACCATTTAGTTTTACTATAGGAGATATTTTATAGTTTTTCCCCGGATTGGTGATTACAACATTTATAACTTTACCAGACCTAATATAAGCTTGTGCTGTAGCACCGGTGCCAGAATCCCCATCAGCAGCAATAATTTCCACTGCAGGAGCAATCATGTACCCGCTACCACCGTCACCAACCGATATACTGCCAACCTGATATGTGTGCTGATCATTCCATGATTTCCATGGGTACTCCATCATTCTGGGATCAGTATCGGATAACACAGAAAATATTTTTTGACCGCGATCATATACCGCTGGCAGATCAAAGTCCGTATTAAATGTCCCAGTTGGCTCTAACAGAGTGTGATTGGTTGTATAGCTTCTAACCTGAGTGTGGTAAGGTTTAATCTCATCTAGATATTGCTCATAATACGTGCTGCTTGTTAATTTAAACACAGGACGTTGATCCAACGGACCAGCTAGATTAACCGCACTGATAAACGAAGTCTTAAACGCCCAATCTAAAAGTTTTTGCTCAGACAAAGCGTAACGAACCGCGGTAAAGAACAATAAATTCCAATTAACTTTTAAATCACCAACAAATAAATCATCACGCAATGCTGTGATAATATACTTCAATTCTATATCTGGTGTTTGATCATATAATGTCTGATCATAACTGCTGACTTGATCAAAACCATAGTTACTGTCAGCGAAATCCCATAAGTTATTAGAGATTTGTATGGTTCCTTGCTGTTTGAACACCAAATCATACTGCGGAGAGAAAGTCCCAACAGATCCACTGGGCAACGCATTCAATATAATAAATCTGCCATCTCCGCCATTGTTTACCTTGACGTATTGACCCGGTAGAAGAGTTATTGAATCTAGCTGATATACATCGTTGACCGTGGCAGTATAATCCAAATATTTGTTAAAATCTGAACTTGCCCAATCAACGTAATTCCAATATAATGTGGTGTTAAATTTCTGAGTATGAGATCTAACCCATTGTTTAGCATAGGTGTCGTATGAATATATCGACCATTTATTATTAAACTGCGCATCAGCTAAAACAATCACGGTATATGGACGAACAGTTAACAATGGTGGATTTGCAGAAGAGTATCCTATTCCAGAATCTACTATAGTAGCAGAGATGATTTTTCCATCTCCATCGATCTCAGTGGAAATAATTGCATTGCCAGAAACACCCACAGTTGGGGATATTTTGTAACCAAATCCGGGATTTACTATACTGACGCTAATAATCTTTCCGTCTTTTACTACACAAGTTAATTCTGGAACACTTAATAATCTCACATCAATATTATTCAACGAATCTAAATCTTCTACGATTTGATCATAGGCATGCGAATATTGGTTGGGCAACTGTTCTTGCTGATTTAGATTGGCAAATTCATAATTTCCAGTGATCTGTTTGCTGATCAACACACTGTTGGCAAATTCAATTATATTACGAAGAGCTTGATATCGATCTTTGAACAAGGTTTGCTGAGGTCTAATCCCCAATCCATATCTTGTTCTTGATGTCAACGTTGGATCTGGTACAAGATTGCCTAAACTGTCATGACCCAATAAACTGTCAATTAATTTTTTCTCCAGCAACGTGTTTGGTCTGCTATTTTCTGCACCTTCACTAAGAATCATCCATTCGGTATGTCTAGGGATAGTATTATTGATTGTGTCAACGGAAATATTAAGACTAATTCTGTCACCGACCAATTTGGTCCCAATATTACTCACTGCCAAGCTATTTCTAGACAAAATTGAAATATATTCCAATCCATACGCAGTTGGGTCCGCAATAATCGATGCAACTTGATATGCCGCAAGCCTACGATTTTTAGCTTCTGGCAAGGTTATTTTATTTTTTACCCAGAAGTAATAATAATTATAGAATGATTGAGTTGCTATATCAAAAACTTGTTTGACCGAAACAACACTGTTGTCGGCAAACTTTGGCTGTCCACTTATTCCATCCACCAAGCCAGCTGGAGTATCTGCCAGTGCGCTCCATTCGGTTGGTAAATGTTCTGATCCAACCCACTCATATACATCAATGGTTGCTCCTGGAAATAATTTACCCCAATTACTTTTTCTATATGATGATTCTCCCTGCTCATACCAACAATATTTTGCAGTACTAAGATCCCACCACAATTCACCAACATGCTCATCTAACCAGTTTGAATTAATGTCGTTTACTGTTCCCGTTATACCAATAGAATATACTGCTGGATCAAATGAAGATTTATATTTTATTTCTTGCTCTGCTAGACCAGCAATCTTGCCCTTGAGTGGGTCAACCACATCCAAGTAATCCATGACCGTTTCATTAAATGTGTCAATCAACGCAACTCTTTCAATCACACTAACATCCACTGTGCTATCCTGTGTTCTAAGAGCATTATATCCATTGACAGTGGGATCTAGTTTATAGAATTTGGAGAATGAACTAGAAATCAATGGGTTAGAATAAGCGGGTGCTCCAACCAAGACCACACCGGAGTCATCAATAGACACACTACTTCCATAGTTACTTCCCTGATAAGATTCTCTTGGATGCAATTCCTGTGCCAATACAAACCTTGCAGATTTTCTGGCATAAGAATAAACAGTTCCTTCAAACTCAAACGTGCCGTGAAATTTAGTAGATTTTCCATCAAATGTTTCTGGATTACCAGTGCGCGATTTCAAAACGTCAAATGTAGTTGGCTTGGTTTTGTTAGTTCCCTGAGCTGAAATAACCAGCTGGTCATTTGCAGAATTAATATCCAAACTTGTGCCAAACTTCATTCCAACTTCGGGTACTGGATTGCTTAATAATTGATCATATTCAAACTTTCCGTTTGAATGTTTTTTATAAATTACAACTTTTCCATATGATTGATCAATGTCTCTGGCTTCAGTGGCTGAAACAAACAAATATTGTCCGTTAGGTGAAACTAATACAGCTTGACCAAACCTAATCCCAGTCTGGACCATGCCAGCCGGAGGGACAACACTCTGAATATATGTATTTGTAATTCCAGAAAAAACTTGAACTATTCCAGAATTGGATGAATATCCCGGAGCGCTGATAGCTATAACACTTGCATCATCTGACCCGCTAATCGAATATCCCCACTGAGATCCAGAAGTCAAAGATATTCCTGTGGGTAATATTTCAGTATTGTATACTGCAGACACAGTTGAAGTTGTTGTGACTGAATAAGAAAATACCCTGCCGGTGCCCACAATCTGTGTGCCGCCTGCTCCCACCAATACAACTTTTGTTGAAGTGTTTTTCTGTACGTACAATGATGACCCAAAATATTGATCATTACCGGGCGCAGGACTAACAAGAACTAATTGGGAAATTTCCTGAACCAATAGTGGATCAGCGCTACTAATCTTAACTACGCCCTGATTAATATATGGGGAAGCCGTGGCAGTTGATACTGCTACGATTCCGGATGATTTTACATTACTTGCTGCCGGGGCACCTGCGAAAATTAATCCGTATCCGCTGTTGTTAAATTCAGTGTCATCGTATTCCAACGAATATCCAAACTGCGTATCTTTGGTCAAATCAGCTGTGTATGAATCAAAAGAGTGATTCAACGAATAACTAAACATCACATGTGATCCAGTAGATGTTTGTTTATATCCATATACCAATCCACGACGAATCCCAGATCCGGTGCCTTGAACTGCATATGGCGCAGACACTACAAAAAAATCAGATTGTTTTGATCTACCAAATTTCCAGCCTAATTGTTGTGTTTGGTTGGCGAATTGGACAGAGTCCGTGGTGTAGTCATAATTATTGACTTTTTGATATACTACCCATCTACCATTGCCATCGTCATCAACCCATGTCAACGATTGTGCTGGGAAAGTAAGCAATATTTTATCTGATGGAAGACTATCAAAATTACTAATTCTAGCACTGGCAAACTTAAACAATTTTCCAGCGCTAAGTAACTCAGCATTGGTAATCGACAGCAGAGTCGATGCAACTGTAAATTGATTTAAATGCGGAATCGCGCTAACAAAATAAACTCCATCAACTTGACTATTGAATTCCGTAACAGATACAATGTCTCCAACAGACAATCCATGGAATAAATCTGTGCTGAATGTAATTGTACTAGCTGGGGCGCTGACAAAAACTCCGGTGATGCTGGCTTTTTGAATTTCGTATCGTAGAACATCCCAATCGCCATTTTGTTTAAATCCAAGCCAAACAACATCCCCATCTGAAATATTTCGATTATTTGCAATATCTAACAAACTATTTTCATTATATGCCGTGGCTGTCACGTCGTCTAATCTAGCATACCCAGCTGTGGCCAATACAAAATTGTTCTCCAAATAAGTTCCAGAATTAACTGCAAAAGTTGAAGAAGAATTATATTTGGATGGAGTAATTGTAATATCCTGTGGCGTTATATAATATGTTACCACGCTAGAGGTATTAACAGATGAATCAACAAACCCAATAATCTGTGGATTTTCTAAGAAATTTCCCTCTACCATTGGGAATTCCAATTCCTGATAGGTATTGTAAGACCCATATTGCCCAACTCTAAATGCCCATTCTTCCGTATAGGTTAATTCTCCCTGCATATTGTGGAGACTGGCTTTGGCCAACTTAGAGATAGAATTCTTTGTGCCCTTTTCTCTGATGAACCCTTGATAAAATTTGTATTGGCTTATAGGATTGGTAAAGATATTGTTAAGATATACCCTTGGGGTATATCCGGTAAGATGCTGAGCCATTTTTTCTTGACCAGCGTCAAAATTATCAATATCCAAACTATAAAAATCTTCAAACTGCTTGATCTTGTAATCAAAATTTGGTATCAACCCAGCTACTGGCTTTTCACCCAATAAATCCCACATTGAGAAATCAAAGGACGCAGCACCTGCAATATTTGAGTTGGCTGCATAATAATTGCCATTAAATCTTACCAAAGATCCAATTTTATAATCTTGATGCTGTACCCAATTTGTGATCTGCGCCGTATCATAAACAAACCCTGGACTAAAATAATCACCATTCCATCCCGCTGTGCGGAATCCACTTAAACGAACTCTAGCTTGACGATACCCGGTTTCAATATCATAGATTGTATCATTGAACATGGTAGTATTATTGAATACCATAACATGTTCTTTCTGCACGGAATTTAGTCTTGCAAAATAGATTCCATCACCGGTATTGGTGGATGTTATAGAACAAATGCCGTCTTGCCTTGAAATTTTTAAATTATTCTGCGGAAATGATGTTCCGTCTGCACGCTGTAAACTATATTCATAGAAACTATCAAAGACATTATCCACCACTGCATCAGTAAGTTGATACTTTAATTGATTGGCAAATGGACTCAGTGTTATAACACTGTTATTTGCCCAATTCTGAGTAGACCAATATAAAAATTCCTTGGCTGTAAAATCCCAATCAACCAACGATCCAAAATCTTGATTAAACTCGTCAAAAATAAATCCTTGACTAACCAACCATCTACCATAACCAATGATAAGGTCATAAACATCTTGGACGTTGGAAAATTCCGTTCCATAAGGAATCATGGTCACGTCTGTGCTGAAACTATTAGCTCTCTGCACTGTAACTCCACCGCGTGTTGGCAGAGACGGCATAATCTGGAAGTACGCAGTGTTAAAAGTATTCTCGCTCTTGTGGCTTACTGTGACTCGGTAGAATTTACCCGCATACGCCACAATTTGACCCTGTTGATAGAAATTACCCACGGCAGCAGACTTGGCTGTGGTGAGATCTATGCTGGATAAACCAGTGTTGCCACCGGTGTTACTGGCACCCCAATTTACATAAGATTCTGAAACACCACCCACGGTCAATGCAGATGTATTACTATTTCTTATAGAAGAAAATACATTAAAATATGGATTAGATTTATCATATCCTTTTACTACAAAAACTCCGTTAGATCTCTGCACAATAAGACCAGAAATACCAACTGATTTAATTGGGTTGCTGACATTTAATCTTAACTTATAGTCGTCTTGAGACAACAATGCGCCCACACTGGTGGATGTTGGATCATACGCATCAATTGTAACTTGTAATTTGTCTTGGCTTACAAATCCACCAACTTTGTAAAATAAATTAAAGTTTAGGTAAGTTAAATCTTGACGCAATTGTTCTATATAATTTGCGGTTCTTTGTTTGCCAATTTCCGAAACATATACACCGTATCCACTAGTTGCTACAGAATTTTCACCATGCACCGATAGATTTGCTGGATTAAGAAAAGTATAATCTGAACCATATGACCACTGCCCAGCAATATTTTTTGTCATATGTGCTGGATCATACATTAATGCCGAATAACTGGCAGGTTTGGTCAATGCCAATAATCTTTGAACAGCAAATGGCCAGTAACTGCTACGACGCCATGCAGTTTCTGCTGGACTTTGATCTCCAAATACCCAACTTTGGCGACGATTGTAAGCCGTGATATTACTGATAAGAGAAACTGATAGATCAACCAGATTCCCCATCTCGTCCACGGGCAATACCTTGCTCAGCCCGGGTCTAGCATAAAATGAATTAACTTGTTGAACTGGCCCACGAACCATGCCATTTTCCAAATCTTTCCATAAGATTTTATTTCCTGATGTATAAGGGGCTGGACCATATGTGTCATGCCACCATTCTGGTTGCTCCGTAAATCCAAGCATTTCCCATGGATTAGTATGCGGACGATCTGTATCATAAAAATACTTAAACACCGATCTCCAATAACCAGACACAGGAACCTGTAAATCATTGCTGTATCCACCAAGATAATTCCAAGTAAATGGATTGGTGTCGTCAAAAACAGAATTTGTCGTGTAATCTATACCATAAAATCCAGCCCATTTAATAAAATCACCGGCAAGGATCCGATTGATCTCAGCTTGGTCAAACTGATTGCTCCTGAATGCTCCAACATCCACTGAGTTGACATCGAATAAATCTGCTCTATATTCAGTTTTTAAATTGTTATATACCCGTAGTTCAAATTCAAGAATTATGGCATCCCGATAATCGTTGAACGCCACCATGATACTACCATCATGTCCCTGAATTACATTGACTGGCCTCTGAGCGTAGGTGGTGTCTGAATATATTTTAGGTTGATACTTGGGATACATCCCCAACTTAGTAGGCGTTGGTGGTACAAATGATCCTGTGGTGTCTGGATAGTCTTTGATAACTAATTGATCACCCACTGCTAGAGATTTCAAAATAATAACGGTTGAATCAACTACATCGAATTTATAGTCTTGATTAATCGACAGATGGACACCGTTTAGGTATACCAATACTGATCTTGTGCTTAATTGAGTTGCATCAAACCCCGAACTGATTGGATAAAATGTATTTCGGCTATCTGTAACGGTCCAAGTTCTTGTGGTCGCGTTGGTTCCATATGCCAGCATATCTGACAAATAATACGGGGATGCATGGTTTTTGCTAGAATTTATTTCAATAAGTGCGGTATCTAACGCTGTAACAGGATCTAGTTGTTGATTTAACTCAGAAATTTGTGACAGCAGCGACATTTTAAAATGATTATACTGATCTGCCGCTTTAACTATCGCATCAACTACGCTATGTTCTTTTTTTCCAATAAAGAACTGGGCAAACACCAATGGATTGGCGTTGGATATCAGTCTAGTTCCGTAAGACCCGAGATCATTCAAATCTCTGAGGTTACTTGATCCAGGAAAAACTCCGTTAAAGGCTTTATCTCGATGTACTATTGTTTGTAAGTGATCGCTTAATTCAGTTAATGTAAATTCAGATATCGGACCATTCAAGGGATTGTTAGTTAATCCAAGCGGTGGTTCATAATATCCAAGATCATTGTTTGGCTGTGATGTGTGGATCTTAAACAACACATTGTCGCCAGAATTTAATTGGGTGGGGAATACAATAAAGTAATCCTTGCCAACAATTTTGTAAGAAAATTCAGTAGTTGTTAATCTAACATTGTTGACAAATACCTCTAATTCAAAAACAGAAGTTACTGGGTTATCTATCGCTGTCAACTGCAACATATCCGTTGAAGTGGATACGCTTTGAAACTGTAATATTGGAATTTGATATGGCTGGGACAAAGTCCATGCATTGGCGTACCGAGGACTGGACATATCATCCATAATCTGGCAATAAGCCTGCCCAGCAGAAATAGTCACAGTCGATTGTTGCTGTGTGGACAGAGAAATTACATCTGTTGTTAAATTATTTTTAAACACATAGCTGCCAACACCAACACTATTTTTATATTGTAATGGAAATCCTAGAACAGTATCCGCTAGCCCATTGCCAATTCCATAGCTGAAAATTGCAGTTCCGGAAAAATTGCTAAGATGATAATTTTTATCACTATAACTATGTCCCGCATCGTCAAACAAGTCAAATAGCGGTGCTTGATTCAACTTGTGATGCTGTTGTGCGTAGATCCATTTAGTTCCGTCATACCACCAAGTTGTTCCGGCATTAGAATCGCCCATAGATACGTTGACTGATGCCAGCATCTCTGGATCATGATCCAAAGTGGCCATCAATTCCAAACGCAGCTTACCATTGAGATAATAATAATTTGCCAGAAATATTTTACCACGCACCAACGGATCTGGGTCTGCATTAAAAATAACTCTATTGCCTTGTTGAATCAGTACTCCATCAACATAATATCCAGCAGATCCTTGAACTATATTAAAAACATCGGTAGTAGAATTGTCAATAAGATCAACGTTTTGTATTCCACGCGCACCAAAATTAAACAACCGCAAATTGGCTGCAAATTCAATAATTGGACGTTGGGCTCTTTTGTCAGCTGGCAATACTGGAATCTGCCCATTTGCCAACGCAGATGCTTTAATTACATCCCCATGCACCCACCGATTGTATCTGGACCAAGGATTTAAATCTTGACTAGCTCGATTGATCGTGATGTATTCTGGAATGATCGGTAATTTTTTAAAATTATCAAATGGGAATTCATCAAATGGATCAGCGTCAAAATTTTCATCATAAACGCTGGCAATGATCCCACCAGTATCCAATGACGCATAATCAATCAATTTAATTGATGTTCCGACTCCCTCAACAAAATATTCCTTATTTTGATAATTTACTGGGGTCACTGAACCACCGAATACGATTTTCATTCCATTAGATAACTTAACACCAGTACCAGATGTGTATTGTGACTTGCCAATAATTTCAGCTTCTACGTTTAATCTAGAATCTTGATCTACCGTTTTAATTGAGATTTGACCTTGCATCAATTGATCGTCACCACTGACATAGAATAAGGTCTCGGGTGTATTCTCATCAACTACCAGTATAATTTCCCCAGATTTGGTGCCGTTATTGGTTACGTTGACCGTATACAAATCAACTGGACCAATGGATGGGGAAGTTTTAATATAAAACTTATGATTGGAACTTACATTAAAAATATAAGTGTTTCCACGATACAATGTGATCAGCGGGTCTTGCGTAAGTCCATCAGGATTGAAAATATAAGCAGATCCCAGCTGATTATCTTTGACGGTATATGTGCTAGTGGTGTTTCTAGGCTGACCCGTTATAACAATCGCCTCGGGACCAGTTGGCAGCCAATAGTATTCCTGAAAATTTATTAATTTGTCTAAGTCAATATGCGGGTTGTATGAATAAAATTCAGATCTAAACAGTCTATCTAGATTATCAACCACCCCACCTTTTATTGCGATCTCATTTATCAAATCATCTAACCCAATACTATCATTGATAGTACCAGATCCATCTTGCACAATTAACGCAGGCTCAAGTTGATAATCTCTGCGCAATGGCAACGTTTCCGATAGATAAACATCACTGGTAGAAACATAAGTGGGAGTTAACTTTGAACCAACAAACCCATCAATACGTTCCAACTCAGGGGCTTGAATCAATTGGTCAAGAGTACTGGATAAAAATTTTGAATTTTTATCTGTTCTTAGAAATTCTGGAAGAAGATTTACAGATTTAATACCTTGGCTAGACATTGTTATTTTCCGCTCGTTGTAACTATTGTAGTTGTGCCCAACTGACTAGCTGTGATTGCATCAATAACCTGAATGTCTGTGATTATGGCCCCGTTTATAAAAATCTCATTACTTTGACATGATACTTCGTATAAACTTCCAAACTTATTAGTGCTAGATTTTGGAACGATGATGAAATTGGTTATATCAGGTGTCAACAAATTCATAACATAGGTACTGAGTTCGCTAAAATAGAAACTTTGCCCAAAATCCCAATTCTCCAGAGAGAAAAAATCATTGATAGCACTTAATATTCTTGTTTTAATATCGTTGTCGCTGGTTGTTCTATCTGTATTTCTTACTGCCTTAAAGGTGGCTTGCAAGTTGATATCAGCCTTGGAACCAAATAATACTTTGTATTTGACCGACTGATATATAATTTCATCACTGACTGATTTTATAGGTTCTAAATTCGCAGAATAGTTTTGAGATAGACTTTGGCTGGTGGGTGGCAATGGTTCTGTGCCCGTCCCCGCTGCCAACCAACTTCTATATTCAGAATCATATGCAGAAGTTAACATATATACGTCAATAATATTACTCTTACTTGGATCAATTCTGCGATCTTGACCAGAATTATGGGTATAGTGGAACTTTAGATTAGCTCTGCCAGGAAAAGCAAAATAGCTTGGCTGATATACCCATGGATCAGGCGTATTTTGTAACGCAACTGAATAACTTTTTATAACATTATACGATGGATCATAAAAATAATATAGATCTCCGTCCGAGGGGGCATTACTAGAATTCAAATTCACATCAGCTGGCGTTGGGTAAGCCGTAAACATCTCACTACTTACTAGATCATATGATTTCCCGTCTGTTGATGTTTGAAAATACACAAACTTATCCAAGTAACCGGTCACGGTGCTGGTACTATCTGACATAACAATATTATCAAAGCTATCAGGATCAACAATCCCACCAGAAGTCCCACGATCATAAAAACTTACTTTTATTTTTTTGGGATTGATGTACCCGTCAGCTTCAACAACGGCATCGTTAATTTGCCATGCGTAATCCTTTCCTAGACTGCCAAACGTAGCAGTGTTGGCTGCCATTATTGGCGAAACTGCTGGATTAATTCCCAATACTTCAACCTTGTCTTTTACCACTGTGTTATTAGAAAAATCATAGTTTACATTATTAGAATCTACAAAAAAAGCCGTTTGATTTTGACTTTCAAAAATATAATCAGTTAAACGATATCTAACTTTGTAGTTGTACCCAGACCAAGTAAAGGAAATTAACCAACTGGCATCTAAGCCAGTTCCAGTGGTATCACCCTGATGTGTCGTACTGAATTGACTCATCAAATCTAGATTAGAGCTGGATATAATCCCCCAAGCTC
>Ga0209085_1001436_pt1 | contig 14759 bp, 13 predicted proteins | sample C_131016_EF_Meta_FD_187310 | JGI IMG/M metagenome (GOLD analysis project Ga0209085, IMG submission 187310) | Freshwater microbial communities from Lake Croche, Canada to study carbon cycling - C_131016_EF_MetaG (SPAdes) (version 2) | ecosystem: Environmental > Aquatic > Freshwater > Lake...
CAATTGCATATAAGGCAAGTCGTCACCCCATGGCAAACGCTTTTTGTTTTTTGTCATGTTTAAGAAATAATCTAATGGATAGAAGTAAATGCCTTTGGGGGTATCTTCACTCACACCCGGTTGTGGATTGATACCCAATTTGGGAAGCAATGTCATGCTTACTCCCCAGTTACTTAAATCTCTAATTGACTCGGCGGCCGCAGCCAGTTCATATTTGCCCGAACCCCACTTTAAATTCTGTTCAGGGTTTGTTCTTGCTTCGTCAAGATCTTCTGTGTGTTTGCGTCGGGCTTTGGCACGGCCGGCCTTCATGTTGGCCATCCAGTGTGCCAGTTGTCCCCGGCGCCCACCTTGCTTGGCCACCTTGCGCAGAGTACTGACTGATGCTTTGGTGGGCACATGATAACGTTTTGAATCACCTTTGTGTTCGGGATTTCGACCATCAGCAAAATTTTCTTTCAAACCAAACTTGCGGGTTAGGCGGAAAAATGTAAAAGTTCCTGCTTCAGTAGTGCTCACTTGATAGCCCATGGATCTTGCAAATCTATCAACCAGTCGTTGGTATAAGTCCAAGCGACTGGCTCCGGGTTCTTTGTCAGCGCCAAACATGATTATTTCAGGACTCTCATCTCGAATAAACTGTTGAATTGCTGCCAGCACTGTAGCAAATATTTTCTGTGCGTCACCCTCGCCTGTGACATTTTGCCTGTGGCTTCGATGAAATTCAACATGAGTTATTTCGTTGCCTTCTCCATCATACTCATCACTGAAATTGATTTCCAGTGGCGTACCGTCGGGCAATTTGGTATATGCATCTATGCCAGACTCGCCGCGTCGCCATGTCAAGGGATAGGGTTGATTGAAGGCTTCTGCCAACTGATCACCGGTATTGTCTTGTGCTATTACCTTGGGCAAAAAGCTCTGTGCAATTTGTTTGCAAGCATTGAAGATATCAGGGTTGTCAGTCACTGCCAATTCAAATGGGTAGTCTACATCAGGGTGCTGTGTGGGGTCTTGGTAGCCAGCGTAGCAACGTTCAATGCCGGCCTGTGCCAACAGATCAGTGCAGGATTCTCCATAGCGCTCGTGCATGTCATGCACACATGGGCTCAAGGTGGTGACCATGACAGCGCCGGGCCCAATTGATTTGTAGCGTTTCAAATGCTTGCTGATGGCCACACGTTCTGCATGTCTGCGTGTGCCGTCGGGTCTGGGCAAGTTGATGGCATAGGTGTGACGTCCCTGTGAGTCAATCAAACAGGCAGCCACTTGTCCGTAACGTTCGGCATCTTTCTTCTGTCCCTGCGCAATCATCTGGATGCAATGTTGTAGGGTGCGATCTAGGTCGCTCAGGTGTTCGGCACTTTCGCGCAGATTCACAGTCTTCATCAACAGCGTGGGTTCACCATTCTTGCCTGTGTGCAAGGCCATTTTGTTTGCTTCCTTGCCCACTTGTCCAGGATGCACATCCTGCGTGATGGCCATGCTGAATCGTGGATCCTGTGCTTCCCGTTTGTTCTTGGGGATGTATCCTGTGGCTTCGGTCACGCTGTTGGCAGCAAACTTTTCTGCATGATCATCTGCATAGTCACGCATGATAACACCGGCCAAGGCATTGGCCTGATTCTCCCAATCACTGCCAGTGTCACCTGCTGAGTCAGGCAATTCGTGTTGTTGATTTTGTCTGCAATGCACCAGTTCATGTGCCACAGTACGCAGGATATCCATTATGTGACGGTTGGCCAAGTTGACTTCCAGTGTGTGTGTTTCGGGAGTGTAGCGTCCAAATGATTGTGTTTGTTCGCTCCAGGCAGGATCTGTGTGCAGCAAAATTTCGGGCAGGCGAGTGATGCCCAGGCGATCGCACACATAGGAGATAAACTGGTGTACTGTGCTTTCGTTGTTGCTTTCCAAGAACATCTTGGTGGTAGGGTTCACACCATCTGGACTTTCGCTGAATCCATAGCGCACTCGTTCACGAGGTTTATTCTGTTCGGCCAAACTCAGCTCAGCATCACGTGCGGCATTCTTGGCCTGGTACAGTCGTTGTATATACCCACGATTGCGTAGAAGTTTATATGCAATGTTGTCCACACCAAACTCGCCCTGTTGTTCTAGACCAGTTTGTCGCATGCTCTTGATTTTGGCCACCAAGTGGCTCATGCGCTGGTAGTTGTGGGTTTTTATTGTTTCATCTATACGTGCAGCCAAGTCATCAAACTTGTTGCGAATGCTCATGTCATCCAGTTGCGCACGATGACGTTGTGGTACACTGACCCAGTCATTGTTTAACAAACTGTAGATGCCCTGACTATGATGTGCTTGTGCATGATCTTGTGCATAGAGCTCCACATCAGCACCACCAATCACAATGTGGTGTTCGTCATTGTACTGATATTTCTTGGCATTGAACAGTTCGCGATAAACTTCGTCGTGTGTGACGTCAGGAACCCGAACCACCAGATGCAGGTCAATGTCGGATTTGGCGGTATATGTGTAAGCAGCATTGCTGCCGCTGATGGTGATGTCCACGACATCAAGGTCAGGCACGCCTAGAAATTCTTGGAAATCTCTAGCGATTTCCATCAGTCTAGCATGCACCTTGGGCCGCAGATGTTCGCTTGAATCCCACAACCGAGGGTTCAATCGGTCATGGAATTTAACTGCGTCGGCCAGGTTGTAAGAGTCCAGTTCTTGTATATTCATTGAACCCTTATTTACCGCTATTTGCTATTGGCCACTTTCTTGGCACGTGTCTTTTTGCTGGAGGCCATTACTTCGGCCCGGGGCTGGGGCAAGGGTTCTGCAGATGGTGGGGGAACTTGTGCAGCTTGGGCAGCAGATTCTGCCAGGGCATGGCCACCGGGGTCAAACATTGCTCTGAGATCCTTGAACAATTGCTCTTGTGAGTTGCCATCAAACACATAAGTTCCGGTATGGCGCAACAACACACGCTTGTCCACCCAGATTTGTCCACCCAGATCGCGCCAGTTTTCGCAGAATGTCCAGTCTTCTGAGTAGTAACGGCCTTCACGAACTGCGGTATCAAAGTAGGTTTTCATGTACTGGTCCAGCTCTTTGGGCATGCCAATGTCATTGGCAAATGTGCGCACAGCAGGATGAGCATTCAGTTTCTCAAACACATCACGCTTGATCAGCATGAATCCTGTGCCTGTTTTGGTAACTTCGGCCAAGGGCGATTCGGGATCGTTGACCTGGTCAGGAATGCCATTCACACACCATTTCACAGGCAGACTCTTCATGGGATACAGGCCACCGATCACGTCTTTTTGTGCATTCAGCATGACCAACAGATGCCAGGGTTCCCAGCCAATGTCAGCGTCAATAAACATCAAATGAGTGGATTCTTTTGTGGCCAGGAACTTGGCTGTGAGTGTGTTTCTGGCACGACTGATCAATGACTCATTGGTCATGGTTTCCACAGTCCATTCCAGTCCCAACTGGCGTGCCATATTGGCCCATTTGATATAGCTCATGAATGTGCTTTCTGTCAGTTGTCCTCCATAACAGGGCATCATCATGTGAACTCGAGTGGTTCTCAAATAATCAATATCAACTTGAATATTGCTTTGATTGGTCTGAACAATGTCAGTGGGTGTGGTTGTGGTAGGTTGGGCGTCAGCCATTGGGTTCTCCGTAAAAATGTACTGTTATTTACAGAGTGTAGCATGCTGGATGATTTTTTTTCTTGGTTATTTGACACCAATGGTCATGAAACGAGTGTATTCAGTTTCAGGGTCCTTGAGTGCCAGGCTGCCAGAATACATAACTTGACTCAAGGGAAATCGTTGTTGAATGTCTTTTGTGCCGAAAAAGGGATTTTCCTGCACCTGGTCACGTGCCTGCATGACCACCAGTGTTCCTGTGGGAATATTTTGAAACCAGGCATGACCCTCCATGTCGGTCAAACTGGCATTGACCACAACACCTTGGCTGTCCAGCTGCCGATAGTCAAGATCATTAGCATCCAGGCGCATGTGTTCAACATGATTGTAACCCAGCTGATCCAGCATTTTTTTGCCTGTGGACAAAAATTCACCATTGGTTTCAACATTGATTATTTTGTCTACTGCCAAGTCAGGATAGCGTCTTAGTAAAAGAGCCAGATTGCTGTACCAAGACCCCAGCACATACATCACAGAAACATGGTGGGTGATCTGACACAACTCCTGTACCAACCACAGCTTGCTGAATACCAGGTCTGACGTAAAGCTACCACTGAAACTGTGGCCCGAGCTTTCGGTCAGACCCACTACATCCTCCACTATCATTTTCGACGTCCAGCGCAATGAGCTCGCTGACTGAATCCTTTTGGATTGGCACAGTTGATTGAATTTTTGTACTTTTGACTCCACTTTTCATCAATGTAGTCTTCGTCCACAGGCTGATTGTCACGTGCTTGATAGCTGGCAGTCATGCCGCCCACAAAGTTTTGTGCGCTGACTTCTGTCACACCGGGCTTGTCCACCAGCGGGCCGCCTGTGACCCAGGCATCACATGTTCTGCGGCTGGCACATTTGAATTTTAAAAATCTACAGTAGCCAAGATCACCGGCTTTGATAGTGGGATCTTCTGCTCCTTGTTCGGATCCTATGCCTTGTGCAATACAGTCTAGAGTGACCTGTCTTTGATCAAATGCTGCACAGTTACCGCACAGGCTTTGTTTGGCTTCGTCCGCTGAATCTAGATTCCACTCGTCAACTTTTTTCATCCAAAATTTGGTGTTGGGCAGATCTGGATTGAGTGGGCCATATCCGTATTCGTCAATGGCTTTTTGTCTGTTCTTGAGATTGAGTGTGATATCTTGTGTGGCTGGAGGACATTTGTTCTTGTCTTCCAGCGTGGCTGCAAAGCCTTGATTTTCTTCCAACTCACTGCCTATGGCAGTATCCAACATTTTGACCACTGTGGTTGCCAGCCGGGGATTGTTTTGTGTTCGGGGATACAGGCTCATCACAAGAGCTGTTTTGCGTTTTTCATTTAGCCGGGGCCAGGCAGTGCGAATCTCTGTTGCACTCGTCATGCCCGGGCCAAACTCCACAGTGGGCAAGTAGGCCATGTAGGCATGTTGTGTCATGGGGCCCAGTTGTTGTTGCCCTGCCAGGGGTTGCAGGTATGCTGGAGATCCGTCTTTTTTAACGCCGCCTGCTTGTGGCGGCTTTGTGGCGTCTTTTTCTGACCGCACAAAGATCAATTCAGTTGTGGCAGGATCATAATGAGTGGTTATTTCTTCTGCGCGAAATGGGCTTTTGACCTGTACAAAATGGCCAGGTTGTACACCAGCCAGCTTGGCCAGCTTTTCTTTGATTGCAAATGGAAATGGTCGATTGCTAGTGTCATTGGTGGCAGCCACATATACATCTGCGCCGGGAAAGGCCTTTCTGGCAGAATTGTAAAGTGCCGCATGGCCTGCGTGAAATGGGTGGAAACCCCCGGGCATGATTACTAACTGTTTCATAAACAGTATTTAGCTTTAGAGATTTTCCAGCAACCAGAGATAAACAGGGGTGGTAAACTCAAGCCTGACTTGGCCATTGCAGCCCATGTCGCCAAAGAATTGGTCAATAATGGCCGGTTGTGTGCCATTGAAATCATGATGGTATTGGGACTGTTGTACAACCACTTGAGTTGCGTCAATGCCAGCAATTTTAAAATCTCTCAAACAAAGCATGGCATCTTTTACAATCTCTCCCGCAGTGTCAAGCACAGTGTGAGTATCATTTTTACCAAACAACTCAATCACAAGTTCGTGTTCGCCTTTATCATCATTGGCATCATGTGCCACATGATATGTTTCGACCATGTGGGTATTTTGATATATCAATTGATTGTCCAATTGTATTTTTATGCCCAGGGCTGCCTCGGGATCAGTTGTGGACACATCAAATTCAATGGTGATAGATTCGCTCATGAGCAATGCTTAATAGGTGATTGACACAGTGTTGATGGTGCCGCCCGAAAAGCCTTCCACACGCACACGCATCCAGGTAAAGTTTCCGGTCACAGTTTCCGGATGATAGTCTGTCACAGGAGTAGTAGATCCATCACCATAGGTGAATGTTTCAAACCAAGCAGCAGATTCAGGGTCAGAATCCAAGGTAGCTTCCAGTATCAGTTGACCCTCAAAGGCTGTGACACTGAACAACACAGTTTGTATGCTGCCTTGCCCGCGATAGTAGTTCACTGCCTGCACAGCATCTGAAAACCAGTCTTGACTGCTGCCGTCATAGTTGCCAGCAGGCACGCCGTATGCAGTGGTGTCAATGACAGTTCGAGTGGTCATTATGCCTGTTCAACTTCCACAACCACACCCAAACCCAACAGCTCTTCAGCCACTGATTGCAGGGCCAAAACCACATCATCCACAGCAAGTTTGGCAGTGGTGTCGCTGTCTTTGACCAATTTTGATAGTTTGATCACAACTATTTCTTCGTGTATTTTTGCCATAGTGTACTATTTAGCACGAGCCACAATAGGCAAAGTCTTTCGTACCAGACCAGGGCAGGCCAGATTGATCAGCAACTCGGCGCCGGGTTCGTTGTGATCCACAAAATGATTGCTGGTCATCCACATGCGTCGGCCTGCCACCAGGTCTTGAAATGACGGTGCCATTCTGAACTGATCAGATCTAGTGCTGAAATAACGCACAACTGAGGCCAGTTGTTCCCGGCTCAGCCAGCGGTCCTTGAAGTAGGTTCTGTACTGGTGCTGCGGATTGTTCAGCGTTACTACCCCGGGTTGCAAACAAACATCAGCTTCGGTGCAGTATTCGACTCTGGACCCTTCAATGGCACCAAGATGTTTGAAATCATCAGGATGATTGGTATAAATCCACATAGTGCTTGAATTCACACTTTTCCTAAAAGGATTGGGCTGAGAGTTCAAATACTCACAAGTTTCTATCAAGGCCTCTTGTTCGTGGTCCTTCACAGGTGATTTGTAATACAAATGAACATTGCTGTTGCGAATGTAAAGGCGCTCCAGCAAACTGGGCATGCTTGTTTGCCGCAGCATGTGCGCATGTGGCAGGTGCCAGGTTATACAGTACTTGTACTGATTGTAAAATAATGAATTTTTGGCGATCTTTTTAAATTTCATTTGGGAACCTAATAATACCATCGTGATCCAGAGCAGGCACTGCCACAGCCACAACATCAAATTGCACCACATCGTCTACCATGGCAACATTGACATCACAGTTGGCCAAGCGATCAAACAAGATTCGCTTGCTCAACGGCACACGAATCAGCTCGTCAATTTTGCGACTCAGGGGTCTGGCACCCATTTTGGAATCATAGCCCTTGTCGGCCAGCATGTCAATCACTGATTCAGCAAGATTCAGTCGAATATTTTTCTCTATCAAACTGGTCTTGAGTTCGTCCACAAACTTGACCACGATCTTTTTAATGGCCAAGGTATCCAGTTTCACAAACTTGCACACAGCATCAATTCGATTGCGCAGTTCGGGCTTGAAAAACTCTTTCATTGCACGATCTTCTTCGCCGGTTTTCTCAAAGTCTCCAAATCCAATGTTGTTGGTTTCACTGTCACGAGCACCCAAATTTGATGTCATGATAATAATGGTATTTTTAACATTGACCTTTTTGCCATTGCTAGAAGTCAACACACCTTCGTCCAGCATCTGCAACAAGATATTGGTAACGTCAGGGTGAGCCTTTTCGATTTCATCAAACAAAATGATGCTGAATGGATGCTTGCTGATGTCCGAGATCAGTTTGCCGCCACCAATATTGCCATCTTCAAAGCCCACATAGCCCGGAGGCGCACCAATCAAGCCTGATACTGAATGACGTTCCTGAAACTCGCTCATGTCATATTTCAGCAGGTGCATGTCCAGGTGTTCGCTCAACAGTCTGGCAAGTTCTGTTTTGCCTGTGCCTGTTGGCCCCAGGAACAGGAAACTTGCCATGGGTTTTCGAGCACTGCCAATGCCCGAGAAGTTGATGTACACACGCTCCAGCACCGAGTCCACAGCGGCGTTTTGTCCATAGAGCTTTTGTTTGATATTTGATTCCAGATCCACAATCTTGGCCGAACGTTCGTTCTGCAGTCGATCTGTGGGCACACCTGTTGCCTTGGCCACTTGAGCTTCGATCAAGGCTCGAGTGATGCTGATCAAACCATCGTCTTTCACACGCTCACGTGCGCAGGCTGCATCAATCAAGTCAATTGATTTGTCTGGATTCTTTCGATCGTGTATGTAACGGTTGGCCAGTTCCACTGCGGCTGTGATGGCTTCGGTTTCGATCAGCACAGTGTGAAACGCTTCCAAGCGGGGTGAGAGCCCGATCAAGATCTGTTCAGTGGTCGCTGCATCCGGTTCGTCGATTGACAACCTGTAGAAACGGCGCATTAACGCACGATCTTTTTCAAAGCTCTCGTAATACTCTTCCCAGGTGGTGCTGGCAATCACCTTTAGATTGCCTTTTGTGATGGCCGGTTTCAGCATGTTGGCAAAGTCCAGGCTGGATCCAGATCCTGCACCAGCACCTTTCATGGTGTGCGCTTCGTCCACAAACAGCACACAGTTCTTTTTGGCCGACAGTGCAGCAATCACTGCTTTGAATTTCTCTTCAAATTCGCCGCGATATTTGCTGCCTGCCAAGAGTGAGCCAATTTCCAAGCTCCATACTTCAGCACCTTTTAAAAATTCAGGCACACGTCCGGCAGCAACTTCTTGTGCCAGACCTTCCACAATGGCAGTCTTGCCCACGCCCGGATCGCCCACCATCAACACATTGGCCTTGAAACGGCGAGCCAGCACAGTGATCATTTCTTGCAGTTCTGTGGCTCGTCCAATCAAGGGCTCCAGCTGATTGTTGCGAGCACGTAGACTCAGGTTCTCGCAGTATTCTGTTAGGATTTCGTCGGCTTGATCTGTGGTCATACTTGACTCCACTGTGGATGCTTTGTAATTCTTTTGCCAAAAGTCCACAAACTCTTGCTTCTTGACACCATATTTGAGAAGGAAGTAGTGTGCGTGGCTGTTGCCTTCGGCCATGATGCTGAGATACATGTCAATGGTGCTCATGGCCCGTCGACCAGTAAACATCACCTGTACATTGGCACGATTGAATATGCGTTCCAGTCCAGTGGTCTTTTTGGGCTGTGTTCCGGGCTCTGAGCTTTTTAGACTGGCCAAGCTGGTCAGATACAGTGCATGTTCGATTTCCATGTTGTCTACATCCACACCAAAATCATCAAGAGTTTTTCTAAATGGTGCGTGACGTATCAATGCACCAAACAGGTGTTCCACAGTGACGTATTCGTGTTGTAGATCTCGGGCCAGTTTTACAGCTGAATCCAAGATTAAATTGATTTCGGGATTGTTTTGCATGGTTTTGAGTGTGAAGTTCCTATGAGTTATTGTAATACTTAACTGACTTTTTTGCAACCATTATGATAATATTATCTGTGCTGTTTTATGGCCTGGGCCAATTCAGGTGAGATTGTTTGGGGAATTTCAGCAACAATCCGTACCATTAGATCACCTTGACTGCCTGATCTGTCACGCAGGCCATGCTGTTTCAATCGCAAGATTGTGCCATTGGGGCAGTGCGGTGGTATGCTCACGACCAGACTGGTGTTTTCAATGGTTTTGATTTCGGTGTCACCGCCCAGAATCATGTCCCAGACTGGCACACGATGCTCACAAATGAGATTCAATGCATCACGCTGAAACACCGGATCTGGACGTATTCTGAATTCTACCACCAGGTCTTGGCCTCCGGGTGCAATGCCTGAATACTGCACATTGTCCCCGTCGTTGATGCCCAGGGGTATTTCTATTTCTATTGTTTGTTGACCCTGTGCTGTGCCCACAGCCACGGGTCTTGAGCCACCACGAGCCACGTCCAACAGCGTGATCCACAGGCTCATGCGCACATGATTGCGCCTGGCATGTTGCCCGGCAAAGCCGCCAAACGGATTGCCTCCGCCAAACATCTGTGCAAAGATATCGTTCACATGAACACCGCCGGCCTGACTGAATCCTCCTGGGAAACCTTGAAACTGCGGCTGCGGATTGTCGTATGCTTGTCGTTTGGCTGTGTCGCCCAGAGTGTCGTAGGCCGCTTGAATTTCTTGAAATTTCTTTGTGTCCCCGCCCTTGTCCGGGTGATGCTGGCTGGCCAGCTTTCTGAAAGCTCGTTTGATTTCGTCCTGACTGGCAGTGCGGGGCACGCCCAAGGTAGCATAATGATCGGTCATAAAAAAATCCTGTACAGTTAATTATACAGGATTCTTGCCACAAGGTCTATTATTTCTTTTCAGGAATTGCAGTGCCTTGTAGTTTTTTGTGCTCTTTTACTGTTTTGCAAGTTTGCTTTGGTTGTTTGGTCTTGGGATCAAGCACGTCTTTGCCGTCTTTTTGCACATTGACACAAACTTGTTTGGTCTCATGCTGGGCCTTGGCAGCATCTGCTGCGGCATGGTTGTCAATTGCGTATGTTGCTGTTGAAACCAACAATGCAAATGTTATCAATAGTTTTTTCATTTTGTTTTACCTTTCTGGAAATGGTGGAATTACCGGGGCTGCTTTGCCGCCAAAGCCCGTGATGACATCTGCACTCGCTGGCGCTCCAAATCCTGCACTGCCACCAAAGCTGCTTGTGGCTGATGGTCCAGGTTGAGCTGCTGCGAATCCAGTGCCAGCTCCGAAATTGCCTGCTGCTGCTGGCGCTGGTGAGCTGTAAGAACCGGTTGAGGGCTGTTGGATTGGCGCAGGAGGTTGATATGTTGTTCCCCCGCCTGCTGGTAAGTTGATTCCGCCATTGTTAGCTCCATTTAGTTTTTCTTGTGTGCGACCATAGGCCGCGATACCCAACACAGCACCCATGGAGATGTGGAACAAGCCAGCACCCTGCAGAGTGAGAGGCTGCCACTGCACATTGACTGCGCCGTGAAACAGACTCTGTGTCAAACTCCATAAGATAGGTGCCAGTATAAAATCAAATGCACACACGCACATGTACATCCATCCCATCATGGGGCGCCACTTGGAGTTCATCCAGTCTTCTTTTTTCTTTTCTGATTCGCTGAGTTTTGCTGTCATAAAGTGCTCCGTTTATACGTCTTCTGCGCCTTCAAATTCAGGACGCTGTTTGATGATTGCGTACAGCGTGGCACGGTCAGCACCGGCCACATACTGTTCGCCCACGATCTGTGCTTTGCCAGCACTGAGTGGTTGATTGCCGCCAAGTCTTGCTGCTTGACTGGCATAGCCATAGAATGTCACTTCTGTGCCACGTCCCTTGAAGTCTTCCTGCACAGCACCGATGTTCCAGTAGGTGGCCGGAATTCCGTATTCTGTGTCTATTGATTTGATAAAAGCCATTGAGTTCTCCTTTGTTGTTTATCCTATTTTCCAATTTGTGCCATCTGACCACACAGGCACAGCATTGGCACCACCACCTGCTGCCACAGTTCCAAATGTGGCAGCAGTGGCGTCTGTAACAAAACTTCTTGCTCCTGCGCCAGCGCCAGCAGCAGTGGGCAAACTGGCAACCACAACTGCTGTGGTTTTTACAAATCCGCTGGTGGAGATATTACCAGTGGTGGTTACGTTACCAGTGCCCCTGGGTGTCACAGCTATATCCACATTGGCTGCTGAACTTTGCGCTGATATCACCACTGCATTTCCAGCGTTGCCGCCTTGCAGTTGAATATAACTCACAGCATTGGCGGTGTGGGCAACACGGGCTTGTAAATTACCAGTGCCGCCATTGTAATCATTTGTGTAAACATCTAAATTGCCTGTGCCAACTGTGCTGAGCACTAGACCAACGTTGGTGTCAGTGCCGCCGCTTCTTGCCACTATGTAAGGGGGACTTCCCACAGCAGCACCTGACAGTTGAAACCAATTTTGGTTGCTGCCACCACCGTTGTATACTTGCAACGCTCGAGCACCGTTGGGCTGAAATTGTATGCTGCCACCAAGACCTGTATTAAGACCCAAAATTCCAGTGCCTTTTGTGGTAATGGCCACAGAAATATTGGCAGAGGATCCGGTGGCACTCAGTGGGACGGCTGCGCCATCAATGGCACCGGACACAGTCAAGTTGTTCACAGCACTGGCTACGTGAGCAATCGAAAACTGGTTTGTGCCGCCGTTTTGAGTTTGAAAACCTATGCTACCGGTGCCCGACGTGGCAATGTTGAGACTGACGTTGGATTCACCAGAGGATTGAATAATTGGACCAGCTCCGGCACCGCGACCTCTTATTTGAATAAAGTTTGTTGATATCCCGCCGGTGTAGGTATCACTGATTTGTGCTTGTATACCGCCGGGCGTGTAAAACTGCAACGAGCTGCCCAAGATCTGCAATTTGGAAGTTGCGCCCACCACAGCAATAGCAGCCGCTCCAGAACCGCCACCTCCTGAAAAGGTTATGGTAGGTTGTGAAACATAGCCTGAGCCTGCGTTGGTGATGTTTGCTGTGCCAAAAAGATAGGTGATGTTTGCTGTGGCCAAGCTGCCGGTTCCCCCTGTGAGACTCACAGGGTTGGTGGGCAACACCGAGTATGTGCCAAAGTTTGGTGTATCCATCGAGGCAATTGCATTGCTGGCGCCAAGAGTGGCCACTCTGAATGTGCCCACAGTACTGCCACTGGCAATTGTGCCGCCCACAAGACTCACAGTGTCGCCCACTGTGTAGCCGGTTCCTCCGGCAACAGGTGTCGCAGTCAAGTTCTGCATGTTGGCTGTGGCTGTGGCTGTGATACCGCCAATGGATGTGGGGGCAGAAACAGTGATAGTAGGAATTGTGGTGTACCCTGAACCCTGCACAGTTCTTGTGATACTGGTGACTCCAGTGCCGCTGGCAATGTTCACGTTGCCGCCAACTGTGTTCAAGTTGCCGCTGATGGTGGCAAATGTGTCTATGGTTGCATTGCCGTAAATTCTTGTTCCGCCGTTGAGTTTTGCCATGGTCGTGTATTTATTCTAGTGTCAGGTGTTGTTTATGCGGCGCATGGCATAGTAATTTTGCACCACTTCTGCGGCTGACAGTGCCCGAGCATACACCATTAGATTGTTTATTTGCCCGGCAAACGGAGCACAACACCCGCCATAGCCCACATAGGCATAGCCATCAGTAAATGGCCGATTGGCAGCAGCGCCGCCGGTGATCACAACTGATCCTGACAGCACACCATCCACATAGCCGTAAACTGTGTAGGATCCCAGTTCGGCTGCCCGATCATACACTATGGTCAACACACGCCATTGACCTGTGGCCACGTTTGTGCTGCCTAGATTGCCTTCCTGAAAAGTATTATAATAAGGGTCTTTGGTAGATCCTATGAGATAGTACGGGCGACCAATGCTGTCGTAACCAAAGCGCCAGCCATCGCCGCCAGCAGCATTGCTGTAAATTGATTCTCTATCGCCCAGGGCCTGCAGTGCAGGATTGCGCAGTATTGTGGCCATGATGGTAAAACTGCCTGTGGTGGGCACAGCACTGCCAAAAACACTAAATCCAAATGTAGCGTATGCATTATTGACTGCTGCATTGGCGGCATTGTAGTTGAAATTGGGCACTGTGGTGTTGTTGGCAAAAACAGGCGATGTGTTGCCTGCACCACCACCAAAACTGGTACCGTTCAGGATCACGTTGCCGGTCAAGTTGGTCCAGGTCAAGCCTGATCCGGGATAACTGGCCACTTGAGCTGCATCCAGCCACATTCGCAGACTGGAATCTCTAATGGGATTTCCTGTGTATTCATCAAACTCACCTGTGGCAGCCACCAAGGCACTGCCGGCACGGGTTTCACGTTTGGCCACCACAGGTGAGGTGCTGGCCACCGCAAGCCGGCCAAATCTCTGATAATTGGCTGTGTAATTTTGCAGCACATCTTGGACTGTGATGGCATAATTGTATTGTCTGATGATTGCAATTTGACCAATCATGCTCAGGCATCCGCCACCGTTGCCCCCAAAAAACACTCCGCCAGGATTGGTAGGAGGGATCACTATGGCATTGGTCTGTGTGGCTGCCAACACACCATTCACATATATCCGGCAAGTCAGACTGGGTTGATCATATGTGACCACTATTTGATTGTACACATTTGGTGCAGTGCTTATGCTGGATTGCAAACTAAAATTACCGCCACTTTGGTTACTCCAAAAAGTAGGGTATCCAATGGTCTGTCCTGCATCGGTGTTGAATCCAAATCTGTAGCCTTGCACCTGGTACAATTCTCGATAGGCAATGAGATTGTTGTACGGACCACCGGTGGAAAAACTGGTATTCAAGCACCAAACTTCCAGACTAAAACTCGGTGTGATCGCAGCCGAAACAAGCGAACTGATTGGTCCTGTTCCGGTTGATGGAGATTGTGTCACGTTCAATGCATTGTTGGTTATGTTGTATGTGGGGAAAGTTCCGTTGGCAATAAATGCAGGATTGTTGTATGCACTCAGGTCATACCAATTGGTGCCCGACCCGGGGTAGCTGGCTGCTTGCCCTGCATCCAACCACAGTGTCAGCGATGAATCTACCTTGGGTGTGCCTGACCACTCGTCAAACGCCTGCGATACATAGTAGCCGGACGAATTTATTCTTGATACAAAATTGACCACATCCAGGTTACCGGCGCTGTTGATGGGTTGATATGCAGTGGCAGTGCTGCCCACTTCCAACTGTGCGCCCCATACATAGTAAGTTATGTTTGGTGAGGGGCAGTAAATTTGCAGTCCTCGAGTGGTATAGGCT
>Ga0209085_1001439_pt1 | contig 14751 bp, 16 predicted proteins | sample C_131016_EF_Meta_FD_187310 | JGI IMG/M metagenome (GOLD analysis project Ga0209085, IMG submission 187310) | Freshwater microbial communities from Lake Croche, Canada to study carbon cycling - C_131016_EF_MetaG (SPAdes) (version 2) | ecosystem: Environmental > Aquatic > Freshwater > Lake...
AGCATTCGAGTTAAACTACTCATATTCTATTACTGTACTGTATACACGGGCACCATAGAACCCTAACCCTTACTGTTTGGATGAAGTTTCTTGACTTTTACAAGGAACATTCTCAGAACATTCTTTCATACCTTATAGGATGGCCAAAAAGCGTGCTATCAAGAAATAAGTGACAAAAAATAGAAATGAGTGACAAAAAAAAAGCATGGAAACGCTCTCTTTAATTTATTTAAAATTACATTAAAATTACATTAAAATCTAAATACAGGTATAATTTGAAACAGCATCCTAATGGTGTAACACGTGTGTATTTAACAAATATAAAACCCAGTGGATATCTTCTTTACATTTAAGATACAACTTGTTTTCTTGTCTAGTTCTTTTAGCATTGAACATTTCAATACATAAGTGGAGGCCTTTTTGATAAATCATTTCCGGGAATTTCTTGTTTTGTGTGATATTAGTATAATATTCGACAATAAATTCCGTATTATATCTGAATAATTGATAAATCTCCATGATAGTTTTCACTTTTTGAGTGAAACTGTGATTGTTCTTTTTTTGAAATTCGTTTAGATATAAAAGGTGTCTGGTCCTATTACGTATATATTTCATTTTTTTAATTACAATTTCATTTGTAACAATATCATCATCGCCAACATGAATATCATCACATCCTTCATTAGGCTCGTCTTCATATATAGAATCCTCGATTCTTTGTTGTTCTTCCTGGTATTTTTTTCTCTCGTTAAACTCGGCCATATTACGAGAATCTCTTCTTAAAGTGGAACTGGCAGATCTTAGTTGCATATTGAATAATTGGTTTTGGTTTAGTTTAATAACATAGAACAAGGAGAAGAAAAGTATTTCAATTTTATTTTAAGGGAACCGTAGGTTCCCCTATGACCCCTCCTTTACCTTAATCGTGTTGGGGAATGTTCTGCGAATCCACTTTTGAGAAAAGTGGAGCCAAACATTTTACCTTAATCGTGTTGGGGAATGTTCCGCACATGTTCTGCGAATCCACTTTAAAAAAGTGGAGCAAAATGACGTGAATGAGGTAAAGGAGGGGTCATAGGGGAACCTACGGTTCCCTTAATAAAATTGAAATACTTTTTCAGTATTCTTGGATACGCATATAACTAACTAACAAGTGTAACGAACCTATTAACAAGCAGAAAGCAGAATGTCAATCACTATCAATGCCGATAACGTTGTCAAAGTCGCATGCCAAGAGGCCGACTGTAGATGCGTTCCCATTGCTAGCAAAGATCTACCTGTATCCATTAAACTGGCTATTGAGAAGGATATGGAAGAAAATAAGTATTTCGGTACTGGTGGTAGCGTAGTTTTACCAGTTGAAACTATTGATACATTGAAGGTTTATTGTAAACTACGTGTCAATGTGAATGGCATGTCTATTGTAATATATTCCGATAATATAAAAATGTATGCTCATGCTACTGAAACTAACGGTATTAATGGTACAACTATCAAGTGGAAACATAAAGTCGGCACTCAAATTAAACAAATGCTATTCAGAAAAACATATATTAAAAAACTAACAAAGTATACGTTGAGAGATTATGAGAGTGTTTTAAAGCATATCCATAAAGATATTAGTGCCATGAAGTTTGACAAGTTAAATGGTGTACTAACAACACCTGAAATTGAGCATCCTAAACAGGCACCTCATGTTGGTGGTAACCAAGAGCTAATAAATATTCCTTGCGATGAGGAACATCCAGAAGAATGCTCGGTTTGTCTGGATACGACTAAAACCACGACACCATGTGGTCATAAATTATGTGTTGCCTGCTGGAGCAGTATCAAAAAAAAACGTGAAACTCAAGCTCCTAGCGTATTACCTTGTCCTATTTGCCGTGATGATTTGTATCAAACTGCGAAAATCTTTGGCGAGGGCGGGTGGCCTGTTGGACATGATACTGACGACGACGATGAGTGTGATGATTGGTCTGACTCTGATGATGATAGCGACGATGATGAATATGAAGATGATTCAGATATTCAATATGCTCAATTTCCTGAACCTATTGAGTTTCCCAGTGTTCGTCAGAATACTATTATGGATATGTACTAATCCACCTTTAAAAAGGTGGAGCCAAATGTTTTGTATTTTGTATTTATAATTTATAACTAACTAACCTTTTTTACTGAACCTTTTTCTCTCTTTGATCAATGTTAAAGAGAGAAAATGTAGCATCTATCATACACTCTAACATTCGCTTCGCACCATATACAGTGACATCCTCCAGCGCCACGGGTGCTAAGGTTCGGATGTTCCGCGAATGTTCCATCAAAATAGCATTTCAATTTGATAAGCAAAAAAACGACGTAAAGAAATGAGTCTGGAAATATATAAATGAGTATCAAAAAGTACTTAAATAAAATACATGTATTATATGTATAATTTACATATGCCTGATTTTGATATTGTCAGTTTAATTGAACAAAACCCTGTCACAAAGTTGTCAGGGGATTATCATAATAAATTAATTACTAAAATTAAAGACACGTTTAATGATAGTCAACAACAAATGTTTGTTTCAAGTTTTTATTGTTACTTGAATTGCGATAAAAAAAACGATTTTGTTATTGATTTAGATAATGTATGGAAATGGTTAGGGTTTAATCAAAAAGTTAAAGCAAAAATATTATTAGAAAACCATTTTATTTTAAACAAAGACTATACAAAATTGCTTTCCCATGCGGGAAAGCAAACAACACACATCAAAGGTGGTCACAATAAACAAACAATATTATTAAATATTGACACCTTTAAAAAATTCTGTTTAAAGGCGGGCACAAAAAAAGCAGATGAAGTTCACGAATATTATATTAAATTAGAAGAAACACTCCACGAAATTATTCAAGAAGAAAGTGACGAACTTAAACTTCAATTAGAAAATTATAAGAATCAACATAATGTCCTTCACAATCAAATTATTACAAATGAAAAGGAAAAATTGCTTATTAGAGAGAAAACTATTTTACAACAATTTCCTAACAATACACAATGCGTTTATTATGGAATTATAGATAATCTTAGTGATAAAAATGAAAAATTAATTAAATTCGGCAATTCTAATTTTTTAAAAAATCGTGTCACTAAACACAAAGAAACATATTCTAACTTTTGGTTAGTTAATTCTTTCAAAGTTGATAATAAATTACAAATTGAAAATGCGATTAAAGATAATAAATTTTTCAGTGAAAGAATACGCACGATTACCTTAAAAAATAAAAAATATGTTGAACTACTATCTGTGGAAAATGTAACTTTTTCTGAATTAGATAAAATTATTAAAGAAATTATTTGTAGTATTGAATATTCTCCTGATAATTATGTAAAAATATTACAAGAAAATAAATATTTGAAGCAGCAAATAGAAATCAAAAATGATACTAATAATATTAACAATATTATTTTATTAAAAACTGAAAATAAACATTTGAAAATTCAAAATATCAAATTAATCAAAAAACTTGATTCAATTAAAAAGAATAAAAAATATAAGGATAGTATTCTTTTTATTCAAGAAGATGATATTCATGAAGAAGAATACATTAAAACTATACAAAAAGAAGAATTTGATAATTATCTTACTAATATTAAATCATTAAATCAAAATTACTACAATAGTGAAATTAAAAAAAATAAAGAAGGGAAATACTATGACAATGAAGTTGTTTATGATAAATTAGTTGGTTCTAGAGAAGATGTATGGAATAAAAAAGCATATAAAACAACGGGTGGGTTGATTAAAAATGATTTGATCCTCAATACACGTGGCAAAATTGTTTCTAAAAAAAAATCTGCTAGTGAATCATATATTGATAGATTTAAAGTACACGGAGTAAATAAATAAATTCCATGTAATCTTTTATAGTTCAACGCATCTATCATACACTCTAACATTCGCTTCGCATCATATACAGTGACATCCTCCAGCGCCATGGGGCTAGGGTTCATGGGCTAGGGTTCGGATAGACTATATAACCCCCTATATAGGGTGATCAATAAATCGGTGACAAAAAATGGATACCGGTGATATTTTTCAATGCTTTATGCTGTTGTATTTTATAAAAGTGTTGGGAGGTTCATAATTCTCGGTAAGCATCAATTTATTGCAGAAAAGTACTCCAAAAAGTATTTTGGGTTTTCAAAAATGGACAAAAAAAATGTCCAAAAATGAAAAGGGGCGAAAGACTTTTGAAAAAAGAAAAAAGTAATACAATTGTGACTGAAATGTAAAATTAACATGTGGTTACTTAAAAAGAAATTTATTTTTTGTGATGGTAATTTTTTGTGTTTAACATACCCAATTTTTATATTTGTATATATTAAGATAAAAATGGCAACTTTAGGCAACCAAAAAACGACAAAAAACGACAAAAAACGACAAAAAAACACATTCGAAATATTGTTGTGAATATTGTGACTTTATCACATGTAAATTGACTGACTATAATAGACATTTGTTAACCCTAAAACATATTCGCAACCAAAAAAACGAAAAAAACGAAAAAAACGACAAAAAACTTTATATATGTGAAAATTGTAATAAAGAATATTGTGATAAAAGTGGTTTATGGAAACACAACCAAAAATGCCATTCAAAAGACAAGAAGGACGAATGTGAAAGTGAAGGTGAATGTGAAGAACTTGATATTTCAACAAAACAACTTGTTTTAATGTTATTTAAACAAAATAACGAGCTTCAACAATCTCTTATTGAAATGTCAAAACAAACAACATCAAACATTAATACTATTGGAAATAATAATAATAATAAGACGTTCAACCTACAATTCTTTTTGAATGAAACATGTAAAAATGCTATGAATATCAAGGACTTTGTTGACAACGTTCAATTGGATTTGGCTGACCTTGAAAATGTTGGAAAGTCTGGTTATATTGAAGGTATTTCCAATATAATCATTAAAAATTTGAATGCGTTGGAATTTGATAAAAGACCTATTCATTGTGCTGATCAAAAAAGAGAAGTTATATACATTAAAGACGAAGATAAATGGGAAAAGGAAGAAGATAGTAAACCCAAAATGAAGAAGCTTATTAGGCAAATAGCTCACAAAAATATTTGTATGTTTAAACAGTTTCGAGAGAAATATCCTGATTGTGATAGCTCTGAATCCAAGAAAAATGACCTATTTAATAAGATTGTTTATGAATCCATGGGTGGAAAAGGGGACGATGATACTGTCAAGTATAATAAAATAATTCATAAAATATCCAAACAAGTTTGTATTGATAAAGACAATATTTAAGAAAGTGGATATAATGTAGCATCCATCATACACTCTATCATACGCTTCGCACCATACACAGTGATATTCTCCAGCGCCATGGGTGCTAGGGTTCACAGAATGTTCCACGAATGTTCTGCGAATGTTCCACGAATGTTCCACGAATGTTCCACGAATGTTCCACGAATGTTCCACGAATGTTCCACGAATGTTCCACGAATGTTCTGCGAAGGTAAAGGAGGGGTCATAGGGGAACCTAAGGTTCCCTTAAAATAAAATTGAAATACTTTTCAACGAATCTTGGTAAGACATATAATTAACTAACAAGTGTCGCGAACCTAATAACAAGCAGAATGACAACAACTATGCCAACAACAATACCATCATCAATGACCCCTGAAATGTATGAGATACTCGCTAATGCCGCGCGTAACCCACCCACTTCCCAAGAAGATAGAGTCAAATACCTTGTAGCTTCTTTAACAAGAATCGTGGAAAAAGAAGCAGATTATTTCAAGTACTTCTTCTTTAACGACATTGAGGATTTTAAGACACTCGTAAACTGGGTGGACAGAAAAACCAAAGGCGAGCCTTTTACAGATGGTGAGATGCTCGGTTTGAAGGCTTTAAATAGCAGCCGAATAGCATACTTTGGATTAGCTATTTTCAAGGAGCTTGCATTAAGCATATTTGACCAAGACCAATTCTATGAAGACACAGATACACCTAAGCCTCTAAGACGTCAACGAAGACAACCAAAAGATATCCTCAAATGTAACTAGTAACATACTCCTTTATAACTGTAATTTTAACTAACTAATTCCACTTTTTTAAAGTGTTTATTGCAGAAAAGTAGTCCAAAAAGTATTTTGGGTTTTCAAAAATGGACAAAAAAAATGTCCAAAAATGAAAAGGGTATAATGACTTTGTGAAAAAACAAGTTTTGTGACTGAAATGCGATTTTAACGTGTGGTCACAAAAATAATAAATTTCATTTTGTTAGCATAATTTTTACGATTTTTTTTTGTGGAAATATTTAGGCGTTTTTAATGTAATCCTAATTGGATTACAAAAACCCACCAAAAAGATCCCAAAATTTATTTGTGAAAAATGTCACTTTAAATGCTGTAAATTGTCTGAATGGGATCGTCATATAAAGACATCTAAACATTCAAAGGATTACAATTTGGATTACAATGGATTACAACAAAACGCCGAAATAAATATCACCCAAAACCCAGAATTTATATGTAATTGCGGTAAAGTTTATAAACACAGACAAGGTTTGTATAAACATAAAAAAAATTGTAAATTTGATTCTGTTATTGATAACTCTTCTCAATCAAGTGATGTAAAGTATTTGACGTCTTTGGTCCTTGAAGTTGTAAAACAAAACCACGATTTACAAAACAAAATATTGGATATTTGTAAAATTGGTAATAATAATGCTGGTATAATTACAAACGATACTAATAATAGTAACAATAATAACAATATAAATTCTCATAATAAAGCATTTAATCTTAACTTTTTCTTGAATGAAACGTGTAAAGATGCTATGAACATAAGTGATTTTATAGAATCGGTTAAACTACAAGTATCCGACTTGGAGAATGTAGGCAAGGTTGGTTATATTGAAGGAATCTCCAATATAATCATTAAAAACCTCAATGCTTTAGACATTGATAAACGACCTGTCCATTGTACTGATCAAAAGAGAGAAGTCATGTATGTAAAAGAAGACAATATCTGGGAGAAAGAGGAAGAAGCAAATACAAAATTGAGAAAAGCAATAAGGACAATTGCGCATAAGAATATTTGTATGTTTAAGGAGTTCAGAGAGAAATATCCTGATTGTGAAGAATATGATTCCAAGAAAAACAGTCAATACAATAAAATAGTTTATGAAGCCATGGGAGGTAAAGGAGACGATGACTATGAAAAAAACACCAAAATCATAAAGAAAATAGCCAAGGTTGTTGGCATTGAAAAAGAGTAAAATCTACCTTTCTCAAAGGTAGATAAGGTGGATAAAAAAAATGGACAAATGTCCCTTTATTTGGTTAAAATTACATATCATCTATTTTATTTAAAGGGTTCAAAGGGTTCAAAGGGTTCAAAGGGTTCAAAGGGTTCAAAGGGTTCAAAGGGTTTAAACCCTTTGACACTATCTAGTAGCATCTCTAACTAACCCGCGTATAAACATGTTTTCATCATACTCATCATCTTCATCAACATCATAAAAACTATCGTCTTCATCAAAACCAATATCATTAAATTCAATATTAGCATCGTCGTATTCATCATTCGCGAATACGTTAGAAATGTCATTGTTCTCATTGTCTTCGTAATCATCGATACCAATATATCCTTTAGGGAATAAACGAGCTAATGCTTCTTTCTGTCTTAAATTGGCCCTACAGATAGGGCAAGGTAATTTGTTTTGACATACCTTGATCCTATTCCAACATGAAATACATAATTTATGGCCACATGGGGTTGTAGTCTTGGTCGTATCCAAACAAACACAGCAATCTTCTGGTTGTTCTTGGTTACATACTAAGAAATCCAATTTGTCATCTTCATTACGAGGAACAGTAAGAGATGTACTATGATCAGGGGTATAGAATAAACCCTCCAACTTATCGAATTTCATAGCATGAATATCTTTATTAATAAGCTGTAATACTTGTATATAATTTTGTAATGTATATTTTTTTGGTTTTTCAATATATGTTTTTTTAAATAAAATAGGTTTACATGTGTAAACGGTTTCCATAGTTATCAGTCTTTTTTTCTTATAGAACCAAACATTATCGCTACGAACAACCAATGACATCCCCTCATGGTTTCCGATAAAATCTAGTCGAGCACAGATTCCATCAATGTTTGTACTCGGTAAATGAATCACCCAATCATAATGTTCATCTCCTCTCTCTTTGTTGTACTTTTGAATTACCTTAGCTGTCTCTTTTTTGGATAAAACATCGGCAGGATCAGGCAAATTGTGAGTAAACAGCATTCCTCCTCTAACATAAGGTGAAGAAGGGGTTGTTGACATCTTGTTGGTAAATTTTCAAATTATTTCGCACTTATTAAATATACTTTGGCTATAATCATAGAAAAGTATTTCAATTTTATTAATATCCACCTTTGGAAAAGGTGGAGCCAAACATTAGGGTTTAACATACACTATTAGGGTTTAACATACACTATTAGGGTTTAACATACACTATTAGGGTTTAACATACACTATAATACTATATCATACTATAAAATACACACTATCATACACTCTATCATACGCTTCGCACCCATATCGAGTGCTATATCGTGTGCCGGGGTGCTAGGGTTCGATTGACGGATTCATCGTGTCATATGGTATAAATCTGAACATTTATATCATACTAGAAACCAGTCACAAAAATGGGAAACCAGTGATGAAAAATACCACCATAGAAACCAGTCACAAAAATGGGAAACCAGTGATGAAAAATACCATCATATTTATACCTTATATTTTACAATGATACTTTCATACTTTAGAGAGAAAACACACAGAACATTCGCGCGAAACACACAAAAAAAAACATTTATTTACAAGTTACAAATTACAAATTACAAGTTACAAGTTACTAGTTACTAATTACATTATTCGTCGTCTTCATCGATCTCATCATCGTATAGCTCTCCTTCTTCTATGTATTCTATACTCTTTGTTGTATCATCCCATTTGCCTATCATCTCTTGGTCATCCATATTGTAGAGAATACCTGACTTCTTTGATTTCAAATACATCTTACCTTCGTGTTCAAACTTTGTTACTACATCTACTTCTTCATTATCATCATTTACAGATGAAACTTCTACTGAATTACCTGAAGCCACCGCTACAGCATTTGACACTAAACTTGCGAACAGATCTTCTTGTTCACTTGAACTTGATGACGAATTCACATCTACTACCTTTGATTCCTTCTTTGGACGACCTTTCTTGCCAGATGACTCTTTTACCTTTTTATCTGTTTTTGGTCTTCCACGTTTGGTTTCTTCGATTGATTTTAGATGTTCTTCTTCAATCACTCTGTTTTTACCTTCTGCTTCTTTCAAGACATCTTCTATATTTATATTTAGCTTTTTTAACACTTTTAGATATTCAGTTGGCGATTTACCTTTGCGATCACGGAATTCATATAAACCTACATTTAAACGGTCATCTATGTCTCCGTAATCTGGCTTACCGTCTTCATTCTTTTTTGATTGCTTGTCGCATGATTTACAGTACTTATCGTTACCTTTTTTGTTTTCACACTGGGTGTATAAACCATGGTTTAAACGAATTCCTGAGCAACAATCCTCATTTTTTTTATTGTTAAATGGCATTGGGAATTCACTCTTTTTATCTTTTACTACTTTCTCTTTTACTACTTTCTCTTTTACTACTTTCTCCTTTACCACTTTCTCTTTTACTACCTTTTCTACTACATCCACATCTTGGAACATTCGTCTTATTGCTTCTTCTCCGTCAAAGTTGTACATTTTACTACATTCCAGGACTGCTCCTTTACATAGTTCTATGTTCATCTTTACCATACCATCCATTAAACTCTTCTTTAACTTCATTGACGATATTGACGACATTGTTGACATTTCGGATTACTTACAACCTTTTAATATTTTAATACTTATTATCATATCATTTTATTACTTCTCAATTTTTTTTATACCACCTTTGAAAAAGGTGGAGCCAAACTTTTTACCTCATTTTTATGGGAACCCATGGTTCCCCTATGACCCCTCCTTTTACCTCATTTTACCACCTTTGAAAAAACTCGCGATTTGCTCCACTTTTTTTTAGTGGATAGGTGGAGCCAAACTTTTTACCTCATTTTTACCACCTTTGAAAAAAACTGGCGATTTGCTCCACTTTTTTTATTATTTTTATATAACTTAAATTATATAAAAATATAATTATTATTTTTTATATGAAAAGAATACCACTTGATGTTATTATAAATCATATTATTCCATATACTTATCATATTCAACCAGATATATTATTAGAAGATATCAAAAATTATTACACAATAAAAGAAATACTGATGAATAAAAAATATGATACAAATATGATAAAACACGAAATATTAGCACTGTTTTATGATAATAATTGTAAACTTTCTAGTATTTTATACAGACATTTTCAAATGAAATGTAAAAAAAAAGATTATACTATTATTTATAATTTTTCAAATAATAAAAAATTTAATATACTATTTGGGTTATTTACAAAAGAAGAGCGAACATTATTTTTAGAACATATTTTACAAGATAATGGATTTTGGTTTATGGAATAATGAGCGTTTTACACATTACGACGCATTACGACGCATTGTAAATAGTATAATTTGCCCATACTAAGAATAAACAATATGTAACAAGAATTACTAAACCACCCGTTATTATATGTTTATACCAAAGTATTAAAATACACAATAGTGTTACACATGATAATATCAATACTACCAGTAAATAATTAGTACGTAATGATATTTTATTACCTCTATACATCATAATATCTACTGATGTCAAGATAGTTGTTATTGCTACTATTAAAAAAGTTATTTCTACTAATCTGCTATCAAACCAACCTAAGATATCTTCTATTCGTTTAGAACCTATTACAGTAGTATCATCCATTTTATATATATAATAGTAATATTATAATCCATTAAAAAAAATTACGACGTGCGTAAATAGCATAATTTACCCATATTAATAATAAACAACCTGTAACATAAATTACTAAATCACCTCTATTGGTTAATATTATTTTTCTATACAAACACATTAAAATACACAATAGTGTTACACATGATAATATCAATACTACCAGGTAATAATTCTTACGGGATGATGAATTAGTTGTTTCATACATAAAAACATCTACTATTGTCAAGATAAGTTGTTATTATTCCTATTAAAACAGTTATCTTTTTAAATCTTCTACCAAACTCACCTAAGCTATCTTCTATTCGATTATCATCTATTCCAGTAGTATCATCAGGAAACGTCGGATTGTCGCTACCACGCGGTGTCATGCCAAAGCCATAAGATATATTTAGTAGATTTGAAAAAATATTCATGAGTTCACCAACTTCATCCATTTTATCTATATAATATCTATATTATAATCCATTAAAAAAAATATCTGTGTTTTTTGTTATATGATGTTTTGGTATCAAAGCAGCATCATTGTTTAAAATATATCTATTAATGGGTTTGAGTTTGTTAGTATTATTAGTAGTATTAGTAGTATTGGTAGTATTGGTAGTATTGGTAGTATTTTCTACAATCACAGTTGACGTTTTATTTTCATAAATATCCAATATTTTTTTTACTAATTCACTTCTCTCAATGTCTTCTTTTTCAAAATTAACTACTTTTATAATGTCCGAACTGCTATTTTTATTTTTATAAATATGAAGTTTTTTAACTAAATCTTCCAACCCATTTTCGAATTTTAAATCAGTTTGGTTTAAATCGCCTGTTATTACCATTTTACTATTTACACCCATTCGCGTTATCAACATTTTCATTTGCGTTGGACTACTATTTTGCATTTCGTCGGCAATTATTAAAGCATTTTTAAATGTACGCCCTCGCATAAAAGCGAGTGGTGAAATTTCAATGATATCACTATGAATAAAATTATCCAATTCACTTCTTGAAAAAAATTCTAAAAAGATATCAAACATTGGTCTTGTCCAAGGATCCATTTTTTTCACCAAAGAACCCGGCAAAAATCCGATTTCCTCTTCTTCGACTGCTACAACTGGTCTAGTTATTATTAATTTCTTTATTTCACCGTTTTTTATTTGTGTAATTGCTTTTAAGCATGCGAATAATGTTTTACCTGTACCAGCTGGTCCCAACGCTATGATTAAATCAACGTCAGGACTATTCAAATAATTCATATATTTCTCTTGGTTTTCACTCTTTGGTAGATAATAATTGCTTTTAAATTTTGTTTTCTCTTTTTTCATATTTAAATCCATTTTTTTACCATATTGTAATGTTAAAATCAAACAAGTATTGTTTATCACCAAAAGATAAAAAAACCAAGTCATTAAAGAAAAAAGATTCATAAATATAAATTATACTAAAAACTAGTTTTTATTATTTATTTTTAATAAATAATAAATTCAATTTTTATTCTCGCGAACAAAGTAAAGTATTATATAAATTACATTTACAACAAAAAGAAGAGAATTTACTATAAAAACCTCCATCGCTTGTATTTTTTTATTTTTCAAAGTAGGGTATTCTGGAATCGTTCTATATCCTATATATGATAAAATAGTTGAAATAAGTGAAAAAATACTAGAGGCAAAAATTATTTTTTTTAATAAAAAAACAGATGACCGATTTCGTTTCAAATATAAAACACCTAATACCAAAATACTTAAAGCAAGCATTCCACTTACAACTGTTAATGATTTAATAATTAGTAACAAATTTTCAGCCGTTAATGAATTCTCCAACATTTTTACAATAAGAAAATATTTTTATAATTTGATAGTTCTCCCTTTATCAAAAAGAATCAAAAACTTTTATTTTTCTTGACAATTTTGAAAAAACGTTTATATTTTTTTACACCTTCCGGTGTATACCCATCACACTTACGTATCGGTTCTAGATGATAATTATAAACAGATAATATTTGTCGTACTAAATTTAACAATGGCCATTTTTGACATAGTTCTGCTTTTTTTTGAAGACTTGTCATAAAAGATGAGCTAAACTTTTTTTTTAGTTCAGGAATAGCATTTTTCACTTGATTATACTTTTCTTCTGAAAGAAATTGTTCTCTTGGAATCATCATACTTTCTAATTCAATTAATTCATTAAAATGAATTCCTATATTTTGTAATAATATTTTACAATCACTATCCATATATAAAATATTTGTATTATTTATGGAGAATATTAATAAAAAACTTCTAATTAGTTTTTAATTACTTTAATTGAAGTAACGTTTGAATTTTTATCCTTTAACTTTAATAATTACATATATTCAGCAGTTGCGTTAGTATTGACTATTTTGTCATTAGTATTTTTGATATATATTTTGTTGTGTTGTTCTGAAGGTTTTGATGATACTCTAAAAAAATTATTATTACACCTCATTTCTATAAACGCTTTTGCACTTGTAACAAGTGTATTTATAATATTATATTTTGTATTAACAAAATATTCAAAAATGGATAATATATTATTTTATATTTCTTCAGCATTTTTTTGTTTACAAATCATATTATTGCTATTATTAACAATTCTAAATAGAAATTCAGGACCTTTACAAACATTATTCTGGGTTGTTTGTACTTCAGTAGCGATAATCTTGTTCTTTGCTGTTTATTTTACGTTACTATATATGAAATATTTTTATAATCCTAATCAAAAAATTAAACAATTAAACAATTAAAAAAAAGTATCATCAAATTGAAGATAAAACAGTAAACCATAAAAATTATAAATTACAAATTAAACTCCGGAATATTATATTGCTCACCATTTTTTACATATTTCGCAATTATTTTTGGATTTGTTTTATTGATCACAATATCTTCTGCTTGATATACGTTGTTACAATTATCAATGTAATAAATTATACCTTGAATATCTTGCGCCCATACTTCGACCTTTTGCGTATTTATTTTTACTTCATTTTGATTGTCAATAACACCATGAGGAGTGCCTTTCATATGTGTACCACAATATTCACTCCCCTCTTTTTTTCTTCTAGTACACTGTTCATTTGTAGCACGCTTAGCGCAACACCGATCAAATATTGGAACAAAATTTTTTACTCTTTTACGTTTCATAAAATCTTCTTTTGTAAAAACAAATCTTTCATAATCAAATACATATTGTAAAAGTTGACTAGCCTTATCGTTTTCTATCATATCTAGTTGAATTGCTTTTTCTCTTATATTATCTTTAAATGAAGTAATATAAGATTCGACCTTTTTAGTTAATTTTTTTTCCATCTTAATTTCTTTATATTATATTTAATTAAATATATATCTTTAGTTCAATTTTTTTATTTATATAAAAATCAACTTAAAGAATATTAAGATACCAATAGTTTGGAAAAAAACATAATGGATGTAAATGTCAAAGCAATAATATTTGTTGTGTAACTAATGGTTAATCGTTCATTATAACTTTTCACAATTTCTTTTATTTCATACAATTCTTCTCTTATATGATCCAATTTATGTATATTTTCATAACATTTTGTTTTAGAAGTAGCATGATGTAAACAACGATTGATTACACCGACCGGAAAGAAAAATGAGACAAACTCATTCTAAAATTCGGTGGCTGGAAGTATTACCTTCCGTAAAATCAACTGATTGTCTTACTTTTTCCTCTTCTTTTTTGGTTATGGAAGAGGTG
>Ga0209085_1001442_pt1 | contig 14740 bp, 16 predicted proteins | sample C_131016_EF_Meta_FD_187310 | JGI IMG/M metagenome (GOLD analysis project Ga0209085, IMG submission 187310) | Freshwater microbial communities from Lake Croche, Canada to study carbon cycling - C_131016_EF_MetaG (SPAdes) (version 2) | ecosystem: Environmental > Aquatic > Freshwater > Lake...
GTATTGAGCTGGTCTATTGCCGAGTGGGTTCTTAAAGGTAAGCCATCGATGTTGGGCGCTGCCTCTGGTTGCGTAGCTGGTTTAGTTGCTATTACCCCTGCTGCTGGTTTTGCTGGCCCAATGGGATCCATCGCAATCGGTTTATTTGCTGGTGTAGCTTGCCTCTGGGGCGTTACAGGCCTCAAGAAAATCTTGGGCTCTGATGATAGCTTAGATGTATTTGGTGTTCACGGTGTTGGCGGCATTTCTGGTGCTTTGTTGACCGGTGTATTTGCTGATCCAGCCTTAGGCGGCTCTGGTATTTGGGATTATGTAGCTAATGCTGTTGCTCCTGACTATTCAATTGCTAGCCAATTATGGATTCAGGCTCAGGGCGTGATTACTACCCTGATCTGGTCTGGAGTGGTCTCTTACATCGCATTCAAATTGATCGATATGGTGATTGGTTTACGTGTGAAGGAAGAAGAAGAGCGCGAAGGCTTGGATATCAGTTCACATGGTGAGTCTGCCTACGAGTCTTAATCTGTAGATTTACCCCTCACTGGGCGGCTTTCATTGGCTGCCTAGTTTTAAGCGCGGGATCCTAGGATCCCGCGTCTTTCTTTTAATAATCTTACAATGGTGGAATGGTTCCACATCTCATCACTGCCTTAACCGGTCCTTTACTCGAATTAGAGTCAAAGGTTCTAGAAGCAACCCCAACCATTGAGCGTTGGTTCAGGCTGGAATGGCAAGAGCATACTCCGCCGTTCTACTGTTCGGTTGATTTGCGTAACTCAGGCTTTAAGCTAGCTCCAGTTGATACCAATCTTTTCCCAGGGGGTTTTAATAATCTTTCTCCGCAGATGCTGCCTTTGGCAGTTCAGGCCGCAATGGCTGCAATTGAGAAGATTTGTCCAGAAGCTAAAAATTTATTGTTAATTCCAGAGCGCCACACTCGCAATACTTTCTATTTGCAAAATATTGCGCGTCTTTCGTCTATCCTGCGTCAAGCTGGTCTGAATGTTCGCTTGGGTACTTTTTCAGAAGAAATTAAAAAACCGACTTGGATTGAGTTGCCAGATGGTAATCGTCTCTTGATGGAGCCCCTCTCTCGTTTGGGTTTGAAAAAGCAACGCTTGGGCTTGAAAGATTTTGATCCATGCTCCATTCTCTTGAATAACGATTTATCTGCTGGCATTCCACCAATTCTAGAAAACTTGCACGAGCAATATCTATTGCCTGGCTTACATGCTGGTTGGCATGTCCGTCGCAAGTCGAACCATTTCGCGGCTTATGAAGAGGTGGCAAAGAAGTTTGCTAAGCTGGTAGATATCGATCCTTGGATGATCAATCCTTACTTTACAAGTTGCTCTAATGTAAATTTCCATGAGCGCAAAGGCGAGGAAGAGCTACAGACTTCAGTAGAGCAAATCCTAAAAAAGACCGCTAAAAAATATCGTGAATATGGGATTAAAGATAAGCCATATGTTGTTGTAAAGGCAGATGCTGGAACCTATGGCATGGGCATTATGGTGGTGAATGACCCTTCCCAGCTCAAGGACTTAAACCGCAAAGACCGCAATAAGATGAGCGTAGTTAAAGAAGGTTTAGCAGTCAGTGATGTATTGATTCAAGAGGGTGTCTATACCTTTGAGAAGGTCAACGAGGCGGTAGCAGAGCCAGTGGTATATATGATTGATCGTTATGTAATTGGCGGCTTTTATCGTGTTCATACTGATCGTGGCCCTGATGAAAATCTGAATGCACCTGGCATGCATTTTGTGCCACTCGCTTTTGAACAGAACTCAATGCCCGATATGAGTGCTAAGCCAGGTAGTGCCGCCCCAAATCGTTTCTATTTATATGGGGTAGTTGCGCGCCTAGCATTGCTAGCGGCTTCATTAGAGCTTGAGCGTACCGATCCCAATGCTGAAGCGGATTAATAAATTCGGAAGAATATGGACTTTCTATTTATTGCCGATCCTCTCGAATCTTTTAAGGTAAAAAAAGATTCTACTTTGGCAATGATGCGTGCCGCTCAAGAAGCGGGTCATCATTTATGGTTTTGTCAGAGCCGTAATATTTTATGGAGAGATGATCTCGTTGTTGCAGATTGTCAAACTCTCGTAATTAAGCCAAGCTCGACTTCTTGGTTTGAACTCGGTTCAGCTGAGTCACGTTCCCTGAAGTCATTTACTGCGGTATTCATGCGCACTGATCCACCATTTGATATTGAGTATCTCAACACCACTTGGTTGTTATCTGCTGCAGCTCGTCAGGGTGCAAAAGTATTAAATGATCCTGCGGCTGTTCGTGATCACTCAGAAAAACTCTCGATCACTGAATTTGCAGAGCTGATTCCACCAACGCTAGTTACACGTGAGCTCAGTGCGGTCGAAAAGTTTCATCAAACACATCGCGATATCGTCATTAAGCCTTTAGATGGAATGGGCGGAATGGGCGTTTTCCGTGTTGGCTCAGATGGCTTAAATTTAGCTAGTATTGTTGAAACGCTTGGTGAAAATGGCGCTAGAACCCTGATGGTGCAGCGCTTTTTACCAGAAATAGCACAAGGTGATAAACGCGTTTTACTTATTGGCGGTGAGGTAGTGCCTTTTAGTTTGGCGCGCATTCCTCAGGGTAATGAGATTCGCGGAAATTTGGCGGCTGGTGGTAAAGGTGTAGCGATGCCATTGACTGAGGCTGAGAAGAGCATTGCAGAAAGACTTGCGCCTATTCTGAATCAGCGTGGTTTATTCTTGGTTGGACTGGATTTAATTGGTGGTTATCTTACGGAAATTAATGTTACTAGCCCCACTTGTTTTGTTGAAATTACTGAGCAAAGTGGGTTTGATGTTTCACAGTTTTTCTTAAAAGTGCTTGAGAAGGAATTGTCATAACATGGTTGGAATTGTGATTGTTGCTCATACACCTGTTGCAAGCGCAATGCTGGGATTTGCGCAACATACCTATGGCGCTTCGCCTGAGCGTGTGAGAGCAGTAGATATTCCTCCCTATGAGGACACTAAGGCGAGTTTTGATCGAGTCATGAAAGCAGCCTATGCTGTAAATACTGGTAACGGCGTTCTTATTTTGACGGATGTGATGGGCGCAACACCAGCTAATGTAGCCTCTAAGTTAGAAGCCCTTGGCCCTTTATCAGGGTTGAGTGCGCCGGTTGTTGTGCTTGCAGGGTTAAATCTCCCCATGCTGATGCGTTGTATTACACATCGTGGAGAGAGCTTGGAGGATCTGGCTCAAAAAGCCCTTGCTGGCGGTCAAAACGGAATCTTACGTCTTGGTGCAAAAGTTGCAGAACAATAATTGAGGAGTTCTATAAGCAATGCCAATAGCTGAAATTGAGATCATCAACAAATTAGGTTTACATGCCCGGGCCTCTGCCAAGCTTTCTCAATTGGCCGCCCAATTTCCATGTGAAGTACTGTTGTCACGCAATGGGCGCCAAATCAATGCTAAGAGCATTATGGGAGTCATGATGTTGGCGGCTGGCATTGGCAGCACGGTAACACTCGAGACTGTTGGCGATCAAGCTGATGAGGCGATGCTAGCTTTGACAGAATTAATGAATAACCGCTTTGGTGAAGGCGAGTAAGCATGACTTTTGCCTTACACGGAATTCCGGTATCCAAAGGCATTGCCATCGGCAAGGCGGTACTAATTTCGCGTGCAGCACTAGAGGTTAGCCATTATCTAGTTGAGCCTGGTAAGGAAGAAGCTGAGGCGCAGAAACTATTAGATGCTTTTGAGCAAGTTCGCCAAGAGCTCAATCAACTCCGCAAAGGCTTGCCCAAAGATGCGCCACAAGAGATGGCTGCTTTTTTGGATGTGCATGGGATGATCCTTGCTGACCCTGCTTTGGCTGAGAAGCCAATAAAATTAATTCGTTCTCAGCGCATGAATGCTGCCTGGGCTTTGACAACCGAATTAAATGACTTGTTAGAGCAGTTTGCTGATATTGAAGATCCTTATTTAAAGGAGCGCGCCAGCGATATTCGACAAGTAGCTGAGCGCGTCGTAAAGGCCTTAAATTCTCAGAAAAAGGATTCCTTAGATAGCGCTGACATCATGTCACCTAATGATCTTGGTGTTGATTCTATTATCGTGGCTCACGATATTGCTCCCCACGATATGTTGCGCTTCAAAGATTCTGCTTTTACTGGATTCGTAACAGACCTCGGTGGTAAGACATCTCATACTGCTATTGTGGCGCGCAGTATGGAGATTCCTGCTGTAGTGGGAGTTCGCCATGCCAGTGAAATGATTCGTCATGGCGATTGGCTGGTCTTAGATGGCGAACAAGGCGTCGTAGTCGTTGCTCCAGACGAGAATCTGCTTGAGGAATATCGAAAGCTACAAATTCTGGATTTAAAAGAGACTCGTAAGCTAAAGCAACTCAAACATAGTAAAACTGAAACAGCTGATCGCGTCGAGATTGAGTTGTTTGCCAATATTGAATTACCCGAGGATGCGGTTCAGGCATTGAAATTGGGCGCTGTAGGGGTTGGTTTATTCCGCTCTGAGTTTCTATTTATGGATCGTAAGCAGGCCCTGCCAGACGAAGAGCAACAATTTTCAGAGTATCGCCGTGTAGTGGATTTGATGCATGGTTTGCCAGTCAATATAAGAACAATTGACGTGGGTGCTGATAAAGCCTTAGGCGCTGGCGGTAGTGACGTCTCTCAAACCGGTGTATCACCATTGGGCCTAAGGGCGATTCGCTGGTCTTTAACAGAGCCAGAAATATTTTTAACCCAGTTGCGCGCAATTTTGCGGGCTTCTGCATACGGCCAGGCTCGTATCATGATTCCGATGTTGGCTCATGCCAAAGAGATTGATGAAACGTTCCGCCTAATTGAAAAAGCCAAGCAGCAGTTGCACCAACGTGGTCAGGCATTTAATCCTAATATTCAAGTGGGCGCCATGATTGAAATTCCGGCTGCCGCTCTCGTCCTGCCCCTATTTATTAATCGCTTTGATTTTTTATCAATTGGTACGAACGATTTAATTCAGTACACCTTAGCAATTGATCGTGCGGATCATGCCGTGGCTCACCTATATGATCCGTTGCATCCAGCAATTTTGCATTTACTTGCAAATATTATTGAGCAAGCGAAACGTGCCAATATTCCAATTGCGGTATGCGGCGAGATGGCTGGCGATCCCTCTCTAACTAGGTTATTACTTGGTATGGGGTTGACTGATTTCTCAATGCACTTTAGTCAGCTGTTGTTGGTCAAGCGCGAGATATTAAAGGCGAATGTAGGCTTATTAAAGTCCCGTGTCCCCAGAGTGCTAAAGGCTTATGAGCCCGATGAGCAAGCTAAAGCCTTAGAGCGTTTAATGGCTTAATGCGCTTTACCGCAAACCGAACACTCGGGATTGCGAGAGATTTTGAATTCATCTATCTGGGTAGTACGGGCATTCCAAAGCATCATACGACCTACTAAGGCCTCCCCAAAACCAATAAGCACTTGTATCGCTTGTGCTGCTTGCATAGCCCCAATAATACCTACTAGCGGTGAAAATATTCCCATCGAAGAGCAGCTGACTTCTTCAAAATGGTCGCCTGGTGAAAAGATGCAGGCATAACAGGGTGATACTAGATTGCGTGGATCAAAAACGCTAATCTGCCCATCAAAGCGGAGCGCTGATCCAGAAACCAAAGGAGTTTGATGCTTCACGCAGCTTGCATTAATTAAATGGCGGCTTGCAAAGTTATCAGTGCAATCTAAAACAATATCAACGCTTGGAAGTAACTCATCCAGAAGTGCTTCTGTTGCTTTGGCCTCAATAGTTTCAATCTGAATACCTGCATTAAGCTGTTCTAAAAATTGTTTCCCAGAGCTGACCTTGCTCTTGCCAATACTTTTGTTGGTATGCATGATTTGGCGCTGGAGATTGGTCAGCTCAACTTGGTCGTGGTCCATCAGCGTGATGTGACCAATACCAGCGGCAGCTAAGTAGGGTGCTGCTGCACTTCCCAGGCCTCCAGCACCAATGACTAGTGCGTGAGAGCTTAAGAGTTTTTCTTGGCCTGCAACATCGATTTCCTCAAGGAGTAAATGCCTTGAGTAGCGAAGTAACTGCTCATCATTCATTTGCAGACCAGTAAATTACTCAAGCTTGGATGAAGAGCGCTTCACCGGCTGACCATTAATAAATGCAAGGGCCTGTGACAGCATGAAGTCATCTGCGCTACCAAGCTCAGGCGGCTTCTTATTCTTATCTTTTTCTTTTTCTTCGGAAGTTTTCTTTGTATTCTTTTCTTCAATGCGCTGTAACTCTTCAAGGCGACGTTGCTCACGATCTTTAATGAGTTTATCTTCCGCTGACTGTTTATTGCGAAGATGTTTTTCACTATCGATTTCACGGGTGATCAATACATCGTCTGGATCACCATCTTTATTTTGATCAACCGGGATATCGGGTTTAACACCAAATGCCTGAATCGATTTTCCACTCGGCGTGTAGTAATAAGCGGTAGTGATCTTTAGTGCGGAATCATTTGTCAGTGGACGCACGGTTTGTACGGAACCTTTACCAAAGGTTGTCTTACCAATAATAGTTGCGCGTTTATAGTCTTGCAGGGCACCTGCAACAATCTCAGAAGCAGAAGCTGAATAGGCGTTGACCAACACAACCATTGGTAATTTTTTGAAAATCTCTGGTACACCTGCTAATGGATCGCCAGGCTCGCTGAGGCGATACATTGCTGGTGTGGCATTAAATACTTGCTTAGAGTCGGGAGCCTGGCCTTTAGTAGAAACTACTACTACATCGGGTGGTAAGAAGGCGGCAGCAACGCCAACTGCACCTTGTAGGAGGCCGCCACCATTGTTTCGTAGGTCAAGAATGATGCCCTTGAGTTTTGGGTTCTGAATAGCAAGGTCCGTTAACTTTTTAGCAAGATCTGGAACAGTGCGCTCTTGAAAGCTGGTTACCCGAACCCACGCAATATCGTTATCGAGTATTTTTGCTTTAACAGACTGTACTTTAATTTCTGCACGAGTGATCGTGACTGGAAAACTACGCTCTTCACTCTTGCGATATACGGTTAATGTAATTTTAGTGCCAGGTGTACCGCGCATGGTACGCACTGCTTTATCAAGTGACATACCACGTACTGGCTTATCGTCTAAGCGAGTAATTAAATCACCTGCTTGTAACCCAGCACGCGCAGCAGGACTATCTTCAATTGGATTAAGAACTTTAACAACCCCATCTTCAGAGGTGATCTCAATTCCAAGGCCAGCAAATTTTCCTGAAGTCGCTTCTTGCATTTCAGAAAAGTCTTTTTTATCGAGAAAGGTGGAATGTGGATCGAGGCTGCTGACCATCCCTTTGACAGCATCTGTTAAGAGTTGCTTATCTTCGATCGGTTCAACGTATTCACGTTTGATTTGCGCAAAGACATTAGAGAGCGTACGCAGTTCGTCGAGCGGCAGCTGAGCGCCTTGCTGGGCAGTAGCTGACAGTTGAATGGTTGCTGCTATACCAGCAATCAAACCAACTGCAATGAGAGCAAAATTCTTTAGAAATTGGCGCATATTTCTTCTTGATCCTAGTTCAGATAAAAGTGTTGAATGGGTTTGAGATTGTCATCAAGCTCATACACAAGGGGTATGCCATTAGGTACATTCACCTCCATAATGGCTTCGTCAGACATTTGATCTAAGTATTTAATGAGGGAGCGAATGCTATTGCCATGTGCAACTATCAGTACGCGTTTACTAGCTTTAAGCGCGGGTGCAATGGATTCATTCCACAAAGGAAGTACGCGATCGACATTATCCTTAAGGCACTCGCCCAAAGGAATATCAGCGGCATTGAGTTTTGAATAGCGTTGATCATTTTTAGGATGCAGATCATTGCTAGGTTCTAGCAATGGAGGACGCACATCATAAGAGCGACGCCAGATATGGACTTGTTCGTCACCATACTTAGCAGCAGTTTCAGATTTGTTAAGACCAGTAAGGGCGCCGTAATGACGCTCATTTAATCTCCAGCTATGGACCACGGGAAGCCACATTAAATCCATAGCGTCTTGAATATGCCAAAGTGTGCGAATAGCGCGTCTTAAAACTGAAGTGTAGGCCACGTCAAATTCATAGCCTGCTTTTTTGAGGCTTTCGCCAGCGGATATGGCTTGTTCGACCCCTTTTGAGGTTAAGTCAACGTCTGCCCAGCCAGTGAAGCGATTTTCAAGGTTCCAGGTGGATTCACCATGACGAATAAGGACAAGTTGTTTCATGGAGCCATTCTATAATCTGATGATGAACTTTCTTACTCAAATTGATAATTTAGCGCTGATTGCCCTGCTGTTAGTTTCGGGCACTGCGCTTTTCCTGCCTACATTATCTACGCTTATTAGCGGAAAGGGCTTATCGCCTTCAGAGGCCACTATTTGGATTAATCGTCGCAAGGCCTATGTTTTGGACCTACGCCCTGAAGAGGCTTATAAAGCGGGTCGACTTCCGGGGGCCAAATTGATTAACCCAGCCGATATTTCCGCTGCGATTGAGAGGCTAAAATTAGATCGTAAGCATCCAGTGGTTCTCGTTTGCGAAACCGGCACCCACTCTCGCAAGGCGATTAATGAGGTTAAAAAACTCGGTTTTGAGGATATTGGAACCCTAGATGGTGGCGTTCAAGCTTGGAAACAAGCCGCTCTTCCATTAGTGAAGCAATAGATCTATGCCTCAAGTTCTCATGTATAGCACCCAAGTCTGCCCATATTGCGTAATGGCTGAAAAACTACTGCTCAAAAAAGGCGTCAGTAATTTAGAAAAGATTTTGATTGATCGTGATCCTGCACAGCGTGAACTGATGATGACTCGCACAGGTCGCCGTACAGTTCCACAAATTTATATTGGTGAGACCCACGTTGGTGGGTACGATGATCTCGTGGCTTTAGATCGCGCAGGTAAACTCGATCCTTTATTGGTTTAATGTATTTATTTGTCAAGAAAGATAGCAATGACTGAACAATCCTCCGTACCTCAAGCAGAGGCTGATAATTCAAAAGAGCCTGGATTTGCAATTCAGCGCATTTACCTTAAAGACCTCTCCTTAGAGCAGCCCAATGCACCACAAATTTTGGTGGTTGTTGCCCAGCCTCAAGTAGAGGTGGAGATTGATGTTGGGGTTACTCCATTAGGTGATGATATTTTTGAGGTAGTAGTTATTTCTACTGTGACGGCAAAAGTGGATTCAAAAGTTTTATTTTTAGTTGAAGCTAAACAAGCCGGCATTTTTGAATTCAGTAATATTCCACCGCAACAAATTGATCCAATGTTAGGTATCACTTGCCCAACTATTTTGTATCCATATCTTCGTTCAAATATTGCTGACATTATTAGTCGCGCAGGCTTCCAGCCAATTCATCTAAATGAGATTAATTTCCATGGCATGTATGAGCACCGCCTCTTGCAGGCTCAACAAGCAGCTGGCCAAGAGAGTGGTGCAGCTGATGAGAGCAAAATAGTTCTTCCACATTAAATCTCAACAGCGAGCACGCAGATCATGAAAGTGACCCTGATTGGTGCTGGAGCTTGGGGAACAGCGATGGCCGCACAAGCGGCACGCCATCTCAAGGACGGGGATGTATGTTTGTGGTCTCGCAGTCAAGATCAATTAGCCGATATCGAGAAGAGCGGTGAGAATCGCTCCTATTTGCCTGGCATTCAACTATCCAAAAACATTACATTAGAAAGCAGCTTCTCAGCCGCAATTAAAAGACTTTCTGTTAATGACCTATTGGTAATTGCAACACCAATGTCTGCACTCTCAGAAACGATTGCTCAGGTATTAAAAATTGCAGAACATCCTTTAAATATTATTTGGCTTTGCAAAGGTTTGGAGCCTGCTACGGCATTATTGCCACATCAAGTAGTTGAGCGAGAAGATGGGTTACATAGCCATGGTATTTCACATTCTTATGGTGCATTATCTGGCCCTAGTTTTGCGTCTGAGGTGGGTTCTGGAATGCCATGCGCATTAACCATTGCTAGTACTTCTATAAATTTATGTACCGCAGCCCAAGTAGCTTTTCATCATGGCAATATGCGCGTGTACTCAACTGATGATGTAGTTGGCGTGGAGCTAGGTGGTGCGGTCAAAAATGTATTAGCAATTGCTGCTGGTATTGGGGATGGCTTAGATTTGGGTTTAAATGCACGTGCAGCAGTCCTTACACGAGGTCTAGCCGAGATGATGCGTTTAGTGAAAGCAGCAGGCGGTAGATCAGAAACCTGTATGGGTCTTACAGGTGCTGGCGACTTAATATTGACGGCAACCGGAGACCTCTCTCGCAACCGACGAGTCGGACTTGAGCTTGCTGCGGGTAAGTCATTACCTGAAATCTTGACTGGCTTAGGCCATGTTGCCGAAGGTGTGCTTTGTGCCGCTGCAGTTGGGGACTTAGCAAAACGTTTGGGCGTAGAGATGCCCATTACTGCGATGATGGGCGAGGTACTTGCCGGAAGACTTTCGCCACAAGAGGCATTAAAGAAATTAATGGGCCGTGACCCAAAAATAGAAACTTAGTAACGCTTAGTAGATCAATCCTTACTTGCTGCCTACAAGACCATTTTGGCGCCAGGCTTCATACACCACAATCGCTACAGTATTAGATAAGTTCAAGCTGCGGCTGCTATCTTGCATAGCCAAGCGCATGCGATTTTTTTCTAGAATGGCATTACGAACTTCCTCAGTAATCCCTTTGGTCTCAGAGCCAAAAACAAAGTAATCATCGGGACCATATTTGCCCTCATGAAACCTCCCACTACCTTTGGTTGTTAATGCAAAAAGATGCTGTGGGTCTGGTTCCTCATCCTTTAGAAATTGCGACCAATTGGCATGAACTTTGACTTTTGCGAACTCGTGATAGTCAAGCCCTGCTCTGCGTAGCTTGGCATCTTCCATAGGAAAGCCCAAAGGCTCAATCAAATGCAGCTTTGCTCCAGTATTAGCGCAGAGTCGAATGATATTGCCTGTATTTGGCGGGATTTCTGGTTCGAATAAAACAATATTAAACATGCGGTACTTTTACTGTTCTGAGTAAAACCCAATTAGTGATGTGTGATACACCATTGTCCTTCAGAATGCGGGCAATTTCATTAAGAGTGGCTCCGCTAGTCATGACGTCATCAAAAATGATGATGCTTTGGCCTCGCAGAACTTCAATAAAGTGATCGTCAATATAAAACACGCCCTGAATTGCTAGTTGCCGCGCAGCAAGCCTGCCTCCTGCCTGTTGAAATTTATGGTGATGACGTTTTAGTGCGCGAGGTAATTTCTGAATGCTTGGATTGCAAGTCATTCTGCGTGCGATTTCCCAGCTTTGATTAAAGCCCCGTGCAGATAATTTTTGAGTGCTTAGTGGCACAGGAAGAAGATAGCTTGCCTTGACATTTTTGAGTTGTTTTGAAAAAAGATGATTCCATATATGTGCAAGCCCATGCGCATAGGCCAAACGCTTTTGATACTTCAGTTGATGGACTGCATTTTGCAGCATTCCTTCATAGCGATCTAAGCAATATGTCTCATCAAAATACGGGGGATGAATAATACATTGTTCACAACGCTGTTCTTTGAGCTCTAAGGTATTTAGAGTGATGCCGCATTGATAGCAGCATTCATAATTAAACAGACCATTAATATTTAAAGATTGCAAACAGTGTGCGCAAATAGAATGCTGCTGATAGCGCTCGCATGCGATGCAAGCACTTGGTAATACTTGGCTATTAATGAATTGAAAAATCTTCTCTAGAAATCGCATGGGGCGCTGAGTATACTGAGTGAATGACCCAGCCAATCAGATGGTTACAAGACGAAATTGCAGATCGTATGTTGCAAAAGCTCGATATCGTCAAACTCGATATAAAAGATGCATTAATTGTTCCGGATTTTCCAGGAAAGCATTTTTCATTTTTTGCAAAACGCTATCCGTACGCAAAGATTCATAGCCTTACAGAAGAGGGTATTACAAGATTTGAAATATGGCGCTCAAAAGCCACATCACATTGGCGCTCTTTATTCCGAGGAAATACAAATCCCTTAGCTCATTACCTAGTAAAAGGTAAATTTAATCTTCCTGACAATTCTGTTGATTTGGTATTTAGCAATCTCTTATTGCAAGACTTGGCTGATCCACGACATTTCTTGGGTGAATGTCGGCGTGTTTTGCGAGAGGGCGGTCTGATCACATTTAGTTATTTAGGGCCTGATACTGGAAAGGAGCTCCGTGCTCTTGAGCCTGGTCTCATTCAATTGCAGAATTTATTAAGCCCTTGGGATATGCACGATATGGGGGATGCTCTTTTAGGAGAGCGTTTTTCTGATCCCGTCATGGACATGGAATTTATCAACCTTGATTACCAGTCCGATGCACTAATGCTTGTTGATCTAGAGGCGCTAAAATTACTTCAAATGCCTGCATTTGAAGGCTCTAAACAAGGTGTTTTGCCCCAAAAAATGACCTTAGAGGTGGTTTATGGGCATGCGTGGGTTATCGGAAAGCAGCTCAGCAAGGCCCAAGATAATGTTGCCTATATCGATGCAAATCAAATTGGGCGCAAGACTAGGTAATATCCTGCTTAAGTGTAAGTGCTTACTATCATTTTAAGCTTTGCCAAGATTGAATGAGGCTAACTTATTCAGATTTGTTGTTATGCACAATTAACCCTATAATCATCGCAGCACGTAATGGCTTAAAACCGCTTTTTTGAGCATTTTGCGAGGTATTTAAGCACTTTGCTCACGACAATAAACAGAGAATAAGATGAATTTATTTGGAAAAGTCACTAGGGCTTCGCTCTATTTAGTAGCAGCCCTTGGTACTGCCTTAGCGCAGGCAACTGAAAACATGCCTGGCGGCCCGGCTGTATTCCAGCTGAACTTTCCTGCGCCAGCTACCAAAATAATGCAAGAAATCCACTGGCTACATTGGATGATGTTGGTGATCTGCGCAGTGATTTTTGTCGGCGTATTTGGGGTGATGTTTTACTCAATCTTGAAGCATCGCAAATCATTAGGGCACAAATCAGCCTCTTTCCACGAGAGCACGACAGTTGAAATTATTTGGACTGTCATTCCACTCTTGATTGTCATTGGCATGGCATTACCCGCAACAAAAACAGTTGTGGCGATGAAAGATACGACTAATTCAGATATCACCATTAAAACTACTGGTTATCAGTGGAAATGGGGTTACGACTACATCAAGGGCGAAGGTGAGGGCATCAGCTTCTTATCGACCTTGTCAACATCACGGGAAGCGATTAACAATCTCGCACCAAAATCAAATACGTATCTGATGGAAGTGGATAACGAAATGGTTGTGCCTGTTGGCAAAAAAATTCGCTTGATTACTACTGCTAATGACGTGATTCATGCTTGGACCATTCCAGCGTTTGGCGTAAAGCAAGATGCAATACCAGGATTTGTTCGTGATACCTGGTTTAGAGCTGAAACGATTGGCATATTCCGTGGCCAATGTTCTGAGTTGTGCGGAGCGCAGCATGCCTTTATGCCTATCGTTGTGAGAGTTGTTTCACAAGAGGACTACACAGCTTGGGTTGCTGAGAAGAAAAAAGCAATGGGTGGCGCTGGCGATGATCCATCTAAGGTTTACACCATGGACGAGCAAAAAGAGCGCGGTGCAAAAGTGTACGCAGCAAACTGCGCTGCTTGTCACCAGGCTAACGGCAAGGGTGCAGGCGCATTCCCAGCATTGGATGGCAGCAAAATGGTCTTGGGGCCAAAAGCAGGCCAATACAACATCCTCATTAACGGTAAGGGTGCAATGCCGAAGTGGGCTGGTGTAATTCCTGATGGTGATATCGCTGCAGTCATGACCTATACCCGTAACGCATGGGGCAATAAAACGGGTGAAGTCATTCAGACCCAAGAAATTATTACCGCACGTGGCGGCAAGTAATCCATTCATTAATACAGATAAAACGAAACCGGAGTAATCCATGAGCACAGTCTCTACCACCATAGACCACGCACACGATCACGCACATGATGATCACACGCCACATGGTTGGCGCCGTTGGTTGTTCGCAACCAACCACAAAGACATCGGTACGATGTATTTGATTTTCTCGTTTGTTAGCTTATTGGCTGGTGGCGTGATGGCTTTGGGAATTCGTTTGGAATTATTCCAGCCAGGCTTGCAATTCTTCCGCCCAGAATTCTTTAATCAATTAACCACCATGCATGGCTTAGTGATGGTGTTTGGTGCAATCATGCCAGCCTTCGTTGGTTTTGCTAACTGGATGGTGCCTTTACAAATCGGCGCATCCGATATGGCATTTGCTCGTATGAATAACTTTAGCTTCTGGATTTTGCCAGTGGCCGCAATCTTGTTATTTGGTTCATTCCTTGTTCCAGGCGGCGCTCCATCGGGCGGCTGGACAATCTACGCTCCATTGAGTTTGCAGATGGGCCCTGGAATGGATATGGCAATTTTTGCCCTCCATTTGTTAGGTGCCTCTTCTATCATGGGTTCGATCAATATCATCGTGACCATCTTGAACATGCGTGCTCCTGGCATGACTTTGATGAAGATGCCTATGTTCTGCTGGACTTGGTTAATTACTGCTTACCTATTGATTGCTGTGATGCCTGTATTGGCTGGTGCAATCACCATGGTCTTGACCGACCGTCACTTCGGCACCTCATTTTTCTCTGCCGTAGGTGGCGGTGACCCAGTGATGTTTCAGCATATTTT
>Ga0209085_1001443_pt1 | contig 14730 bp, 21 predicted proteins | sample C_131016_EF_Meta_FD_187310 | JGI IMG/M metagenome (GOLD analysis project Ga0209085, IMG submission 187310) | Freshwater microbial communities from Lake Croche, Canada to study carbon cycling - C_131016_EF_MetaG (SPAdes) (version 2) | ecosystem: Environmental > Aquatic > Freshwater > Lake...
CAGGAAAAGATCGCAGAGTGGGCCCTATCCGAGTTACCCGAGAAGGATAAGATCCTTGCTGGTCTCAAAGTAGCAGAGACTGTTGCCGCAAGTGTAGGATGCCTTCCTTGCTTTCGCAAGTAAAAAATGGGTTTCCCCAGTATTAGTATTGGATGCCCTGCGCAGCATAAAGCCGCGTGTACATCTGCTCATCCGACTCCTCGGGCTCCTCGTCTTCTGCGGAAATCATGGCAATTAGCTCATCCTTCTGCGTCATCGAGAGTGTTTCCTCGTGGACGTCCACTTCGACGACCACGCGGCCGACAAAGGTAATCCTATTGTTGTCAAACTGCGGCAGCGGCTTGACGATGTGTGCGCTCATGAGAGCAATCACACCGCTTTCGCTGAAGATTTTGACTACGCCCTTCGGGCTTACGAAGTTGAACTGCTCGTTATTGAACGGGTGCAGCACGATGATGGAATCGGTCTCCGCATCCTCAAAGGCGCCCGTGTTCAGGCCGCCAATCGTCTCGCCGATCCCGGGCAACATCATCTCCTTGGGGTTGCCGAGGTAGTATGTCCCCTGTGGGAGTTCACAGTGGAACCCCCTATCGGTCGCGAGGCAGCAAATCTCCCAGTGCACCATCTTGTTTAATAATTAAACACTCATTCTGAAAATATCCGTTTTTTCAAAATGAATCTGTTTACATCCAGTATTATATTAAGAAAGAATGGACCCAATGTTTGAACGTCGCGAACTATCACGCAAGGTTCATATTCATTCCAAATTCATTCAGAAGAATATGCTTCCATCGATCCTTGCTCAGCTAAAAATGAACATGGAAGGCAGATGCTCTTCTGAAGGATACATTCAACCCGACAGCGTTACAGTCCTGAAGTATTCACTCGGACGCACAAGCTATACCAACGGAGGCATTGACTACGATGTAACATTCCAAGCAGATGTATGTCTCCCTCATCCCGGACAGATCTTTCGGGCAACCGCTGATCTTCGCACAAAGATCGGTATCCATGCTGAGTCTTCTCCGCTCAAGATTCTGATCCCCCGAGATCTACACATCGGAAATCAGGAATTCGAGACAGTAGAAGTTGGACAAGAATTCGAGTTTGAAGTCATTGGTCCCCAGTTCAAGCAGCAGGATAAGGTTATTGTTGTCGTTGGACGTCTGCGTACAGCTCTCAAACCAGCCCCTCTACAGCCTCTTCTACACGCGGTATCAGCTGTAGAGCTGCCTACACTGTCATCAAATATGGGCAGTTCATCAGAAGAAAAGGTTGTAACAATCAGTCCGGTAGAACCAACTAAGAAGACAAGGAAGTTAAAGAAGCCGAGCGTAGTAGATTCAAATGAATCGCTCAAGATTGGAGTGGATGAAGGATCAACTTGATAAGCTCGAAGTAAACGAACATATCCAGGTGTACGGAATCATCAAGAAGTATACGGAAAACATCACAAAGGCGCCTACGGGCATTTTTATCTCATCTGAACATCTCTCCCAGGAATGTCTTCAGGAAATGGAGAAGTATATTCTTTTTTGCATTGATCAGAAGTCACGAATGGATGAAGACCTAAAAACTCGCAAATCATACGAGCGCATGATCGAGTAAAAAGCGGGGCCGCCGCCCCCTAAACCTTCTCGAAGAAGGCGCACTCGCCCTCCATCCAGAAGTTGCCCATATAGGGCCAGTTCCACATCCCCTCGTACCAGTGGTCGGGACAGATGCCCATCGGGCGCCGCCAGTCTTTCGATGCGTCCCACCGCGTGCGAACCTGGTACTTGTCACGGCACGGCTCGGTTCCCACCTTTAGCGGGCGGCGCTCGTAGATGATGATGTAGGTCTTGCCGACCTCCGTCTGCGCGAAGGTCAGCGGCTTCGTGAAGTCGCCGCCCTCAAAGCGGACAATCTCCTCGACGCTCTCCAGCTGCTTGCGAGTAGCCGGAAGGGCCTCCATGTTGAGGCCGTCGAATTCCATATTTTTATGAATTATGAATCCATTTTACATAACATTTATCGTCTGCGGCGACCACCTAAATACTCAACTGTTGCAGGTCTAATAGGGCCAACCTCACATAAAGCATAATCAACAATATAAAGCCCTACAAACCCAAGTGGCATGTAATACATTAACATACTATTAAAGTATGACGGAAGCATACCAATTAGCTTGAGAACAACCATTAAAATAAACCCGTAAAACACTACGTTTTTTAACAGATTAACGACCTGACATAACAGCGAAGCACTGCGATAACTTGACATTTATTTTTACATAACATTAATTGTAACGGGAACACCAACAACTCCCATATTCACTGTTCCATTCTCACGAAAATGTATCTGAGCACTCACTGATAGATCAGATGCCTTCACATCAGTTGGAGCTCCCACAACAGACACTAATGACTCCTGCTGTAATCCAGTCATTTCTGCCGCAGTCAAGGGCTCGTCTTCTGGAAGTTCTGTAACCTTCTGACCACCGACCAAGATATCGTACTGAATACTGAAAGACTTGGATGGAGGAACTGAACCACTTGGCAGAATCTTATAATCAACCTTAATCTGTCTACCAACCGGGTCATACTTCGCACTCATCAAGTTCAGCACAGGTTTGAAGTTATCCGGAGGTGCTGGCTTAGGGGGTTCAGGAACATCTGGCTTGTAATTCGGCGTCCAAGGATCAGGCCCCCATGGTCCAGGTCCCCACCCAGATGGATGATGATGGTGTTCTGGCGTTGGTGGAGGAGGGGGAGGAGTCTGCTTAGGCTTGTAATACTTCAAAACAAGCCAACCACCTAATACCATTGCGCCAACAACCGCTACAATGAACAGCAAACTATATAGACTATCGAATATACCCCCGCCTTTCATTTGTATTACATCAGGTGAAAAATGGACGTGTCAATTTCCAAGCATAAAGATAATAGAAATGGATACAAAACCTATCCATAATTTTATTGACATCGCAAAAAAAGATAAGAAATCTGAATTTGAATGTTCAGTTCTTCCAGGTATCATCCAAACAAAGGATACTGCTGATCGGATCATTGCTGCGATCAAAACCGTTTCCTTGGGTCCTCCTACTGAAACCTCTCTACTGAGAATCTCCTACCCCGATAATATCCGCGTAGAAGTTGAAACTCCTCAGCAGATTCAGCGTGTATGCTCAACATCTTCTTTCAAGGGCGTTCCTGTTCTTGTTCAGCGCAAGACACAGTATCAAGGACTAAAGAACATCGATATTCCTAACATATACTCCAGAGTCAGGCTCAGTCTCGAAGAAACTGTCCGCAAAGATTGGGAGGCATCTCCAAATGATCCTCGCGTCAGCTCCATTCGTCTACTCAATCGACGCAGCTTTACCTCTATGGACGAGCTGTTTCGTATCGACTTTTCAATGGTCAAATCACGCAAGGATAAAAAACACTCTCTGCGAGACGTTCTCAAAGAACAACACGTCTATGAACTTGAGATCGAGTTTGTCAACAAGGTAACAACAATGACAAATGAGGTCATCACAAGCTCTCTTCTGAAACTTGTAAACACCATCCTTCAGGCTTACCAGCAATCAGAGTTTCTTCTGACTCCTACCGATCAGGAACGTTACATTCAGGAGTTTAGAATGTCCAAGCTGTCATTTTACAATCCAGTAACACTCGAACGCAGAAACCTCAAAAAGGAACGCCCTCATAGCATCTGGAGTGATTACACGGTAACAGTCAAGGCAGATGGTGAACGGTTCGGTATGTATGTCGCAAGAGACAAAAAGGTTCTGCGAATCAATAAGCAGAACAAGGTTGTCTGGACAGGTCTGCGCACAACAGATGATGCCTATATCGGTGATTTTATAGATGGCGAATACATTCCTCAAAAGAATCTGTTCTGCATCTTCGATATTTATCGGTACAAGGGTCGCGATGTTCACTCACTTCCTCTCATGAAAGGTGATGACCCAACACAGTCACGACTTGGCTGTGCCGGTCTGTTCGCAAAAGATATCGCAACCAAGTTTGTAACAGAAGCAACAACCAACCCGATCCGCATTGAAACCAAGCTATTCCTTGCTGGAGACGGAAAAGTCATGGAAGAATCCATCAAGCAGCTCCTAACAACAGAATATGAATACCAAACAGATGGTCTCATCTTCACTCCTCGTATCAGCCCAGTAGCTCCTCGAAATGTCCTGAAGGGAAGCACATGGACAACCGTGTACAAGTGGAAGCCTCCTCACCAGAATAGCATCGACTTTCTCCTAAAACTTGGCGACGAAAAGACATACGATCCAGTACAGGACACCATGGTTCGCAAAGGTGAACTCTACGTTAGCCGTTCATCATTTGATTCTATCCTGTACCCATGCGAGACTCTTACTGGCGAGTATGTTCCCAAACAACTACCAACAGATCTCCAGAAGTTAGCAGATGCCAACACATACATCCCTTCACTCTTTCAGCCTTCAAGTCCCCGCGATCCTGAAGCTTACAAGATCATGGTTCCTGTGGACGAGAAGGGCCTTGCATATGATGACGAAGCAATACGCGTAGAGGATAACACGATTGTAGAATGCTCATACGACACCGAAACGCAAAGGTGGATCGTCATGCGGACTCGCTATGACAAGACATACGAGTATCGAATCCTCAACAAGACCCAATATGGAAACGATCGAGCCGTAGCCGATAACATCTGGTCTTCTATTCACATTCCAGTATCTGAAGAGATGATATCCAACTTTGCTTCAACCCCAGTAGATGACTCGCAAGAGGATGAGACGTACTACAAGGAAGAGATGAACCGCAAGGCACGAATCCTTCAACCATCATACGAGTTTCACAACAAAGTCAAGGATGGTCTATACGCAGATGTAGTCAAAGACAACTCAACACTACTGGAGTTTGGTGTTGGTAAGGGAGGAGACTTTCCCAGATGGAAGCGGACGCGTGTAGGAAAGGTTGTTGGCATTGATCCAGCAATTCGCGGACTCAAAGAGGCCTGTACTCGTTACCTACAAGACAAAGAGAAAAATCCTTCTGACTATCGTCCAGCTGTTCTGTTTATTGAAGGATCAATGATAGAGCCCCTCTACCAACAGTCCAGCGAGAAATACAAGCTTCTATCCGGAGAAGAAAAAGCAACTACCAAATATCTTGAACAATTTGAAGATATCAAAAAGTTTGACTCATCGTCATCTCAGTTCAATATCCACTATGCGTGCGAGTCAGAAGAAACATTCCGTTCATTCGTAAATAATATTGCCACGCATACCAAGGAATCATTCTTTGGAACATGTCTTGATGGTCAGACAGTCTATTCTCTGCTAATGGGAAAGCAGACACACATCTTCACAAACGGTAAGGATGTCGGAGGCGAGTTTACCAAACAATACGATGACAAGCAGACATGGGTAGAAGAGTTTGGAATGGCCATCAGCGTCTCGTTAGAGTCATTCGATAAGCCTACCAAGGAATACCTCGTTCCTTTCGGCAAAGTCACTGAGATCATGAAGGAGCATGGATTCGACTTGAAGGAGTCTACCATGTTCTCTGAGCTGTACACTCGCCAAACTAAACTCGTACTCACACCCGAACAGCAGACATACTCGTTCCTCAACCGGACCTTTGTCTTCACACGTGGCGAGAAACCCAAAGCTCCAGAACCAGAACCAAATGATGAAGCCCCAGCTCCAGTTCCAGATAAGCCCAAGCGCAAACTGAAGAAGGGTGGCGGCGAAGTAGTAGACAAACCTGTGCTCTTCAGTCAACCCGGAGAGGATAAGGGAGAGTTCAGAACATTCAGCAACCAAGCAGAATATCCGATTCAGATCTCCGATGTGAGATATCCCTCAGTTGAACATTACTTCCAAGCACAGAAGGCCAAGGAGTTTGGAGATGATGAGATCTACAAGAAGATGCTGGACACACCATCTGGCAAGGCTGTCAAAGCTCTTGGAAAAAAGGTGAAGAACTTCCACAAAGAAATCTGGGACGCAAAAAGACTTGAAATCATGATGCGTGGAGTGAAGGCTAAGTTTGTTCAGCATCCAGAACTGCAGAAACAGCTACTGGATACAGGTGATAAGCAGATTGGTGAAGCAGATGCTCGTAGTTCGTTTTGGGGGATTGGAACATCTGAAAATACTGATAAGTCAGCTGATCCGTCGAAGTGGAAGGGTCAGAACAGACTTGGTAAGATTCTTATGGCTCTGAGGGATGAGTTCAAGCAATCATAGTAGGTCCAGTAATCGCAGTACCATCTGGTGAAAATGGAGTATAAAACAGCTGACCAGATGAATCTATGTTAAGAACACCAAATGTCCCTCCTTCTGAGGTTGTAATCCTGAATGAGCCAACTACCTCAATTACAGAAACATTCCCATCCGGAATATCTAATGAAAACACACCAGCAGATCTAACTGGTCCACTAATAGGACCCGCCACATTATTTTTGATGAAGTTCAAACCATTGTCTGATGCTCCTACGTTCATGTATTGTCCGTAAGATGCAATAGTGCCACGAACATCCAATGTAGTATATGGATTAGCAGTAAGAATTCCGACTCTCTTTGGGCTAAAACTTGTTGCCATTACGCTGGCAACACCAGAAATCAAACCAGGCGAAGCTCTTATCGTATAAGCAGTTGTTAACCCAGGACCAACATATAGCTGATCCCACCGGATGCCTGTGTCGCTCCAAAGAACACAACGACCAAGATTAAACGGAGAACCGACACCAGCAAACCAATAACCCCCCGTATATGTTAAATCCACCCAAGCAGCATATACCGTTGAATAGTTAGTCCAACTGTTAATATCCAGCCTCAAGATAGGCGATCGTATAATTGCACGACCTGTATGACCGCCAAGAATATATGTTCCATCTGTAGCAAGACAACGAAGGTAATTTTTTCCGTCTGTTACAGTTTTCTCATATACAACAGTCCATTCAGTTGCAGCTGGAGTTAGTATAGCAAGTGATGAAACTTGATCAAGTCCTTTTCCACCTATTACCCAGACGTTGCCAACTTGTATTCCACACATACACCATGCGTCGGATCTTTGTGAGTCAGTGAATAAGTCGATAATATTACCAAATTCATCTTTAATAACTAAGGGTGTAGGTGTATTTATACCATCAAACGTATAAACTGTAGCTCTTGCTCCAGATGACCCAAATAACCACCATACATTTTTAGTAGGATTCCAAGAAACTCCTGAAATTACAACACCTGATAGTTGAACAGCTGGACTCGACCATACTTGTATAGCAGCTGTAACATCTGAACAAACCGCAACATTTCCCGCAACAGTTCCAACTACACAAGCATTTCCATTAAAGCCGATTCCATATTTGTTATCATTTCCAGGTATGCCCTGAAGAGAAAACACTTCAACCCATTCAATACCGTCTGATGATTTTAAAATTTTAGTACCATTTGCTCCGATCCAAACACCAGACGCGCTACAAGCCGCAGCATAGGAAGGAATTTGTCCAGTACATATATTCCATGAATCACCATAGTCATCACTGTAATATGTTCCTCCATATCCAGTCATAACTAAACGATTTGTCTTGACATTTGCGCTAATATCAATTCCAGACGTACTATTGAATGTAAATTCATTAGATCCGGTAACACCGAAGTCATCACAAATTACGATCGCCGTAGAAGGAATATTAGTTAAATCCACACCCTCACCCGTGGCACCCGTGGCACCCGTAGAACCATTAAGTACGGTTTGAATATCAGAATAAGTCATTTCAAATGTGTCCGGGTCATAATTCATAACATAATTACCTGATTGCGCCTTACGTATCGGAGCAACATAAAATGCTCCAGTATTACCAATAACCCCATCTAACTCGTTTCCGGTGGCATTTAGGATTATCGTGTTATCTTCTTGTCTCTCACGTCCTGCCCCGGCTCCAATTGCGATGGAATGTTGTCCTTGAGACACAACCCCCGAATGATATCCAATAGAAATAGCAAACTCACCTTGTCTAAAACATCCGGCGGCAGCACCAATGGCAACAGATGCGCGATTCTGGCCAGTTTGTCCAGCCTGTGTTCCAAGTGCTATCGACCCCGAACCCTGATCAGTTTGCCCAGCCAGTGGTCCAATTGCTATTGCAGACACTTTCTGATCGAATTCCCCAGCATGAGTACCTATAGCAATAGCTCCTGTAACACCAGGAGTTCCAGCTTGAAATCCAAGAATGATTGGTGAATATTCGGTTAAAGGAGTTGATGCTTGAAAGCTTTTCAGATCAGTCCACATAGAAGTTCCATCGCCAATTTTTAATACTCCAGTTGTGGTGTCAAACCCTGGCTCACCAGCACTTAGTTTGCTCTTCGTAGCAATCCATTCGTTAGTTGTTCCTCTTCTGAATTTTAAGGTGACTAATTCAGTCATTTATTATTGCCACCAGCTTTTGCGTTACAACATTTTACTTGTACAAGTCCAATCACTGGACGGTAAATAAATTGAGGAGCCTTCTTAATCTCTGGGCTTATTCCACTTCCCAGACGTTTTCTAAACTGATTATTTGGCACTACCTGAATTCTGTGAAGCGGCATTGGACCCTGACACGTCATTAGTGGTTGACGCATTCTGTTTGTAATAAGCCTCGTATGAAAGTGTAGGCGGAGCAGGCTGATTCTTAATGATAGGGTCAACATACTTGTTAAACAACTTCTGTCCAATTATCACCGATGCCTGATCTTCTGTTAATTCACCCTTCTCCATCTTACGCTTGAGTTGAAGCATCTCAAAAAAGGTATGGTCCAGCTTGCCGTTCATATGCATATTAAATACGGTCGGAAACTCATCAAATAGCTTCTTGTTGTCATTCTTGATCTTCTCTGCCCACAGTGTAGGATTACTATCCTTTAGGTTACGATACTTGCGGAAGGACTCATCCATATCGCGAACCATCGCTTGAATCTGAATTGCACTCAACGTTGTCATTTGTCTTATTTCTCAGGGATACATTAAGATGCTTAATTCAGCGCCAATGACGATCCACAGCAGTGGTCAAGTTGTTGCGACTGCTCCGCCAACAGAATTCAAAGGTGTTACGTCAAATGTGCCAGGTGGTCTGCTGAATGCCGCAGCCGCTAAGACAGCTGCGTCAATTGCAGAACAAGCCAGTCACGCAAAAGCAGCAGGTGTCACCATGAAAGGCGGTGGCACAGTAGTAAATGTCCCGCCAACAGCAGAAGGTAAAAGTATACCTGGAGTCTCCTTTGCTGCGAATCACGCAAATCTCATCGGCATAGCCAACCAACTCAAAGCAGGAGCTGTTTATGATGGATTACTCGGAACTCAACCATACAAGGTCGGTGGCAGACGTCGTCGTGGTGTTTTAGTAAAGACTCATCGCAGACGTACAATGTTAATACCAGAAGAAGAACCCGCCATGATCGCTGGACGAAAACATAGACGTAAAACAAAGAAACATGGCAGACGCCGTAACTCTCGGACTCATCGCAGGAAGCTTCGGAAGCATCTTCGTCATTCTAGGAGGATTAGCCGCCGCATCATCCATAGATAAGACAACTGGTGACTATTCATACAAATACTTCACATTTGGAAATGGCCTCTTCTGGTGGCTTGTAATATTAACAGCCCTCGTTGTAGGCATGTTAATATACGTAAAACTGTTGACTGATTACTTTCTTAAACTACCAAAACAATCAGCTACAGTAACGTGACACATCAAAGTAAAAATCTGATTCACGATCACGACACACAATCTTCTTATTTTTTCTCGAAAACAACAAGTTGAAATCTGTTTCGTTGTTATACAAATAGATCTCTACGTCTAACTTCATAAATCTCTCTGCCTTCGTCTTGAAAAATGCATGCAAATCTTCTACTACTATGTCTGGCACCAACTGATGCGTTCGTTTCCGGATTCGTTCTAAGGCTACTGGTAATGAAGTATACACTATCGCAACAATAACACGATATTTATTCTGTCTCATCAACATGATCAGCTCGTCCACTGCTTTGTTACCCCCGCATGTAGCAGTATATCCAAAGTTTTTGCCATGCGATATCATATCTTTTACAGCTTGATATGCCATCTTAGATCTCTCTTCATGAGAGTCTTCTTTCCGCTTGTCTGGATCAATTAAAAATACATCTTCTTTGATTCCAGCATTCTGAAGCATGGTATTAAAGTGTGACGTTTTACCGACCCCAGATGGTCCGCAAACAAGAAATCCAATCATGCCTTTGCTTTAGGTAGTGATTTTGCTAACAGAAGTTTCAGTTCACCAACAAACTGAATACAATCGGAATGTGTTGTAATACCTGTTAGAATGATCTTTCCAGTTCTAAATACCTTTGCTGTCCACTTAGATGGCATAAACTGAATCTTAACACCTGGGTACACATCCGGATTGTATGACGTAACAATTCCATCCTGACCGCGGATCGAGTTGTATAATGCTTCGCGAGCAACTGTTGTCTTTGGGGTCAATTCAGTCGTATAATTCATCAATACTACACGACGATTCATAATCTCCCACATCGCGGGAGGATCTGTAATACACTCACGACACTCTCCCCAGATTGTCGTAAGCAAGATATTAATACATGACTTATCGTAATTGTCATGCAAGATACCAGTCAAGTGAAATACGCCATTCTGGAAGATCTTGATAGTAATCTCCTTCATTGGTACTGTCCCTCCTCCGTCATTCATCATAACAATTGTGATTGAGTTGTGACCAAATCCAGTAGTGCTTGTTTTCTCGTTCTTCTTGGAACGGCGCCGAATCTTATCGCGGGAACTTTCACCTCTGCGTAGAACTCCTCGCTTCTCAATCTTAATAATACTTGTATTGATCGGAAGACGCTCCAAAAGCTCATCAGTTTTCAGTTTTAGGTTGAGCTTGTACAGAACAACCATTGTCGACAACTTCGGATCCTCCATCTTTGGATTTCTGAACATACACTGTATCGATTTCGTTTTTCCAAGCATGAGGAACGCTTTCTAAATGAAACGTTACCATGTGTACTTCGAACTTACGGATCGCATTACGTATCCTTGCCTCGTGGCGAGGATCCAACATCCAACCAGGGTCTAAATAACCAAAAAATAGTTTTGATGACTTGTGATGCTGAAGAATGTTATCACACTCGTCGGCTAATCTCTCTGCCGGAATTTTGGACATGTCTATATCACATTTTGAACGTAAGTTTTCGAATGACTGTAAATACAAATACAGGTGGATCATTTAGTATAGATCCCTCTACAACAATTAAGCTACTTTTTCTGTACAAGATAAATGCTACCACTAACAAAACCAACGATCATGCCTGTAATTGAAACAGAACATAATACGGAAGATCCGGTAATTAGCGCAAATACTCCAGCTATAACAGCTGTATTGATCGCGACGTGAGCCACGAAACAAATCGAGTCGTCCTTGACATTAGAAACATTAAACATGGTGTGTGCTGCTCAGTGTTAAAAACAAACAAATCCATTTTGAAAAAAATGCCCGAAGGCGTATATTACTTACGGCAGCAACAGTTACGAAACACCGTAATGATCATGTGAATGATGATCGCAAGGAAGATTCCTGTGACGATCGGTTTATACAAGTCCAGGTCCGAGACGCAGTTGACCACTGTGAATTGGCGCGAAAACGAGACCTTGCAATAGCCTGGTCCGTCGTATGCTGAAAGTTGAGAGAACGCATTTGCGAACTTCTCGACAACATTGTCAGGGTACTGAGACGCGAGGGGCTCGACGAAGTTGTCATCAGGCAGCTCCATTGTGTTGATACAATTATGCATAGTTGACTATCAATCCGTTTTTACACTGTTGGCTCCTTAGTCCCAAAAATTGGTCCGTTGAGTCTTAGACGAGCGGGTGCTCCAGTTGGTGGGATATAAGGACGAGGATAACGAATTCCGGTGTGAGTAGCCTGTCCACGATGAGTAATCGATGCCTTTGGCTTCACTGAAACACCTCCTACGATCGCAGCACGAGAACCCGGAGTATTTCCACCACCAGTCTGGGGACCCTGAATTCCAGTAATAAATCCTCTGTTTTTCAAATTCTGAGGAGAACCCACCGTATTTTTAGGCGAAGCAGAATATGAGTTGTAAGGAATAACATGCTTTTCCACTGGTAGATTAATACCATTCGAATCAACAACACCACTCTTACCTACAACAGTATCAGTTATTGTACAATCAATTGTATTTTGAACTATCTGTCTGCCTAAACTATCTCCTGGATCTCTTGACTGCGTTCCAATCTTGCGTGTCTTCAAATCTGGAATTGTGTCAACAAAGTGAGACTTAGTAAGAGGACGAAACTGAGCAGTACAGACTCCGCTTCTCTCCCGAATATACCCCATATTTAGACCAGCAACACTACCATCAGCATTGCCAGTTTGATCTACAACCTGAGATGCCGGTGGCCGGGTCAGACAACCACCTGCCGCATTGAAGGGAACAGTCTGAATTTTATTAATTGAAAAATTGTCCTGTCCAATTGACCTCGCTCCAAGACTCAATGTATGACTCGACGCATCTGGTACCTTACCGCCAAAGCCACTGCCGGGAAAACTCTGAACTTGACGCCGATTGTAAGGAGTACTGCTCGGATCAAATGTGTTGTTAATTACGTGTACACTACGATTATTCTCACGCGTTGCACCAAGCTTTGTACGCCACGTAAATGACGACGCATCAGGCAGTCTCATCTGCGTATCAATAACCTTTGGGGTGTTAATCACTTGCCGTCTTAAGTAATCACTATAAGACATCTTATTATACTTCCCATATAAAATGTCTTAATTAAATCAGGTCAACATGAGTGAGCATGTGCCGGCGACAGCATGTGCGTACTAAACCCAGCTCATCAAGAGCACGCCCTTCAGCCGTCTTCGTAGTCGTCTGTGTCAGATACTGCATCTCATCACCAGCCGGGCGACCATCCTTCTTCCTTAGCTCCTCCACCTTCTTCAGGTAAGCAAGCCACTTCCCAGCAAGAACATTGTTACACGAAACACAACGAATAGGAATGATCATTTCTATCCTTTGATATATAGCATTGTCTATATCCATTTTCTACGGAACATATAATGAACAAGAAAGATTTAGGTGGAGCTATCGCACTGATAGGTGTTTTCGCAGTCATCCTTACGATGGGTAACATCTTCCCCCAAGGACTTGAAGTTCTCTTATTACTCGGTCGACCTCTGTCAACTGCTCTCCTTCTCGGCGGTATCGTCATGTTATATTGCTGTAAGTATCACGCCTCAGCCCTTGTAGCAGGACTACTTTCAGTCTATCTGCTAAAAACGATGTGGACAACGTGGCCTCGGTCAGATAATCGCCGGTTACACTTAGAAGTTGGTCGCGATCAAGCTCGGTTTGATCCAACAACCAGCATCGATCTTCAGTTTGCCAATGGTACAGTTGTTCACGATCTTCCTCATCTGCTTGTACGGCCTGAATTTCCTGAAATGTTAGTTTTTCCTCCATCCTCTGAAGTCCAGCAACAAATGAACGGAGATTAAACTGGAAACAGATTTGCAATAATCGTGGTAACTATAGCTCCCATAATTCCGCCCTCAATAAAACTTGCTGTAGTCTTCACATACTCATTTTGAGGAAGCTGTTGATTAATGGTATCAAATGTCCAAATAAGAAGGGGAAATACGGCCATTAAAAATAATGTTATCAAACCAACCGGATCTACCAACCTAATTGAAACTAAGTTGGGAGCAAACCAAAGACCAACTAAACCACCTAAGATAGCAGCCCATGATCGACGAGAAATCTCAACAAAAAAATTCACGACACTGCGATACAAATAGTATAGTAGAACAAAAGATATAACACACGCTATTAGAGGATACATTAGTTCGATAGGACCGAAGTTTCCTCCTCGCATTCTTGCCATTTGTATTACCAGATGACAGAAAGTTCCATAGTCGACCAATACTCAGATACACCGTTGGGGAGACGGCGATGAATAATGAAAGGCAACTTCTGCTCAAGAATTTCCTTCTTTGCCAGATTTACCGGAAAGTCAGGTGCTGATGCGATCAACCCTTCCAGACTCACAAGAGGCTTAGCTCCCTCTGCTAGTTGTTGCGCACGCGTTCCTAGCAGAGCAGTATATTCATACTTGGAATAATATGGCAGCGTAACACGCTTACCCTTCTGTGACTCCTCGACAGATTGGCGAGTCACAGAAAGAACTTCGGGATGTAATAGCTTTGATGATTCACGAAGCTCCTCCATTTGTAGTATCTACTAAGAATCTATGTAAATATCCGTTTTCATCATAGGAGCATACTATATGAAATGGTAGAACTTCTCGAAGTTTTTGGAAGCGATCTTACAGTCGTAAATGCCGCTCGTGTATCCTTTGCCAAGGAATCACATGAGATGACTCTTGGCGATGAGAAGCTGATCAACTATCTTGCTAAACACAACCACAACTCTCCCTTTTTTCATCCTCAGATTCGGTTTCGACTCAAGATGCCAATCTTTGTAGCAAGGGAATGGTTTCGTCATCAGATTGGTCTTGCTCGTAATGAAGTTTCACGTCGTTATGTAGATTCAGAGCCAGAGTGTTGGGTTCCAGCTATCGACGACCTTCGACAGCGTGATGCCAATCTAAAGCAAGGAAGTAAGGATACTCCAGTAGAAGGAGCTGAATATCTTCATACGATCGTAAAAAATCATACTAATG
>Ga0209085_1001445_pt1 | contig 14717 bp, 11 predicted proteins | sample C_131016_EF_Meta_FD_187310 | JGI IMG/M metagenome (GOLD analysis project Ga0209085, IMG submission 187310) | Freshwater microbial communities from Lake Croche, Canada to study carbon cycling - C_131016_EF_MetaG (SPAdes) (version 2) | ecosystem: Environmental > Aquatic > Freshwater > Lake...
TTATTTATATATGTCAGAAATAAAATATAAAATACACAAATCTCTATTGAAAAAAAATAAAAATATACAAAAAGAAAATAAAGATGAAGTTGAATCAATGATAAAACATATAGAAATGTTATATAATAATAAAGATCCAATATTAGATAATGTAAATAATATCGAGATGTTATATGATGCATTATGGGATTTAAATGATATAGTTGGAATGGAAAATATAAAAGCGTCAATAATAAAATTAATTAAATTTTTATTAATAGATATAAATATTGGTAAAAGTAAATTTGATGAACATATGTTGCATACTGTTATATATGGACCACCAGGTGTTGGAAAAACAAAGGTTGGTTCTGTTCTTGCTAAAATATGGTCATCACTCGGATTATTAAAGAAATCAAAGAAAAAAGATAATGAATCTTCAAAGGAATCTGATTCTAAAAATAGTTCAGATATAGCTAATTCTATAATAAAATTAGCTGTTATTGCAAGTTTAAAAAATAAAAAAAGAATAGGTGATGATAATGATACAGAAATAAAATCTAAAAAAGTTATAAAAATTTCAATTGGGACTCAGACTGATGATATTTCTGATAATAATGTGAATAATTTGATAATAAATAATAGTCAATTAACATTAAGAAGAAAATCATTAACAAGTTCTGATTTATTAGAAAGTACAAAACATAATCAAATAGTAAGAAGAAAATCAACATCTCCAATATATCCATTAAATTCTGATAAATTTTCAAAAATATCAATATCAAAGGAGTTTTTACCGGATATCAAAATAGAAAATTTTTTATCATCTTTGCCTGTTTTACCACCATTACCAGAACTACAAGATATAAAAAGAGAATTAAAACGAAAAAATTTAAAATCACCAATAAGAATAGTAAGTAGAAATGATTTTGTTGGACAGTATTTAGGACAAACTGCAGATAAAACATCAAAATTACTTAATTCTACATTAAATGAAGGGAAAGCATTATTTATTGATGAGGCGTATTCTTTAATAAATGATGCTAGAGATTCATATGGAAATGAGGCATTAAATGAATTAAATAAATTTATGTCTGAAAAACCTGAACTTGTAGTTATATTTGCAGGATATAAAGAAAAAATAGAAAAAACATTATTTCATTATCAACCAGGATTTAAAAGAAGATGCACATGGATATTTAATATTGATAAATATAGACCAGATATGTTAACAAAAATTTTTTTAAATCAGATATCAGAATCAGAATGGAAATATTTTGGAGATAATAAAGAATTAGATGATTTTTTTACTACTAATTTTGATTATTTTAAGGCATTCGGTGGTGATACACAAAAATTTGCATTATATTGTAAATTAACTTATGCAGAAAATAAGTTTAATCAAAATTTAGATATTAATAAAATAAAAGAAATACCATATAAAACATTAGATAATGATATATTATTAGATGCTTTTGAAAATTATAAAGAACATTATTTAGATAAACCTGAAGAAAATACTGATTTCCCTTTTAATATGTATTCATAAAAAAACTATTTAACAGTCCATATTATATCATTATCTGAATTAATTGCTTTAAAATTAGAAGATGTATCATCATCTGATTTTTGTTTAATATATATTGCAACATCTCCTGTTATAAATCTTTTTTGATAATTTGTAGTAAATTTTTGATCAGGATATATTTCTTTTAATATATATTCTATTTCATTTTTACATATACCATTATTATCAATTAGACCAGATTCAAATAAATTAATATTACCTGAAAAATTAGATTTAGAATCAGTACTTATTTGACTTTTTACTTTTTCAAAACATAATTGATATATTGTATATAATTTAGATGTCATTGTTTTATTTTTAATTTAAATATTATTAATGTATATTTAATATATTATTATTTCAATTTTATTTTAACAAATATGTTTATGAATTATTATTTGTTGTTTTAATTTGGATTTTTAATATGTTTTTATCTATTATAAAATTTTTCTCTATCAAATACCCAACTTATTTCTGGTTTTCCATCTTGTCTACACATTGCAATATGAGGATTATTTTTATTTACAATATATTTTTTTATTTTTTCTATTGTATAATTAATATCTTTATCAACGGATTTTTTAGTTAGATATTCTATTTCATCCTTACAGACGTGTTTTAATTAGACTTAATTCTTTTTTAATATATACTATTTTTATATTTAATTATACTTTTATTTATATAAAAATATAAAAGCACATTTAGTTACCTATAAATTATTTATAATAATTATTCTATTATTGAATATCTTTATAATATTACTTTTTTATTTTATATTCATTGATATTATAACTTTTTTAATTATAAATTATAATTATTAATTAATTAGAAAATTTTGCTTTAATAGTTATTAAAATTTTTTTAAATGTTTCACATTCATTATTTTCTTTAATTATATATGATAAAAAATTGATTTCTATTTTACTTAAAGATAAACTATTTATATTATAAGTAGTTTATAATGAAAAAATCAAAAAAAAATTAAAAATGATAACAATCAAACACACCAATCATTTAAATGTACATTAAAAAAAGCTATAAATGATCCAAATAATTTAAAACGACTAAATGAACATGTATTAGTTATTAATGATATTACTTGTAGAGCTTATCAATTTATAAAAATTGTTCAACTTTTAAATTATGATAAAACAGGTTCATTAAAAAATTGGTATGGTGATGAATATGTTTTAAATGAATTTAAAGATGCTCTAATTTTAAAATCACAATTAGATAAATTTTCTAATTTAATTAATAATTTTAAATTAATAGAATTAAATACAAAAATATCTAATTTATCAGATAAAATTAAAAATAATATTATCAATTTAGAATCTAAAATTAAATTAGAAAATTTTAATAATGATTATTTAATAAGTGAATTAAAAGATGAATTAGATTTAAAATTAAAAATAGAAAATGTGTTGAAAATAAATAGTTATGAAGAAAATATATTAGATAAAACTAATAATAATATTAAAAAATTAGAATCTAAATCTAATAATATATTTAATCTAGATATTAAATATAATAAAGATTTAATTAAAGATTGTGTTTTACTTTCAGCTGGTTTACAAGTAAAAAATCAAGAATTAACTGATATTTATAGAAAATATTTTAGTGAATATAAGAATTTATATGAGCCTTATCTTTCATATCCTTTAAGATATACTATTATAGAAATAGAAACTTGTTTAAAAAACAATATTATAGCTCATTTTAAAGAATATATCAATAGATATATTAATTGTATTTTTATTGGTAAAGATATGAAAAAAATTTCAGATTTAAAATTACAAAAGAAAATACTTAAATCTGAAAACGAATCTAATTTAGATAGTATAAAAGATAAAATAAAAAATATAAACTTAGAAATGAAACTTTTAAATGAAAAAATAAAGGAAAAAAGAAAAGATTTAATTAATTTAAAAGTAGATATATATTCAAATTCAACAAAAGAATATAATGGAATTCACAAAGAATGGTTAAAAAATAATAGGAAATTTATAGTACCTAATCTGCTGAAAGACAATATAAATTACCATTTAGAAGCAGATCCTTATAAATTTATCAATTATTCAATTTTTCTAACTAAACAAATAGAAAAGATGGGTTTTAAATCATATCAAGTATTTCCACAAAGAAATGGAAATGTACCATCATCTATGAAATTTGATACTGTTGGTTTGGTATATACTTTAAAAGATACAATTATTAAAAAATTTAAAGAAGAATATATTAAAAAATCAGCTATTATTTTTAATAATTATTTAGATATAAATAATAAATCGGATATTATAACTAAAGAATTATCTGATAAAGAAATAATTTCTATTTTGCAACAAAAAATAATAGGATACAATAAGACAACTTTAAAATACGTAAATAAAGAAAATTATATAGAAGAATTTAAAAATAAATTAAATAAATTATTAACTTTGGATTTTATAGCACAAAATGCAATAATATTTAGAGATGATATATTTAAATTTGTTTTTAATTTCAATAATAGAGTTTTTAAACACAAAAATAAAGTTTTTAATCATATGATAACAACTGATGGATATTCAATAATAGTAGATATGGTAAATAAAAAGATAAATAAATATGAAAAGAAGGAAAAAGTTATAAATGAAGATAAAATAAAAGATGAAATAAAAATAAAAACATTAGATGAAAAAATAAGAGGTAAAGACGAAGCAATAAATTTAGAAAGTATAATTTTAACAGAAGAAGAAAAAGTCCAATTATTAAAAGAGAATACTCTAGCTGGATGTGATCCAGGAAAAGATGATTTGGTGACAATTACTGAAGATAAAATAGAAGGAGATTTATTTGATAATAAAAGAAAAGTATATAAATATTCATCAAAAAGATGGAGAGAAGAAACATTAAGTAACCATCAACAGCGATTTATAAAGGAAACAATTAAGAAAGAAAATTTAGAAGGTGTGATGAATGAATTATCAAAAGAAAGTTCTAGAATAAATAATATAGAGGAATTTAATAAATATATAAAAAAGAGAGAAGAATTGAAAGAAAAATTAAATAAATTTCAAGAAATGAAATTTAGAAAATTAAAATTTCAAAGATATACAAGAACTCAACAGACAGAAAAGAGAATAGTAAGAGAAATAAAAGATGTATTTAAAGAAGAAAAAAAGAAACTATTGATAGGATACGGAAATTGGGGAGGAAATAATAAAATGTCCGGATATTTTTCAACACCAAATAAATGGGTAAGGAAATTACTAGAAGTAGATAAAGATATAAGAATACTAATAGTAGATGAATATAATACATCAGCTATAACAAATTACACAAAGGAGAAAGCAATACATCATAAATATAAGAATGAAGATGATGAATTAGAAGAATCATATAAAGTGATAACATATAATATAAAAATAAAAAAATCTATAAAAGAGAAAACTAACTCGAAAGAGGAAGAAAAAGTAAAATTTTTTATAGATAGAGATATAATTGGAGCAAAAAATATAATAGAATGTTTAAAAGAATGATTAATAAATAACCTTTTTTATATAAAGTTATAATACCTGTATAATTATTATAATCTGAATCTATTTCAGATATTACCTTGTCATTGCATAATTCATATATTTTAGATTCCATTATTTTGTTATTTAAATATTTTCTAGATTCTATGATTTTGTTATTTAAATATTAATATTATTTATGCCTTATTTTATTTCAATTTTATTTTAGCCAACGTATTTCAGGCGATAAATCTCCAAATGGTAAATATACTACAACATCTGGATTAGGTCTATTATCACTGGTATTTTTATCCTTTATATATTCTTTTATATTTTCAGTTATATAAGTATTATTATTTGATTTAATATTTAACTCTTTATTTATATATTCTATTTCATTTTTACATATACCAGAATTTTTATATATACCTTTTTTATACAATTCTATTATATTGTCTTCACCACCACCTTTTATTTTAAGATCATTTTCTATTTTATTTCTTATTTTTTCATAACATAAATCAAAAAGAGGATAATATTTATTTAAATTAATATCCATTATTTTATTTTTATTTAAATATTAATTGTACTTATATTTTTATCATATTTAATTCAATTTTTTAAATCAAAAAAATTGAATAAACAAATATTAGATCAACATATAAAGATATAATATTTATTATAAATTAACAATGACATCTTCCCGACAGTCTCATGCCGTTAAACGTTTATTACAGGATCTTAAGCAATTACAAACTGAACCTATTGTAGGAGCTAATGCAGAACCTTTTGGTGATGATATTATGACTTGGTATGGTATTGTAGTTGGTCCTGAAGGAACAGCGTATGAGGGGATCCCATTGAGATTTTGTATGGAATTTCCTAGTGATTATCCTAGTTCACCACCAAATGCATTTTTTGAAACAGATGTGAGATATAAAGGTGGAGCAACTGTTACAGATGCAAAAGGAAGATTATCAGTATGTCTAAATATTTTTGGTAATTTCAGCATGTATCATACTGAATGGAAAAATGCAAGTGAAGGATGGACTCCATCTTATACAGTATCTACAGTTCTATTGAGTATGCAAGCACTTATGATGAGTGAATTATTATCAATAGATAAAATGCACATTGAATCAGCAAAAAAATCTGCTGAACAATATAAATGTAGAATTACAGGACATGATGGTTCTGATAAAAATAAATGGTTTCCCCATATTCCTACATCAGAAGAGGTAAATGAGAAATTGAAGAAAATTATTAGAACTGCATTTGATCCATTGAAAGATCATTATATTTGCTATGTTAAAAAAACAAATGCTCTTGAAAATCCTAAATTAGGATATGGAGTTAATATTGACAATCCGAAATCTGGGGCCCTTTCATCACCATGTGAATATATTAGTAGAAATGCATTTGATGAGGGTATTAGAAGAAGTTCTTTAAATAAATCATTTGACTATTGGATGCCAATTTTGATTAAATCTGAAAATTGGAAAGATATTAAGGTAGAATTCGAGAAATTTATAAATACAATTACACAAAAAATTAGCTCTAAAAAGCTAGATATGTATGAAGGTGTATATAAAGTATGTTCATCATTAATGAATATACTTGTTGTAGAAATTATGAATAACAAAAATAATTTAAATGCAAATGATAAATTTATTGACGGGTATTTTGCTATTTATAGACTATTAAAGCAGTATACTATTGATGAGCCTAAATTATTGAAATATATCAATGATATGATTAGAACATTTAAGGATAAATCTGATAAGAGAACTAAAACATATTATCCAAATTTAGGAGAACTATTAATATGTCTTACAGTTTCAGATATATACGATTGGAAAGATATATCAAAAGAATTTATTGAGGAATGTGATGCAAGAAATTTTATGTGGTATGCAATTGGTACAAGAAATCAGTATGCAAAATATCCAGAACTATCTAATGCTTCTGTAGTTGTTGGAAGAGCTGAGAAGGTTTTTTCCGCTACAGAAATTAGTAGATCTCTTGTAATGTTTCAAGTTAAATTTTCAAAAGTTGCACAATCATTAACAATTGAAGAGATGGATAGTAATTGTGGATTAGCACCTGATAATTTAAGAAAAGAATTAAGAGGATCTTATAATGATATTGTAAAAGCAAAAAATTGGAACGAATATTTTGAATGGCTTGATATGAAGAAAATGTCTGATGAGGAAAGGTCGAGAGAATTGGTAATTGCTATGGAAAAATCTAAAACTGCAGGATATCATAAGTAAAGATTATTAAAAAAATATTTCATTTATTATTTTAAATATTTTTATATAATTTGGTAAATTACTATCTATATATATCTTATATTATTACTAATTTTAAAATTTCAATTACTTTCGAATATTTTTTTTAATTCTTAACATAATATTGTAAAAGTCAAAAATTATTTTATATTGTAAAAGGAAATAAATATTTTGAATCAGATGGGGGATATAAAGTAATAGTTTTTTTACCATTTAATACATATAATATTCCATCATTATCATCATAATGTAGTCCAGTGTCATGATAATTACTTGAGATCCATATATTATAATCAATTTCACTATTTGAAATATTTTTAATATATTTAGGTATATTAATATGATTTTTTAATTCTTTTTTAATATTTATATTTTTATTAAAATGTTTATCATATCCAGTTAAAGTAATAAAATATAAATTTTCATTATTTTTATTTATAAATTTATATCCCATTTCATCAAATGATTTATCACCACCACTATGCCAAATATGAATTTTTGATTTTTTTATTGCATTATTAATTGAATCATACATATAGTTATTTTCATCAGTATTAAATAAATTATCTATTTTCGTTGGTTCATTTAGATTATTAGTACTATCAAACCAGAAATTTATAGCAAATGTTTTGTTTTCTGATCTTATCCAATGCCACCATTTTTTTGGTATATATAAAGCTTCCCCTTTATTTAATATTATATTTATTGGATTAGTAAATAATAAAGTGGGAACTAAAAAATAGTTTTTGGAGTTAATAGCTGAAAAATGTGCAAATTTATGATTTTTATCAAGATGTCTTTCATAATTTATCGGTAATGTAATAAAAAAATATATTATGGATAAAAATATTATAAAAATTACTATAAGTAATATATTTCTAATCATATATATTTATAATTAAAAAAAAATTATATTAGAATATTATTATGATAATTGAAAATGTTCTAATTATATCTTTAAAATCTCAACAAGATAGGAGAGACCATTCTATTAAACAATGTAAAAAAGTAGGTATTAAAAATATAATATTAATTGATGCCATAGATGGTAAAAAAGAAAATATTGATTCACATTTAGCATGTACTATGTCACATATTAAAGCGTGGAAATATGTATTAGATAATAAAATAAAAAATTATATAATAGTAGAAGATGATATAATATTTTCTAATGAATTTTTAGATATTATATTAAAAATAGATATATTAAATATTGAATGGGATATATTATTATTCGGATATTTTGGATTAGCAAATTATTATAAAAAATATCCGATATGTGAACAAATTTTATTTAATCTCCCATTTGTAGGAAGGTCTCTTTATAGAAATCAGAATAGTAAATCTATAAATGAAAATTTATTTATACCAGAATCTCCTTTAGGTTTACATTGTTATACAATAAATAATGAATCAGTGGAAAAAATAATTAATATGTTTAATAATCCTTATAATTTACCTGATGTTATGTTAAATCTTTTTGGAAATAAAATAAATATTATAGCAGTTTATCCGGAATTAGCCTTTCAAGATATACGTAATTTTTCATCTACATTAGCATATTATAATATATTAGTTCCATTATTTAATAGATTTGATTGTGGTTCTATGCCTTTAGGATGGAGATTATCACATTATGGTAAAAAAATATTAGATATTCCTATTACTGGATTTGTATATTTATATTGTTGTTTAATTTTTATTTTAATACTTTTATATTTTGTAAAAATATGGACTATTTAGAAACTTCCATAAAATGCAAATCTAGTAAATGTTTTTGTTTGAGTATCATAATCCATTGCTATTTCAAATGATAATTTAGATAATCTTAATTCGTAGGATTTAAAAAATTGTATATAAACATCTGAAAAATCAGCCATTTGTAAAAATTCAATAAAATATTCGAAACTTATACAATGAAAATATATGCCAACTCTTTTTTTAATATGTTTTATAAATGTTGCAAAAAATTTACTATTATTATAAAATTTTTCTATAATTCCTGTTGTATCATAGACACCAATTCCATTTAAAATAGAATTTATAGATTCCCATTTGTATTTATTAACTGTATATGTTGATGATTCACTTTCTAATATAATTTGTTTAGTTTTATTATTATATTCAAAAGTTTTTAATTTAGATTCAGCCTCTAATACTATATCATTATTTTTTTCAGTATGACAATACATATGTACTAAGTCATTTATATCATTATTAATAATATCTATTGAATATATTACAGTTTCATTTAAATGAACATCAATATTCTTATTGAAATATTTTTTTAATATTGGATTTAATATATTTGAATTTCTTGAATTATTAAATATTCCCTTTAAATCTCCAGGATTGTCTGCATTCCACCCGTAAAAATAGTATTCAAATGATATACTAGTTGAATCTTTTTTGATTCCCCATATAGTATTATTAATACCAATATTATCTTGTATCTCCTTAGTAAAATTAAATATTTTTTCTGGTACATTTGCTATATTTAAAATTGTTTGTAATATAAAAGATGATGATATATACCATCTATTTGGAGATTCACTATAATTTGCAAAAAAGTTATATAATTTATTTTTGGGATAATCTGATATAAATTTATTTTTTGGTTTCTTCCAATAAATTGCATAATCATTTATTTTATTAATATTTTTTATACCATTCCATTCTAAAAATAAATCAACCGCTTTTTTACAATCAAAAAATTTAACATTATAATCATCGATACCACATACCCCACCTTCTTCTAATAAATCATATGACCCAATTAGAGAATTTAATGTTGCTGTATATATATCAACATCTATATAAATAAAATTAAGTTTATTATCTAAATTAGAAATATTATCTTTTACATCTCCTTCATACCATATAATATTTTCAGTATCTATATTATATTTTTTAAAGTTATTTTTAACTTCATTTATAGTTGGATAATAATAGTTTTTTAACATTTCATTATCCCCAAAACCTTTATCAAAAGTATCAAATAAATATAATTTTCTATTTTTATCCATATTTGCTCTTGTCCAAATAGCTAATCCTCCTTTCCATACCCCTATTATACATCCATCACCTTTGCATATATTTTTCATAAAATTAAATACATTTTTATCACATAAACTTAAATTATTTTTATCTTCTGTAAATTTTTTAAGTTCTTCTTCATTTATATCAATATTATTATAATCATCTATTGTACATAAACTATTTAAAAGATCATTGTAGAATTTTTCATTATAAATGTCTGAGAAATATGTCTGATAGTATAAATAATATAATAGACTAATAATATATATTATAAATATTATTATAATTAGATAGTACATTATATTATATAATAAATATTTATTTATTTAGAAAATAATTCCATTTGTTTTTTTAATGCTTTTCTTCTATTTTTCTTTGAATCCCATTTTTCATGATTATCAAATTCTTCCAATTGCATTTTACTAGCTTCATATGCAATTTCTTTTAATTTATCTGGAAAACCAGGAGGTAATGTTTCCGGTAATTTAAATCCCCTATCAAATGTATGCATTTTTGCTGATAATTGTGGTGTTACTGTCCAACCTCTAGCTAAATATAATGCAACTCCTGCTATTGTACTTTCTGATAATCCATTATCTCTTTGTAAATCTAATTTTATATGATCTAAAATTTTATCTTGATTTTCCATAATAAAATCATATCTTTTATTTTTTAATTTTATACTATCATCAGTTTCATGTTCATAATACATATTACCTCCATCTTGAAATTTAAATATCATTTTATCTTCCCCTATATTTTTTTTTAATTTATCTAAAAAATGAGTTTCACAACATTCACCCTTAATATCACTTTGATTTATACGTTTTAATTTATGTTCATTTAATTTTTTTGGTAATATGTTATTTTCTAATTCTTGAATGTATTTTAATGTATTATAATTTTCATCATCAAAATAACCATAAGATATATTTGCCATTATAATATTTATTAACATAAAAAAATATTGAAATATTAATGTTGAAATAACTATATTTATTGTTATATCATAAAAAAGATATATAATAAGAAATGCTAAATTCATCATACTTTAGATATCAAGATAGTAGAACTATATCAGATTCGTCATTTAAAATTTTTCAACCTCTTGGATATCCTATTGTATTAAGATCAAAGAAAGATGATAGGGATCTTGCTTGTATAATGATTAATGATATTAAAAGACCTATGACAAAACCATTTTTTACAGCTTTACCAAATGCAAATAATAGATATCAAATGATTTTTGGTAATGATTCTACAGAAATGGAATTTATATTAACAAATTTATGTTATGAAGGATATATTAAAATAGATATAATGAAGAATGATAGAAAGATAATTGAAACTGATCCTGGAGGATTGAATCAGATAAATGAAGTTAGACCTTTAGAAAGTTATTCTGTTAGAGCAGATTTTACAAATGATAATAGACAAATTATAGTTAAAAAATCTGTGAAAGAATCAACTGGTGATCATGTATCATTAAAAGATGATGAACTAGCACCGAAAGGTGAAAAAATAGGGGGGTTGATATATATTACTGTAACAGCAAGAGAAGGAATACCTGATCTATTAGAATATTTTAAAGAAACTTATTGGGTTGTACCAGATTACGTGTTAATAAAATATAATGCTCCAAAACCTGTTCCAGCTTATGGTAGATATCAATATGGAGCTGAGCATCTTGCAGGTGTTTATGGCGGAGAACAAGGAGCACTTGGGGCTCCACAGGCATATAATTATTATAATAATCAATATGCTGCAGCTAGATATCCGGTAGCTGCAGCAGGTGGAAAATATTTTGATGATTCATCATCAAATGATGAGGGAGGAGAAGTATTTAAAAAAAAAGGGATATCAAGAGGTGTTGAAAAAATACATGATTCGCATAAAGTATTAACACATAATATAAAAAGAGATTATGAAAATAAAAAGATGGGAATGATAAAAAATATTGAATCTGTTTTAAATCGTGGTGTAAAAATAGAAGAAATATCTGACAAATCAGTAACATTATCTGATAATTCTAGTATGTTTAGTAAAAAAAGTAGTAGTGTCGGATTTTTAGGATCATTGGTTAAAAGTGTTTCAGATGTTTTTTCTGTAAAACCTGCAGAAAAAGTATTAGAAAGAAAAGAAGAATATAAAGAAGAATCTGATGAAACAGCTCAAGGTGCTGGCGGATTATTTGGAAATGAAGATGAAGAAGATAATAATACTGATGATAAAGTTGATGAAATTGCAAATGAAAAATTAGAGGAACAAAAAACACATCATGTTGAAAAACCCCCTACTGATATTAATTTAATTAACACATCACATGTTGGTAAAATTGTACATGGAGAAAAATTATTTTTCTCAACTGGTAAAACATATGTTAACTATGTTTATGACTTATCTAGTCCAATGATTACTGTTGGTATGTCTATATTGGATGGTTTAGCTGTTTCTGTACCAGAAAGATTAAGTTTGGTCGAATCAAAAGAGATACTTGATAAATTACAGGACAAATTAGAAAAAGGTATTCTACAAGATGTAAAAGTATTCAAAGAAGGATGTTGTGTAATTTGTATGGAAGAAACTGTTAATATAGTATTATTAAGATGTGGACATCAATGTGTATGTGATGATGAATGTTCTGCAACTTTAAAAGATAAGTGTCCTGTATGTAATAGTAAAATATTAAGAAAAGTAAGAAATACACAATTAGTTGTTTCATAAAAAAAATTGATTTTTATTTATTTATTGTAATCTTATAAATAATAGATATATAAATATAATATGGCATATAGAGGAGACAATAAATTATCAAATATTAACGATGATATAGATTATTCAATTATTGCAAAATTAGGATTAATAGGGGTTGCTGCAGCCGGTATAGGATTTGTTGCTGTTAGATTTAAAACATGTCAGCCACATCAATATTTAGTTCGTACAGGTTTAGGAATTAAAGATATTCAAATTGGAAGACAATTTGTAAAATGGCCATATCAACAACTTAAATATATTGATGTTACACCATCTTCTCTAAGATTTTCTCTTGAGGTTATGTCTCAAGAGAAATTACCATTCACTTATCCCGGTGTTTACACTATAGGATCAGGTATATCAGATCAACATTTAACAAATTATGCAAGATATATGTTGAATTTATCAGATGAAGAAAGAGAAAAACTTATTATGGGTATTATAGAAGGTAGAACAAGAATTGCAGCTGCTAATACTCCAATTGAAACAATATTTTCTGGTAGACATGCATTTAAAGAAGCAATTAAACAGGATGTTGAACAACAATTAGAACAGTATGGATTAGTTATATCAAGTGCAAATATTGAAGAGTTAACAGATCCCATTGGTTCAGATTATTTTAAAGTTCAATCTGATATTATTAAATCAAGAGCTTCAAATGATGCAAAAGTTCAAGTTGCTGAAAGAGTAAAAGATGGAGATATTGGTGATAAATCAAGAAAGGCTGAAACAAGAATTAGAGTTGCAGAAATTGAGGCTGCTACTGTTATTAGTGAAAATGAAAGAAATCAACAGATAGTTACATCTAAAGCAACTCTTGCTAAACTTACAGCTGAACAGGATCAGATTGCAAATCAGGCAAAAATAGCATCAGAATTGTCTGTAAAATTATTTCAAGCTGAAAAGGAAAGAGAATTAGAAGCTAAAAAATTGGATACTGAAACAGAAAGAAAGAGAGCTGAAACTTTATCTGTAACAAGAGTAAATGCAGAAAGATTAGTTAAAGAAACAGAGGGTAAAGCACAAGCTATTCGTTTAGAGGCTGAAGCTCAATTAACTAAAGCTCAAAATGATGCAGAAGCTGTAAAAGTTAAATTAATTAAAGAAGCTGAAGGTAAAGCTATAGCAATTGAAATAGAAGCGAAAGCTAAATTAGTTCAAGCACAAAATGAAGCAGAAGGTATTAAAGCTAAATTAAATGCAGAATCAATAGGTACAAGACAATTGATTGATAGTTTAGGAGGTGATCCAAATATGTTATTGCAATTAAGAATGACAAGTGAAAATGGATTATATGAAAAACTTGCTAGAACAAATGCTGATGCAGTTAAAGGTTTAAATCCTAATATGACAATATGGTCAGGAAATGGACAGGAAGCAATGCAACCATTAAAAGAACTTGTAAAAACATTTGTTCCTATGCTAGATACAGTACAAAATCAGACAGGATATAAATTACCAGATTGGATTATAAAAAAAGAGGATAAAAAAGATGTTATTGAAATGAAATAAATATTTTTATATAAATATAGTTGAATCTTTTATATTTAATTTATTAATTATATTTTTTAATTCTTCAACATCTTGTTC